>Ga0137374_10005678_pt1 | contig 14828 bp, 14 predicted proteins | sample SagtaG_20_FD_104811 | JGI IMG/M metagenome (GOLD analysis project Ga0137374, IMG submission 104811) | Vadose zone soil microbial communities from Sagehorn Ranch, Mendocino, California, USA - Sage1_R_100_16 metaG | ecosystem: Environmental > Terrestrial > Soil > Vadose zone | place: USA...
CATCAGCTCCAGCTGCCGAACACATTCGTCGCCACCTACGCCGTCACCGCGACCGGCGTGTCAGGGACCGCAATGACGACGTTTACAGATGGGAACGTTAATTACAGCATCAGCCGTCAGCCGACGACGGGGCTTCAAGACGTCAACGCCGGCTCGTCGTTCTCGTTCACCGTTGGTGGACAGAAACAGGGCGGCGGCGGAGCCGATCCCGTGGTTAACGGGATTGAAGTAACGGGGTTGGGGACCGGGGGTGGTGGCTGTCCGAGCGGAGGGACACAGATCCCGAACTCGTGGCTATCGATTACGTCACCGAGCCTCCCGCAGACGCTCTCGAGCACCAGTACGTCCACCAACTTCACTATCCAGGTAAGCCCACCCGCTGGGACGAACGGCACCTACACAGGGCAGGTGAAATTCACTGTTAGCGCTGGAGGCGCCGGAAGCGGCTTCAATCTCTGCCTTAACGTCATTGGCGACTCGACTGCGCCGACGACAACCGCAAGCGCGAGCCTTTCGCCCGGGCCAGGCACCTACACGTTTGGGAACTGGACCAACCAGGACGTCGCCGTCTCTCTCAGCGCGAGTGACAACGTGGGCGGGAGTGGGGTCAAGGAGATCACTTACTCCGCCAGCGGTGCGCAGACGATCGCCTCGACGACTGTCTCCGGAAGCACCGCCTCGTTCTCGATCTCGGCGGAGGGCACGACAACGATCAGCTTCTTCGCCAAGGACAACGCGGGCAACGTCGAGGTGACCCAGACAAGAACGATCAACATCGACAAGACGGCGCCGACGGTGGCGGTGACTCCGGATCGGGCGGCTGATCACAATGGTTGGTACAACCATGCGGTCAGTTTCTCGGCGGCGTCGTCGAATGAGGGGCCGAGTGGTGCTGGCAGTTGTGATTCGCCGGTGACGTACAGCGGGCCGGATGATGCGTCGGCGTCGGTGTCGATGAGCTGCACGGATGGTGCTGGCAACTCGGGCTCCGGCTCGGCGGGCTTCATGTACGACGAGACAGTGCCGGGGATCTCCTTCGCTGGTCAGAGTCCGGCCAAGAACAGCGACGGCTGGAACAAGACGGACGTGATCTTGAGTTGGACGTGCACGGATGCGACTTCCGGCCCTGAGGCGAGTCCGGTCACGCAGACCATCACAACCGAGGGTTCCGGTCAAACTGCCACGGGCACCTGCAACGACAAGGCCGGCAACAGTGCATCGAGCACGGACGGCGACGTCAACATCGACAAGACGGCGCCAGGGATCTCCTTCACTGGGCAGAGTCCGGCGAAGAACGGGAATGGCTGGAACAACACAAACGTCACGCTGAGCTGGACGTGTACGGACGCGCTTTCTGGTCCGGCAGCCAGCCCGGTCACGCAGACAATCACGACCGAGGGCTCCGGCCAGACCGCAACAGGCACTTGCAGTGACAAGGCCGGCAACAGCAAATCGAGCACGGACGGCAACGTGAACGTCGACAAGTCGGCTCCGACGAGCATCACGTTCAGCGGCATCGCGGCACAGACGTATCCGGTCGCTGACCTGCCGCCCTCGAGCGCGATCTCGTGCGACGCCAACTTCGCGATCTCCGGCAAGGACTCGTGCAACGTGACCGGCTACGGGGCCGACTTCGGATCTCACACCTTGACGGCGACAGCGACGGACCTCGCCGGGAACCAGAGCACAAGCCAGCTGACCTACGTCGTCGGCCTCAAGTGCGGAGACATCCTCGCACCGGTAACGCCGAATTCGAGTGGGACTGCGTCGAACCTCAGCGCCTTCAAGATCAAGAGCGTCATCCCTGTGAAGTTCCGGTGCTATCTGGATACAACGATGACACAGCTGATGACCGCGCCACCTGCCGGCAGCGTCGCGAAGCTGTCGTTCTCGAAGTACGACGGAACGTACGACACCAGTGATGCGGTCGACTTCGTGTCAGCTGGTTCGGCGAACACCGACAACATCTTCCGTTGGACGGGATCACCGGACTATCAGTTCATCTACAACCTGGCGACCGCGGGGAAGACGCAGGGAACGTACTTCGTCCAGATGACCTTCTACGCCGCAAATGGGACGACCGTGCTCGCCGGAACAGCGAAGCAGTACTTCGTCCTGAGGCCGTAATCCAGGGCGACTACGAGGGGAGCGCAGCGGCAGCGCTCCCCTCCACCTCCAGGGGAGTAACCAGTGAAGACAAAACTGACACTCGCCGCCCTCGCAACAGTTGCCGCTGTCGCCTTTCCACTCGCGGCCCATGCATCGAAGCCGCAGGCGATGTCGCTCACCTTCACGATGCACTTCACGAGCGCGACCACAGCGACGGGCACGTGGACATCGACCTCGGACCTCGCCGTCCTGAGCGGCAAGTCGGGCACCGTCGTGCAGACAACGAAGATCACCGGCAAGGGCAAGGGAAAGGGCAAGAAGACGGGCCAAGTCGTGCACGGGCGCAAGGTCGTTACCGCATCCGACGGCACGTTCATCCTCCAGTTCAATGGCGGAATCAAACCGACGGGCGCAACGACCTCCGAGGTGAACGGGCGCTTCGTCTTGAAGAAGGGCACCGGCGCGTACGCCGGCCTGCACGGCACCGGCAAGATCCACGCGACGCTCGACTCCGCGTCGGGTGCCATCACCGCCGTCTACACGGGAAAGGCGCACGTAAAGGCGGCCAGCTAGGCGGAGGGGAGCCGCCGCCGCTCCCCTTCAACAGCGACGGCATGGACAGCAACGGCGCGCGACACCTCCGTAGACGGCTCGAGAGTCACGAGCACTGGCAGCAAGCCGAGGCCGTGCGGACAGGAGAGCAACCGACGGCCGACCCTGACGCGAGCGAGCTCCTCGAGTTCGCGCTGGGCGAACGCCGGTATCGGGACGGCACCTGGAAGCGCCTGGTCGACGGCCGCTGGGTGATCACGGTCGAGACCGAGGAGCCGGCGTTGGACAAGCTCAACGACTCGTAGGTTCTCCTACCTATTGCGCCTCGCTGGGGTCCCAGCAACACTGCTGGGTAGAAGACGATGGACGGCAACGGCGCAAAAGCGCTCAGCGCTAGGCTCGAGCAGCAGGAGCACTGGCGCCAGGCCCACGCCGTTGCGCGCGGAGAGCAGTCGGCGACCGACCCCGACGCATGGGAGCTCGACGAGCTGGGGGAGCGGGTTCGCCTGTACAGCATTCGCGAGGAGCATCGGCAGGTCGTCGACGGTCAAGCCGTACTCGTGATCCAGCGCATGACCAAGCATCTGGTCGACGACCGGTGGGAGACCGTGTACGAGGTCGAGCGCACGCGCTCTCTGACGTCGGGATAGCGGCGGCGCCGCCCGCAGCCGTCGAACTTAGGTGGACACCGCCGCCGACCCTCCCAATTCGACGCCGTCGTCGACGTTCCCCTGCCGCGTCGCTTCGAGGCGCACGCGGTATGCCGACACCGGGTCTGAAGTGGGGACACGGACTCTTCAGTCCACGACTTGGAGCGATTTACCTCACGCACTCGGCAGGCTGCCGCCTGAGGGCTGAGCCTGGGCCTGGCTCGCAGCTCCACACGCGTGGTGCCCTGTCTTGCGCAGGTCTAACGGTCGGCGCGCAGCGAATCCCCGCCTACGTCGGCTGCTGAGATACCGGACTCGCGACTTCGAGGGAACTCGTTTCACTCTCCGAGTGTTCCAAGAACTCCTCCAATAAGTGTCAGCGCTCCGGATCGACCCCGGTCGGTCGAGTTGAGTGCATTCAGATGTCGCATGAGACGGGGGGCCGCACTCAAGCTTCCAAAAATGCACGGAGTAAGAGTACGCCTGGCCCAACCAACCTTGACTTTTTTGGCGAGAGTGGCAGGGTGGTGCGTGAACGCTTCGTCAATGTTCCTAAGCGGCCGTGCGGCCTCGGAGGTGTGTCATGCGTCGGGCTCTCCGTCACTTTGTGCTGCTCACTCTTTGTCTAGGAGTCGCGATGTTGGCACCTGGACGAGCATCGGCGCAGACAGTCATTGCCGCGGGCACCGTCTACACATCCAACGTGACGTGGACGGCGAATGGAAGCCCGTACGTTGTGATGGGGAATCTTCGAGTAAACGCGGGCGCGGCGCTGACGATTCAGGCTGGTGTGGTCGTGAAGATCAACGGGACCCTTCCACTGATCACAATCAACGGGCAGCTCGTCGCAAGTGGAACATCTCAGAGTCCTGTCGTAATCACCTCGATCCAGGACGATGCCGTCGACGGAGTCGACTCCGGAGGCGACGGTTCATCAACAGGCCAGCCTGGCCAATGGTACGGCATTCGCTTTGATGCGAGTGGGTCATATCCGTCAACACTTGACTATGTCGATGTTCGCTACGGTGGGTTCGGGTCGGCTGACAACGCGTACGGTGCGCTCACCGTGGTGTCGGGAACTCACGCCGTCACCAACTCGCGAATCCATCACAACCAACGATCCGGCATCTACGTCAACGGCACTGCCGCCGAGATCTCTGTAACTAAAACCCGCCTCGATCACAATGGAAATGGTGTGACCGCGAACGGCGGTACGGCCTCGATCTCTAACAGCGTCGTTGATCACAACTCGAGTAATGGGATCTACTTCAATCTGCCCTTGGCGCCGCCGTCCCAGTCCGTAATCTTTAGGTCGAGGATCGCAGACAACGGCGTCCGCGGCATCTGGTACAACGTCGTGGCCGCGGTACCCGCCGCCAAAGCTCCAGTTGCCCACAAGAGCAACATCTTTCGCAATGGCGTCCTCGACCAAAGCGGGAACTGGCCCGTTCAGCTTTACGTCCTCCAAGGCGCGTCTCGAACAGATGTCGACTGGTCTGACAATTACTGGGGTACATGGGGAGCGGGCTCGCCCGTCAGCGCGAATCCGTGCTCCGCTGCGGGCTCCTCAGAGAATCCTTGGCATCTTGCCTACGGTCCCTACAGCGAGGGAAGTGCCACTGTGGCGCCCGGCCCGGTGACTTGGAAGGTAAAGGTAATCTCGTTTGTCTTCCCCGGTACGGTGTGCGGATCCGATCTGGTCGACACGTACCCGCACTCGACTAAGCCTTTCGAGACCGAGTACATCGGCGTCCTTCCGTTTGGCGCTGAGTACAACATCGCGCGTGACTTTCGGCCGTTCCTGAAGTTCGACTCCAATGGGCGGTGGACGCCACTGCTGCTCGAGCCGTTCTTCGCGGAGTTGGATGGCAATGAGGGCGCTCACAAGTTCTGTCCGACGGCCGGTGGCTGCGATGACGGAATTGCCCTCACCTCCTTAGGACAGTTCAGGGCATTGGCCGAAGGAACTCCAGGGGGCCACCTCAACATCAACAACAATGGCAGTTACTCGTCGTCGTATGTTCTCAGCGACGAGTGCGACCCCGCTTGGGGCTCACTGAGGGAGTGTGGCGATCCTGCGCACTCTGCGATCTATTACAACCTGACGACAGTGGCCGGTGCAGATGGATTTGCAACTGCACGGAGCTATTGGGACTACTGGTGGTTCTATCGGTATAACGACGCGCACAACGCGATAGTCGGGAGGTGGGATCATGAAGGTGACTGGGAGGGCATGACTGTCGTCACACCGGCCGCTCTGGATCCGGAGGTCGGGGCCACAGATCAAATCCTCTACGTCATCTATGACCAGCACGGGGATGGCTACCGGTATCTCCCTGGCTCCTACGACGCAGAGCTTGGTACACACCCCGTCGGCTATCCGGCCGACGGTTCGCACGCAACTTACGCGGACAGGTGTAGTACGCCTGGCACCTTTTGCATTGGCCCGAGTAATCAGCCGGAGGGGGACCACGATGGGAACCATCCGTGGTCGATTAACTCCAGCTGCGCGAGCTGCATCGTGCCACTCCCCGAAGCGAACCTGTCTCCAACCGCTCTGCCGCCTCAGGGCGCAGATTGGAACTCGATACTTCCCCGATGGGGCAGCACCGAGGACGGAGTTGTGAACGACGCCAATTCTCCGAGGGCGCCTGGAAACCAGGGTCGTTACGTAGCGCCGTGGAACGCTGGCCGAGAGCCAGCTCCCCCGCCGGCGTTTCGCCGCAGCGCGAGCACTCGCACTCGTGACACACCGACCGGAGTCTCCTCGACATGTGGCGACTGGTTCGGAGGAGGCGTCGTCGTGTTGATGTGTGACACGCGCGCTGCGCGGGCTGCCGACCGCGTGGGCCTCTTCGGCGGAAGGCACAAAGGTACATACACGGTGCGAGTCGCTAATCACGACGGTGCGCGCTACGGAAGCACTTTCGGAATCGCACAGGTCGTCGGTCGCCCGCTCGTGCCGGGCGACACCCTAGTCTTTAAAGGTGACGTTCCGCGCGGCGTCACCCTGAAGGTCCGAATGGCTGACTCTGCGGGCCGTATGCTCACGGCTACATTCCGACTCCCCCACTTGTCCGGAGGTCTTGGCAAATTGGATGTGTCGCTGCTGGGCCGTGATCGTGTCGCGCTTGCGCTTTCAACCGGGCAACGGCTGAGAGCCAGACAAGTTGTCTCGACGGATCTCACGCGCAGGGGCGTGGGTGTGCGCAGAGTGCCGCGTACGCGGTGAGTCAGCCTCTGTACTCGAGCGGTAGCTGGATGCTCTCAGCGCCAATCGATCGGCCGTCGTCGAGCGCAAGCTTTGCTACCACTGCGTTTCCGTCCATGGATGCCTCAAGCTGCACGCGTTGTTGTTCCGTGAGGCGAGGGAGCCGGAAGAGTGCTGTGCCATAACGATGGGATTCTAAGTCGAGCCGCACCAACAACTCACTTCCCGCCGGAGCAGGGCCGATCTCGAAGTGATCCGCATCCTTAAGAGGCGCTCCCATCGCTTGCGCAACGCCGATGGCTGAGCCAACTCTCGCCTCTTGATCGAGGGTCAGCCTGAGGGGCCGGTTTGCTTTCTCGTTACATAGAGCGAGCGCGACACCACCCCCGAAATATGACGCGCATTTGGATCCCGGGAGAGGGAGGTCTGCGTAGAGCGGTGCACCCCGGCCCGCGGACGAGTTAGTGGGTCCGCTCCCGCACGCGGTGATGACCAATAGGAGCAGACCGGCGCTGGCTAAGGCGAGAGACTTGTTCATCTGGCGGCCCCTTTGTCATTCGGCAAAGACTCTAATTCCTGCATCCCTGGGACGAGGTAGGGCACCCTATGGGGACAGATCGCGTCGGCTTCATTCAAGGCTAAGTCGAGAGGTCCGTTAGTGGGCATCGTGCGCGTCCTGCTGCTCGGCACTCTCCTTCTAAGCGTAGGACTCACGGCGGTTGCTTGGCGAGACGGCCGGCCCGATTATCAGTGTGGCTGCTCTTGTGATGGGGATGGCAACCAAATCTCCGCCACGGACTATTTCGAGCGTAAGCACGCTGACGATGACAGGCCACCCTTACTGATATCCGCTTTCCTCGCGGCAGGTCTTGGCACTGCGATGTCGCTCGTTGGAGTGATCGTTACGAGCTCGCGTCATCGATTCTTCGCCCTGGTCCTGGGGGGGACCATCGGGGTGGGAGTGATTGTGGTCATCTCGATCGTCCAACTCGCCCCGTGCCTGGGTTACTAGACGTGGCGCTGCATCCAACACACGAAAGGCGACGGCGTCTGCACCGGTGCGGCCCTAAAGTTCGACTGTGACGGACGCCAATCGTTCCGGCTCCGCGGCGTTACGAGTGGTCACGGCTGAACCGTCTTCAAGTCGGTCGATACGGCGAATACTTCGTCAAGGTGGAGCTCACTCTCAGCGGTTTCGACGTCTACGGAGCGGAGGTTGACGACAAAGGCATCAACTTCGTCATCCGGAAGGCAGTCGACAACTTCTATGACGTCCAAGTCAAGACGGCTCGGCTTCCCGGCGGGAACTACGTTTACCTCGCGAAGGATGGCTTCGAACTACGGCGCTCGATGATTGCTGCGCTCGTCCTACTGAGCGAACGGGAGCCACCGGAGGGCTTCCTGATACCGGCCCTTGCCTGGCAGAAGCCCGATTCTCTTCTATGCGACATGAATTACGAGGGGATGAAGAGCAAGCCGGAGTTCGGTATTCGGCTGTCAGCAAGAAACCTGCCGATGCTTCACCGCTTTACGTTCGAACAGCAAGCAGCTCTTCTCTAGCCGGCCCGGGCCCACGTTGCTCTCGACGGGAACACGCCTCCCGTCGCGCGCGCCGACACAGGCAGGATCAAGGGCCTCGAACACGAACAGTCGGGCTGCCATGCAGCGTGAACTCGTTCGCTGATGGCTCACACAGGTCGGTTATCGCATTCTCACTCATCGCGTTCTCACTGCGTGTGGCCTCGCCCTGTAGCTCAACTAGGCTCGCCCTCAGCTCGAACGTACTAGCTCCAGCCGATCAGCAGCCAATAACCGCAGGGAACGTGTCACCGGGAGCGTGTTGGCTCTGCTCGAGGACTGTATTCATGCGACCCCGAATGTTTTTGGAACACGCCTTTTAAAACACCCCTGCTCCATGCCGATGCAGGTAGTAGGTCGCGTACGCTCGCAGGATCACGACCGTGAGGATCCCGGTCACAAGCGAGGCGAGTGCGAAAAACAGCAACCGCTCGCGGCTCTCCTGCGACACTTCGAGCACGGCCGGTGGCGCGATCGCGATGACGACCATCACTACGGCTGCAGCGAGCGCGAGGAGTCCCACGATGAAGATGAACACCTGCCAGCCAGTCCCGGTGTCTGTTGTGAAATCGCGAGGCGTATCGAAGGCCACAACTATCGCGACGACGAGCGCTACCAGCAGCGCTCTGCGTTCAACCGACTCCACCCGGTGACAGTAGGGTCAGGGCCGGACAGATCCCTGCGAGAACCTCCAAATGCGCCAGCGTCTCAGGACTGCTAGGGCGATCCAATCGAGCCTCGTGCGTTTGCCGAGATGCCGCTCGTCGTGGCACTGACCGCAAATCGCCACGAGATCTTTTGGCCGCTCCGCGCCTCTTCGCTCGTACGTTCTGTGGTGCACTTCGAGGCTGCTGCGAACTCCGCAGTCTTCACAGAAGCCGCCAGCGCGATCGAGCGCGACTTGACGACGATGCTTCCATCCTTCGGTCCTGAGGTACTGCCGATACTCCCGCTGGCGTTGTTTCCGCGCTTCGATTCGCCTGGCTCGCGCCCGCGCCTCGACAACGCGTGTGATGGCGCCCAACCCCGCGACCGCCGCCAAGATCAGGACTACGCTCAGCGGCAAGTGGACAGAGGCTTGCACCAACACAGACGTCTCTTAGTCTGATCTCTGCGTTAGCACAAGCCCGCCCGAACGCCACCGCCGTGGGGAAGTCAGGTTCGTACGAGCTGGGACGAAGGCTGGTCTCGGCGAACGATCGCTTCCGCTGGATTCCCGCGAATTCTGGGGTCTGACCCCGAAAGGGGTCAGACCCCAGTCAGACCTCTGCTTAGTAAGCGAGCTGCAGTGCCGGGTCCTGCTCGCCCACGACGGGCTGCCAACGGGGCAGCGTCAGCGAAACGGTCGTCGGCCCACCGGGGCGGCTGCGGATGTCGAAGGTGCCGCCGAGGAGTCGCACGCGCTCGCTGCTGCCGACGAGACCGAGGCGGCCGCGCTGGGCTGCGTCCTGCAGCGTCCGCGTCACCTCGAATCCGTCGCCGTCATCCTCGACCTGAACCTCGACACAGCTGCGGCCTCCCGTGACGAGCACGCCGACGCGCGTTGCGTTGCTGTGCTCCCGGATGTTCGTGAACGCCTCCTGCACGACGCGGATCAGGGCGATCTTCTGCGACTGCGTCATCGCGCCGAAATCCCCGATCACGCGCGCGCGGACATCGACTCCGGTGCGTTCGACCAGAGCATCGATCTCGGCGTCGATCACGCGCTCGAGCGGCCGGCGCAACAGGCTTGCCGGCTCGAGTGAGTGCGCGAGCTCGCGCAGCACGCGGTCGAGCTCTGAGACGCGCTTCTCGAGACTGTCGACCTGCGATCCGATTGCCGACGCAACCTGAGGCCGGAGATGGCGCAGGTCGGCCGCGAGTGCGGCGATGTGCTGCAACGCTCCGTCATGGAGGTCGAAGCCGAGACGCGCAAGCCGGCGCTCGCTTGCCTTTACGAGCGTGCGCTCGTGCGCGGCGTTGCGCTGGAGCAAGAAGTCGCGCTCGACGATCGGGCTCATCGCAGAGGCTGCCTCGTCGAGCAACGCTTCGACGCGTTCGCGGCTGCGAAGGCGCAGCACGAGCGCGGCCCACGGCATCTGCCAGCGCCGGATGGCCACGCCCACGATCACTCCTCGATCGCTCCCCGAGCTCTTGCCATCCAGGGTTTCCGAAGCGATCGCACGGAACCGCCTCGTCATTGCGGTCTCCCCGACCGACAGCACGCATTCCACACGCCCTGTCTCGTCGCGTACCCACAAAGAGGCTTCCACCGCGGGCGAGAGGGCGAACAGCATCGAGATCTGGATGTCGAGCGCGACGAGCGGCGGCAACTCGAGCAGCTGCGGGCTCCGCAAGGCGACCGTCAAGAGCTGTACCGAAACCTCCTGCGGGTCGACCTCGAGAACGCGGGCGAGCGCGGCCGTCACGTCACGCGCTTCCCGGGGGCGCCAGGAACGCTCAACGCCGATGGCCACGAACAGATCGGCCGCAAAGGTCAGCCGGATTGTCTCGGACGGCCGGCCGTTGGCCTCGGCGAGGCGGAGAGCTCGTTCACGCGCGGCAAGAACGCTCGAACGGACGCGCTCGTCCAGCGTCCGACGCCCGAACGCACGCTCGATGACCTCGAGGTCGAGCCGAAGCGAATGCTCGGTGCGCGAAACGCGCACACGCTGTTCTGCTTCCGCAATCAGATCGGAAGCCAAGCAAGCATCCGCCGCAGGCTTCGGCTCGACCCCGAGTGGTGCCGCAGTCCGCGAAGGAAGCGGTTCCGCAGTCATTCTTGCCGCTCCTCCCTTTATTCCCCGCACGAAGTGTCGTTCAGTTAACCGAGAACGACAATGGGCCAGGAGACCCATCTTTTGTTCAAGGAATGAACGCTTAAAGGAACAGCAGGACTACGATCGCGCCGGCCGCCAGGAACGGGCCGAGTGGGATCGCACGCTTCCGCGCCGACGACCCTTCTCGGAACAGAAGGACCGCGGAGAGGATGCCGGCCGCCAAGGTTCCCAGAAAGAGCGCGCCTGCCGCACCCCAGCCGAGCGCGGCGCCGATCAGGAGCGCAAGCTTGACGTCGCCCATGCCGAGCCCGGCGGGATAGGCGAGGAGCACCACGAGGAAGAAGAGACCGGCACCGAAGCTGGCCACCAGCCACTCCCGCCACTGGTCCGGATGCAGGATCAGATGAGCGAGCAAAACCCCGATCCAGGCAGGAACGACGATGCGGTTGGGGATGATGTGACGCTCGAGGTCGTGACGCGAGATGACCACCAGGACCGCAATCACGGTCACCACGACCAGCGTCTCCGCTTGAACGCCGTAGCGGATCGCACCGAGCAACGCGAGGAACGCGGCGACGGCGTACGTCGCTCTTGTGACGACCTCCCGGCGGCGGCCTTCGTCCCGCGTCTCCATGGTCACGGCGTCAGAGCTCAAAGCGACTGGAGACCGTGCCCAGCCTCTCGCGCGGCGTGGGTAGGAGGAATGCGATGGAGAGCCGCCGCTTCGATCGCGTCGACGAGGCGCTCGATCGGGGTCCACTTCTCGACGACCGGAAAACCGTTCCAGCGACCGTCTGCGCCTTCGCAGACGAGCAGCACCGCCGGGGAAACGTCGGACGCCTGCAGCGCCGTCATGGCTCGTCCTGCCGTGACGCGTGAGGCGCCGGCGAGCTCGAGCACGACGACGTCCGCCCGGTGGCGCTCGGCAGCGTCGACGACGTCGTCGGCGCGAGCGTCCCTGATGTCGTAACCGCGTCGTCCGAGCAGGAACGAGGTGACGCGGACGAAACGGCGGTCGTGTCCGGATACGACGATCCGCAGCGGCTGCAGGCGACGGACGTTCGCCGTCACGAAGCCGCCTGCGTGAAGACCAGCTGATCGCCCGGAGCGAGACGCGCCTGATCGGCGGCCCCGGCCGGCAGCTCGAGGACTGCGTACGCCTTCCGGCACGAGCGGGCTCGCCACGGCCTGACATCGGGCGCGACTTTCAGGACGGCGCCGTGTCCGGAGAGAAAGACGGCGTCGATCGGAAACCGCATCAAGAACGTGTGGATCGACGGCGCCGGGTGGATCAGCATCCCCTGGCCGGCCGGAAGCATCCCCTTTCCAAGCAACCCCTTCAGGCGCGTCCAGAAGCTGCGGGCGACGAGGCAGCGGTCGCAGACTGCCGTCCCGTCATCGGAGTCGACGGCGACGACGCCTCGCGCGTCCTTCAGCGTCACGGCGGCACCGGGCTCGGGGGAATGTGTTCGCATCGCTATCCGAATGACTTCAAGGCGTCCATGAAGCGGAAGATCGCCGGACCCAGCAGCACGATGAACATCGCCGGGAAGATCAGTAGCACGAGCGGGAAGAGGATCTTGATCGGCGCCTTCTGCGCTCGCTCCTGTGCCAATGCATGGCGTCGCCGTCTCATCTCGTGCGCGAGGTCGCGCATGATCTGCCCGATCGAGACGCCGAGTGTCTCGCCCTGCACGACCGAGCGGACGAATGACCGCATCGAGCCCGTGTCGCAGCGGGCGAGCATGTTCAGCAGCCCCTCCTGGATCGACAACCCCATGCTCTGCTCCTGAAGCGTCAGCCTGATCTCCTGACCGAGGGGATCGGCCAGGCGTCCCGCTGCCGTCTGGAGGGATCCGACGAAGCCGAGGCCGCCCTCGATCGTGACGACGAGCAGGTCGATCAGCTCCGGCAGTTGGTAGTCGATCTCGCTCAGGCGTCGCCTGGCACGCTCCTGAAGGATGCGGGCCGGCATCCACCAACCGAGGAACGCGATGATCAGGGTCAGCACTACCGCTTGAGCCGGCTTGATGCCTGCGGTTGCAGCCAGCCAGATCCAGAGGAGTGGGAACCCGATCGCGCACATGACCCTGTAGCCCATGAAGCGGCCAGGCTTGACGTGGTACAAGCCTGCCGCGATGAGGTCCCTCTGAAGTCGCTCGAGTGAGCGGCCCTTCGAACGGTCCGTGACAACCGCACCGAGTTTCGTCGCGACGTCGTCGAGCTTCCCGCGTACGCCGGCCGAGGAATCCTCGTCGCTGCGCTCGCGTTTCGTGAAGCTGTACGACTGAACGCGTCTCAACACTCCGGCCGAGCGCTGCGGGCCGCGCTGCCACACTGTTGCACGGGCGATCGCCGTGCCGGCGATTCCCGTGAGCAGGATTCCGATGATGAGTAGGAGGATCATCGATCAGACCCTGATGTTCACGATTCGCTTGATCACGAACGATCCGGCCGTGACCGAGATCGCTCCCAGCACCATGAGAGTCTTCCCGGAGGTCGTGTGGTACATGATGTCCATGTAGCCCGGACTGATGACCGTGATCACCAAGAGCAGGACGAGCGGGAGTGCGGTCAAGACCCAACGTGACATGCGGCCTTGGGCGGTCAGCGTCTGGACGGTCCGCCGCAGCTCCATGCGCTCTCGAATCGTGTCGGTCACGCGGTCGAGCACCTCCGCGGTGTTACCGCCGGTCTCGCGCTGCAGCGCGGCGACGAGCGCGACCTGCTCCAGTTCGCGACTCTCCATCCGCTCCGAAACGACGTGGAGCGCCTGATCGATCGGCACACCGAGCTGCTCGTCCGCCACGACCCGTTGAAACTCGGAGCGAGCCGGTTCAGGTGCATCGTTGACGACAACCGACAGAGCGCCGATGAAGCTGTGACCGGCGCGCAGGGCTGATGCGAGCACCTGCAGGTTGTCCGGAAGCTGCTCAGCGAAGAGCTTGCGCTGTTTCGCGAGTTGCCGCTTCAGCAGCGAACGAACTCCGAACGGAATCGCGATGGCGATGGCGAGCGCGACCAAGATCGATCCCAGGACGTAGTTGATCAGCACGAACGCGAGCAGCGCGCCGATCGCAGTGAGGACGGCGATCTGCTCCGGCGGCATCGTGACCTTCGCGATCTGGAGCTCCCACTTGAACTTCTTCCAGTGGCTGCTGCCGCGGAGCATCGTCTCCGTGCCCTCGAACATCTTGTCCGTCAGCTGTGCCGTCGGGCGCCGACCGTCACGGAGGGCGATCGGCACGGAGACGAACTCCGCCAGGCGCTGGCGCACGGTCCCCGGCCGTGGCCCGCCGACGAGGGCGGCCGCGCCCCCGCCGACGAGGCCGGCTACGAGGAGCGCGACAACGGTGGTGAGGGCGGCGGACCTCAGGAGCCTGTCCACCGCCGAGGGCTTGTACGGAGGGGTCGCGCCCCTCGTCGCAACTGCGAGCGCCGGCGTCTGGTACTCGGTCGTTGCGACCCCTTCGAGGCCGTCAACCTTGATCGTGACCTTGATGTGCTTGTTCGGTCCGGCGAGCGACCGGTAGCGCAGTAGGTACTGACTCGCGAATGAGGACCCGAGCTGCCTGTAGATCTTCGTCAGCGACTCGACGTCGTTGGCGAGGATGAAGGTTCCGCCCACGTCACGCGCGAGCTGCTTCAGCGCCGACCGATCGAAGAAGCGTGAGCGCAGCCCAACCGTGTAGATCGCGACCCGAGCGTCGCGGGCGTGCGCCGCTGCGAGTTGCTCATTGAGCTGACTGCCGACGTCTGCTCCATCGGAGAGCAACACGATCGAGCCGGCTTCGACCTTGTTCTCCCTGAGTAGCGAAACCGCCGTGTCGACGGCGTCGTAGATGCGCGTGCCCTGATTCAGAGCCGGCGCCTTCGAGAGTGCCGCGTCAACGGCGCTCGGGTCATCCGTCAGCGGTAGGGCAACGTTGACGCCCCGGTTGAAGGTGATCACGCCGAGGAGCTGGTTCG
>Ga0137374_10005683_pt1 | contig 14822 bp, 5 predicted proteins | sample SagtaG_20_FD_104811 | JGI IMG/M metagenome (GOLD analysis project Ga0137374, IMG submission 104811) | Vadose zone soil microbial communities from Sagehorn Ranch, Mendocino, California, USA - Sage1_R_100_16 metaG | ecosystem: Environmental > Terrestrial > Soil > Vadose zone | place: USA...
CCCGATCAGCGATTCAACGCTCGCACCCAAGTCAGGAGCCCAGTGCGTTAGCAGCGCACGCTGGGATCTGCGCGGGGGGCCGCCCGCAAGGGCGGTCCCTACCGCGATAGTGGTCGACGTACACACGCAAGACGCGTTCGAGGTGGCGGCGATTGAGGATCAGCAGCCAGTCGAGACACTCGGCGCGGACGCTTCTGACGAAGCGTTCGGCGATCGCGTTCGCCTTGGGCGCCCGTACCGGTGTCTTCACAATCCGGATGCCTTCACTGCGGAAGATTTCGTCGAAGGGACCGCTGTATTTGCCGTCGCGGTCGCGGATCAGGAAGCGGACGCCCTGGTCTGAGAAGTCGAGACCGAGATTACGCGCCTGCTGGGTGACCCAGGCGCCAGTGGGATTCGCTGTGCAGCCGGCCAGCCACACGCGCCGACTGCCGTGGGCGATGAAGAACAAGGCGTAGTAGCGGCGCAAAACGACGCTCTCGACGGCTAGGGTCGGAGGCGGGCCGCCATACCTCGCTTACGCGAGGCGGTCTGCCCGCCTCCGCCCTCCGAACCCGGCGTGCGAGTTCCCCCGCACCGGGCTCTCCACAGGGCATGCGCTGGTCGCCCAGCGGTGCAGCCTCCTCTGCCATCCCAGTACCCGCTCCTCGGCGTGCGCCGGGGAGGGCGCGGACGTATTCACCTCCGACCTCCTGAATGGCTTCCGATCCTGCGGCCCTGCTGTCCGCCTTCGCCATGTACCGGGCTTTCCCCGGCTCGGACTACTACGCAGACTCGGCCACGCCCCGGGCGCATCGGCCGGCATCGGGCCTTGCCGGGCCGCCAGGGGCTCGGCGCTCCCGAGGCGCTTCCCACGTTCACCGTGCTCCGTTTGACCGGGTCGGCAGCCGGCTCTACCCCTGCAGCGCATCCGGGGAGCAATCGCAGCGTCTCCGCGGCCACCAAGCCCGAACCTCCACAGGCTTGGAGCGACCCGCCGTCTTCAAGGGCACGGTCGTTGCTGCGTCCAGCCCATGTCCGCCAGGTTTGGGGCTGGTCTGCGAATGAAGGGGCTTCTACCACCGGTTCGCTCTCGCTCTACCTTGCGGTCTCGCTTGCACGCGCGTGGGCGTCTGGCAGTACCACCCGGCCGTCACGTTGTCGGGGCTGCTCCCACCGCTGGGTGCACGATCCCGCACCGCGGCTGCCCCCAGCTTCACCGGGCTGCTGCATCAGCCCGGGGCCGGCATCCCAGCCGGCACGGATAGAGATGTCGTTCGCTCTGACCCATCTCCTTTCACACAGCGCCTCGTGGCGCACTGAAGAAATCACACGCGACGATGCTCGCAGCCTGCACTCGCAAGAACTCGCGCCAACTTGGACCGGTGCGCCGTGGTGCCGGCTCCAACTTCGCTTGAGCAAGCAGCCGGCGAATGCTGGTCGGCGACACCCGGAAGCCGAGCTTCGCGACTTCGCCGCAGATACGCCGATGACCCCAGCGTGGATTCTCCCGCGCGAGGCGCAGTACCAACTCCCGAACCTCAGCCGGCAGCTTCGGCCGTCCGCGCTGGCAGGGCGCCTGTCGCCACTTCCGGCGCACGAGCGCCTGATGCCAGCGCAGAAGCGTCCGTGGAGTCACCAGGAACACCCGCGACGAGCGCGGCAGGTGGCAGGCTGCGGCTGCTAACAGCGCACGATCAGGCGTCCCGAGCTTCGGCCGCGCGACCTGCCGACGCAGGATCTCGAGCTCGTGGCGGAGCACCAGCAGCTCGATGTCTTTCACATGCAGGCCGCGGCGGCTACGAACAAGCGCGCCGAACAACGCCCGCACGGCGAGGTAAAGAAACGAGAAGGCCATGCCGCCGATCCTCCCAGCCCTCGCCCCAAGGAAAGGCGTCACCAATATTGGCGCCCTTCAGGGGAACTTCACACCGCAGGCCTTCACCTCCGGGTACCACTGGGCGTTCGCCGCGCTGGCGGCATTTGCCGCGATAGGCGCCGTCGTGGCGTTCGTCTTCTTCCGCGGCGCCCACGTGCCGGCCCAGGAACTCGAAGAGGCCCCGGCCCTGACCTAACTACGGCAGTGGCGCCGCCGGCAGCAAGACGACGCCGAGCCGTTCGAGGATCTCGTCGCTCTCCGCGACGAGATCCTCCCACGACGGAAAGCCGGTCGCGGCCATCGCACGCAAGGTGAGCGCCACCTCGTACCGCACTTTCAACCCACGCGCGATCCTCAGGCTCTCCTCGAAATGCGGTCGCGCGTCGTCCGGCCGCCGGGCCTGCTGCTGGGCGTAGCCGATCGACCGCTCGATCAGGGACTCGACGCCTCCGACGGGCGCCTTTGCAGCCGCTTCGCGGCACTCGTTCGCGAGGGCGAGCGCCTCCTGGTAACGGCCCTCGAGCACGAAGCACTCCGCCTTGCGCGCCTTCGCCTCGACCTGGAATCGCTCCGCCGACAGCTCCTCGAAGACGGCGAGGGCGTCGTCGAACATGGCGTGCGCTTCGTCGAAACGGCCCGCGCGCCCCGCCGCCCGTGCAAGGTTGGACAGCGCCGCGCCCGTGCCGAAGGCCCACCCCGCCGCGCGTGAGACGCGCAGCATCTCCTCGAAGAGGATGATCGCGTCCTCGAGGTGGCCCTGGTCGGAGAGGATCTCCGCCTCGTTGTTCACCTGGATGACCGCCCCGACCACATCGCCCGAGCGCTCCTTCGCCGCCCGGCTCTCTCGGTAGAGCGCAAGCGACTCGTCCCAGCGTCCCTCGTAGTAGGCATGGATGCCGAGGTTCGACAAGACGACGCCGAGGCCGCGGAGATCGCCCAGCTCCTCGTAGATCGGCCGCGCGAGCTCGAGGTAGCGGAGACCGTCCGGACTTCCGAAGTCGCTGTGCGCCGCGTCGAGCATGTAATACGCGTGCGCGAGGGTGCTCCGGTCGCCGGCGCGTTCCGCGTGCTCCGCGGCGGCCTCGAGCCAGCGAATCGCCTCGCGGTTGTTCGTCTGGCGATAGTTGATCGTGCCGGCGGTCAGCTCGACCGAGGCACGGACCGCCTCGCGCTCGGGACCGTGTGAGGCTGCCTCGACTCGGGTGAGGCCCTCATCGCAGGCTGCGAACGCATCCGAGTAGCGACCGGCCAGTTCGTGCAGCGCCGCCTGCTTGCCGAGAAGCCGCGCGTCCAGAAGCGGGGACTCGTCCCCGGCCAGCCCGCGCGCTCGCTCGAGCGCGGCGAAAGCACGGTCGTACGCGCCAAAGCGCTCGCACACGTCGCCGAGGGACTCGAGGATGCGCGCAACGTCCGGCGCCGGAATCTCCGGGAGATTTTCCGCGGCAGCGATCGCGCGCTCGTACAGCTCGGCGGCGACGACGTTCGCAAACGATGCCTGCGCCCGCTCGCCTGCGACCGCCGCATACCGCCAAGCCTTGTCGTGGACGCCGGCCTCGAGAAAGTGCAGCGAGAGCAACTCTTCCGATCCGGCACCGCGTTCCTCCAAGGCCGCCGCGACCCGGCCATGGATGTCCCGGCGCCGTTGAAACGAAAGGCCTTCGTAGGCGGTGGCGCGAACGAGATCATGCCGGAACGCGAACGCGCCGCCGCCCGCAGACGAGACGAACTCCCGGAGGGTCTCCCAGCGGCTCGCCTCGCCGGCATCGGCAATCTGGTCGCCTAAGACCGCGCCGAGAAAGTCGAGCTCGAACGTCGGCCCGAACACAGCGGCGTATCGCAGCAACATCCGGTCGGCGGGCTCGAGAGTGTCGATGCGCGTCGTCAGCAAGCTCTCGACCGACTCCGGCAGCGTCTCGAGGCGCTCACCGTGCCGCGCGGCGGACACGAGCTCCCGAACAAACAGCGGGTTGCCGCCCGAGCGTTCCGTCAATGCGTTGACAGCCTCGGTCGAGAGCGCGAACTCCTCCGCGATGCTCAGTGCGAGCTCGGCGGAATGACTTGCATCGAGCGGCTGGAGCTCGATCGTCTCGACGGGGCCGTCCGGATGGACGCTTTGCTCGACACGGGGTCGCGTGGTCACGCAGATCAGCCACGGCCGCGGCGCGGGCTTCGCGGTCAGATGCCGAAGCAGCGAGAGCGAGGAGTCGTCGAGCCAGTGCGCGTCTTCGAAGCAGAACAGCGTCGGCATCATCAAGACACGCTCGAGAAACGTCTCGACCGTCTCGTGCAGCTTCTCCCGGCCGGCCGCGGGATCGAGAGCATCAGCCTCCGGTGTCGGGAGCACCTCGGCGTCGAACGGGATGGCGAGCAAGGGCAGCCACGGCGCCAGGTCGGGCATCATCCCGGTGACGAAGGAAGCAAGCTGTGCGCCGGCCTGCTCGCGTGTGCTGTCGGGCGTGATCCCCGCAAGCTGGCGCAGGATGTTGCGCCATGCGAAGAACGGCGTCGACGAGGCGTATTGCTCGGCGGCAGCCGCGAGCTGAGTGAAGCCGAGCGCGAACGTGCGCAGCTCGCGAACGAGACGCGACTTGCCGATGCCGGGCTCCCCGACCAGCTCGACGACCTGCAGCCGGCGCATGCGTGCCGCGTTCACCGCGTCCCGCAAGCGCTCGAGCTCCTGCTCGCGCCCGACGATCGGCGTCGTGTCGACCTCGAGCTCGCCGCGCGTCCCGACCGGCGCGCCGACGTGGTGCGCAGTCACCGCGCGCTCCTTGCCTTTGAGGAGCAAAGGCTCCCTGTCTGTCGCGTAGATCGTCTTGGCGCGGTCGAGGACGTCCGTCGTCGCGAGGATGGCTCCCGGCTGCGCACGACCGGTCAGCCGGGCTGCAAGGTTTACCGCGTCGCCCATGACGGCGTACGTTCGCCTCGACACGCCGCCGATATCGCCGGTGAAGACGTGGCCGCGGTTCACGCCCGCGCGCAGGGGCAAGTCGATGTCGGCCGCGACGATCTCGCGGAGCGCGCGCAGCATTCCCTCCTCGTCTTGCCCGGAGCTCGCCGGAGCACCGCCGGTGAGGTAGAGCTTGACGGCGTTGACGTCGATGTCGGACTCCAGCCACGTTAGTCCGTAGGCCGAGCACGCGTCGCCCACTGCCGCGGCGAGCATGTCGATCCGGTCGAGGAGGGCAACCGGACCCTCGCTCGCGACGACGTCGTCGGTCTGCGACAGCTTCACGAAGGCAACGGTGACCTGCCGGTGCTCGGCCTCGCCGCTCGAAACCGCCAGATGCGCACGTAGCGGCGCGGGCACGAACTGCTCGAGGTTGGAGCCGGCGACGTCGGGCGGCGGCGGAACCGTGCTCGCCCCGGCTTCGAGGCGCCGCATGACTCGGGCTCCCTCTCGTTCGTCGCCGAGCCACGTCGCGTCGAGCGCGGCGGCCGTCTCCGCGCTGAGCACGATCTCTTCGGCCGACGCGAGGTCCTCGAGCTGGAACACCCGCGTCGCGCCCGGACCGGCGACGAGCAGCTCCCGGTGAGGCGCTTCGGTGAGGAAAAAGTGGCACTCGCCCGAGTGCACGCCTGCGGACATCCGCAACGTGACGTCCTCGCTCGCGATCGCCTCGATCGTCCACTGCATGTCTGATGCGGCGCCGGCCGCCCGCTGCGCATGCCGACCGTCGCGGAAGAAGAGCAGCAACGCGTCCCCGCGAAACTTGAGCACGTCGCCTCCGTGACGCTCGGCGACCTCGATCAGGCGGTCGAAACAGTCCGAGATTCGCTGGACGAGCTCCTCGGCGCCGGCCCGGCCCTTGACCGACAGCCGCTCGGCCAGCGCTGTGAAACCGGAGATGTCGACCGAGACCAGCGAGCCGTCGAGCGTCCTGGCACGTGGAGCCTCCGGCTCCGTGCTCCACGCGCGAACCAGCCGCGGCAGATACGGCGCCAGCAACGTGTCAGGCCCACCCTCGACCCTGGTCATTGCGGCCACGTCTCCATTATGCGCCGAAAATCTGAAACTTCGCTTTGAAATTCGCGGCAAATGTGAAAGATTCCGCAGCATGGGGTATCACCGGGAGGCCTGCGGCCGTCCCAGGGCGGGTGTGAAGGCGGCGATCGCGCTCGCCGCGGTAGTTGGAGTACTGCTCGCCGCGCCGAGCATGGCCCGGGCCCACGGCGGCGGCAATTTCGCTGCTCCGGCCACCTCGACGCCACCGACGATCGACGGCACGATCGGAGCCGGCGAGTGGGCGGACGCGGCGTCGTACACGCTGACGTTCGGCAGCTTGCCGGCCACTGTCCGCTTCATGGAGGACGGGACGAACCTCTACGTCGCCGTGATGGTGGAGGACGCGGGCCCGGGGGCGAACCCCAAGGCCGCGATCGTCTTCGACAACAACCACGACGGGATCAACGGGACAGGCGACGATGACTGGCTCGCCTTCCCCACTTTCGGCAGCGACTTCTCGTACAGCCCTACGGGGACCGGCGGCAGGGGCTACTACAACGATCTCACCGATCCCGCCACCGGCGGTCCCGGAACGGGCACGAACGACACGCTCGCCGCGGGTTCCATCGGAGCGGGACAGGTGTCGTTTGAGATTTCACATCCCTTGTGCTCGTCCGACACCTCGCACGACATCTGCGCTTCGGCCGGCCAAACCCTCGGTGTCGACTTTCAATACGAGCCCGACACCGGACCAGGTGTCTTCTGGAACGCGCCGGGCCCGGAGCTGTTCGACCCCGGCAACAACTGGGCTGACCTACTGATCGGAGGCGACACGACGCCGCCGACGGTGACGCTGACGCAACCGGACGCGGGGGCGGTTTTGCGCGGCAAGGTCAGGGTCGCGGCGAACGCAAGCGACAACGCCGGCGTGTTGCGCGTCGACTTCATCTATCGCGGTCGGCTGCAGGCCGGCGGCCCGCTCGTGGACACCGTCATCGGCAGCGCAACGAACGGCAGCCCGGCGACGCCGTACTACATCACTTTCGATACGACGCAGTTCCCCAACACGCTGGTCAAGGACGCGACCATCTTCGCGCGCGCGTATGACGGCGCGAACAACTCGACATTGTCGGTGGGACACGCGGTCACGATCGACAACACGGGACCGGGCCAAATCGTCTTCGAGTCGGATCGCGACGGCAACTCCGAGATCTGGAGCATGGCTCCGGACGGCACCAACCTGAAGCAGCTCACCCACACGAACCCGCCGGTGGTCAACACCCGGCCGTCGCTCTCGCCGGACGGTCGCACGATCGTCTTCGAGCGGACCACCAGCGGCGCGACGCAGGTCTACTCGATGATGTACGACGGGACCAACGAGCAGCAGCTCACGACGAGCCCGGGCAACAGCGGCGCGCCGGCCTTCTCGCCCGACGGCACGAAGATTGCATTCCACAGCGACCGCGCGACGGGCAAACGGCAGATCTACGTCATGAGCGCGGACGGGTCGAACCAGACACGCGTAACAAACAACGACGCGAATGACGTGGACCCCTCGTGGAACGACGACGGAACGCAGCTCGCCATCACTTCCGACCGGAGCGGCAATTACGACATCTGGACCGTCAGCTCCGTCAACGGCTCGTCGGCCGTCGACGTGACAGCGACCTACTCGACGAGCAGCGACAGCGACCCCGACTGGTCGCCGGACGGCCAGACGATCCTCTTCGTGAGCGACCGAGGGGGAGCGACATCCGTCTGGAGGATGAATGCCGACGGGACAAGCCCCCAGAACCTCACCGATGCGTCGATCTACGATGCCGACGTCGCGTGGGCGCCGGACGGGAAGCATCTGGCCTTCGTCCGCGATGCCGGCGGCCAGGACTTCAACGTCTGGACGGCGAGGCCCGCCCACGAGTTCGGTGGCCCGGACTTCAACGTCGATTTCGGAAACGCGCAGCTCCGGCTGACCGACGTCTGTATCGGCTACACGATCGGCGGCGTCGATCCCCAGACCTACACGATCGAGTCCCCACCGAGCAGCGCAAACTGCAACATCACGCAAGACCGATCGATCTCCGGTGATACGCCGACCTCGATCACCTTCGACAACCAGAGCGGCAGGACGGTCGACATCTACTGGCTCGACTACGAGGGGAACCGCGTCTACTACAGCACCCTCGGCAACGAAAACATCTATACGCAGCCGACCTACCTCACGCATCCGTGGGTGATGATCGCCACGGGCCCCTGGCGGAACTCGTTCCCCGACTGGGGCCCGCTCCCCTCCGCTCCACGGGCGACGAACATGAGTCTCACGGCGACGCCCACGAGCTCGGCGGCGGGCGCAGCGCAGGTGAAGCTTGCAAACGTGCCGCCGCTCGCGCTGATCCTCCCGCAGGCGGGATTGCAATCGGCCCCGGTGAACCAGTCGCCCGTTAATCAGTCGCCGGTCAACCAGACGCCGATCAACCAGCTCGCGACGACGAACGCTCCAGTCAATCAGACGCCTGTTAACCAGTCGCCCGTCAACCAGTCGCCGGTCAACCAGAGCGGTTTCGCGGAGCTGACGCAGTCGATCTCGCAGCTCGAGAGCATCACGCTCTCGACAATCCCGCTGCTGCGGACGGGCGGATGGTCGGCGTTGCTCACGGGGACGTCGCTCGCCGGCCTTCCCGAGCAGAACGTCACGCTCCGCCAGGTTTACGCGCTCAACCCGCTTCCCGGCCCACTTCAGCCGGGCGCGAGCAACCCGATCAAGATCGGCGAGCTGGATCTCTCGCGCAGCCCACTAGGGACTGTTCCTGCCATTGCGTTCTCACTCGGCAAGCTGCCGCTCTCTGAGATCGACACGACAGTTGGGTCCTCAACGACATTCACCGACTGGTGCACGTCCGCCAACGTCACGGGCGTGGACTGTACCGGCACGCTGTCCAACCCCGCCACTGTGCTCTCGACGAGCATCCAAGGGGCGCCCGTCAACCAGAGCCCGGTGAACCAGAGCCCGGTGAATCAGTCGTTGATCCAGGCGCTCGCGGCGTACGGGACGCCGGTGAACCAGACGCCGGTGAACCAGACACCCATCAATCAGTCGCAGATCGGCGCACTGCCGGTCAACCAGACCCCGGTGAACCAGACGCCGATCAACCAGCTGTCTCTGCAGAACATCCTCCTCGCAAATGCGCCGGTTAATCAATCGCCCATCAACCAAACGCCGGTCAACCAGCTCAGCAACCCCGATGCGATCGTCGACTGCAGCCTGGTCAATTGCACGAGCTCGACCACGACACTCGGCAGCGCATTCGCCGCAAATGCGATCCGCGCCGGTGTGACGCTCGGCGACCTTCGTGCGAACGCATCGACGAGCTTGCTTGCGAGCTGGACGATTGCCGCGCTTCGCTACTACGGCAACATGACGATCGGCGACCTACTGGTGAGCCTGCCGCAGCCGAACAGCTTCACCCTCGCGGACGTGCTGCTCCTCGTCCTCGGCTCGCCGGACGGCGTGCAAGGGCTCTCGTTCGAAGGGATCAACATCTTCGACACGGCTCTACAGCAGGTTGCCACAGGCGGTCCGACTATGGATTACCGGGCGCAGTTCACCGTCTCGCCGACCAACGGCGGTCCAAGCGAGGTCGCGAACACCGTCACGGTTAGCTCGACTCTCGGAACCGGCTTCCTCTACGTACCGGGCAGCTCGAAGGTCCTCGAGGGCACGTCCTGCTCGGGTGCAACGGGGATCGGGGACCCGACGTCGACAGTGCTGGCGAACGGCCGGCTCAAGCTCACATGGTCGATTGACACGAGCGTCGGACATACCTACTCCGTCTGCTTCACCACGCGGCCAGGCCTCGTCCTCGGGCCTCAAGGGGCCTCGCTCTCTGCGCGGCCGGACGGCGGCTCGGCGGCGAGCGCAACACCGACCAGCGTCGACATCGGCGACACGCTCGAACCGAACGACGCCGCGAGCACTTCCCCGCTCGTCTCGAACGACTCCTTCTACCTCTCCTACCTCACGAGCGCGTCGGACGTCGACTACTATCGCTTCACGGCGCCTTCGGCCGGAACGGTCGTGACGTTCCACCTGAGCCACCTGCCGACCGACTACGACCTCGTCGTCTACGGCCCGCCCGAGACCGCACTCAGGCCGCCGCTGACGACCGGCGCGGTTCCGCTCGACGTGGCGCCGGTGACGGATTCAGGCGTGAACGTCACGAGCACGACGGGCACGCTCGCCTCACAGACGCTCGACGACCTCCGGCTCCAGACCGACCTGCCGATGGTCGGCGTCTCCGCCAGCCGCGGCACCGATCCAGAAGACATCGTCGTGATCTCGCAGGGCACGGGGACGTACACCGTGCAGATCACCGGCTACAACGGCGCGACGAGCGCGAAGCCGTACATGCTGCGCGTCGCGACGGCGCCGCCGCGCTCAACGGCGTCGGTGCCTCCGACGACTGTTACGGGCACCGTCGGTCCGGCGCTACCCAACCTGCCTTCCGGGCTCAACACCGTGTTCCTCGTCAACCGGCAGCGGCTGCAGAGCTTCTACAGCGATGCCCGGGCGACGAACGTCATGAACGCGCTCTCCAGCGACAGCGCTGCTTTCGCCAGCCTCGGCTTCCCGAACGTCGTTCTCTCGGTCGACCGCTTCACAACCGTGCAGAACGCATACGCCGCGTGGAACGCGACTCCCGGGAGTCCGGCGGCCGCGAACGGCGTCGTCCAGGCGATCAACGGCGTGCTCGACTCGCAGATTCGTTCGCAGCCGAACGGGGCCGGTCTGAAGTACCTGGTGATCGTCGGCGGCGACAAGATCATTCCGTTCGCGCGGCTCGACGACTTCACGGTGACGGCAAGCAATGAGACCGGCTATGCGAACACGTTCGCGACGACGAGCGACCTCTTCGCGAGCCTCAACGCCGGCCAGATGCTCTCTGACGACCCCTTCGGCGACGTGAACCCGGTGCCGTATCTGACGCGGCAGCTCTACATTCCCGAGCTCTCGGTCGGCCGCCTTGTCGAGACGCCGGAGGACATCGTCGCAACGCTCAACCGCTTCGTCAGCCCGTTGGTCAACGGACGGCTCGATCCGACGACCTCGCTGACGACGGGCTACGACTTCCTCTACGACGGGGCCCAGGTCGTGAACAGCCCGCTCAACGCACGCTTCGGCACTCAGGCGCAGACGTTGCTGGACAACCCCGCGGTAACCGGAGACTCGTGGACGCTGTCGCAACTGATCGGCGCGTTCCTGCCGACAGCGACCGGAACGTCGGCTCCGTCGATCACGTCGCTCAACGGCCACGCGTCGCACTTCCAGTTCCAGCCGCCGAGTAACGATTCGACCGGAGCCCCGGAGCCGCTTTTGACGACTTCGGCGGTCACGGGCTCGAGCTCGTCGCTCACGAACAGGCTCATCTTCAGCATGGGGTGCCACGCGGGTCTCTCGGTTGCCGACTCGATCGTCACCGCAACGACGCTCGACTGGCCGCAGGCCTTCGCACAGAAGGGCGTCGGGGCGTTCCTCGGCAACACGGGCTACGGCTACGGCGACAGCCTCGTCGTCGCCTACTCGGAGGAGCTCAACAGGCTCTTTTCACAGCGAATCGCGGCCGGCGCGGCCGTCGGCGACGCCCTCGCCGCCGCAAAGCAGGCGTACTACGGCGAGCTGGGCGTCTTCGGGGTCTACGACGAGAAGGCGATGGCCGAGTTCACCCTCTACGGCCTGCCGATGTGGTCGATCACCGCCCCGCCGGCCGGCACCGGCCAGGCGCAGGCTCAGGCGTTCGCGGCAGCCGCGCCGACGGGCGACCCGCAGGCCGCGGCAATCAACGACACGAGCCCCTCGGCGCAGTCGGCGCCGATCACGACCGATCCCACGACCGGTCTCGACACCGAGGCGTTCAGCGTCGATCCGACCAACACGCCGACTCCCTCAACCCTGGGCACTTACTGGTCCGGCCCTGACGGCGTTCAGGTCACGCACCTTCGCCCGCTCCAGCCGAAGGCGCTCGTGGGGCTCAGCGGCACGACCGGCCACGGCGCGCTGATCACCGAGCTCACCTCTGGTGACACGAACTGCGTCGATCCAGTCTTCGCCCGGCCGATCGTCGATCTGAGCGCGAACGAGCAAGAGCTTCGCTTCGGCGACGTCGCCTTCCCGTCGAAGCTCCAGACCGTCCGCACATTCGAGACGCCGACCGGACGCCTGCAACAGCTCGTCCTCGTGACGGGGCAGTTCTTCACCCAGACGTGCAGCGGCAACCCAGACCCCCAACTCGGCGTCCAGCGGCTGTTCAGCCACATCGCAGGCCGAGTATTCCGGGCGACCAGCAACGACTACGTCTCGCCGGCGTTCCAGCTGATCGAGGCGAATCAGGCCGGCGGCAACGCGTCGTTCATCGTCGACGTGACCGACAAGACTCAGACCGGCGCTGCGGGCACGGTCAAGCAAGTGCTCGTGGGCGTCCGAAGCGGCACGGACTCGAACTGGACCTTCCTGAACCTCGCGCAATCGCCGTCCAACGCCGCCCGCTGGACGGGCGGAACAGCGATCAGCGGGTCGCAGTTCGAATACTTCGTCCAGGCCGTCGACGCCGTGGGGAACGTCGGCATCAGCACCAACAAGGGCTTCTACTTCGCCGCCGCGCCTCCGCCGCCCCCGCCGACCGGGAACATCGACGCCGAACTGAACGGGCCTCAGGCACCGAGCGGCTGGTACACAGCTGCGCCGACGCTGTCGGTGACGGCACCCGCGGGAGTTACGACGGAGGTGAGCGTCGACGGCGGAGCATACGGCCCAGCGCCGTCCACGATCACGGGCGACGGGCTGCACACGGTCGACGTCCGCGCCTCCAACGGCGGCACGGCCACCCTTCTCGCACCGGTCGACACGAGCTCGCCGACGATCGTGATCAACACGCCCGTTCAGGGGGCCCAATACGTGCTGAACTCAGCGGTGAAGGCGGATTACTTCTGCCTTGATGCCGGCTCCGGCGTTGCGAGCTGCCCGGGCACCGTTCCGAATGGCAGCAACATCGACACAAGCTCGCTCGGAGCGAAGACGTTCACGGTCGGTCCGGCCACGGATCGAGCCGGACACACAGCATCGGCCGTGACCGTCACGTACACCGTCGTCCGGTATCGCAAGGTCCTCTTCTCCAGCCCCAGCTCCCGAACGGACGGCGGCGACATCTACGCGATGAACGCCGACGGTTCGGGAACAGCAGCCAGATTGACGACGAGCTCGGCACTCGACGAGCAGCCGTCGTGGTCACCCGACGGCTCGAAGATCGCCTTCGCAAGTGACCGCAACAACTCGAAGGGCAGCGTCCTCGACATCTTCGTCATGGACGCCAACGGCACCAATGTGAGGCGGCTCACCTTCGCCGGCGGCGACGACACAGCGCCCGCGTGGTCGGCCGACGGTTCAAAGATCGCCTTCCAGTCCAAGCGCGACGGCAACCCTGAGATCTACGTCATGAACAACGACGGCACCGGGCAGAGACGCCTGACCTTCAACACGACGCAGGATGCCGAGCCGGCATGGGGAGCCGGGCCTAACGCCCAGAAGATCACGTTCCTGAGCAACCGCACCAACGCGATCCTTAACGTCTGGGTGATGGATTCGAGCGGCGCGAACCAGAGGCCGCTCACGTCCACCGCGCAGCCCGACGGGACGCCGAGCTTCTCACCCGACGGGACAAAGATCTTGTTCGCCAGCAAGCGCGGCAGCAACGGCGGCACCGTCTTCGACATCTACACGATGGATCCGAGCACGGGCACGATTCTCCAGCGCCTGACGAACAGTAAGGGCGGCGACTTCGAGCCTTCGTGGTCGCGCGACGGGACGAGGATCGCGTTCACGAGCCTGCGCGACGGCAACCAAGAGATCTACACGATGAACGCGGCCGGGTCGGATCCGTTGCGGCTGACGACCAACGCCGCGATCGACCATCAACCCGACTGGTAGCCCACGCCTCCGGCGAGCCGCTCGTCCACGAGCGCCTCACCCGCCGCGTGCGCGGCCGAATGTCCCTTCACCGCCGCGAGGAAATCGCCGCGCTCGAGCGCGAAGAGCGTCGAAGCGACAATTGCCGTCACGCTCGCGGTCCGCGGCACGTCGCGTAGCAGCGCGATCTCGCCGAAGTAGTCGGCGCGGCCCGCGGTTGTGTGCCTGCCGTCCACGTCGATGTCGAGCTCACCGTCCCCCACGATGTAGAAGCGGTCTCCCCGGTCGCCGGCGCGGATGACGAGCTCGCCGGCGGCAACCTGGAGCGGAACGAAATGCGCCGCCACACGTTCTTTCGTGACCAGCGAGAGCGGCGCGAACATGGGCACGTTCTCGATGAGCCCGAGCTCGCGCGCGGGTGCGACCACCCGGTCCACTGCGACGAGCCGCCGGTAGGCGAGGAGCGTCAGCAGCGGCAGGATCGAGCCGACGACCGCGAACGCGAGGCGCGGGCCGATCGCCGCGACGATCGCCGGCGCCACGATCGAGCCGACCGCGACGCCGCCCATCGCCAGCCTGTAGGGGTCGAAAATCCCGATTCGGCACCGAAGTCAGTGTTTTCCGCACTCCTAGTAGGCCATCGCCGCTGAGGTCGCGCGCGACCTCAGGTGCCGCGTCTCCCGCTATCGCACCTTCGCGACCCGCCACTCGACCTTCTGGCCAAGTGCGGCGGCGAAGCGCTCGACGGTTGAGAACTTCGCGTCGATCTCACCGGCCTCGAGCCGCGCTACTGCCGACTGTGACGTTCCCATTCGTGCGGCGACAAGCGTTTGCGACAGTCCCAGCTTCTCGCGCCTCGCCGCGAGTTCACGGAGCAACTGCCTCCGGCGAAGCGCAGCCTCGACGAGATCCGCGAACTCTGGATTCCGCTCACTGCGATTCTGACTGCTCCCACGCAATAGCGAACTTCGAGTTTGAGCGCACGGTTCGCCGCTCGGCGAGGAGGGGTCGGCCGTGAGGTGTACTCAAGGGGCTGATGGCACTTCGCCGTGCGCACGCCGACG
>Ga0137374_10005692_pt1 | contig 14815 bp, 10 predicted proteins | sample SagtaG_20_FD_104811 | JGI IMG/M metagenome (GOLD analysis project Ga0137374, IMG submission 104811) | Vadose zone soil microbial communities from Sagehorn Ranch, Mendocino, California, USA - Sage1_R_100_16 metaG | ecosystem: Environmental > Terrestrial > Soil > Vadose zone | place: USA...
GCGCCGGAGCCCAGGATGTCGGTCACGCTCGTCTGGAACGACGTATTCGCCGACACGAAATAGCTCTTCGTTCCGAGCGCCGCGCCGGTTTCGCCGCTCTTGGCAGTGACGCGGACGAGCACGTCCGCGCCGCCGATCTCCGCGATCCCGAAGTTGGAGCGCGAACCCGTCGCCGCGCTCGACTGATCGAGCTGAATGGCGGCGACGCGTCCGGTTCCGAGGCCGATCACGCCCGAAGAGGACGTCGAGAGGCCCGGGATGAAGAACCCGAACGTCCCGCCGAATTTCTCGACGAACGTCCGCGTCGAAACCACGAGCTGGGCCGGTCCGCCCGGATGAATGCGCAGCCCCGCCGCCGACGGATCCTGGAGCCCGAACTCGGTGTTCAGGACGTTCGCCTTCTCGATCGTCTGACCCGGGGCGAGCGAATAGACGCGCGGCGCGGACGGCGTTCCGGTGATGATCCGCGGAATGAGTGACACGGTCAGCGTGACGGGGCTCGCGCCGACGTTCGTCATGTGAAGGTTCGTCTTGAAGAAAGTGTCGTTGTTTCCCTGCGCGAACGAAGCCTGGGTCACGATGACGTCGCTCGAAGAGGCGGCGGGGCTGCCGGCCGGCTCGAAGAGCCCGTCGCCAGTGGCGTCGTCGATCAGGATCGCAAACGGCACGATGCGGCCGGTCAGGCTGGTCACCGTGAAATCGACCCGGAAATTCGCCGTCGCGCCGAGGCCGCGGTCTCCGATGATGTCGGTCAAGAGCAGCGTCTGGTTGGCGGCAGCGTCGCGCGTCGTCGAGGCGAGCAGGACCCCGTTCGCGTCGAGGAGATCGATCCGCGCGGTCACCGGCGCGCCGGAAACTTCCGTGAACCCGACGTTCGTGTGGAACGACGAGTCCTTACGGAAACCGTTGGCGGTCGCGCGGCCCTGGCCGAACGAGAGACCGGTCGTGCTGCGGAAACCGGGGACGAACTGCCCGAAGGTGCCGTTCGTGCTCCGCGTATAGGCGCGGCTCGTGGCGATGAACGCCGGATCGGCCGCGACGATCGTCATTTCACCGAGCGACGAGTCGAAGCCGAACTCCGAAAAGATGACGTCGTTCAGCGCGAGAACCTGGCCGGCGCCGACCGCGCGGGTCGCGCGAAGCGCGGTCGCTCCGCTCTGGCCGACCGGGACGTAGTAGAGGGAGAAGCTCTTCGACGCCGCAGTCGGGTTGTACAGGCGAACGTCGGACAGGAAAAACTTGGTCCCCTGGACGCGTCCCACGACCGGCAAGACGCTCCCGTCCGTCTGCGCCGGGATCGGAACGACCGGCTGGCCGGGGACGATCGTCACGGAAAAGTTTCGAATCCGCCCGGTCGCCCCGGGGACTAGGTCCTCGACCGTCAGCGTCCAGGTGCCGTTCGCCGGCTTTCCCTGGAAAACCGACAGCGGCTGGGCGGGCACGTCGGTCCATCCGTAGACGGCGTTGATCGGTTGCTGCAATGCGCCGGTGCGGTCGTGGAGGAGAACGGACGTGCCGTCCGGTCCCGTCAGCCGCAGGCGAAGCTCCCGCGGGTCGGGGTGATCGATCTGCGCCCAGGCCAGCACGCTCGCGACCGAGCCGGAAAGACCCGAGATCGTGGCGGTCGCCGACGCCGACCCGGTGCCGTCCGGAATGGGGACCGCGCTGCCCGAGAAGCCGGCGAACCGGTTCGGGGCGAGCTGAATGGCGGCCAACGTGTCCACGCGCGGCGTGATGATGTTGTTGCGCGGGTCGCTGACGCGACTGCCCGTCGAACGGAGGACCCCGAGCGCGCCGAAGGCGGTTAGAGTCGGCCGAGCCTGGCGCACGAGCGCGATCGCTCCCGCAGCCGCCGGTGTCGACGCCGAAGTTCCGCCGAAGTTGACGACGGTTCGTCCGCCCTTGTCGACGGTGGTCCAGAAGGCTCCCGGCGCGAGCAGAGAAAGGTTCGTATTCGAGTCGGAGAAGCACGTCACGAGGTCCGGCACCACGGGCTGGTCGGTGCAGCCGCTCGGGTCGCTCCAGCGCACCAGAGTGGACGAAATCGAATAGACCGCACCGACCGAGATCGCCGAGGAAATGCAGGCAGGCGCCGCGAGCGAGTGCGTGAACGTTCCATTGCCCGCGGCAACGACGACCGCGATGTCGGCAGCGACGGCGGAGTCGATCGCCGCCGCCTCCGCCGGCTCCGAGGTGTCGCAGTAACCGGCGGTCGTATCGTCGTCGGGCTCGGCGCCGAGGCTCATGTTGATCGCGGCGATGTGGAAGTCCGCCTTGTGCGAGATCGCGAAGTTGATTCCCTGGAGGATGTCGGAGACAAACGCCGTGTCCTTGCATGTCGAGTTGGTGGCGTCGGTCGAGCTGAAGACCTTGATCGCCACGATCTTCGCGTCGGGAGCGACGCCGTTCGGGCCGGCGACGATCCCCGAAACGGAGGTGCCATGGCCTTCGCAGTCCATCGGGTCGTTGTCCTCGTCGGCGGTGTCCATGCCTCCGACGACCTTCGCGTTGGGGAATCCGCCCCCGCCGAGCGCGGAGATCGAGTAGTCCACTCCCGTGTCCAGGACCGCGACCGCCTGCCCGGCGCCCGTGACGCCGGCGGCGTTTGCGGCGTCGCTGCGGATCAAGGTCTGGGAGGCCTGCGGGCTCGCCTGGAAGCGGCGGCGGGTCTCGTCGAGCGTGACCCAGGCGACGTCGGGCCGGTTGGCGAGGCGGACGATACCGTCCCGCGTGGCGCGTCCGGCCAGAAGCGAAAAGCTTTCGAAGTAGTGCCGGACGCGGAATTCGTCCTGGGGGATCGCCCCGACGAGCCTCTTCTGGCCGTCCAGGCGGCGCAAGCGCCGGGCCGGCTCGCCCGCCGGGTCCGGCCGCTCGAGAAGCGTCCGGGCCGATGGGGTCCCGTCCTGAACTCCGATGATCACCCGGACCTCTTCGGCTCCCTGGGAGAGCGCGCGAAGGAGCTTCGCGTCGGCCTTCGGCGCCTCCTCCGCGGACACCGGACGGAGCGCCCGGGCGGCAGGGCAAACCGCGAGAGAGAGCGCAGCGGCGATCGAGAGTCGGAAAAGCCGGTGACGGAGCATTTAACCCCCAGAAAGGTTCGCGGTTTCGACGATACAGAGAATACCGTCGGGGGTGCCGAAATAATCCCTCGGAAGGCCACCGCGCGTCGAAAAACCCTTCTTTACGCTATCTTTCCGCGCCGATGAGGGCCGTCTTCGCGGACTGTCACGTGGGCCGTCAGGCGGGCGACGAGGGACCCTTCCTCGCGGCTCTCGAGGAGGTCCGTCGCCGGGGGGCGAAGGCCATCTCGCTCCTGGGCGACATCTTCCATTTCTTCATCGCGCATCCCAAGTTCGAGACTCCCGCGATCGCCCGATTCCTCGAGGTCGTCGACCGCCTCCGCGATGCCGGCGTCCCCGTGACCTACGTCGAGGGCAATCGCGACTTCTTCCTGCGCGGCTCGTACGTCGAATCGAAGTTTCGCGAAGTCTGCGACGAGGAGAGCTTCGTGGAGGGCGGCCGGCGGTTTCTGCTGACCCACGGCGATCTGCTGAACGAGGAGGATCGCCCCTATCGGCTCTGGAGAGCGATCTCGAAGAACCCGATTTCCCGCGCGGCGATCGATTTTCTTCCGAGAAAGGCGGCGAACCAGTTCGTCTGGAGGGTCGAGGCCCGGCTCTACCGTTCGAACTTCAAGCACAAGACCCGGCTGCCGGTCGAGATGATCCGGGCCTTCGCGGCCCGCCGGTTTCGAGACGGATACGACGTGCTCCTTCTCGGACACTTCCACCGCTCGTGGAGCGACACGGTCGACGGCGGTCGCGTCGAGATCCTCCCGGCTTTCGTGGACGAGAAGCGGTGGATGGAGGTCTCCGACGACGGATCGACGCGCCTCGTGGGACTTGGTTCGTGAGTCGTCGAGCGTCAAACGGAAAACGTTAAACGGAGCAGATTCGACGGCCGCTTCTTTTCGTCTCTTTCGTTTTACGTTTCCCACCGAGTGATCGACTACCTCGCATTTCCAGGCGCTCGCTCGGTCCGAGGCCCGATCCACGCTCCTCCCTCAAAGAGCTCAACAAACCGCGCGCTCGTTCTCGCCGCGCTTTCCTCCGAGCGGGTCGAGCTCGTACGCCCGCTCGACTCGGACGACACGCGCGCGCTCGCGCGTTGCCTCGCGGCGATGGGCGCGGTCATCGAGCCGACCGCCGCCGGGATCGCCGTCCACGGACCGCTCGGCCGGAGCGCGAACGACGAGGTCGTCCTCGACGCGGGAGCGTCCGGCACGGCCGCGCGCTTCCTGGCGGCTCTCGCCGCCGGAGTTCGAGGGCGTTATTTCGTGACCGGCTCCCCGCGCCTCCGGGAGCGCCCGATGGCCGAGCTCGTCGCCGCGCTTCGCTCCGCGGGAGCCTCGGTGGTCGAGGCCGGAAGCCCCGGTTTTCTCCCTCTCTCGATCCGCGGCGGCAGTCTCCGAGCCGCTCCCGTCGCCGTCGATGCGTCCCGGTCGAGTCAGTTTCTCTCGGCGCTTCTTCTCGCCGGAGTCGCCGTGGACGGCGGGCTCTCCGTCCGGCCGGAGGGATCGGTCGCGTCGGCGCCCTACGTCGACACGACGCTCCGGACCCTCGCGGAGTTCGGCCACTCCGTCCGGCGCGCCCCGACCGGCGAGATCGAAGTCGAGCGGGGGACCGCCGGGCCCCGATCTTACGAAGTCCCGGGAGACTGGTCTTCGGCGCTCCCGTTCTTCGCGGCAACCGGAATCGCGGGAGGGCAGGTCTCGGTCACCGGCCTCTCCTGGCCTTCCCCCGACGCCGATGTGCGAGCTCTCGATGCGATCGAATCGATGGGTATCGCGACGGAGCGAAGCCCGACCACGATCCGGGCCCGCGGCGAACGGGGCTCTCTCGCTCCGGTCGCAGTCGACGCGCGCGACTTCCCGGACGCGGTGCCGGTGATCGCCTCGCTCGCGGCCTCTGCGGAGGGAGAGAGCCGGTTGCGCGGAATCGGACATCTCCGTTTCAAGGAGAGCGATCGCATCGCGGCCGTCGCGACGCTGGCGCAGGAAGCGGGCGCTCTCGCTTTCGCGGGAGCGGAGGACCTTTCGATCACCGGTCCCCTGCGCTGGCGCGGCAAGGGATTGCTGCGGCTCCCGACGTTCGACGATCACCGGCTCGCGATGGCAGCTGCGCTTCTGTCGCTCGCAGTTCCCGGAACCCTGATCGAGAACCCCGGCTGCGTCGCCAAGTCGTACCCCGGCTTCTTCCGCGATCTCGAGACAATTCTTGTACGTGGATAACGCGGACTCTCGGGGCGGCTCCGGAGCGGGGCCGCCTCCCGAGGTGCTCCGCGCTCTCCGCGACGCCGTCGCGGCGGCGGCGTCGGGAGGCAGGAAAGAAGCGCCGCTCTCGGCACTCGGACTCGCGGCGCTTTCCATCCTGGACGGCGACGGTCGCGAGGTCGTCCGTCTGGGTGAGCCTTCGGGTTGCGAAGTCGAGCGCCGCGCTCTCCACGCGGGCAGCGCGCGCTTCGAGCTCGCGGTCGCTCCACCGGTCGGCGAGGAGATCTTCGCTCCGATCGCTCTTCTCTTAGAGACGCTCCTCTATCGCGGAGACGGTTTCGACCCGCCTTCAGATTTCGCGGAAGGATGGCTCCGGGTCGGCGTCGTCACCGCGGATGCTTCGATGCGCGAGCCCTTCCGACGCCTCGCCCGGTTCGCGCCGCAGAACGTCACGGTGCTCGTGCTGGGGGAATCGGGAAGCGGCAAGGAGGCGGCCGCCCGCGCGGTTCACACGCTTTCGTCCCGATCGGCGGGCCCGTTCGTCTCGTTGAACGTCCCGGCGATTCCCGCCGCGCTCTTAGAGAGCGAGCTGTTCGGTCACGCGCGCGGAGCGTTCACGGGAGCGGACCGGGACCGGCGGGGGCTGCTCGAGGAAGCGTCGGGCGGGACGATTTTCTTCGACGAAATCGGTGACCTCGGTCTGCCGCTGCAGGCGAAGCTCCTGCGTGCCCTCCAGGAACGGGAGCTCCGGCGCGTCGGGGAAAACCGGGCGCGCGCCGTGGACGTTCGCGTCGTGTCCGCGACCTCGCGCGATCTCGTCAAGGAGGTCGAGGCCGGGCGCTTCCGGGAGGACCTCTATTACCGCCTTCACGTGGCGATCATCGCGATGCCGCCGCTGCGAGAACGCGGCCGCGACGCGCTCCTGCTCGCCCGGCACTTTCTCGACCGTTTCTCGAAGGAGTTCGGGCGCGGTCTGCTGCGCCTGACGCCCGAAGCGCAGAAGATCGTGCTCGAGCACCCATGGCCCGGCAACGTCCGCGAGCTGCAGAACGCCCTCTGCCAGGCTGTGGCGCTCGCGGAATCGGGCGGCGCCGTCTCCGCGGAGCTCCTCCCTGCCTCGGTCCGGCGGGCAGCGCGGCCGGCGGCCACCGCAGGCGACTACCGCTCGCGGGTTGCCGCGCACCGCCGCCGGATCGTGCGGGAAGCGCTGGAGCAGTCGGGCGGCAACCGGAGCCGCGCCGCACGCGATCTCGGGCTCTCGCGGCAGGCGCTCCTCTACCTGATGAAGGGGCTCGCCATTCCGAGTCCAAAGTCCCGAGTCCAGACTCCAAAGTAGAGCCAAAGTAGAGTTCGCCGACCGCATGACGGCGAACCGACGGCGGCCGGTACGGCCGCAACGAGCCGAGACCGTTCTCCTTCTCGCTGCGTGCCTCGTCTGCTACGCGAACGGGTTGACCGGTAACTTCACCTACGACGACAAGGCGATCGTCCGGGACGATGTCCGCGTCCATGCGCCGAGCGGCTTCGGGACGATCTTCACCACGCCGTACTTCGGCGGCCCGCGGGGACTCGGCACCGGGTACCGCCCGCTCCTGCTCCTCTCGTTCGCGGTGCAGTGGTGGGTCCACGACGGCGAGGCGCTCGGATTTCACCTCGGGAACGTCGCGCTCCACGCGCTCGTCGCGATCCTCTTCGCCCGCTTCCTCGCGAAGCTCGACGTGCCCGGACCCACGGCCTTCGGAGCGGCGATGCTCTTCGCGGTGCACCCGATCCACGTCGAGGCGGTGACGAGCCTCGTCGGCCGGGGCGAAACGCTCGCCGCGGCGTTCGTCTTCGGTTTCCTCCTGGCCGCGCTCGAGGTCCGTCGCCGGCCGGGCGGCCGGATCGGTCTCGTCGCGATCGCGCTCGTCTGCTACGCGCTCGGTCTCCTGACGAAGGAGAGCGCGGCGGTCGCGCCGATCCTGGCGTTTCTCGCCTTCTGCCGGCTCGAGGAGGGAACCCTCCGGCAAAAGTTCCGTACCGCCCTTCGCCGCGGTCTCCCGCTGTACGTCGGCTCCGCTGCCCTGCTGGCGGCGAGCTTTCTCTTGCGGCGGTGGGTGCTCGGCGGATACCTCAAAGCCCGGACCTTCCGCATCTTCGAGCTGGAAAACCCGCTCGCTCCGCTCGGAGCCGGTGAACGCGCGTCGAATGCCGCAGCAATCCTTCTGCGCTACGTCGGACGCCTGCTCGTTCCGCTGCGTCTCTCCGCCGACGAATCTGCCTGGTCGATCCCGGTGCGCCACGGTCTCGACGCCGTCGGAATCACTGCGTTCCTCCTCCTCGCCGCGCTCTCGGTCGCGAGCGTCGTACAGCTGCGCCGGAGGCCCGAGACGTCGCTCGGGTTTCTCTTCTTCGCCGTCGCATTCGCTCCGACGGCGAACGTGCTCTTCCCGACCGGCACCATCTTCGCGGAGCGTCTCGCGTACCTGCCGTCGGCGGGATTCACGCTCCTGCTGGCGACGGCGATCCTCGGAGATGCGCCACCGCCGGCAATGCCTTCGCGGCGCCGGGTCGGGCTCCTCTTCGCCGTCGCGCTCTTCTTCGCGGCGAGGACGATCGTGCGAAACCCGGTCTGGAAGGACGACGAGGCTCTCTTCACCGGCACCGCCCGGACTTCTCCGGGGAGCGCCAAGGCCCACTACAACCTCGCATGGGTCTCGGCGGAGAAGGGCCGTCTGCCCGCCGCCCTCGAGCACTACACGCTCGCGACCCGGATCTATCCCAAGTACTTCGATGCGTGGGCGGGCAGGGGTCTCGTGGAGCAGCGGCTCGGCAACCTGGCGGAAGCCGAGAAAGCGTTTCTCCGGTCGCTCGCGGTCGCGCCGACCTACGAGAACGGTTTCTTCCGCCTGGGATTCGTGCGAGAGCTTTTCGGCGACCTCGCCGGTGCCGAGCGAGCGTACGCGGATGGTCTCGCGAAAAATCCGAAGTCGACGCCGATCGCTTTCCGGCTGGCGCTGCTTCGCTTGCGCCTCGGCCGTCCATCCGCCGAAGCGGACTGGCACCATGCGATCGCGCTTGCGCGGGGATCCATCACGTTCCGCCTGGGTTACGCGCGCTGGCTCTTCGATCAGGGAAGGATGGCGGAGGCGCGGCGCGAGGCCAGGGAGGTGCTCCGTCGCCGTCCGCGCGACGTGACCGCGCTCCGACTCCTCGCCGACGCGAGCCGCGACCGCGGGCAGAGGTTCGCGGAAGGTCTCGCGGTGGAGAAGATCCTGCCTCTGACGCGGGCGCCGGCCGATCTCGATCGTCTTCTTTCGATCGCGGCCGAAGATGCGTCTTATCGGGCCCGGTTTGCGGTGCTCGAGAAGTCGCTCAGAGCTCTTCGATCCGAGCCTGCCGGGCATCCCGGCGACGGCGCTTTCTCCGTCGAGCGCGCTCGGCCACCCGCGGATGGCGGCGGTGATAGATCCGGAGCGCAGCCCGAACGACCAGATAGGCCGAGAGACCGATGAGCGCCGCCAGCACGAGCGTTCCGACGAGGAAGGAAGCCAGTCGAGGTCGCAGAGCGGTGCCCGTGAATGCGTGCCAGAAGTCGCGGTGCAGCAGGCGATCCCACGGCAGGTCCGGAACCCGCCGGCGGTCGTACCGGAGAAGCTTTCGGCCGAGCGCGTAGCCGGCGGCGTAGACCGGCGGGAGCGTCCAAGGGTTCCCGACGAACTGGCCGAGCAACGCGTCGATGCGGTTCAGGCGGAACAGGAAGGCGAGCCCGATCGCGATCACGAAGTGGATTCCGAGAAACGGCGAGAAACCGACGCCGATGCCGAGCGCGATCGCCGCGGCGACCCGCTCGGGCGGTTCCTCCCGGCCGAGCAGGTCTGCGAGCAGGACCTTCAAGCGCCGCGAGAGCTTCAAGGGGTGGAAGCGCCGCCTCCGGAATGCGCGAGGAGTCTGCCAGTTCATCGCATCGAGCCGAAGTGATCGTAGCCGAGCTCGTCGATCGGCCGCATTCCCCGTTCGTCCTCGAAGAACGCCCCGGCGCCCGACTCCACGCGGCCGATGCGCCGGACTGTGACGCTCGACGAGGGTGGAAGATCCGCGAGTCGGCCGGCCTTAACGGCGGGAACGGTGAAGAGAAGCTCGTAGTCGTCCCCACCTCCGAGGGCCATCTCGACGGGATCGTGCCCGGCGAGACGGGCAAAGGAGAGGAGAGCGGGGGAGAGGGGAAGATTTTCTCTCTCGATCACCAGGCGGACTCCGGATGCGCGCGCCAGCCGACCCGCGTCGACGCCGAGGCCGTCGGAGACGTCGATCGCGGCGGTCGCCAGAGCCTCTCTCGCGAGCGCCCGACCGAGCGGCAGCCGCGGCTCCGGGTCGCGATAGGCAGCGAGAAGCTCGGTCTCGTCGGGCGGAGCCAGAGCTTCCGGCGTCCAGAGGGCTTCGTTCACCGCCGGTCCGGCCCCGGCGCGTGCGCGCGCGATGGCGAGGCCCGCCGCGGCGTCTCCCGGCCAGCCCGACAGAAAGACGCCGTCGCCGGGACGCGCGCCGGAGCGCTTGAGGACTTCGCCCGAGGGGTGGCCCCAGATCGCAGTCGAGAGAAAAACCTGCGCGGCGCGCGAGAGATCGCCCCCCGCGAGCTTCGCGCCGAATTCCTCGGCGCGCTTCGCCGCCGCGAGAGCGAGGACGAGAGGAAGATCTTCCCCCGCGGAATCGGGAAACGCGATCGTCAGGAGGAAGAACTCGGGCCACGCTCCCATCGCGGCGAGGTCCGAGAGACCGACGGACACGGCACGGCGGCCGAGCCGCTTCGGGTCCTCGCCCGGCAGGAAGTCGACGTCTTCGACGAGTGTGTCGGTCGTGACGACGAGCGGTCCGGCCGACGACTGCACGACGGCGGCGTCGTCGCCGGGGCCGAGCAGCAGGCCCCCTTCGCCGGACCGGAGTGCCGCGCGAAGACGCTCGACGAAGCGATCCTCGGCCCTCATGGGCCGGGATTATGACGAAGGCTTGCGGCCGGCCCGCGCGATCGGTTGCGCCGGTCGCGTCGGCCGTTCTCCCGGCTCGACGGGGATCTCTCTTCCCTCGGGCGGGGGCGGGGGGCCGGCGCGCTCCGCCTCCGGTTCGACCGGCTCCGGCTCGTACGGCAAGAGCGCGATCTCGAGCACTTCCTCCACGTTTTCGACGTACCGGAACGTGATGCCGTGGAGGATGCGCGGGCCGATCTGGAGCACGTCGCGGCGGTTCAACTTCGGAAGGATGACCGTGGTGTACTTCGCCTGACGCGCCGCGAGAACCTTTTCTTTCACTCCACCGATCGGAAGGACTTCGCCGCGCAGCGTGATCTCGCCGGTCATCGCGACGTCGCGTCGCACTTTTCGGTGAGTGAACGCGGAGATCATCGCGGCCGCCATGGTGATGCCGGCGGACGGTCCGTCCTTGGGGATCGAGCCCTCCGGGACGTGGACGTGAACGTCGTGCGTCTCGAAGAAGTCCGCGGGGATCCCGAGCTCGCCACCGTGCGCGCGCGCGTACGACATCGCCGCCTGCGCCGACTCCTTCATGACGTCGCCGAGCTGTCCGGTCAGCCGGAGCCCGCCCTTGCCGCGGACCGCGAGGGCCTCGACGAAGAGGATGTCGCCGCCGACCGACGTCCACGCGAGACCGGTGGCGACTCCCACCTGATCCTTCTTCAGGAGCTCGTCGGCGAAATGCTTGACCGCGCCGAGCATCTTCTCGACGGACGCGGCGGTGATGCGGTAGCGCCGCGTCTTCCCTTTCGCGACGGCCACCGCGACCTTCCGGCAGATGGCGCCGATCTCGCGCTCGAGGTTGCGCAGACCTGCCTCACGCGTGTACGCCTCGATGATCCTCCGCACGCCTCCGTCGGCAAACTCGACGTTCGCTTCCGTGACGCCGTTCTCGTCCATCTGCTTCGGGATCAGATGCCGCTTGGCGATCGCGAGCTTTTCTTCGAGCGTGTAGCCGGAGAGCCGGATGACCTCCATCCGGTCGAGGAACGCGGGCTGGATCGGGTCGAGGATGTTCGCCGTCGCGATGAAGAGAACGCGCGAGAGGTCGTACGTGACACCGAGATAGTGATCGCGGAAGGAGAAGTTCTGCTCCGGGTCCAGGACCTCGAGCAGCGCCGAGCTCGGATCCCCCCGGTAGTCCGCGCCGATCTTGTCGATCTCGTCGAGCATGAACACCGGATTCGACGTCCCGGCCTGGTGGATGCCCTGGATGATTCGTCCGGGCATCGCGCCGACGTAGGTCCGGCGGTGTCCGCGGATCTCCGCTTCGTCCCGGACGCCGCCCAACGAGAGCCGAACGAACTTGCGGTCGAGCGCGCGAGCGACCGAGCGTCCGAGAGACGTCTTCCCGACGCCCGGAGGTCCCACGAAGCAGAGGATCGGCCCCTTCAACGTCTTCTTCAAGGCATGGACGGCGAGGAACTCGAGGATGCGCTCCTTGACCTTCTCGATGTCGTAGTGGTCTTCGTCCAGGATCTCCCGCGCGCGGTCGATGTCGCCGGCATCCTCGGACAAAGTCCCCCAGGGCAGGCCGGTCATCCAGTCGAGATACGTTCGGATGATCGCCGTCTCGGCCGAATCCGGATGGCTCCTTTCGAGCCGCTTGATCTGCTTCTCGATCTCCGAGGCGGCCTCCGGGGTGATCTTCTTCTCCGCGACGATTCGGCGATACCCGTCGAGCTCTTCCGAGAGTTCTTCGCCTTCGCCGAGCTCCTGCTGGATCGCTCGGAGCTGCTGGCGCAGGTAGTACTCGCGCTGGGAACGATCCATTTCGCCCCGCGCCTGAGTCGAGATCTCCTGCTGCATCGAGAGCACGGTGATCTCCCGAGCCAGGTTTTCGTTGACGAGCTTCAGCCGCTCGATCGGGTCGGTGGACTCCAGGATCCGCTGCGCGTCCTCGAGCTTCAACTCCAGGTTCGAGGCCGCCAGATCGGCGAGTCGAGCGGGATCGGAGAGGTTCGCCGCGATCACCATGACCTCCGGCGAGATGCTTTTCCCGAGCGATACCGATTTCTCGAGGTTCTGCTTCACGCTCCGCACGAGTGCCTCGTGCTCGGGAGGAAGCTCCTTCGCAGGCTCCGACTCTTCGAGTCGAGTGATCTTCACCTTCAGATAGGGTTCTTCGGACAGGACGGAATCGATGCGGGCGCGCGTGACCCCCTGCACGAGCAGGCGGGTTCGTCCATCCGGGAGCTTCAACATCCGCATGATCGCGGCGACGGTCCCGACCGGATACAGGTCCGTCAAGCGGGGCATCTCGGTTTGCGCGCTTCGCTGCGCGACGAGCATGATGATCCGCTGTTCGGCGAGAGCGGCATCGACGGCGTTGATCGACCTCTCCCGCGACACGGAGAGCGGGAGGATGATGTACGGGAAGACGACGACGTCCTTCAACGGAAGAACGGGCAGAATGTCGGGGATCGGAAGGTCGGCCTCGCGCTCGGCGACCCCCTCTTTTTCTTCGAACTCCACGACCACTAAGCCTCCTCCTCGCTCTTGACCGGGATCTCGTGCTCCTTCTCGCGCAGATCGGGGACGCGCGGGAGCACGACCTCGAGCAGGCCGCGGGAAAACTTCGTCTTCGCCTGACGGGAGTTGACCGGCCTCGGCAGAGGCACCGACTTCACGAAGGACCCGAAATAGCGCTCCATGCAGAAGAACCGGATACCTTCCCGCGGCCGTTTCTTTCCCCTCTTGGTCCCGCGCACCGTCACGACCCGTCCGCGGATCGTCACCTTCACGTCCGCGGCCTCGACACCGGGAAGCTCGAAGAGAACGCGGATTTTCTCCCCGTCATCGACGATGTCGACACTCGGATCCCAGGCTGAGGCCGGAGCGACGACCGGGTTGTTGCTTTCGACGAAGAGAGAAAAGAGCCGGTTGACCTCGCGCTGGAGGCGGGAGAGCTCGACCATCGGGCCGAAGAATCTCAATCGCCGCATCGCCAGTTCATTGCGTCGCCTTCGCGTCGGCCCGCCCGAGCAGGTTCTTGAGCTCGCGGAGGAACTCGTCCACGTCCTCGAATTTCCGATACACCGAAGCGAACCGGACGTAGGCGACCTTGTCGAGCTCCCGGAGGTGATTCATGACGTGTGCGCCGATGTCATTCGTCGCCATTTCTCGTTCCTCGGTGTCGTGGAGAAGGGTCTCGACTTCATCGACGATCGCGTCGAGCTGCGCCGGAGCGACGGGCCGCTTTTCGCAGGCCTTCACGAGGCCGGCGCGGAGCTTCTTCCGATCGAAATTCTCCCGCCGACCGTCCTTCTTGACGACCATGTACGGGATTTCCTCGATCGTCTCATACGAAGTGAAACGGCGGCTGCAAGATTCGCATTCCCTGCGGCGGCGGATCACTTCTCCCTCGCGGCTCTCGCGCGAGTCCACGACGCGATCGTCCACCGCGCCGCAGAAAGGACACTTCATGCCTCCATTATGGCGCGACCGGCGGAGAGTTCTCACGCGCGCGCGCAAGTTCCTCGAGCTTGTCGACTCGCACCGGGGTCGTCGCGAAGAGCGCGATCCCGATGAGAGTGATCGGGATGAACGAGATCGCGTGTGCAAGGACCGCGACTCCGGACGCCGGATCCCGAGCGACCCCGTACACGTCGGTCAGCGCGAGCTGGACCGCCAGGTGATAGGAGCCGAGACCTCCAGGGGTCGGAAACATGAGACCGAGCACGGCCGCCGCGGTCACGACGAAGCTCGCCGGGAAGGGGAGGTCGAGGTGGAACGCGCGCAGCACCGCGTAGATCTGCACGTTGATGACCAGCCACATCACGAGCGAGCCGGCAGTGACGAGGAGGAGGAGTTTCGGGCTCTTGAGCGACGCGAAGCCGTCCACGAAGGTTTCCGCGAACGAGCGCGCCCGAGGTTGGAACCGCTCCGGCAGCCGGCGCCAGAACTTCTCGAGAAACCGTTCCGTTGCGGCGCGCCGAAACACGGAAAAGAGGACCGCTGCCACGAGCGCGAGGAGAAGCGCGGCCGGGAGGACGAGCTTTCCGACGCCGCGGAAGCTCGGAAGACCCGTCGCGGCCGCGATCAGGAAGAAGAAGACCACCGAGGCGCCGTCGAAGACGCGCTCCAAGAGAACCGAGGCGAGCAACGGCGAGAACGGGAGCTTGCGGGATCGCGCGAGAAGAGCCGGCCGGAGAATCTCTCCGACCTTTCCGGGCAGGTTGTTCGCGGCGAAGCCGAACGAAGTCGCAACGAACGCGGGGTAGAACGGCACCCTCGCGACCGGCCGGAGGAGCCAGGTCCAGCGGACCGCCCGGAGAACGAACGTCGCGATCGCCATCACGAGACTCGCGAGGAGCCAGGACGGAGAGGCCGAGGCGATTTGCCGCCCGATCTCCGCGAGGGCAAGCCCGCGCAGGAAAAACGCGACCAGAAGCGCGGTCGCGACCAGGGAGACGCCGATCTGCACCGCACGCGAGGCTAGCGCCCGCTTCAAAGTCCCGGCTCCCGCTGCCGGGAGGCCGCCCGCGCCCGGCGAATCTTGCTCACGCGAATCCTTCCGTCTGCGACGCTTTTAGCA
>Ga0137374_10005704_pt1 | contig 14804 bp, 18 predicted proteins | sample SagtaG_20_FD_104811 | JGI IMG/M metagenome (GOLD analysis project Ga0137374, IMG submission 104811) | Vadose zone soil microbial communities from Sagehorn Ranch, Mendocino, California, USA - Sage1_R_100_16 metaG | ecosystem: Environmental > Terrestrial > Soil > Vadose zone | place: USA...
CAGCGCCTCCAGCGCGCGCACGAACGACGCGCGCACCGCCTCGAAGTCCTGGTATGCAATGTCGGGCGGCTCGACGTAGATGCCCTTGCACAGGCGGACGCTCGGGTTCAGGTCCGCGAGCGACGCGATGTCGGATTGGGTCCGCCGCAGCATCGCCTGCAGGACGACGCCGATGTTCTCGTGACCTTCCTCGCGCAGCTCGCGGTAGAGCTCGAGCGTGTCGTCAGTCGTGGAGGAGTCCTCCATGTCGATGCGCACGAAGTTGCCCCGCGACGCCGCGTCCTCCACGACGACGCGCAGGTTGTTGCGGCAGAGGTCGTGGCCGAGCTTCAGGCCGAGCGCGGTGAGCTTGACGCTGACGTTCGAATCGAGACCACAGCGCTGGATGTCGGCGAACACATCCTGATACGCACGGACGATCGCGGCGGCCTCTTCCTCGGTCGTGATCTCCTCGCCGAGGACGTCGATCGTGGCGAGCTTCCCCTCGGCGTTGATGCGCCGGACGACCTCGCGCGCGTCCTTGAGCTCGGGTCCGGCGATGTAACGCTCGGAGAGCTTCTGCACGACCGGCCGAGGCACGGCCGGAAGGAGACGGACGATCGCGCGGTCGAAGATCGCCACGGGCGGCGATTCTACGGCCGGGCGACGAGGAGCTGCGCACCGCCCGGATCGGGACGCCTCACCTCCACGCTGCCGAAACCGCCCTCGCGCGCGAGTGCGGCGAGCTCGTCGTCCTCGTAGAAGTGACCGCGCGTCGCGAGCGGATAGGGCGCGGCGGGCGTGCCCTTCAGCTCGGGCGCGGTCGTGTAGACGGCGATGCGCCCTCGCCCCGGGTCGACGACGCGAAGAAACTCGCGCAGCACCACGACCGGCTCCGGAAAGAAGAAGAACGCGACAAGGCTGGAGACCGCGGTGAACTCCGCGTCGGCGAAAGGCAGCTGCTCGGCAGAACCGTGGACGATGCGGGCGCGGCCGCCGGTCGTCTTCCGCCCGAGCCGAACCATGTCGCGGCTGTGATCCAGCCCGACGGCGCGACAGCCGGTGTCGAGCGCGCGGCGGAGGAAGACCCCGCCTCCGCAACCCACGTCGAGCAACGCGTCGTCCGGCGTCAGCGCGAGCGCCTCGAGCACGGGCTCCCATGCCCACGAATGGACATCGTCGTCTGCGTACGTCTTGCGCGCGGCGCGTCCGTGCGGGCGCCGGGCGACACGATCGGTCATGCGATCGATGCGCCACTCCCGGAAGCGGTTAAGCATCGAGCCGAAACTATGAAGCGCTCGAGCGGAGTGGTGGGTCATTTCCGACGGACGCGCGGATGAACCGCGCGTCCTGATGCCGGCGCCGCGAGCGGCGCCTCAGCCTTCGCGCATGAAGCCCTGGCGCGCGGCGCTGACGAGCGCCACCGCCTCGGGAAAGAGCACGCGCATCGCGTCGCGCAGGGCGAGGGACTGCTCGTCGCTGCTGCCCTGGACATCGATTTGCGAGAGCGCGGCGGAGGTCAGCTCGACAGCCGTGTTCAGCGTCAACGTCGCGAACTGCTCGCGCTGCGCCTCTTGCACCGTCTCCGCTTGCTGCTCGGCGAACTCCTTCAGGCCGCGCAGGAGATCCTCGGGATCTCCCTGGAACGGAAACATTCCGCCGCCTTCCATGCCTCAAGCATAGGGAAGGGCCACAAGTTAGTGTCGCGGCCGTGGCAGAGCGGGCTGGCTTCGTCCTTCCCCCGAAACCTGCGGAGCGCGACTGGCCGCGCATGGACCCGCCGAACGTGCTGTGGTTCTTCGGCGCGTTCACCACCGAGTTCGCCGTCTACGAGCTGATCCAGACGATTCCGGACAGCCAGAGCGGGCTCTGGATCTTCGTCGTCGCGCTTGGCTTCGTGCTCGGGTTCGCGCTCGCCTCGTGGCTGTTGCTGCGACGCTGGTGGTGGGTGCCGGGCGGGCTCTCCGCCGCGCTCGCGGTCGGCACGTTTCCGGCCGTCGCAGTCGGATTCCTCAAGCTCATCGACGTCTGGCCGAACGATCCCTTCTTCAGCCCGTTCGATGAGTTCGACGGCTACACGTTCGGCGTCGGTCTCGCGACTGCCGCCGTCGGCTACGCCGTCTGGTGGCTGACGCGCTTTTCGTTCGTCCTCGGCGTGGCGAACGGGGCGATCCTCGTCTCGGCCCAACTCTTGACGCCCTGCATCGACGAGAGCCCGAGCGGCGACAAGCGCGCCGCCACGGCGCTCGTCATCGGCGCCGTGCTCGTCGTCGCCGGCGTCTTCCTCGATGCGTTCGGTCGCCGCCGCGAAGCCTTTTGGTTCCACGTGCTCGGCCTGTTCAGCGTCGCCTCGGGCCTGGTCTTTTTCACCGTCGAGCCGGGCGGGGACGTCGAGCGCGGATGGATCCCGACGCTGATCGCCGGAGCGCTAGTGCTGATCGCCGCGGCTCCCGTTCGGCGCGCGACGTGGGCCGTCTACGGCGTGCTCGGCGTCTACGCGGCGATCGTGCACTACCTGCTCGAGGGGCTGAACGAGAGCCGCTGGCCGTTCGCGCTGCTCCTCCTCGTCCTGGCGCTGCTGATCGTCGCGCTCGGGATGGCGCAGCACCGTTACGGCCGCGTCCTCGCGGGACGCTTCGTCCGCCGGCCGCCGCCGACACTTGGCCCCTAGCGGAACATCCCCTGCTCGAGCCAGGCGCCGCCGTCGACGGTGAGGACGTCGCCGGTCACGTCCGACGCGTAGTCGCTGACGAGGTACGCGCACGCGTGCGCGACCTCCTCCGGCGTGCCGAAGCGACGCAGCGGAATCCGCTCGAGCAGGTGCTCGCGGATCTCGTCGGTCGGCCATAGCCGCTCGCGCGTCTCCTCGGTGTCGACCGGCCCGGGCGCGATGGCATTCACGCGGATACCGTGACGCGCCCATTCGACGGCCAGCGTGCGCGTCATGGTCACGACGCCCGCCTTCGCGGCGGCCGAGTGCACGGTGCCGGGCCCGCCCGTCCACGCATAGCTGGCGACGATGTTGACGACCTGCGCGTTGTCGCCGCCGCGCTCGATCACCCGGCGGCCGAGCTCGCGGGAGCAATGGAAGGTGCCGTCCAAGACGATCCCGACGACCCGCCGTCCGAGCACCGCGACCTTCGCGCCCAGCCGTCCGAGCTCGAGCGCCATGGCGCGGCCGAGCCCGCTGCCACCGCCGGTCACGAGCGCGACGCGCTCGGCGAGAGCTCCGTCCGGCAGCATCAGCCCAGCTCGAGCTTGTAGTTCTGCTCGACGTCTCGCGTCAGCTCTTCGACGGCGGGCAGCGCGGCGGCGATGCTGCTGTCGCTGCCGATCGAGTCGAGGTAGGGAAGCGATGCGAGCCGGGGTCCCTCGGCCACCTGCGCGGCCGCCTCCTCGGCGATCTCGACGAGCGCGGCGATCGATGCGGCCTCGCGCACGCGCTCCCGGCTCGTCACCGGTGCGCCGTCGTCGGTAAGGACGATCCACTCCTGCCTGCCCTCCGCATCCGCGAAAGCCGCGAGGTAGACGCGCTCCTGCGCTGCAGACTCGACCGGCAGCACGGCGGCGACGCTCTGTCCCGGCCCCGCGTGCGTCTCCGCGACTGCTGCGATCCGGCTGACGTCCTCGCTCAGCGCCACCGGACGAGCATAAACTCGCCCTCGTGCCAGGGGCCGTCTCCGCGCGGACGCTCTTCGCCCCGCTCGGGCCGACGTACGACCGCTACGCCGCCTTGCTCTCGCTCGGCCAGGACCCCCGCTGGCGGCGCTTCCTCGTCTCGCGGGTCGACGCCGGCCCGCGCGAGACGGTTCTCGACGTCGCGACCGGCACGGGCGCGGTCGCCCGGGAGCTCGTCGCACGGAAAGGGTGCACCGTCGTCGGTCTCGACCAGAGCCCGGAGATGCTGGCCGAGGCGCGCCGGCGCTCCCCCGGCCTCACCTTCATCGAGGGGCGCGCCGAGGAGCTGCCGTTCCCCGATGCCGCCTTCGACGCGCTGACGTTCACGTACCTGCTGCGTTACGTGGCCGATCCCGCCGCGACGCTGCAGGAGCTCGCGCGGGTCGTGCGACCGGGCGGGACGATCGCCGGGCTGGAGTTCGCCGTCCCGCGCGGCCTCTGGCGGCCGCTGTGGGAGCTGTACGTGCGAGTTGGGCTTCCGCTCGTCGGCCGCACGCTGTCGCGCGGTTGGGCGGAGGTCGGCGACTTCCTTGGTCCGAGCATTCGCGGCTTCTACGAGCGCTATCCCGAGCCCCGGCTGCACGAGCTCTGGTGGGACGCCGGCGTTCGCGAGGTGCGGTCGCGACGGCTCAGCCTCGGCGGCGGCATCGTGACCTGGGGACGGCGCGCGTGAACGAGGCGACACGGCCCGCGTTCTACGCACTGGCGCCCGGCGGCTGGCGCGACTACGTCACGCTCCTGCATCCGCCGTACACGGCCTGGCATCTCTCGTACGTCGTGCTCGGCGCTGCGATCGCGCCGCACTGGCGGCCGGGGATCCTGGGCCTCGCGCTCGCTGCGTTCTTCCTCGGAATGGGGATCGGCGCACACGCTCTCGACGAGCTGCGCGGCCGCCCGCTGCAGACGCGGATCGGGGAGACCACGCTCGTCGTCCTCGCCTCGGTCTCGCTGCTCGCCGCCGCCGGGCTCGGCGCCGGCACGGCGATCGAGACCAGCCGCTGGCTGCTGGTCTTCGTCGCCGGCGGGGCGTTCATCGCCGTCGCGTACAACCTCGAGCTGTTCGGTGGACGCTTCCACAACGGAATGTGGTTCGCGCTCGCCTGGGGCGCACTGCCGGTGCTGGCGACCTACTTCGCCGTGGCCGAACAAGTGCGTCTCGAAGCCGTCTTCGCTGCAGGATTCGCCGCGGTGCTCAGCTACGTGCAGCGCGTCCTGTCCACACCGGTCCGGATGGTGCGTCGGCGCGTACGGCAGGTTTCGGGGCGGATCGAGCTCTCGGACGGCACGGAGCTGCCGGTGACCGTGGAAAGCCTGAGCGGTGCACCGGAATTGGCTCTCCGCCTGATCTCCGCCGCCACGATCATGCTCGCCGTCGCCCTCGTCCTCGTGCGCGTAACCTGAGCGCCGTGGATCTCGTCACGATCGCGCAGATCGTCTTCGCCGCGACCGCCGCAGTGACAGCGCTGTCGCTGACGGCCGCGGCATTCGACCGCTTGGGACGTCGTGCGCTGCTTTTGCTCGCCCTCCTCGTCGGCTTCGTCGCCGTCGCGGCCTGGGTCGCCTTCGGTCTACGTCCGCGCACCTCTCTCGCCGTCGTTGCCGGCGGCGTGACGCTGGCGTTCGCCGCGCAGCTCGTCGCGGTGCGCCTCCGCAGTCTCTTGCGCGCTGCCGAGCGGGTTGACGAGCAGCTGAATCGCGCACAGGCCCGCCTGCACTCGCTCGTCGCGCGCGAGGCGGAAGAGCGAGCCGCCGAGATCGAGCGAGTGCTCGCCCGCGCACGTGCCGATTCGAGCTCCATGCTCGCAGAGCAGGAACGGCGGATCGCCGAGGAGCGCCGCGCGGCAGCCGCAGAGCGGTCCCGTGTCGCCGTCGACGAGCTCAGCGAAGCGCTCACAGCGGCCCAGCAACAGATCGAAGCGCGGTTCACGGCCTGGACCGACGATCTCGAGCGTGCACAGCATGGGGTGGTCGACCAGCTCGCGCAGCTGGCGCACAGGCAGAAGCAACTGATCTCGGAAGCGGAGGCCCGCATCGCGGCCGACGCGGAGCGGCTGGAAGCCGAGAGCGAGCAGCAGCGCGCCGGGCTCGTTCGCCTCCGCGACGATCTCGCGCGCGCGACACAGGATGCAGTTGCGGCCGGCACGTCGGAGCTCGACACATTCGCAGCAGAGCGACGCCGCGCCCTGCACGAGCTGAACGAGCGGATCCGCCGGCGCGAGCGGCAGATGTCCGAGCTGATCGAACGGGAGGAGACCGACGCGATGCGCCGGATCCAGTCCGGCTTCGCCGAGGTCGAGCGGAAGCAGATCGAGCAGCTCGATCGCATCCTCCAGCGCGCGACGTCGAACTACTCCGACGCCGCTGCGCAACAGTTCGCCGACACGGTGCGCGCCACACGCGAGGCGGCGGCGACACGTCTCTCACGGGAGCTCGACCGCTCGGTGCAGGCATTCACCCGCGAAGCGCAAAGCGTGCTGGCGGAACGTCTGGCCCACGTCGCGGACGCCGGCGCGCTCCGTGTCGAGCGCAGACTCGAGCAGGTGACGGAAGGCCTCGACCGCCAGCGCGCGGAGGCGATCGCCAACTTCGAGGAACGGCTGACGCACGCGGAGCAAGAGCTCCGCCGCCGGCTTGACGGGCTCGCCGCGGACACCGAGGCGGAGCGCGCCGTCCTCGACGCACGTCTCGGCGAGCTCGCTCGCAAGATCGAGGAGACACTCGCGCGAACCTGATCCTGTTTCAGGCGCGAGCATTCCCGGCAAACAAACCGGAGCAGGGTTCGTCTATGCAACGGCGAACCGGCACACCGTGAGCGAGACGACCGAAATCATCGGACCCGACGGGGGCGAGAGCTCGAAGGTCGAGAGCTGGCGCCTCCACGTCCTGATGGAGGCCGGCTACCCGCTGCCGCTCGCGGAGAAGCTCGCGGGGAGCGAAGCCGACCTGCACCGCGCCGTCGAGCTGGTCGGCCAGGGCTGCGACCCTGAGACCGCGGTCGAGATCCTCCTCTAAGCCGTGACGTAATCGGCACAGGCGCCCGGCGTACCATCCCCGGGGTGAAGGTCGAGGCGATCCAGTACGGGGACCGCAAGGTCTACACGGTTGCGTCGTTCAACCGCGGGGTCGCGGACTGGCTCAGCCGTCTGCCGACGATCTGGGTCGAGGGCGAGGTGACCGAGCTGCGGCGCAACCCGCGCTGGCAGTCCGTCTTCTTCACGCTCAAGGACCCGGCCGACGGCGCCTGCCTCGGCGTCACGATCGCGCGCTCGCGCTTCGACGCGCTGCGCCTCGATCTCTCGGACGGCGAGCGCGTGCACGTCTACGGGCGCCCGGAGCTATTCGAGGCGAAGGGCGACTTCCGGATGCGCGCGCTGTCGATCGAGCGCTTCGGGCTCGGCGACCACCTCGCCGCCATCGAGCGTCTGAAGAAGAAGCTCGCGGCGGAGGGCGTCTTCGAGCGGAAGCGCCCGCTCCCGTTCCTGCCGCGCAGGATCGGCCTCGTCACGGGCAACGACGCGGCAGCGAAACGAGACGTCTTGACGACGATCACGGCCCGTTTCCCAGCCGCCCGCATCGTGGTGGCGGAAACCTACGTCCAGGGCCCGTTCGCGCCGGCAGCGATGGTCGATGCGTTGCGTGACGTAGCTGCAGCCGGCGAGGTCGACGTGATCGTGCTCGCGCGCGGCGGCGGCAGCTTCGAGGACCTGCTGCCGTTCAGCGACGAGCGGCTCGTGCGCGCAGTCGCTACCTGTCCGGTCCCGGTCGTCTCCGCGGTCGGCCATGAACAGGACACTCCGCTGTGCGATCTCGCCGCGGACGCACGCGCCTCGACGCCGACCGCCGCGGCACGACTGGTCGTTCCCGACGCGCACGAGCTGTTGCATCGCCTCGAGCGGACGCGCAGCGGTCTCGCGCGCGGTGCGCGGAGCGTGCTCGAGGGGCGCCGCGCGCGACTGACGCACATGCACGAGCGGCTGCGGCGCGCGCCTACGCTGGCCGTTGAGCGCAAGCGAGCGCGGCTCGAGCATGCGGCCGGTCGGCTGCGCGCGCTCTCCCCGCACGCGACGCTGCAGCGCGGCTACGCGATCGTGCGTGCGAAAGACGAGATCGTGCGGTCGGCCGAAGCGGTCTCGCCCGGAGAGCCGATCGACGTGGAGGTCGCCGACGGCCACTTCGGAGCGCGCGTCGAATGACGTTCGAGGAGTCGCAGAAGGAGCTGGAGCAGATCGTCGAGCGGCTCGAGCGCGGAGACGCAGGCCTCGACGAGGCGATCACGCTTTGGGAACGCGGCGAGGAGCTGTACAAGCGGTGCGTCGGCCAACTCGACGCGGCGCAGGGAAAAATCGAGGAGCTCGTGCGCCGCGCCGAGTCCGCCAAGCCCTAGGCCGCGACGTCCTGGGCGAGCAGCCGGTCGACCGCGTCGACTGCACAGGAGAAGCGATTGTCGTAGGAGCCCGAAAGGTCGACCCACGGCGCATCGGCGTCGCGAAGGTACGCACGAAAGGCGGCATCCATGGCGATGCGATGCGGGCCGTCGACGCGCCAGCCATCCTGCACGAACGGTGCATCCAGCCCGCAGAGCAGATACAGGTCGTATCCCCTCGATGCAGCAAGTCGCTCGAGTAGCTCGTCCGTTGTGCCGGTGTACGCCTCGTGGAAGCGTGCCGTCGTGAAGATGTCCGTGTCGCAGACGAGCAGGCGATTCGCAACCTCTGCCAGCTTGTCCTCCCGCTCGGCCTGCACGTGCGCAATGTGGACGAACTCGGAGGTTCTCCATTCGTCGCCGAGTTGCTTGTCGTGGCGTTCGCAGTACTCCCGCCCGTACTCGGGCACCCAGACCGTGTCGTACCGCTCTGCCAGGCTGCGTGCGAGCGTCGTCTTGCCCGTCGACTCCGCTCCGAGCACGCAAACGCGCTTGACGAAGTGCGCGCGCACGTGCGGTTCGAGCCGATCGAGGTGAGAGAGCGGATCACGACGGACGGCCGTCCCGGAGATCGGAACGGTCTTGCGGTCGCGGTCGACGAGCCGATGGGTTGCCCCCATCGCCGCCGCGTAGGCGTCTCCGTACGACTCGGAGCTGAAGACCACGTCGGGTGCCGAGCCCAGAGCGTCGACCGTTGCTCGCGCCCAGCCTTCCGAGTCGTCGTCTTCCAGTCCGAGCGCCGTCTGGTCGACCACCACGACGTCCGCGGAGGGGAACGTGCGACGAATCCAGCACGCGCGGGTCTCTGCAGGGATCGTCTGATGCTCCGCGCCGCAGACCAGGACGGTTACGCGACGCGCATCCGCGAGCGCCTCGCTCATCAAGTACTTGTGGCCGGCGTGGAAGGGATAGAACTTCCCGGCGACGACCGCATGGCGAAACGGCTTGACCGCTGCGCGCCAATCGAGCAAGCCCCGAACGCACATGAGCAGGAAGACCGCGTAGAGGACAGCCGTGAGCGGCAGCGACTTCCACCCGTAAAGCGGGATGTAGACGAGATCCGCGGCGATCCAAACGAACCACGACTGGACGAGCTTTCGCGCCATCAAGTACGTGGCGGCCAGGCTCAACGATGTCGTCAGACCGTCGAGGAATGGCGCAGCATCGTCGATCGCGCGCAGGTAGATCGTGAGGCCGACCGTCGCCACGGCCGTGCAGGCGGCGACCACCAATGCTTCCGGAGGACCTACGTGAGCGATGCGTCTCGGTCTGCCTGCGTCGCCCCGTAGCCAGTACCACCAACCCCCGACAGAGAGCACGATGTACACGAACTGCAGGGCCATGTCCGCATACAGCCGGGCTTCGAGGAAGAGGGCGACGAAGAAGAGGTTGTTCGCGATCCCGACCGGCCATGTCCAGACCGATGCACGGACGACGAGCCAAACGCTGATCGCCCCCGACGCAAAGCCGAGGGATTCCAACAGCGAGAACGGCAGCCACCCCATGACCGAACACGGGACGAGGGAGATCGCAGACAGGCAGATGAGCGAGTCGGCCAGGTGGCTTTCCGGGGAGAGGCGCTTCACCGTCGCGCTCCTTTCTTGTTGTTTTGGTTCGCTCCTGGTCTGGAGCCGGCGGGCGATCAGAAACCCCGCCTTCACATGGTTTTCGCCTCTCAGTCTAAAACATCATCCCTTCAAAGTCGACCCCAGTTCGGTGAGGTCTTCGCGCGCCCTCGCGGACTCGCCGGAAAGCGCGACGGTCTCGACGCCCGGGACCGGCTCGAGGACGCGACCCCCGAAGACGACGCAGCGAATCCCTGCCGCGCGGCACCGCCTCGCGACCTCACCCGGCGCCTTGCCGCGCGTAGTCGTGGCGTCGACGGTTCCTTCGCCGGTGACCACGAGCTCGTAGGCAGTCGGTTCGAATTCGAGCAGGTCGAGCAGGAACGACGCTCCCGGCAGCAGCTCGGCCCCGAGCGAGGCGAACGCGGCGCCGAGGCCGCCGGCCGCCCCGGCGCCCGGCACGTCGGCATACGCGGCGAGGCGGCTGAAGCGTGCCTCGAGCTCGGGTAGCTGCTCCGGCGTCGCACCCTTCTGCGCCGCGAAGACCCGAACGGCATCGAGGAGCGGCACGTCGACGTCACAGACGACCCGTGTTGCCGTGGGCAGCTCGTGAACCAGCTCCAGCAGCCCCGCCCCACCGTCGACGTTCGCAGTTCCACCGAGGCCCACGAGCAGTTCGCGCGGCTGTTCGAGCGAGAGGATCAGCTCCCCCAGACCCCGGGACGACGCAGCGATCGGATCGAGCCGGGAGGGATCGAGCGGAATGACCTGCGCTGCCTCCACGGAAACGTCGAAGCCGTGCCAGAGCGTCCTGGCCAGGCGCGGCCGACCGAAGGCGTCGTGCACTTCCGTCTCGCGCCACTCGCCGCCGAGCCGCGCATGCAGCACGTCGAGCGTCCCTTCGCCGCCGTCAGCAACGGGAAGCTCGTCGGCGTCGGACCACTCGCGCAAGCCTTCCGCCAGGGCGGCCGCCGCCTCGCGCGCCGAGAGGACGCCCTTGAGGCTAGCCGGACACGCGAGCGTGCGTGGGCGCCCGTTCGGGCTCCGCCGCGGGCTCTCTCTCGTCGGGCACCTCCGCTTGCGCGACGTCGGGCATGACCTTGAGCATCGCGAACGACAACCCTTCCCGCGCGAGGAAGATCAGGCCGACGCCGACGCCGACGGACGCCTCGATCGCCTGCAGGCCGAAGCCGAAGGCGATGCCGTTCGCCTTCGCGACACCGTAGTACTGGAACAGTGGCAGCGCGACCGCCGCCTGCACCAACCCGATGTTCCCGGGCCAGAGCGGGAACAGCGTTGCGACGTTCATCAGCACCAGCACGAGCCCGGCGGCCGGCAGCGCCTCGTGGATACCGAACGCACGCATCGTCGTGTACACGGCGAAGAGCTGGCACGTCCAGCCGAGCACCTGGAAGAGGCAGGCAGCCGCAGCCGCACCGGGACGGCGCATGACGCCGAGCCCGTAGCGCGCAAGCCGCACGACCTTTCGGAAAGCGCCGAGGCCCTCCTCCACCCGCGTGACGCGGTGGTGTCGCGCGCTCATCACGGCGATCGTGAACAGCGTCACGCCGGCGACGACGACAGCAATCAAGCTCGTCACGGCCCAGTCGGGGATGTGCGCGGTGGCGACGACGTAGAGGATCAGTCCGATCACTGCGACGAGGTCGAACACACGGTGTGCGAATACCGTGCCCAGCAGCCGCGGCCACATCTGGTCCTGCGGTAGGCGCCGGTTCAAAACGGCGACGCGTGCGAGCTCGCCGATGCGACCAGGCAGCACCGCGTTGGCGAAGAGCCCGACAGAGAACGCAGAGAAGACGAGTGGGAAGCTCGGATGTGGCGGGGGACTCGCCTGCACGATCACCGTCCGCCAGGCGACGGCGCGGACGAGCACCGAGAGGAGATTGAGCCCGACCGCGGCGGCGACCCAGTGCCACTCGACGGCCGTGAACGCATCGACGACCCCGCTCCAGGCGGGCCCGCGCCACCAGAGCAGCGCAACGACGGCCGCCGCGGCGAGGAGAACGATCGCTCCGCGGAGCCACGGGCTGCGCAAGAGCTTCACGCCGCGACCCCCTCGTAGATCTCGTGTAACCGTCGCGCGATGTCCTCCCAGGAATAGCGCTCGAGCGCGATGCGCCGCCCGCCTTCGCCGAGTGCCGCGCGGCGGGGCTCGTCCTCGAGCAAGGCAACGAGCGCATCGGTCAGCGCCACTTGGTTGCCGACCGGGAAGGAGACAGCGGCCTCCTTCGTCATGACTTCACGGTACCCGTCGATGTCGGACGCGAGCACCGGGGTCGCGCAGGCATACGCGCGCGTCAGCACCATCCCGAAGCTCTCGCCGCCGAGGGACGGCGCCACGAGCGACTTGGCGCGCAGCAGCTCCGCGGTGAGCTCGTCCTGGGTGAGGAAGCCGAGGATGTCGATCCCGTCGTCCGGGACGCGCTCGCGCGCGAGCAGCAGACGCACCGCCAGCGGGTCGGCTCCCGCGACTCGGAGCCGCGCGCCCGTTCGGCGCCGCACCTCCGGCCAGGCGCGAAGCAGGACGTGCAGCCCTTTCCGCGGCTCCTGCCGTCCGGCGAAGATCACCTGGTGCTCGCGTCCATGCGCGTCCGCATCCGGCGGGATCAGGACGCCGTTCGCGAGCACCTCGTAGTCGCCGGGCAGCCACGCCGCGGCAGAGTCGCGCGCGTGCGGCGAGACGGCGATCCGGTAGTCGAGCCGGTCGGCGAGGAAGCCAAACAACGGTTTGCCGATCTTCATCCACCCGAGCGCGCCGTGCGCGTGGAAGGTCGCGACGATCGGGACGCGCGCCAGCGAGACCGCTGCGATGCAGATCGCGGGCGTCATCGGCTCGTGCACGTGGAGGAGGTCGAAGCGCTCGCGCGTGAGGGCCCGCCGGATCGCCGGGACCGAGCGCGGCGAGAGGACAATGTTGGGAAGCGTGCCGTTCGCCGGGACGATTACAGAACGGCCGACGGGGATCACGTCGGGCGGCGGATGCCCGTGCCGCCCGAACCTGGGATGCAGGATGCGCGTGAAGCTGCCGGGCGGGTCGTTGCCCATGATCGTGCGCGTCTCGACGCCGCGCCGCTGCAGCGCCTCGGCCTGCAGCTCGACGTGCTCGACGACGGCACCCCAGAAGGACCAGGAGTACGGGACGACGATGCCGACCTTCATCGCTCGTACGTCAGGACGTACATGAGCTCGCCGTCGGGACGAACCACTGTCGGACGGTCCTTCCGGCGAGCAGGTAGCGGACACGCAGGACACGGCCGTCGTTTCGTACACGGACGTCACGTGCACGCAGGGCGGCGCGAATCATCTTCGGCTCGTTGCGTGCGAACTGCGCGAACGACATCGTCGGCGGGAGGCGCGTCTCGAGGAGCGTCAGCCTCATGCGACCATCAGCCGCCGCAAACACGACCGGGCTGTCAGCGGCGGGGAGCAGCTGCCATCCCTGCGGCAGGCCGAACGCGGCGCACCAAGCGGCGACGAGGAGACTGGTCACGGGCGACGCACTCTAGACTTCCTCCATGGAGGGCCTCGCCGAGCTACACACGCACCTCGGCGGCTCGGTCGCCTCGGACATCCTGTGGAGCCTCGCCCACGAGCAGGGCATTGCACTGCCGGTCAAGGACTACTGGGAGTTCGACCGGCTCGTCACCGTCTCGGATCCGCGCGGCGTCGCGAACCTCGACGCGCTCGACCGGATCTACCACTGGACCGAGCTGATCCAGTCGAGCCCGATCGCGGTCGAGCGCTCGGTGCACGCGGCGATCGGAGGGGCATACCGGTCGCAGGGAATCACGACGCTCGAGCTCCGCTTCAATCCGATGAAGCGAAACCGTGGCGGAGAGCGCGACCTCGACCACATCATCCTGGCCGCGATCCGGGGTCTCGACCGCGCGAGCCTCGAGTATCCGCAGGTGCGTGCGGGCCTGATCCTGATGATGGACCGGACGTTCAGCGCGGAGCAGAACTCGGTGATCGTCGAGAAGGCGATCCGCTGGGCGCCGCGCGGGATCGTCGGGGTCGACATCGCGGGCCCGCGTCCCGACGGTGCGCGCTACGACTATCGCCAGGTGGCGCCGATGGTCGAGGAGGCGCGTTCGGCGGGGCTCGGCGTCACGATCCACGTCGGGGAAGAGGGCGGTGATGTCGGACGGGAGGAGGTCGGCGAGGTCGTCGAGGTCCTGCGACCCGACCGAATCGGCCACGGAATCCTCGCCGCCGGCGACGACGAGCTGATGGGAGCGCTCCGGGACGCCGAGATCGTGCTCGAGATCTGTCCCACCTCGAACCTGCTGACGAAGGCCCTGCCGGACGAGGACGCGGTGCGCTCGACCTTTCGGTCGTTTTTGGAGGCGGGCGTTTCGTTCACGATCGCAACGGACGGGCCGGAGATGATGCGGACACACCTGCGCGACGAGCTCGATCTGCTCCTGCGCATCGGCGCCCTGGACGAGGACGAGCTCGGCGAGGCGAACCGGCGAGGCCACGAGGCGAGCTTCGTCCGCGGCGGCCGGCTCCTGCCGAGGGTGTAACTCCGAGAAATACTCCTTTCGGCCAATGGTCAGGGAGCGCGCGGCCCTTTAGCTTCGGCCGCTATGTACGACGCACTGAGGGACTCCCTTCCCTCGATCACCGAGCGGCAACGCCAGGTCATCGAGTTGATCGCCGCGGGGTGCTCGAACGAAGAAGTCGGCGAGCGCCTCGGCATCTCCCCTCGAACGGCGAAAGCCCATTCCGATGTCCTGCGGCAGAAGCTCGGCGTGGCCCGAAGGCGCCAGATCCCGGTGGCCTATCGGGCACTGACCGGCGATGACCCGCTCGCGCGAAGCCTGAAGTCGGCGACTGCCGACGACGGGGGCTGACGGCACCGTGCCTGCGGCCCCGCGGGGTTGCAGGCACGGTCAGCTCAAAAGGACACCTCGAAATTGCTCGCACTCGCCGCTATGGTGAGGCGCGGGCGATTGCGGCGTCCAAAGGGGAGAAGGTGGGCGAGGGAACCGCACTCGATACGACGCGAGCCGGCCGCCGCATTATCGAGCGGCCTCGACTGACGCGGCTGCTCACGGAATCGGAGAGCCGCGTGATGCTTCTGGTCGCGCCGGCGGGTTACGGGAAGACGACGCTTGCTCGGGAGTGGCTCGGCG
>Ga0137374_10005709_pt1 | contig 14797 bp, 15 predicted proteins | sample SagtaG_20_FD_104811 | JGI IMG/M metagenome (GOLD analysis project Ga0137374, IMG submission 104811) | Vadose zone soil microbial communities from Sagehorn Ranch, Mendocino, California, USA - Sage1_R_100_16 metaG | ecosystem: Environmental > Terrestrial > Soil > Vadose zone | place: USA...
CCACCTGCCAGTAGCGTCGGAGCTCAACGAGCAGGCGATCGGCGAGGGGGACGTAGCGATCCTTGCCGCCTTTCCCCTGCTCCACGCGGATGGTCAGCCGCTCCGGATCGATGTCGGAGACCTTGAGGGCAACGACCTCGCTGACGCGCAGGCCGGCGGCGTAGGTGGTGGCGAGCAGGAGACGATGCTTCGGCGAGCTCGCAGCGTCAATCAGCCGCCAGACCTCTTCCCGGCTGAGGATCTCGGGGAGCTTCTGCGGCACCTTGGGGGCGGGGACCCGGAAGTCCGTGCGGTCGCGCTCGAGGGTGACGTGATACAGGAAGCGGAAGGCATTGACGGCGAGGCTGCAGGAGGCCCAGGCGAGCTTGCGGTGCTGGACGAGATGGAGCAGGTAGGCTTGCACCTCCTCGTCCGTGAGCTCCGCCGGGGACCGGCGGTAGGACCGCGCCAAGTGCACCACGGCGGCGATGTAGGACTTGTGGGTGCGTGGCGAGAAGCCGCGCAGGGTCATGTCGCGAACCATACGGGTACGGAGCTCGGTCATGGGACACCTCCATCGGTGAGGGTGAACGGCGATGGAGGTGATTCTGCTCGACGTGGCGCATCGAAGGCGACGCACCCGGACCGATGAACTCCCCGGCCCTTGCTGCGAAGATCGACCTACCGCGTCAGCGGTTTAGTTCAACGCTCAGTATCTTGAACCACGTTATCTGACTGCATCGTTCTGTATAGCACGACGAACGGGTCTGGCCGGGTTCCGTCGGTACCTGCGTTTTCACGAACTTGCAGGGGGCACCCTAGTCCCGCTGCCGTGATATACCGCGAGGCGCTGCAAGATATCGCGTGGGCTTCAGCGGTCAGCCCGACGTGTTTCTCGTCCTCTGAGCCAGGATCTCCGATATGGCTCCGCCTCCGTCCTTGGTCGTGAGGTAGAACGAGCAGGCCTTCCCCGCCGGCCACGGCCTTCACCTCTTGCGACACGTTGACGGACGTCATTCTTACGAGCCCTGTGGCATGCGCGGCCTCGTAGGAGACTTGCTGGCGGGGTGGACGCGCCCGCAGCAGGCCGGAGGGAACCCGGTACTCCGTGAGCGAACCTCTGCCCGTATGGCAGGGATCGGCTGCCATCCAGCTTTCCGCGGGCCCTAGCGGAGGGTAGTCGAAGTGCCGGAAAAACGGAAGACCACAGCCGTGGGGCGTCACTCCTGCTGCTTGCGGCGTCACTAACCACTGGGAAATATTGTCGTCTGCCTCTGGCATGGCCCCTGCTGTCTCAGACGCAGGAGGGAGCGGGCGAGCGCGCACACAAAATCCACCAAAGGCTGGACCACAGTGAGAACACGGACGGTTTGGTTGACGGTGGCCGGCGTCGCGCTGGTCGTCGGGATACTGGAGGCGTGGTCGGAAAACTTCACGGCTCCCGGTGTTGCGACGCAGGTAGGCGCTGTGTTGTACTACGCGATCCGCGACGGGTTCTGGTATGTCGTGCTCCCGGTCGCAGTGTGGCGCTCGGGAGCGAAAACGTGGCGGCGCTGGAAAGTTGGGCGAGCCTTCAATCTCAGGTAGGAAGACCGAACCATGAATGAAATCCTCTACAGTCTCACCGTTGGTGTGGCAGGCGGGTGGCTCCTCGCTGGCGCGTTCATCACGATGCTGCTGCTCCCCCTCGCGTTCGAGCAGGCGCGGAAGCTCGGCGGCAGCTACGAGACCGCTGTCTGGTACACGTGGGCCGCCGTATCCTTTTTTTGCTTCGCTGCCGGGCTGGCGCTCGTTGGCGACTGGCATAACCCGCTCGCGAATGCTGAGCCCGCGACGGTCGCCAGAGTGGCGGCCAAAGGCAAAGGGGGAGGCGGGCTCATACTGCTTACGATTGCCTTCTGGCCTTACGTGCTCATGGGGCTCGGCGGGTACTTCGGTGGCAACGCGGTCTACATCCTGAGGAAGCGAGCCGAGCGTAAGTAGTCTGAGCCCGGGGCGGCCCTCCACCTCGGGGCTGAAGTATCTACTCAAGATCAAGGCGGGGGCCAATGATCAAGCTCAGCGATGTGAAGGTTCGGCCGCAGTATCGGACGTCGGGCGCCGTGAAGGGAGACGGCTCGGCCATGCTCTCTCCGTACTTCGGCTGGTGGTTCGCACGTCCCTGGAAGACGTTCTGGCTGACGCTGCTGCTCTGCTATTTGGGGATCGCCGTGTTCGGCTTCACGGACTCTCCCCTCTACTCGCCGGCAATCGCCCGCGTCTTCGGGCTGGCCATGCTCGTGTTCCTGCCGGTGTCCTTCCTGTGGGCCACCTGGGCCTCGTGGCGACGGTCGAAGATTGGCGCGATCACGAAGGTCGGTGTCCCGGTGCTCGCATTCGTGCTGCTGGTCGGGGGCTCCGTGGCCCTTCTGGAGGCCGTGCGGGCACAAGCACGCCTGGCCAAGGTCAACGCCGATACCCGCGCCATCGGCGGCGCGCTGTCGAGCTACGCCCAACACATGGGGCGCCTCCCGGCGACGCTCGATGAGCTCACCTCGAGCACCACGAACGGGAGGGGCGAGCTGGCTGGGCCCTTCCTGGCACGCCTCCCCACGGCGCCGCCGGGATGGACGGACTACGGCTATGAGGCTCGCGCGGGCGGGACGTTCAGCGTCAGGAGTGAAGGTGAGCGACGAACCGTCGTGTTCCCCGAGAAATGACTCGTCACACGCTTACGCCGAGGATACACTCGGCCGTGATTGCCCCGCCCACTTGGCTCGATGCACACGGCTGTGGCACAGTCCACTCTCGGCGGCTGGCTGGGTTCATTGCGCGTGGCCCGTTGGGAGTATGCGGGCTGCGTTAGTCCCGTCATGTTTCAGAGTGTGATGAAGTCGAACCGATCGAGAAACATCGCGAAAACGTGGCCGTGACTGAAACACGGGTCCGAACCCAGTCGAGTCGACCAGAAGGTCGCGGAACTTCGGAGGTGCTGGTGACCCTGAGTGTCCGTATTCTGTCCGTGTTCCCTTGTCCAAAGGTTCGCACAGGGCCTGGCGAGCACTGAGCAGACGCTGCAAATCGCGCCATTGGGGACACTTGTGACATCCTGGAAGCGGCGAGTCGGGTGCATCACCTGCGGCACGACCACCGGCTGCTCATAGCGCCCGTCCATCACCGGAGACGCCTCCCACAAATTCCTCCCCCGTAGCCGGGGGGAGGAATTTGTGTCTCGTCATCGGCTTCAATCGCCACTCCCCGCTACTACACCACCGCCCCGGTGCGGATGGCGACCCCAACGACAAGCAGCGCCACGCCGAGAAGCGTGACCGCCACGATGTGGTAAGCGAGGTAGCGAAGCGTCGCAGCGTCGAGCCGGGGGACGACGCGAAACCGCGCATGAACTGCCAGTGCGACCGTCGCCGCCAGTAGTGCCAGCTTGAGCAAGACAAGCCGCGCCGCCGGCGTAGACGGGAAGAACCAACCTGCGAGGTCGGGCACCCAGTAGTACGCGAGCCAGAGGCCGGTCACGACCTGCACGAGCAGGGCGGGGATACCAAGGCGCTCGAATCCCGATTCGAACTCGCGGATGATCGCGGGATCGTGCGCCCGGAGCGCGCGCGGCAACACCGAGAGTGAGAGCACCAGATGGCCGCCGACCCAGATCGCGGCGCCGAGTAGGTGGAGCGCGACGAGCAGGCGATACGTCACCCGACGATCGTCCTCGACTCGACCGGCGTCGCCCGCCCCGTGCGCCCGGTATACCGGAAGGCGGCCTCGAAAATCACTAGGGTCGTCCCGACGTGCAACGTCCCCAACCGCGGGCGGTTGTACTCGGTGATCGGCACACTGAGGTCTGGCGCGAAGCCGACGATGCCCAACTCGGAAACGAGCTGGCTCTCGGTCAGGAAACACTGCGGCTGCCCCGAGAACTGCGTGAAGACGAACGGCTCACCGGCCACCGGCTCCATCTCCGAAGGGAACGTGTTCCGCGAAAAAGTGAACACAAACAGGCCCGCTCCCGGTTTGGCGACGCGGGCCGTCTCATGGAGCGCTCGCCGGAACTCCGCTGCCGAGCGTGCGAGGTTCCAGATGCCGTGCGCGATGAGCAACTCGAAGCTACGGTTCCGGGCCGGGATCTGGTCCATTGGCGCGAAGACCAAGGAGAGGCGCCCGCCTCCCCGATCCCCTTGAGCGTGAGGCGCGGCGGCGCGAAGCATGGGCCACGACAGGTCGAGACCGAGGACGTTCCACCCGAGCTGTGCCAGGGGAAGCGCATTGCGGCCGGCGCCACAGCCGAGGTCGAGCGCCCAGCCATTCCGGCAGTGCTGCCGCTCCTGTTCGGCGAACCGCAACAGCACCGCGTTCGGAGGCGACTGGGCGAACCCGGCGACGGTCTCCGGGGCCCTCCACGCGGAGCCGGCGAGAGGATCCATGGTCTGAACGTAGCAGCGAACAACCCGATGCGCCTTCACAGCGTAGCGTAGAATTCAGCCGTGGACGAGCACGCTGAGGTAAGTCGCGTCGGGGACCTCGTGTCGTATCAGGACGGAGCGGTCGTCAGCCGGATCATCCTCAAGCGTGAGACCGGCAACGTCACGCTGTTCGCCTTCGACACCGGGCAGGAGTTGAGCGAACACACCACGCCCTACGACGCCCTCGTCCAAATCGTGGACGGCGAAGCCGCCATCACGATCGCCGGGCGGCCGTATCGACTGCGTGCGGGTGACATGATCATCATGCCGGCACATCAGCCGCACGCGCTGAACGCGGTTTCCCGGTTCAAGATGCTGTTGACGATGATCCGCTCCTGAGCCGATCTCTCGTGCTGGACGGTCATCCCCTGCTGGACTTGAGTCTCTTCCAGAAACAGGGCACGCACTGACGGTCATCATAGAGGGCGGGGCGTCTCACAAGAACCTTCTGTCCTGACTGAAAAGCTTTGCGACGATGGGCTCGCCTGAGAGGATGGACCCGTGCGCCTCTTCGATCAGAGGTTCGGCGCCGATTTCCTGGCCGAGGTGCCGACCCAGCCCGGCGTCTACCGCCTGTACGACGAGGCCGGCACGCTGCTTTACGTCGGCAAGGCCGCCAACCTGCGTCGCCGCCTCGGCCAATACCGCACGGCGGGTCGGAAGAAGCGGGAGCGCAAGCGGCGGGCGCTGGTGAAGGCCACCACGAGCATTACGTGGGAGGTCTGCGAGTCCGCCCTCGCGGCCGCCCTCACCGAGATCCGCCTCATCCAGACCCTGCGGCCACCGCGGAACGTCACGAGCGCCTTCCCGTTTCTCTACCCGTTCGTGGGAATCCACGCCGAGGGTCGCGAGACGTACTTCTGTCTGACCACCTCGCCTGGCGCCTTCCCCGGCTTCGATCTGCACGGCGCCTTCCGGTCACGGGAAGTGACGAGCGAAGCATTCTTCTCGCTGATGCGGCTCCTGCAGTTCGTCGGCCACCCGGTGCCACGGCACCGATGCCGGCGCGTCGGATCGGCGCCCCACTCGCACGTGGTAGGATTCCGACGCCTGCCCAGCGAGGCGGCCGATGGGTGGCGCCGGCTGCTGCGTGGCGAGTCCCGGGCGGCCCTCGAGGCGCTGGCCCTCGAGCTGATCGAGCACGACGGGGCGCGGGCCCGGGCCACGGAGATCCACGCGGACCTCCTGGCCATCGATCGCTTCTTCGAGCACGAGGCCCGCGCGCTGTCCCGAGCCATCGCGGTGACGAACTACTCAGGCTATCCTGTTGCCCAGCAGGAGCGCGACCTGCTCTTTGCCACGGTCATTCCCTCTCGAGGCCGGTGAGGCGGTGGAAGAAGCCCTCGCGGTGGAGCTGGGCCACCGGCTCCTGGTCGATGAAGTCCCCGGGCGCGGGAACGCGCGGGATGACGCCGAGCCGGTGGAGCATCCGCGCGGCGGCGGTCACGCCCTCGGGTGTCGGGTACATCGTGCCCGCCATGAGCTGGGAGAAGTAGAGGTAGGAGGCCTCGAGGACCTCGCGGTCCGTCTCGCCGCTGTACTTCCGGATGACCTCGACGCCGAACTTCCCGTCGGCGCGGAAGCGGTACACGCCCTGCGCGTAGGCGCGCACATAGCGAAGGACGACGTCGGGCCGTGATCTCGCGAGCCGCCGGGTCGTGGCGGCACAACTGTTCTGAAACGCCACGTCGAGCTGGCGCAGATCCTCCACGAGGTTCCAGCCGCGCCTGGCCGCCTGGAAGGGCTCGGGCGAATGCATGAGGACGACGTCGACCCTGGCGGGGTCGAGGAGCCGATCGAGCTTCGGCCCGCCCGCCCCCACGGGGACGATCCGGGCGTCCGCGTCGAGGTCCCAGCCCCAGCGCTCGAAGGCCATGGCGATCGCGCAGTGGTCGGCGTCGCCTCGGGCGAGCACGCCCCAGCGCTTCCCGCGCAGCTCCTCGCGCCTGGTGAGGCCGGGGCGTGCCGTCACGTAGGTGGCGCTCCGGCTCACCGCGGAGGCGACGATCACGACGTCGGCGTCATCGAGAAGGTTGATAGTGATAACGTCGGGCGAGACGGTGTTGGTGAACTCCGCCTCACCGGCCTCGAGGGCGGGCAGCGCCCGCGGGTGCCCCTCGTAGAACTTCAATTCGGGGTCGAGCCCGTTGTCCTTCATGTAGCCGCCCTCGACGGCGGCGAAGAGGGGTGAGGTGCCCACGCCGCGATTGCCGCAGGCGATGCGAATCTTGTCCATTGGCCGTGTCCTTTCTCAGCCCTTCAACGCCGACAGGTCGAAGCCCTTCCGCAGCGCGCGCTGGAGCACGAGGAACAAGAGGAAGACGGGAATGGTGGCAAGGACGGCAATCGCCATCTGCTCCGTGGGCGGGTTCCCGTAGTCGTCGCCGAAGCGCACGAGCCCGAGGGGATAGGTGCGGAACTCGTCCCGCGACACGACCACCAGCGGCCACAGGAACTGGTCCCAGCTGTCGCGGAACGAGAACAGGGCGAGGACGGCGAGGCCCGCCCGGCACTGGGGAATGACGATCGACCAGAGGATCCGCAGCTCCCCCGCTCCGTCGATCCGCGCCGCCTCGACGTAGTCCGACGGGATCTTGAGAATGAACTGTCGCATGAGGAACACGCCGAAGGCGTCGATGAGGAGCGGGCCCGCGAGGCCCTGATAGCTGTCGACCCACCCGAGCGCGTGGATCACCAGGAAGGTCGGCACCAGCGTCACCTCGAGGGGCAGCATCAGCGTCGACAGGATGACGAGGAGCAGGAGCCGGTCGCCGCGGAAGCGATATTTCGCGAGCCCGTACCCGGCCAGCGTGCAGAAGATCAGGTTCCCGAGCATCACCGACGCCGACACGATGGCGCTGTTGAGAAAGAACCGCGGGAACGCCGAGCGCGAGAGCGCGTTGGGGTAGTTTTCGGGATGCCACGCCGAGGGGATCCATTCCGTCGTGAGCTGGAACATCTTCTCCCCGGCCTGGAACGACGTGGTCGCCATCCAGATGATGGGCAGCACGAAGAGGAAGGTCAGCGCCGCGAGGGGAAGCAGCCCGGCCCAGGCCAGCGCCGCAGAGACGGCGGCCCGTCGCCTCACGCGTAGTCCTCCTCGCCGCGCGTGAAGAGCTTCATCTGGATGACCGTCAAGACCATCACGATCACGAAGAGGACCACGGAGATCGCCGCCGCGCGCCCCATCTTCATGTACGAGAAGCCGGTCTCGTAGATGAGCATGGAGAGCACGCGCGTCGCGTTGCCGGGACCGCCCCCGGTGATGATGAAAGGCATGAGGAAGATGCGCGCGGAGAGGAGCGCGGCCACCACGACGACGAAGAACGTCACCGGCATCAGCAGGGGCAGCGTGAGGTGGCGGAAGCGGCGGAGCACGTTGGCGCCGTCGATCTCGGCCGCCTCGTAGTACTCGGTCGGGATGGTCAGGAGCCCGGCCAGGAAGACCACCATGAAGTACGGGGCGAAGCGCCACACCGTGACCAGGATGATGGCGGGCATGGCCAGCGTCGAGTCCGTCAGCCAGTCGATCCGCCCGAACCCCAGGGGGCGCAGGAGCTGATTCACGAGGCCGTGGGGGTGGAAGAGGAACCGCCAGACCAGGCACACGGCGAGGATCGGCATGATGTTGGTGAGGAACATCCCGCTCATGCACGCACGCCGCCCCCGCCCCCGCGTGTTGATCGCCAGCGCGAGCCCGAGTCCCACGAGGGTGATGAGGACCGTCGAACCTGCGATGTAGACGAGAGTGTTCAGGAGCGCCGCGCGGAAGATGGGATCGCGGACGATGCTCGCGTAGTTCTCGAGACCGACCCACCGCGGCGGCTTCATCATGTCGTAGGTGGTGAAGCTGAGGCCGATCGCCCAGAGCATCGGCCCGTACTTGAAGACGAGGAAGAAGACGATGGTGGGCGCGACGAACGCCAGGCCCCATAGCCGAATGCGCCAGCGGTAGCTGATCACCGGGCCCGCGCGAGGGGGATCAGGTCTTCTTGAATTCCGCGGTCGCCCGGTCGACCTCCGCCGCCGCCTCGTCGAGGGCGGTCTTGATGTCGGCGTTGTTGAGCATGACCTTCTGGACGGCGCGGTGCATGGCGTCGGCCAGCTCCGTCCAGATCGGGGTGCGCGGGAAGAAGACGCCGTTGTCCTTGGCCTTGATGATCTCCTGGACGTGGGGGAAGCTCTTCACCCGCGGGTCGTCCGTCCAGCCGCTCTTCCGGGCCAGCGTGAACGGCGCCGTCGCCTGCCAGCAGTCGACGAGGTCCGACATGACGAACCGGTACATGTCGTGGAGCGCCTCTTGCTTGGCCTTCGGCGCCCGCGCGTTGACCACGAAGTTGAAGCCGTAGCACGTGGTGTAGCGCTTGTCGGGCGTGACGCCCGCCATCTGCACGGGCAGGTAGTAGCCCTCCGACTCCATCACCGGGTTCTGCGACTTGATGGCCGCGGGCGGGATCGGGTGACAGCTGAACATGGCGCAGCGCTCCTTCAGCCAGTCCATCTGCGGGAGGGGGAACGTCGCGATGGAGTCGGCGGGGTCCTCGGCCCCGTACTGCCGCGCCAGGGAGGCGCGGATGGTCATGGCCTTCACCCCCGCCTCGTTGTTGATCGTGCACCGGCCACTCGTGTCGAACCACTGCCCGCCGACCTGGGAGACGATGGGATTGAACTGGATCATCGTCCACTGCGCCGCGTGCATGGCGAACTTGAACCCCTGGCGGGTGAACTTGTTCCCCTGCTTGATGGTGAGACGCTTGGCGACCTCACCCAGCTCCGTCCACGTCTTGGGCTGATCCTTGACGGGGTCGAGGCCGACCTCCTTGAACTGCTTGGTGTTGAGGTAATTGCAGAAGCCGTAGAACCAGAGCGGGTAGCCGTAGGCCTGACCGTCCTTGATCGCGCCCGCGACGAAGGCGTCGGCGTGGTCTTTGCGGAAGGCGTCGAGCGACGAGTAGCCCAGGAGCTTCACGTCGAGCGGCGCGATGAGGTTCCGGGCGAGCCACGTCGGCATGAGCCAGTCGCCGGTGACGAACCCGTCGGGCGCCGTCCCCGTCGCGTAGCCGACCGAGACTTTCTTCCCGAGGTCGGCGAAGGTGAACCACTGGAAGTCCACCTTCACGTGGGGGTTCTTCTCCATGTACTGGTTGACGCGCTTGTGGATCCACGGGCGCTGCTGCGGATTGTCGAACGTCCAGAACGAGAGTGTGATGGGAGCTTTCGGCTGGGCGAACACCCGCGGGGCTCCCGCTGTCACCGCCGCCGCGCCGGCGCCGAGCGCGCCCATCCGCTTGATCGCCTGACGTCGGGTCACCGCGTGTCCGTTGCTCACGTTCTTCATGATCCCTCCCCGTCCTCGCCGACCGCTCGCGTCGCTCACGGCGCTTCGGGAACGCACGATCCCGCCGCACGGCGGGAAGTTAGCCCGCCGGTGACGCGAGTGTCAAGGTCGCTCGCGTCATCCGGGCGAAGCGGACGCCTCTCACGCAGGTCGTAGGCTTTTACTGCCAGTCTCCTCTCTTGTCTGTAGAATCTCGTCCATGACCCAGGCCCGAGGGAGGGTAAGTCATGGACCGGCTGCGCACCTCGCTCTGTGATCTTCTCAGGATCGAGTACCCGATCCTCCAGTCCGGCATGGGAGGGGTCGCCGGGCCGGAGCTGGTCGCGGAGGTCTCGCGAGCCGGGGGACTCGGCATCCTGGCCGGGCTCAGGCTCTCCGCAGACCAGCTCCGCACGGGCATCCGCCGCGTGCGCGAGCTGACCGACCGCCCCTTCGGCGTCAACCTGTGGCTCCATACGCAGATCCGTCCCCCGGTTGATCCAGCCACCCTGCCCGACGAGACGGTCCACCACGTTCAGGGCGTGCTCAACGGCTTTCGGACCCAGCTCGGCATCCCGCCCACCACGTCGCGCCCGGCTCCCGTGCCCGATGTGATCGACGAGGCCTTCGAAGTCATCCTGGAGGAGCAGGTGCCGGTCTGGAGCATCGGGCTCGGGAATCCCGGGCGCGACATGGTCGCGCGCTGCCGCGAGCGCGGCGTCAAAGTCATCGCCATGGTGGCGACGGTGGACGACGCGCGCGCAGTCGCGGCCTCCGGCGTGGACGCAGTCGTCGCCCAGGGCAGCGAGGCGGGCGGCCACCGGTCCACGTGGGTCAAGCCGGCCTCGCGCGAGGCGGCCCAGGTGGGCGCCATGGCGCTCATTCCCCAGATCGTCGACGCCGTGGACCTGCCGGTCATCGCCGCTGGCGGCATCGCCGACGGCCGCGGCATCGCGGCGGCGCTCGCGCTGGGCGCGGTCGGCGCGCTGCTCGGGACCCGCTTCGTGGCGACACGCGACTCTGCAGCCGCGGATTTCTGGAAAAAGGCGCTCCTCGAACAGGGCAGCGACGCGACCACCGTGACGGACGCCTTCACGGGGCTCTACGCGCGCGTGCTCAGGAGCGCGTTCACCGACGGGTACGCGGCCTCGGGCGCGCCCGTCCTGCCGGCCCTGCTCCAATCGAGCGCGGCTCAGGACATCTACACCGCCGCCACCAAGCAGCAGAAGCGCGAGTACTTCCCCATGCACGCGGGGCAGAGCGTCGGGATGGTCCACGATCTGCCGGGCGCCGCGGAGGTCGTGGAGACCCTCGTACGCGAGACCCGCGCGGCCCTCCGCGCTTTGGGCGAGCGCGTCCGGCTGGGGTGAACGTGGCCGCCCATTCCATGGTCTTCTACGACGGCGCGTGCGGGCTCTGCCACCGCACCGTGCGCTTCGCGATCGCACGCGACCGCGATGGCTCGCGCTTCCGCTTCGCCCCGCTCGGCGGCGAGGCCTTCCGGCGCCGCGTGCCCGAGTCGGCGCGGGCTGGGCTGCCCGACAGCATCGTGGTCCTCATGCCTGACGGCCGGCTCCTCACGCGGAGCGCGGCCATAATTCACATCTTGGAGCGGATCGGCGGGTCGTGGCGACTGCCCGGAGGTCTACTCGGGCTGGTGCCGCGGGGGATCAGGGATCTCGGTTACGACGGGATCGCGCGCGTGCGCTACCGGCTCTTCAGCAAGCCGACCGATGCCTGCCCCGTCACGCCGCCCGAGCTGCGGGCACGCTTCGAGGCGTGAGGCGGGCTAGGCGCCGCCGATGAGGGCCTTGTACATCTCCACGCCCACGGGCGAGATGTCGGTACGCGTCTCGATGGGCAGGCCGGCATTGGTCCACGCGCCGAGCCCGCCCTTCAGGATCATGACGTCCTTGAATCCCGCCTTCCTCAAGTCGCGCGCCACACTGGCGCTCGTGTGCTCGTCCGGTCAGGTGCAGTAGGCAACCACCGGGCGCGTCATGTCGAGATCGAGGCTGTCCACCGCGCCGCTCTTGAGGTCCTCGGGGGAGAGCCTGATCGAGCCTGGAATCTTGATGGGCACTTCGTCGTAGGCCTTCTGTTGGCGCGTGTCGACGATCATCGGCTTCTTGCCGGCCTCGGCCAGCCTGAAGACCTCGGAGGGCCCGACCCGGTAACGGTTCTTCTGCCAGCGAATGCCGACCTGCGCGCCGTAGCCGCCCGCTGAGAGCAGGGTCACGCCGATCGCCACCCAGAACCACGGGAAGGGCTTGGGCGGCGGGTTCTTGACCTTCTCGCCCGCCTCGCCGAGCATGCGTCTCACGTCCACGAGGCCGGGCTGGATCTTGTCCGCTTCCTCGAATTTCCGCTTGGCGCCCTTGTAGTCCTCGGTGAAGAAGTCGCGGAGCCCGGCGAACCACACCTGGTTGAACTTGCCTGGCTGATTGAGCTTGACGGGCTGGTCGCCGACGAAGTTCCTCACCGTCTCGGCGGGAATGGCGAAGTTGAAGCCCTGGACGATGCTGCCCTCGGCTCCGGGCGCGAGCGACACGAAGGTGAGGACGCCCACCAGCTCGGCCTTGGTGTTGATGGCGGGCCCGCCGGAATTGCCCCAGGCGGCCGACGCGTCGGTCTGGATGAACGGATGGTTGGCCTTGTCCCGCTTCAAGCCCGAGACGGCGCCGGTGGTCATCGAGGCGTCAAGGCTGGCCGACTCGTTCAGGAGCTCGTGCGAGAGCACGACCCCGGGAAACCCGAAGATGCGGATCGGGTCGCCGATTTGCACCGCCGTCGAGTCGGCCAGCGGCAGCACGGGGTAGTTGCCCTCGGGCACTCTCAAGAGGGCCAGGTCGCGGGCCGACGGGGCACCCGGCTCGGTGCTCGCCGGCGGGCTGTACTTCTTGACCTCGGCCTTGAGCCGCTTCCCGCTCGACAGCACGACGGAGATCTGCGGGGTGATCGTGACCTTGACGCTCGGCAGGACCTTGTCGAGCACGCGCCGCCTGACGGCGTCCTCGGCGTCCGGTCTGTCGCCGCCCTGAAGCCCTGCGGCCGTGAGCGCCGAGGCGAGGCACGCCGTGGTCACCGCGCGCTGGGCCAGCTGGTTGACGAGCCAGCGCGGCGTCTCGTGGGCGGGCTGGACGACGTGGCCGTTGGTGATGACCCAGCCCGTCGGATCGATGAACCAGCCGGTGCCCGTCTCGCGGAAGGCGGATGGGGTGACGGTCTGGGAACCGCCACCGCAGTTGAGGGCTACCGCCGCGGAGACCTCGGAGATGATGAGGGCGGTGGCGGGCTTGGCGCGCAGGACGGTTTCCTGGACGGACAGCCCCAGCTCTGCGCGGGCCGGGACCGCTCCGCCTGCCCCGATCAGGAGCCCCAGGGACAGCGAGAAGGCGAATCGGCGTATCATAGGCGTACTGCTGGCCATTCTATACCAAGAGGGAAGCGCATGAGCCGTCCGAGTGGAGAGGTCCCCAGCCGCACGTTCAAGGCGGGCGATGTCATCTTCAAGGAAGGCGACGACGCCAAGAGCGAGGCCTTCCTGGTCCACGAGGGCAAGGTCGAGATCAGGAAGAACCTGGGCGGCGAGGAGAAGCTGCTCCGCGTGCAGGGCAAGGGCGAGCTGCTGGGAGAGCTGGCGCTGTTCAGGAACGCCCCGCGCTCGGCCACGGCGATCGCCGCAGAGCCCGTCACGCTCCTGCAAATCCCCGCAAACCGGCTCGAGGCCATGGTTCGCACCAATCCCGCCCTCGCCATGGCGATCATCAAGGACCTCTCGGGCCGCATGCTGGCGGCGGAAGAGCGGGCACGCGAGGCCGAGGAGCGGGCGCGGGACGCCGAGGAGCGGGCGCGCGAGGCCGAGGGCGGAAAGAGCGCTTAGGCGACCAAGCGGAAGGTGTCGGCCGCCAGGCCGGCGATGTGGCGGCCGATGGCGAAGGACGCCGTGGCCGCCGGCGAGGGCGCGTTGACCACGTGCACGGCGCCCTCGGTGACGCTGATTCGGAAATCGTCCACGAGCGAGCCGTCCGGGCTCACGGCTTGGGCGCGCACACCTGCCCCGCCCCGCTTGATGTCACCCTCCCGGACAGCCGGCACCAGCTTCTGGAGCGATCGCACGAAGGCGGCTTTGCTCGCCGAGCGGTAGAGCTCGTACGCCCCCATCTTCCAGTAGCGCCGCGCCATGTGCCAGAAGCCCGCATAGCCCAGCATCTGAAGCGTCTCGCCGGCGCGCACGGTGGCCAGGGTATAGCCCTCGCGGGCAAAGGCCAGCACCGCGTTGGGCCCGGCTTCGATATCCCCGTGGACGGTCCGCGTGAAGTGCACGCCGAGGAACGGGAACTCGGGATCGGGCACCGGGTAGATGAGGTTCTTGACCAGGGACCGGCGCTCGGGGCTGAGCATGTAGTACTCGCCGCGGAACGGGATGATGCGCACCTCCGGCCGGATGCCCATGAGCCGCGCGACCTCGTCGGAGTAGAGCCCCGCGCAATTGACGAGGAAGCGGCTCTCCACAGCGCCGCTCGCCGTCTCGAGGACCAGCCCCTGCCCGGAGCGCCGGATCGCGCGCACGCCCGCGCCCGTCTTGATCTCGACACCGCGCTTCTCGAGCAGCTGCCCCATCTTCCCTGCGACCTGGATATAGTCGACGATGCCGGTCTCCGGCACGTGGAGCGCGCGCACGGCCCGGCAGTTGGGCTCGTAAGCCTTGACCTCCGGCCCCTCGAGGATCTTGAGCCCGGTAAGCCCATTGGCCTGGCCGCGCTCGCGGATGCTCTGCAGCCGCCCGAGCTCACCCTCGTCGGTCGCGACGATGATCTTGCCGCACGGCTCCCAGTGGATCCCGTGCTCAGTGCAGAAGGCCTTCATGAGCCGCGCGCCCTCGACGCAGAGCCGCGCCTTGAGCGAGCCGGGCTTGTAGTAGATGCCGGAGTGGATGACGCCGCTGTTATGCCCCGTCTGGTGCGCGGCGATCGTCGCCTCCTTGTCGAGGATGACGAGCCGCGCGCTCGGGGAGCGATCCGACAGCGCAAGCGCGGTGGCGAGA
>Ga0137374_10005716_pt1 | contig 14786 bp, 10 predicted proteins | sample SagtaG_20_FD_104811 | JGI IMG/M metagenome (GOLD analysis project Ga0137374, IMG submission 104811) | Vadose zone soil microbial communities from Sagehorn Ranch, Mendocino, California, USA - Sage1_R_100_16 metaG | ecosystem: Environmental > Terrestrial > Soil > Vadose zone | place: USA...
GATCGCCGTTGTCGAACGCGCCGCGGCGCTGCACGGGATCGAGCCGGGCGAGCTGACGCTCGGCTCCGACAACGGCTCCGCCGTCACCGCCCGCCGCTTCCGCGGCCGGCTCGCCGAACTCGGCGTCCGACACCACCGCGGCGGCTACCGCGACCCCGAGTCGCAGGCCTTCATCGAGAGCTGGTTCGGGAAACTCAAGGAACGGGAGGTGTGGCTGAACGAATACGAGACCCTCGACGACGCCAGACGCGGGATCGGCGGCTACGTCGACCGCTACCACCACCGGCCGCACTCGAGCCTGAACCACCGCACGCCGCTCGAGGTGCGACAAACCTGGGAGGATCTACCCGAACTACAAAAACACGCGGCCTAGCCTGTCAACTCCGGCGGGGAGCACGTCAAACCACTACTACCTCTACGTCCGCGACCGCGAGTGGGGCCGGGCGTTCGTCAAGTGCTGCTGCTACGCCCCTTACCACCGCTGGTTGTGCCTGAACGGGCACGAGTGGGCGAAGCGGCAGGCCGAGCAGGCGGGGATCGGCTACCAGGCGCTCGACAACGGCTTTCGCGCCTGCAGCGACGCGCAGGCGCTGGCCGCGATCTGCGCGCGGCTCTCGGCCCGGGACGTCTGGGCCTTCTTCCGCCGCTGGGAGCGGATCCTGCCCAACCCGTTCAGCAGCGAGGACCGCGAGCGCGGCTACCGCTACCAGCTCGCCGTCCGCCAGCTCGAGCTCTCCGACACGCGCGTCTTCGACCGGCCGCAGGCGGGCCGCGACTGGTTCGAGCAGACGATCCGCGACCAGCTCACGCTCGGCCGCCCCGAGCAGGTGGCGATCGTCTTCGCCCGCAGGGTGATCAGCACAACGCCCGGTCGCTTCCAGACGCGCGTCCTTCACCGCGGCGATCAGGCCGCGCTCCAGGTCGACTACAAGCACTCGAAGGTCAAGCAGTACTTCAAAGAGGGCCGGGCGCTGCGCACGGAGACCACCGTCAACGACAGCTACGACTTCGGCGTCGGCCGGCTGCTCACCGAGGCGAACTGGCAGGCGCTCCGCCAGGTCGGCCACGACGTCAACGAGCGGCTGCTCGACGCCCAGCTCGCCGCCTGCGCCTGCGCGCCCGACGCGAGCACGCTGGAGCGCGTCGTCCTACCCAGCCGCGACCAACAAGGGCAGCCCGCTCCCGCGCTTCGCTTCGGCGACCCGCGCGTGCAGGCGCTGCTCGCCTCGCTCTGCTGCTTCTCGCACCTGCTCGACGGCGTCAGCAACGCAAGCCTGCGCACGCTCGTCGCCACCCGCCTGCCCGGCTACACGCCGCGCCAGATCACCTACGACCTGCGCCGTCTCCGCCGCAACGGCTTCCTCGTCCGCATCGAACGCTCCAACCGCTACCGCTTGACCGCGGAAGGCCGACGGCTCGCCGTCTTCTTCACCAAGACCTACGCCCGCGTCCTCACACCCTCACTCACCGAGCTCGATCCCGCCCTCCCCGCCGAGATCACCGCCCGCTCACCGCTCGCCCGCTCCTGGCGCAGCTACGAGCACGCCCTCAACGCCTGCATCCGCGACGCCGCCCTCGCCACCTGAAAACATGACCGGACCATGAACTTTTCACCGACCAAGCGCAGCTAGGCCGCCTCTTCATGGACGACGGGACGTGGCCTGAGCGTTCGCGGCAGATGTCGCAGGAAGGAATGTTCCCAACCGGCACTAAGACCTAGGTTCCTTCGCCCAGAAGAGGAGGTGAATATGCGCGAAATACGACGCGTGTCGCCATCGATGATCGTCGCGTGCGTCGCCCTGACCGTCGCTCTTGGAGGGACGGGGTACGCGACCATCTTGACGGTCATCCCGCGAGAAAGCGTCGGGACAAGGCAACTGAAGGACGACTCCGTGGTCACGTCGAAGGTCCGGGACTTCAGCCTCCGCGCCTGGGATTTCAAGCGCGGATCGCTGCCGAGAGGACCGGCCGGACCGGTCGGTCCGGTGGGCCCGCAGGGTCCTCCGGGCGTGGTCGGTGACGTGACGATGCACGAGGATTCCGTCTCGGTGCCTGGGAACATCGCGAACGGGCTCTTCAAGTCGCGGGCCGTTCAAGTCCTCTGTCCGTCCGGCGAAAAAGTCATCGCCGGCGGCACGCGTTGGTCGAGCGACACGGATGCCGAACAGCTCATCACCGTCTACAGCCGACCGTTGATCATCAACGGGAAGGTTGTCGGGTGGCGTGCAAGGGGTGGTTCGGACCTTGCCGGCGACCGAATCTTCAACGTTCAGGTCCTCTGTTCGAAGTAGGTCGGGATTCGCGGGGGAGCGTTCGTTCCCCCGCGAATCGTTTCTCCACCAGTGCGGGCAAACACGCCGCACCCGTCGATCAGCCGCACTGTGCCGTTGAACAGGCCGACGCGCCGAACAACCTTGAGGGGCCGCCACGATTCGTGTCGGCTCTCTCCAAGTGCAGGCCGGGAGGATCGGCGGCGTGGTCTTCTCCTTTTCTATCTCGCTTTCGGGTGTGGGGTGCCAATACCCGGGTTAAGCCTGGAAGTCAGCTTCTACGAGTACAGCGCGCTGGCACTGCTGGCCGGGGAGCCAGCGAAACACATGCGACGACTGCCGACGCCCTCGGGCCGACGGGAGCCGGCTCGTCGGACTGCTCGACGGGCGACGGATGATCGAGCGTCCCCACGATCTCTGTGGGGCGTAAAAGCCGGTTCCCCCTGCTAGTCCACGCGTTTCAGTGAAGGGCCGAATGATCCACCCCACACGCACCTTCATGCACCGACGCGATCCAGGATCGACGCGAGGACGATCGCCGAGTCGAAATGCGTCTCGGCGATTCGCCTCGCGGCCCGACAATGTTCGAGATAGGCGTCATCGACCTCCTGGAGCGCGGCACTCGCCTCCTCGACCGTCTCGAACGTCAGCAATCCCGTCCCTGTTGGGAGGTGTTCCTCGAGCCCTGTCGACTGGATGACGGCGGGCTTGCCGGATGCCAGGTAACAGGCGGTGCGGTCGCTGAACCAGCCGCTCCGCGACTTGACATATCCGCTCTTGGCGACGCTGAGCTCGGCCCGCGAGAACTGGATGAACTCCCGGTAGCTTTCCAGGTCGCCCGCGTAGAGATAGGGGTCGCGAACGATCCACTCGTTCCAATGCAGCAGGCCTAGGTCCTCGTAATCGTGCTGGAACATGCAGAGCGCGACCTCGATCGGCCGCCCCGTTCGCTTCGGCACGTCGAGAAAGCGAAGGAACTCCTCCCGCTTGCCCCCGTACCGCTCACTTTCGAAGTCCGCGTACTGCGAGCCGTGCCAGTCTCCGATCGTCGAGAGACGCTCACAGGACGCGTCGATGTGCGCCGGCCAGAGGTCGAGGACGACCGGCGGCAAGATCGGCTCCCACGCGATCCCGAGGGTGGGGATCCTGAACTCCGGGCGGCCCACGTTCTGGCCGACTGTGAAGAAGAACTGGTACTGGTCCAGGCCCAGGTCGAGCTGATGGGCCCAGATTTGCGTGAAGCCTGGATCGAGATCGACATACGCGCGGCGCTCGATCCGCAGCAGGGGCGAGCTCGACGGCAGCGGCCCCGCGAGGTTGAGGAGCACGTCCGCTTCGCCCACGAGCTCGTCGAGGGCGGCCTCAGTCTTACCGAAGGCCGTTGCCTCCCCCTCGTAGAGGATGCAGTAGCGGTCCTCGAACCCGAACGCCTGCGCCATCTCGTGGAAGCGCTCACGCACGTAGTCGACGCTGTGGCAATCCTCGTGCGGCCGGGCCCGACCGTCCTGTGCCGGTAGCCGAGGATCGAGCTTCGGCTGGTGATCGACCCAGAAGCACTCCACGCCGAGCCGCGCAAATCCGACCACGTACTGGAGGAAGGCCCACGTGTTGCCGGCGACCTCGGGCAGGCCGCTCACACCACCGCTTGCTACGACTACGAGCATGCTTCGTCGAGCGGGAGGATCGGCGTCAGCTGCTCGAACCAGCGCCCGACCTCTTCCAGCGCATCGAATGCCCAGTCGGCGTTGTCCTCCCACGCCGCCAGCGCAGGCCAGATGACGCGATTCGCAATCCGCCCGAGCTCCGCCGTTTCGAACGTGAGGTTCAGCTCCGCCGCCGAGGGCAGACGCCAGCCCGCGCGACCGACCTCCTCTTCGTACAGACGGAGGATCCGCGTGCGGTCAGGGACGGGGAAGCGTGAAAGAAAGGTCGAGAGGTCGTAGGAGACTGGCCCGACCGCCGCGTGATCCCAGTCGATGAGCCGCGCCCACGTCTTTCCCTCACTCGAGCCGATCATCACGTTCATCGGCCAGAGGTCGCCGTGGAGCAGCGTCTCGGGGCCGCCCGACCGTGTGAGCGCCTCGGCGCGCGCCTCCTGCTCGTCGAGCAGGTCGGCCAGGCGCGCGAGTAGCCGCCCGCACAGCGACGAGCGCTCGACACCGAGCCGCCGCCGTCCGCGCGCACCCACCGACTCGAGCGACGCGCTCGCGTCGCGGACGCTCGCCACGTAGAAGGAGATCCCGAGGTCACCCCCCCAGAGGCGAACCTCCGGAAGCAGCGCGTGTCCCGCGAACCGGGTGTGGATCCGGGCGATCGCAACGACAGCGAGCGCGACCGTGCCGAAGTCAGGCCGTGCCGCGTCGAGCCCACGGGCCCCGAGGTCCTGGTAGAGGTGCCACACCGACGAGGCATCACGCTCGGCCGCGACGGCGAGCAGCCGCGGAGCCGAGTCGCCCACGCCGACCGCGGGAAGCCAGCGCCGAGCGACGAGTTCGTTCCGGCGCCCGATATCCGGGTCGAGGCGTTTGCCCACGAACGAGCGAGTCGTCCCGTTCATCGTGCAGCAAAGGCGGTAGACGCGCGAATTCACCCTCTGCTCGCGCACTGCAACACTTGCAGGAGCGCCGACCATCTGTCGCACGAGCCCCTCGAGCGCGGGGAGCGCGGAATCGGGCGGCGAGCTCGAGAACTGCTTCATGCAAGCATCCGGGCAATCTCTTCGGCGGTGACGACGACCTTCGCCGCAGTCTCCGCTGGATGCGGCCACTGGCGCAAGTGCCCAAGGGAGTTGATCGTCTTGTGGAGACGGAAGCAGTCGACCTCGTACCGAAGCTCGCCCCTGTCACGCAGTGAGACGCCGGAACTCTCCGCCTCACGCTCGTAGGCATCGAACAGCTCATCGAGCCGAGGCGGCCGGAACCCGTCGCAGAGGAAGGCGAGATCGTACGTCGAGCGACCGAACGCGGCGAGCTCCCAGTCCGTGGGACAGATCCGTGTGGGCTCGGACGACCGGTCGACGAGCACGTTCTGGGGCCGATACGAGCCGTGAACGAGCGTGTCCGAGTCGCGGGTCAGCACCGCAAGGACTGGGTCGTAGCCGTCCAGCACGGTCGCGAGGCGCTGAGCGAGCGCTTCCGAGAGGCCGGACACCGCTCCGAGAGCACGCTCGGCTGCCCGGATGAAGAAATCGGCGTCGTGGTGCACGAGGAATCCGGACGCTTGTAGCCGGTCGCGTTGACCGCTGAAGTGCCCGTGCAGGCGCCCGAGCCAGGCGGCAGCCGCGGGCCAGTACTCGTAGGTGCAGTCGCGGAGCAGCTCGCCCTCCACGAACTCGATCATGAGCCAGAAGCGCGACGCGACATCGTCCCGGCGGGCTCCGTAGAACAGGGCGGTTCCGAGATCCTGCTCGAGGAGCTCCTCGTAGACACATAGCTCCCGCTCACGCCTCTCCGCGGCCGCATCCTTCGGGAGCTTCGACCGGCCGTAATCCTTCAGGAAGACCTCGATCGTGTCGCCGGTCGCGAGCTCGACGGTCACGATCTCGACCGCATACGAGGTCGATCCCGAAAACTCGCGTCGGCGGATCGCCGCGACGGGTGCCCCGCTCCCGCCCACCCGCGCGAGGCCCAGCTCGACACTCTGCCGCAATGCCTCGTCACCTCCGGTGCCCGCCTGGGTGCTGTTCAGGTGCAACACGTTCATCGCGACCTAAGCTGCGGCGGCGAGCCCCTCGCCCCACTCCCGCAGCGGCCGCTCGTAGCAGCAAAGCGACGCGGTCGCTCTCTCGGGCCACGGGTGGCAGAGGTGCCTGCTCGCCCAGTCCACGGAGGCAAGAAGGCGGAACCCCGTTCCCACGAGCAACAGCTCCCGGAGCTCGTCCTCGCCGACGCCGCGCGCGTACTCGGACGTCGTAGCGCGGTAGCAGGAGAAGTCCTCGCGCGTCGCCTTGCGCCCGAATTCGTAGACGTCCGCCGCTGGGACGCCGAAGCCCGAGCATTCCCAGTCGAAGGCGACGATCGCGGGACCGGGATCGTCGCGCCGGAGCCGCAGGTTCCTGGCGACGAGATCGCCGTGGACGAGCGTCCGGGGCAGGCTTGCGCAGATCGCTTCGATGCCGCTCCAGCTCGACTCAATTAGCTCGCAGGTCGAGAGGAGCGCTCGCAGCGTGATCTTGCCGCCCGCATCGAGGGCCGGGTTGTCGAAGCCGTCGAGGATCGTCGTGCGCGCGGCGCGCAGGTGCTCGAGGTAGTGAGCCGGCCCTCGCTCCGGCAGCGAAGACGCGAGGTCCAGCTCGGCGGCGGCGCCGTGCAACGTGCCGAGCCACCGGGCAACGAGGGGTCCGTGTTCGGCGAGCGAGCACGAGTCTTCCCCTGCGTCTTCGATGAACAGCCATGCGAACCGCTCGTCCTCATCGGGGACGAAGCCGAAGTAACGCAGGGCGGTTGTAGGCAGCCGGGGGAGGACGCTCTCGTAAATCGCTCGCTCGACGGCGAGCGTCTCGTTGGGGGCGCGCTTCGCGATGATGCTCGTCCCGGCGTTCCCCAGCGCCAACCGGTAGATCTCGCATTTCTTCTTCGCCCGCAGGCGATCGACCCGATCGATGCGGTCGCGCGGTGTCGCGATCGTCTGCCAAGCCCTCACGACGGGGTGGTGAACTGGATCGCACGGGACAGGGACGTGCTTCTTCCGATGCCGTCGAGCCGGCGCGCCGGCGGGCAGCGTCCTTGCCGTGGCGGCTTCTCGCGGCGCCTGGCGGGCCGCACTGGCTTCGGGCGGCGTCATCCCGACGACGCGGCCGTGCTCGAGCTGGAGCCGGGCATCGCAGACATCGAGCGTGCTCATGCGGTGCGCGATCATGAACGCGGTGCGCCCACGCATGAGTCGCTCCATGGCGCCGAGGATCTCGGCCTCGGTGCGTGCGTCGACGGAGCTCGTCGGCTCGTCGAGGATCAGGATCGGCGCATCCTTCAGGAACGCTCGCGCGAGCGCGATGCGCTGGCGCTCGCCGCCCGAGAGGCGCACTCCGCGCTCCCCCACCGGGGTGGCGTAGCCGTCCGGCAGTGCACGGATGAAGTCGTCCGCGCTTGCGGCCTTTGCGGCCGCAACCACGTCGGCGAACTCGGCACCCGGCCGCGCGTAGGCGATGTTCTCGGCGATGCTCGTCGAGAACAGCACCGGCTCTTGGAGCACGATCGCAAACTGGCTGCGGAGATCGGTCAGCCTGTACCGGCCAAGATCGACGCCGTCCAGGAGAATCTGGCCGCTGCTCGGGTCGTAGAAACGCGTCAGGAGGCTCACGAGCGTCGTCTTGCCGGCTCCGGTCGTCCCGGCGATCCCGAGTCGCGTGCCGGGTGGGATCGCGAACGAGACGTCGTCGAGCACACCGTGGCCGGACTCGTAGGCGAACGAGACGTTCCGGAAGCTGACGGCACCGGCCGCGCGCACGAGCGGGAGCGCGTCAGGGGGATCGACGAAGTCCGGCGCTTCGTCGAGAATCGAGTAGACGCGCTCCGCGCTCGCGAGCGAGGACTGGAGGGATCCCACCTTCTTGCTCGCCGTCTTGAGCGGATCGTAGAGCTGCTGGAGGTAGCCCATCACGAGGACGAGCTCGCCGAGCGTCATCGCGCCTGCGAGCACGTGGCGGGTTCCGAGAAAGAGAACCGTCCCCATCCCAAAGCCGATCGTCGCGCCGACGACGATGCCGAAGCGCCCTTCCACGAACGAGAGGCTGATCTTGGCGCGCACGCTTGCGGCGGAGCGGTCCGCAAAGCGATCGCGCGCGTGGTCCTCGCGTCCGAACGCCTTCACGACTCGAAGCGCTTCCAGCGACTCCTGGACGACGGACAGAGCCGAGCTCTCGAGCCTCTTCGCGTCGTGCCACTGAGCGCGAAGACGCTTCCGGTAGAGCCTCATCGCGAAGAACAGGACCGGGGTGACGGCGAGCGAGACGAGGGCAAGCTGCCAGTCGATTCTCGCAGTGACGTAGATCATTCCGGCAACTGTCACGGTCGCGGTGAAGAACGGAATCAGGCCGGAGACGGCGATGCTCTGGATAGCAGTGGCGTCGTACTGAATCCGGTACGTGGAGTCTGCCGTTCCCCTCGAGTCGTGATACGCGAGCGAGAGGCGCTCGGCGTGGCGGAACAGGCGGCTGCGGAACTGGAGGAGCAGCCTCTCGCCGGCGACGGTGGCCATGAGTAGCCTGCCGAACTCCTGCAGCTGCTTGAGGAGAGAGATCAGCACGAACAGCCCCGCCGCGACCAGCAAGACACCCGTCTGCGACTGCCTCGCCGAGGCGGGAACGAAGAAGGCGATGAAGCCGGGAAGCGGATGCGAGCCGACAACGCTGTCGACGGCGATCTTGAGCGGAAGCGGCGTCAGCAGCGCGAACACGCTCGAGAGCAAACTGAGTCCGAAGAGTCCGCCGATGTGTCGCCAGTAGGGTCTGGCCTCGCGCAGCAGCCGCCGGTACAGCTCAGGTCCCGTATACATGCGGCGGTCGGCGCCGGCGTGATCCCCGACGATGGGCGTCTGCGCCGGCTCTCTGTCGTCCCGTTTGTTGACGATGACGAAGCGGTCGGTGAGCCTGATCACCTCGTCGGCTGGCTGCTCGTGCCCGGGGAGGGCCGCGAACAGGCTGGCGTTGGCCCGCACCGACTCATATTCCTGCGCCGTCAGCCGGAGCACGCCGGTGCAGGTCTCGTCCTCGCACTCGCAGCAGAAGTCGTACTCGCCGACGGGCCGGTTGCCCTCCAGTTCGCGGATCCGTTCGTTGATCGCGCGGAACAGCCGAGGACCACCCCCCGACGGTTGGTCGTCCCCAGGCCTGCCCCGCTCAGCGCGCGCCTGGATTCCCGTCTCGATGCCAGCACGCGGGCGGGGCTCGACTTCCGCACTCATGCCGGCTCCTTGGCGCCGAGGAAACCGCGGATGCCGAGCATACGGAGCTCACCACGGTCAGGACGCACCGGTCGCAATCTCAACCAACCCGGACGTGAAGAAGGGTAGTCGGCCAAAGGTTTCGAGCCGTCCTATATCGCCTGGTACGAGGCGGCGGGCAGAGCCGTCGTGACCAGTGCTCGCTGAAGGAGCGCCTCCATCGTCACGCCGGCGGCCGCCGCGCACTGGCGGATGGTCTGGGCGACGACGCCGAGGCAGCCGACCGCGAGGATGATCGCCGCTGTATGCGCCCCATCCACGGCCGCGGCGGCGGCGAGAGCTGCGAGAAGAAGCGCGGCCAATCCCGCGAGAGGCGACAAGCGAGGCCACAAGCGGATCCGGACGACCTGCGTTCGCCCGGCGTTTTCCTCCACCGACATCAGCAGGCGGACGGTCCCGAGACTTCCTTGTCCGATCTCGAGGTCCCAGCGGTCGAACGTGCCGCTGCGCTGGACGGCGACGCCTTGTGCTCGGATCGTCGTCTCGATCGCCGCAAGCCGATCGCCCGTCGCCGCCCACCGGTCGGTCCAAGTCATCAGGCTCCGAGGCCACGGAATCGTCGCCTCCACTTGCCGATGCCGCCAGGGGGTAAGTCCGCCCGCGATGCGGCCGGCGAGCCGCGCTGCCGGCCCGAGCAGGTGCAGGAGCGCGGTCAGCGTTTGGAGCCGCAGCCGGAGGATCGACGAACGAGGCGCCATGGCGAATGTCGCACGTGCGCCGGCGAGCGTTGCATTGGCCAGGAGGGCGGCGACCGCGAGCGCCAGCATCGGCGCGGCGACGAGCAGCGGCGGCCAGGCCGCACCGAGGCCGGAGAGCGCGGCCAGCGCGGCGATCACCAGATACCACTCCGGCGACCGGGCGAGCGCGTCGAGCGCTCGCGGCGGCGGCGTGTACAACCGCTGAAACAAGCCGCTGCCCCAGGTTCCGTAGGCGATCCGCGCCCGCTGCAAGTGCCCGTGGTCGCGGCGAGGGTCGCTTGCGTAGACGCGGCCGCGCCAGGTGAGGTGGCCGGCGCCGTTGTACTTCTCGGGCCACTTGCGCTCGAGGAGCGCCTCAGCGCTCCCGTATCCGAATTGCTGCCGGAGGTAGCGGCGGACGGAGTCGCGCCGATGGTGGAAGACGATCGCGGCCGCGTTGAAGCCGAGCGTCCAGCCGTGCGCTTGGAGGCGCCAGCAGACATCGACGTCGTCGCCGGCAGTCCGGAACTGCGGATCGAAGCCGCCGATTGCCTCGAGCCGGTCGCGGCGGAAGGCCATGTTGCAGCCCGGGATGTGCTCGGCGATGCGATCGTCGAGCAGCACGTGCGTCGGCAGTCCGGGCGCCTGGTCGACGCACTGGGCGACAAGCGGGCTGGAAACAGGCGCGATGTTTGGCCCGCCGACGCCGGCGTGCTCCGTCGTCGACAGCGTCGCCGCGATGTGCGTCAACCAGTGTGGGAGGGGGCGTGCGTCGTCGTCGAGGTAAGCGACGATCTCGCCGGTCGAAGCCTGCAGGCCAAGGTTGCGCGCGTCGCTCAGGCCGCTCCCCCCCGAGCTGATCACGCGGAACGGGAATGCGCTCGCGATCGCTGTTGTCGCGTCGGTCGAGCCGTCGTCGACGACCAGCACCTCGAAGTCGGGGTAGTCGAGCTCGAGCAGGCCGGAGAGGCAGTCCCGAAGAGTCTTGGCCCCGTTCCGCGTACAGACCACGACTGAGGCCCGCGGCCACGACCGCCCGGCGGCGAACGGCGTCTCGACGAACGCGGCGCGCACGGCTGCGAGCGCCGGCTTCGCGCTCCGATCGCGCTGCGTCAGGCCAAACCCCCAATCCTCGACGTCCTCGCCGCCGCGGTGCCACTCATCGGTCCAGCTGTAGACGAACGCGCCGGCGCAACCACCGGCGAATGCCGTTCGCACCTGTTTCGCGACCGACGCGGCCTGCACGTCCTCGCCGTTGCGGACGCTGTCGAGACCGAGCTCCGTCATGACGAGCGGACGCTCGCCGGCGATGTTCTGCAACCGCGCCATGTACGCGCCGAGGGCTTCCGTGTCCTCGAGGTAGACGTTGAACGCAAGGAGATCGAGGAACGGAAGCTGCAGGTACTCCGTCGAGGGGTAATTCGCGTACGTCACGAGGGCCGCAGGATCCTCGCGGCGGACGACACGGACCAGCCGCGCGAGCAGGCGCTCGATGCGCCGTCGCCCGAACCAGCGGATGATCGGCGCGGGGATCTCGTTACCAACGGCGTAGCAGAGAACCGCGGGATGTCCGGCGCAGAGAGCGGCGCCGCGGCGCACAGCCTCCTCGACGCGGCGGCCGCCGCGCGCGTCGCTGAGGTAACCGATGTAGCGCTCCGCGCCGAGCCCGACTAGGACGCGGAGCCCATGGCGCTCGGCCGCGTCTAGCACGCGCCCTGACGGCGCCGTGTAGGTGCGCACGGCGTTGACGCCGTTCGCCTGCATCGCCTCGAAGTCGCGCTCGACAACGTCCGCATTCGGGAACTCGTCGCCACGGTTGTCGGGACGAAAGGTTCCGTAGGTGACGCCCCGGAGATAGAGCTCCTCGTCCCCCGCAAAGAGGAACTTGCCACGAACCTGCGGTTGGTCGGGTCGCCGCGCAGCGGCGGGCACCCGCGCCATCGGGTCGGTTTGGCTCACGCGCCGCGCCATCTTTCGGTCCGTCCCCTCGCCCTCTGGGAGCTAGCCCGCAAACCGCAAGGCGCGCGCCCACATCGCAGCTTTGGAGCGCTGAGCATAACGCGGTCGCGCGGCGCTTACAACCCGATTTCTGTCCCAGATTGCGCGCGCGGCTTCGTCTTCTATGACAACGTTCCGTGGCCGATCGTCGACGATGAGATAGGTCGACCGCTATCGGCGCCGCTGGATGCAGTCTCGCCATCCGCAAGTAGCTCGGGTGGCTTCCACGGCGCGCCGACGACCAGCCCACCCGCACTAGTCGTCCCTACTAACCTAGCCAACAGGCGAGACACATATGCATCCTAGATGCTAGAGTGCCTCGATGCTGGTCTGTGGCGAAGCTCTCGCCCGGCCAGGAGGCGTACTACGAGCGCGTAGGGTTCGTAAATTCGGTCACGCCGATTTGCAGGGAGCGGGGTATCCGCGCAACGCCCCTTTGTGCCGTTTGCAGCGGCTCCGCACCGTCGAGTCCAGGGGCGTCGTCCGGACACACCCCGTTGCAGGGAAATCCTGCTGTCCGGTCAGTCGCCTCAACCGCACGCTGCGCGACGCCGGTCAGGCAGAACGAACTGACACGATCCCAGAAACCGAGTTCCGCGAGCGATCACGCCGAGCAGCGTCACCCGCCTCCGGCCGCGAAGCCTCCGGTTTCATCCACATCGCCGACTGAACGCCCGCTGGGGGCACCCCGAAAGCTGTCAAGCGGCGCTGAAAAGTGCACCACTTTTAGGCGTCGAAAAGTGCACCACGGCTGTGGGTTTGTCGTAGCCGCCGCTCAGGCGGAGTCGCGTAGCGACGGAGCCTGAGCGGCGGGCGCGACGCCTGTGCCGCGCTCGCGCAGCCGGTAGCTCTTGCCCTTGAGGGTGATCATGGTTGCGTGGTGGACGAGCCGGTCGATTAGGGCGGCGGCGACCATCGCGTCGCCGAGGATCTCGCCCCATTGCTCGAAGCCGCGTTTCGACGTGACGATGATCGAGCCTCGTTCGTAGCGGCGGGAGACGAGTGCGAAGAGCAGGTTGGCGGCCTGGCGTTCGAGCGGTAGGCAGCCGACCTCGTCGACGACCAAGAGGTGGTAGCGCTGCAAGCGGCGTAGCTCTTGCTCGAGTTGGTTGCGGTCCTGCGCGCGTGGGGTGCGCAAATACGATCTCGCTGCAAATGACGAGATCGCGAAGGCGGCCCGAGTTTTTGCACCCCACGGGTGATAAAGTGCCGAGCGATCGGCGCGGGTGACGTCGAATCCATCGCCGACTGACGTGCGACGGCGGAGGGCCTGTCGCGTTTGGCAGAGTGGAAAGTGGCGGAGCCAGGACAAAACCGCCCTCCCCTTTCCCCAGGCGGCTCGGCGCCTAAAGGGCTTGCCGCAGGGCCCGGCGCCACCTGGCTCCGCACACAGAAAACATAAACCCGTGTCCGCCGCGGATGTGCTCCCCATACAGCGAGGAGTTCCTCGACGATCGTACGAAAGGCATATCCCACGGGCCCGCGGACGGACGGCCCCACCGGCCCGACTCGGCGTCAGCCCGCTCTAGTCGAAGCGCACCCGGCCCTCGTCCCATAGCTCGCCGAGCATCGGGATCAGATCGCGAAGCCCCTGCGTCGACTCCTGCAACGTCTCGAGCCTGTTCTCGAGCAGGTCGACGAACACCGTGAACGCGCCGAGATCCTCCAAGGACGGCGGGCTCTCCAAGCTCACCTCCCAACGCTCCGTGCCGATCTCACCGGCCACGTTCTGGAAGTCCATCGCCAACCGCTCCAACTGGGTGGAGACCTCGTCGAGCGGTCCCAGGAACCGCTGTTGCAGCCCGTCGAGCGTCGGGAACAGGATCGCGTAGACGCGCCGTTCGCTTGTGCTGATGGCCATGGACTAACCCCATTTCGCACCGGGGCGCTGTCCTCCTTCACGCCGGACCGGCCGTCTGGGAGTCCCGCGCCTGCCGTCCTCTTCCCACGGAAACGCCGTTAGCCCCGAGCGAGCGACCGTGCGCGGGACTCCACCAAAGAAGACGCCGCGTGAGAACCTAGCTTGCGATGCGCCCTTGGAGAAGGGACTGACAGGAGCGTGGAAGGCGAGGACGGGGTGCAGCTCGACCTCGTTCTCGGTGACGCCGAGCAATTCGCTCCCGTGGACGAGGTCGAAGAAGCCGACGCCGCGAATCGTCGCGGTTGTCCCAGGCCGGAACTGCGCCCAGCCCTTCTTGAAACCGGTGCGGCACTCCCGGGTCAAGTCGACGACATCGGAGCGCGCCTTTGCAATTTGGTTCTTGTACCGAGTCGGCGCGTTGACGTTGCAGGCGACGTTGGGGAACTCGACGATCATGTGATCCGTCGGCTCGCCCTGCTTGTCCTGGATCGCGAGATGCACGTCTTGGTCGCCCTCAACCTTCGCCTCGACCAGCGCCACGTCCGTGAGCACGTACTTCGTCCGCTCCACACCGGGCATGCGAGGCGTGTGCTTGCCGATCGCGCCGTGCTCTTGCGTGACGCGAGCGCAGCGAACGCAACAAGAGCGGCTGCAGCGGCAATGCGAACGGTTCACCTCTCGATGGTAAGGGCGCAGCACGAAATCGAGACGAGTTCGGCTAAGGACCGAAGCACTCTCTTCCGATTCCATGGAGCGTGGCTACTTGCCGGTACTGCGGGGAGACGTTACGCGGGTCCGCCGCGCCGTTCGGCACCTGCAAGTCGTGCGAGAACACGCCTTTCTGCGATCGTTGCGGCCATCCCAGAGCAGACCACGGGCAGGTCTTCGTGCGCGGCGTCACCCCGGGCTGCCACCGCGTCTGTCGGCGCCGGTTCGATACTCACCCCTGCACGCCGGTTGAATTTTCACCCCCTTACTTGGCCGGGCTGAGGCGCCGTCCGGGTGGGGTCGGACGCTGGCTCGGCTTGCGAGTCGACGCCA
>Ga0137374_10005719_pt1 | contig 14785 bp, 9 predicted proteins | sample SagtaG_20_FD_104811 | JGI IMG/M metagenome (GOLD analysis project Ga0137374, IMG submission 104811) | Vadose zone soil microbial communities from Sagehorn Ranch, Mendocino, California, USA - Sage1_R_100_16 metaG | ecosystem: Environmental > Terrestrial > Soil > Vadose zone | place: USA...
GCGCCGGGTTCTGCTCGACGAGCTGACCGGCTCGGGCCGGTTTTTCGTCGATCTCGACGCGCTGGTCGCCGACCCGCTGCCCGTGGCGGACGCCGCCGTGCCGGCGTCGGGCGCGGGCGAAGTCTCGACCGGAATGGCGGCCGCGGCGCCTCCCCTGCCCGGTCTCGATTCCGCGGCGGAGCCGGGGCAGCTCGCGCTCGACGGCGCAACCGTCGAACATCTGCTCGCCGCCGCGACCGCCGCGCCGAGCGGCGGCAACGAGCAGCCGTGGAGCTGGGTCGCACGCGGTCCGAACCTGGCGCTGCTGCTGGAGGACCCGTTCGGTGACGTGTTGCTCAACTTCCGCGACGTCGCGCGACGGATCGCGCTCGGCGCCGCGGTCGAGAACGTCGTTCTGTGCGCGCATGCGCTCGGGCTGCGGGTGAAGATCGCGCCCGCCGCGGACGGGAGCCGCGTCGCGGCCCGGTTCGGGTTCTTCCCGGGGAGCGCGCGCGACCCAGAGCTCGAGCCGCGCGCGCCCGAGCGCGACGCGCTGGCGGCCGAAATCCAGCGACGCCACACCAACCGCCGGGTCGTCGCCGGCGCGACGCTCGCCGGCGCGTCGCTGGCGCCGCTCGTCGACGCGGTCGCCAGCGTGGCCGGGTGCCGCCTGCATGTGGTGCACGATCGCGCGGCCATCACCGAGCTGGCGGACGTCGTCGCGCGCGCCGAGCGGATCCGCATGTTGCATCCGGTCGGACATCGCGACCTCGTACGCGAGGTCCGTTGGACGCGCGAGGAAGCGCGCCGCACCCGGGACGGCATCGACCTCGCGACGTTGGAGCTGACCGCCGCGGAGCACGCGGGGTTCCGGATGCTCCAGCACGCGGGCGTCGCGCGGCTGCTTCGAAGCTGGCGGCGCGGACACGCGCTCGAGAAGCTCGCGCGCAAGGCGATCGCCGCCGCGCCCGCCCTCGGTCTCGTGACCGCGCCCGGGGACGCGCCGCGCGATCACCTGGCCGCCGGCCGCGCGATCCAGCGCGCATGGCTGACCGCGAGCCGGCTCGCGCTCGCCATCCAGCCGCACACCAGCGCGCTCTACCTGTTCGCGCGCGCGTTCGGCGGCGGCGCCGCCGACTTCGACGCCGAGACCTTGCGCGAGCTCAGCGAGCTCCGGGCGCGGTTCGAAACCGCCGCCCGTCTCCACGGTACGGCCGTGTTCATGTTCCGGATTTTCCCCGCCTGCGAACCGCCCGCGACATGCGAGCCCGTCGCGGCCTGCGAGCCCATCGCACGATCGCTGCGCCGGCCGGTGCACGCGTCCTAGCGAGCTCCGACAAAGGTTCATGGCGGAAATTCGGGAAAATGCCAGCGCGCGTCGTCCGGGCTGCCCGCCGACGCCCCGTGTCGCTGGCGTTGTGAGCGACGTTCGTGTCACGTTCTCGCTGTGGTGGCCGGTACCGAGATCGCGTGGCTCGTGCTGTTCGCCGTGGCCAAGGATCCGGTGGCCGGGGTCGGCGAGCCAATCCCGTTCCGGGTGGAGTTCGAGGCGCCCGCCGGTTGCTCCGACGTCGAGGCGTTCTACACCGGCGTGCTTTCGCGCTCGGATCGCGCGCGACGCGCCCAGAGCGGCGAGCACGGGTTGCGCCTCAGCGTCCGGCTGACGCGCGTGGCGGGGCAAGTGATCGGCGAGCTGCGCGTGCTCGACGGCCGCGGCGAGACCGACACGCGCAAGGTGGAAGGCGTCCGCTGCGACGAGGTGGTCGAGGTGTTGTCGCTCACCGCCGCGCTGGCAATCGATCCCGCCGCCCGGTTCGCGCCCGCCCATCCCGCCGGCAAGCCCCCCGCTCCACCGCCCTCGACGCCGCCCGAGCCAGCGCCGCCACCGCCGGACCCACCGCCGCCGGAGCCGCCGCCCCCGCCCCCGATCGCCACCCCGCCGGCGGACACCGACGACGGCGAGCCGCGGGCGTTCGCGCTCGGGCTGGGCGCATCCGCCGTGGGCGGCCAGCTGATCGCGCCGACCGTCGATTTCGGCGGCGCGCTCTCGCTGCGACTCACACGGTTTCGCGGCGACCGCGCGGGCCCGTCGTTGACCGTGGCCGCGCTCTACCTGTCGAACGATCTCGTGCAGTCGGCGTCCGACGTGGCCATCACGCTGGTCGGCGCGCACATCGTCGCGTGCCCGGGGCTGAGCGCGGGCTCGACGGTTGTGGTCGAACCGTGCGCGCAGGCCGTCGGCGGCCGGCTGACCGCCAACGCGCGCGGGCTGACCGACCCCGGATCCGCGAGCCGATCGTGGTGGAGCGTCGGCGCGCTCGCGCGCGCATCGGTCGCGCTCGGGGCCGGATTCGTGCTCGAGCTCGAGGCCGGTCTCGGCGTGCCGCTCACGCGCCGCCAGTTTTCGACCTCCACCCCCGAGCGCGTCGTCGGCGAAACGCCCGCGATCTCCGGCCTGCTCGGGCTCGGCGTCTCGCGGCGGCTGTAAGCACAGCTAATCAAACAAAATAGCCGTCACGACCACGATCGTCCGAACCGCAGGGTGGGAACGTTTCCGCACCGGCGATCACTTGAGGTTCCGCCGGGAATCTTGCAGGCGTGGAAATGAAGGAGCTGCGACCATCCCGAGCGAAGACGGCGATCGTCTCCGCCAACGGCAAGCGCTGGTCGTTCTCGATGCCCGGGGCCGGCCCGGCGACCGTCGTCTCGCGGTGACCTTTCCGGTTGCGGATCGCGGGTACGCACAGTTATACGGTGAGCCCTATCGGTGTGAAGAAAAACGGGATGCGAAGCCGAACACCTGCTTGCCTGCGTTTCAGAACAGAAGTCCGTAGGAGACCGATTATGTCGAACCTGAGGTCGCGAAAGATCCGCACGACGAGCTGGCTGGTTGGTCTATCGGTCATCGCGCTGGCGTTCACAGCCCGCGCCCAACCCACTTCCGCCACGGTCGAGACGGCTCCACCGGCGGTAGGGGTCGCGGAGGCGCCCGCGCCGATGCCCGTTGCCGCCGCGGAGCCGCCTCGGGAACCGACGAAACGCCTCCAGCTAGGGGTGTCGTTCCTCCCCATGGCGCGGGGCAAGCACGAAGTCACCGCGGCCGGCATGACCGAGGCGGTGGACGGCGCCTTCGCCTACGGCGTCGGTTTCGTGGCGGCGTACAGGCTCGTCTCGGGTCTGAGCCTGGGTGTCGCGCCGCAGCTGATCTTCAACGGCAAGCCGAAAGAAGCGTCGGCCGAGGGGGGGAAGCAGTGGGACCTGCTGGCCCGTGTCGCGTACGACTATGCCATCGCCGACGTCGTCAGCCTCTACGCCGAGGTGCTGCCCGGATATTCGATCTTCTACCCGCCTGGCTCGGACACTTCCAAGGGTCTGGTCATCGCAGTCGGCGTGGGCGCGGCGATGGATCTCACGCAGCGGTTGTTCGCCCAGCTCGGAGTCGGCTATCAGATGGGGTTCCAGAGCCAGACCGCCGTCGCCAGCTACCACACGAACTACGTGCGCGTCTCGTTGGGCGGGGGCGTGAAGTTCTAGCCATGCAGCTTCGCGCTCTTAGGAGTTCCACCATGAAGAAGAAGTTGTTCACGCCCGCATCGTCGTTCGCGCTGTGCTTGAGCTTGGGTTTGCTCGCCGTTTCGAGCTGCTCGCTTCCGCCCCCCAAGGGTGGCGCGGGCGGAGGTGGCTCGAACGGCATGATGGAAGCGTGCGACGACGAGGCGGTCGGCGGGATGGGTGGCGGTACGGGCGCCGCCGGCATGGGCGGTGAAGGGGAAAGCGGCGGCATGAGCGGGGACGGCGGCGGCGGCATGAGCGGCGCGGGCGGCAGCGGCGCGGGCGGCGCCACCGGCAGCAACAACATCGACAACGTGATCGTTCCCGTGGCTTGCGCGGGCAGCGGCCCCAACCCCAACGCGATCGATAAGTACTCGCAGGGCTACACGCCCGATCCGGCCGTGGTCAGCCGGGTCCAGTCGGTGCTCACGACCATGTCGCTCCACGACGAGACGCTGCAGATGTTCGGCATCAAGATCACGCCGACCTACGCCCCGTACAACAACATCGAACGCAGCGAGGACACGCAGTCGATTCGCGGTTTCCGTTATCGCGACGCCTCGCGGGGCATGAACCTCGGCGAGGACGTTTCGGGCGTCTACCCGAGCGCCGGAAAGGACGCGGGCGGGTCGTCGGTCGGATATTCGACCGCGTTCCCGGTCAGCATGGCCCGCGGCGCTGCGTTCGACCTCGACCTAGAGTACGAAATCGGCGAGGCGATCGGCGACGAGATGCAGGCGGCGAAGGAAACGTTGCTGCTGGCGCCGTGCATGAATCTGCTGCGACACCCGGCCTGGGGCCGCGCCCAGGAAACGTACGGCGAGGATCCGTACCACATCGGCCGGCTGGCCTCGGCGATGGTGGTCGGTGTCCAACAGCACATCGCGGCCAACGCGAAACACTACATGGCCTACAACATCGAGAACGGTCGCCCCAAGAATAACTCGGTGATGGACGAGCAGACGCTCCGGGAGACGTTCGCCCGTCACTTCCGCATCGTGGTTCAGGATAGCGGCGTCTCGTCGGTGATGGCCTCCTACAATCTGGTGAACTCCAAGAAGGCTACCCAGAACAAGCACCTGCTGACCGACGTCCTTCGCGACGACTTCGGGTTCAAAGGCTTCGTGCTCAGCGATTGGTGGGCGATGCCGAACGTCGATCCCAAGAACAGCGATGCGACGACGTTGAAGATCACCGCCGTCGAGGCCGTGAATGCCGGTTTGGACGTCGAGCTCCCGTGGGGGTTGAACTTCGGCCAGCTCGAAAACATCGTCAACACCAACGGCGGGTTGACCAAGACGGACATCGACCGTGCCACCGCGCGCGTGCTCGAGCAGAAGTTCCGCTTCAAGGCCGACGACCTCGGTGGCAACGTCGGGCTCGGCAAGCCCAAGACCCGGTACCGCAACTTTCGGATCGTGTGCGACAGCGCGCACCAGGCGCTGGCCGAAAAGGCCGCGCTCGAGAGCATGGTGTTGCTCAAGAACGCGGGCGACACGCTGCCGATCAAGCCGACGGTCAAGAAGGTCGCCGTGTTGGGTGCAACGGTGCCGTACCGGGTCACCGATGGCGGGACGGGCACCCGAAGCGTCAACTTCGGCGTGGACGTGATCACCGGCGACTTGGGCTCGAGCCGCGTGTTTCACGACCCCGCGAAGGGTGTCGGGCCGTTTCAGGGCATCAAAGACGCGGCGCCGAGCGGCGTCGAAGTCGTGAACCCCGCGACCGTGGGCGAAGCAGCGGACGCCGACTTCATCGTCGTGATGGCGGGTCTCACCCCACAAGACGAGGGCGAGGAGTACACCAAGGCCGGCGACCGAATCAACCCTGCCCAACAGGTCGATCTCGGGCTCGACGCGAAACAGACCGATTCACGGTACGTCGGCATTCAGAACAAGCTCATCACCGACGCGGCGGCGCTCGGCAAGCCGATGGTGGTCGTGCTGGAAGGCGGCAGCGTGATCTCCTTGCCCTGGCTATCCAGCGTTCCCGCGGTGGTCATGGCCTGGTATCCGGGACAGCGCGGTGGCGCGGCGCTCGGCAAGCTCCTGTGGGGCACCGTTGCGGGCAAGAGCTACAACTTCGGCGGCAAGCTGCCTTTCACCTGGGGAAAATCGCTCGACCAATACGGGGTGTTCGATGGCCGGGGGGACACGCCCCACGACTACTTTGTCGGGTATCGCCACTTCGACAAGGACAGCCTCACCCCGGAGTTCGTTTTCGGGCACGGGCTCTCCTACACGAAATTCGACTACAAGAAGCTGCAGCTCGGCTGCAGTGAGATGAGCAAGGGCGCGGTACTGCCGGTGGTCGTCAACGTCGCCAACACCGGCGCCCTCGACGGGGACGAGATAGTCATGGTGTTCGTCTCATTCCCCGGCACCACCGCCCGCCGCCCGCTCAAGGAGCTGAAGGGCTTCGCGCGCGTTCACCTCGCCGCTGGCGAGGAGAAGCAGATCACGATTCCCGTTCGGCTGTCGGACCTCGATTACTTCAAGATGGACTCGCCCACGGCGACGACCGGCAAGTGGGTGGTTGAGACCGGCGAGATCAAGATCGCGGTGGGCGGTAGCTCCAGCAGTCTCCTGATGAACGGAACCGTCAAGGTCAACGGAGACTAGGCCCGCGTCTCCCTCGAACCCTGAAACGAACCCGTACCGGAAAGATCCATGAGAACACCTCGCCGCGCCCATACGCTGTCCGCCCTGCTGATCCTCGGGTCGTCCGCAACGGTTTCCGCGCAGCCCACTCCGGCGCCGGCGGCTAGCCCGGCGCAGGTCGTGGCGCCGGCCGTCCCACCTTCCGCGGCCAGCGCCCCGCCGGCCGCCGCCGCTCCGGCGGCGGTTCCCGAGCCTGCGCCCACGCTCCCGCCGCCCGCCGAATCGCCCCGGCCCGCGTCGGCCGACGCCGCAGCGACGCCCGAGCCCGCCTCCATCGCCGAGGCCGGCGTGCAGCGATGGTCGGGCGCGGCGTATCCCGAACCGTACACCCGAGGCCTCAAACACGGCTCGCTGTGGCTGACGTTCCACGGACTGCAGTGGCCACAGATGCCCGTGTTCGGGGCGGGCTCCCGCTTCGTCATCGGACTGTCCGGGTGGGGCTGGGTGGACACGGCCTACCAAAAGTTCGGACCGTGGGGAAACGTCGCGGCCGTCACCGAGCAGAGCCGAATCAAGTACTGGAAGCAGCAGGCCCGCTTCGTCGCGCGTGTCACGCCGACCTACGCGTTCGAAAGTGGCCTGTTCCTTCAGGGACAGGCCGAATTGGTCGCGACGGCCGATCAGACCATCTCGCGCTCGGACATCGGCGGCGCCGACACCGACGATCTCTGGCTGCGGATCGGAAAATGGAACAGCTGGGATCTGCAAGCGGGCCGCTTCGAGGGCTGGGAAATCTTCCACCTCGGGATGGGTCTCGACCTGAACACGTTCGAACGGCGAGGCGCGGTCGGCATCGGCGAGGCGCCCTACAACATCCAATTCTACGGAGTCTCCGACAACCAGTACCGGGCTTCGGGGGCAGCCGGCAACCTCGCCTTTCACTACTACCCGTTGCCGTACCTTCGGGTCGAGATGCTGGGATCGGCGGGCACGGTCAGCGCCGGCGGCACGATCGGACCCATGTACGCGACCCGTCCCGTCGCGATCCTCGACTTCGGTTGGCTCAAGCTCAAAGCGGGCACGGAGTACCAGAAGGTGGTGGGGCAAAACGTCACCGACCGCAGCGACGTGACCTCGAAGGGGATCGGCGGAGCGGTTCAGTTCATCGTCAATCCGCACCTCGAGCTCGGACTCAATGCCGCGCAGGGGACGGTGTGGTCCATCGACAGCACTGGCAAGGTGGACGCCAAGGGCAGCCTGACGCGAACGAGCTTCGGCGGATTCGCAAACGTTTCCAACGGGCATCCCCGGCACACGCTCATCTTCGGGATCGGCTCGATCTTCACCCGCAACGTGGACCAGAACGACGCGATCGTGCCGGGCGTGGTGGACAACTTCTGGCACTACCAGGGGTTCGCCGCCGCGCAGTACGTGATGCTCAACCAATTTTACATCAAGCTGGTCGGCGGCTACTCGCGGGGCCACTGGAGCACGTTCGACTCCCGGAGCTTCGACGACGAGATGTACAGCGTCCGGCTCCGCTTCTCGTTCTACTTCTAGGTCCGTCCTTGATCGGCGTGGGTCTCCGCCTCGCGACGTATCTCTAGGGATTGTTGCAATGAGTAGCCGCACACTCGCGCTTCGCGCGAGAGCGGCTAGTCGCGCCTGTAATACAGGAAGCCGTCGCGGCTCGCGTAGTTCTGCTTCACGAAACTGACGAAGCGCGGACCGAGCGACTTGAGGTTGTCGTCGAGGGCGATGAGCTTCGGGCGCACGGCGCCGCTCTCCAGCGCGTCGACGTAGGCATCGAGGTGGGCGGGCGGGAGCATCACGACTGTCTCCGGGTGGAGGAAGAAATAGTAGAACGCGTGCGGGCGGAACACGCCCATCCCCCGCCAACCGTCCATCACGAGATCGGCGGGCTTGGTGTCGTGGAACACCTTGCGAAGCCACGCGAGCTGCTCGTCGTTTCGTTCCTTGAACGCCTCGCGAAACGAAAGCGCTGGCAGCACCCCGAGGGCGAGCAGCGCGACCGCGAGGAAAGCCGCGCGCGCGGGCGCGCGCACGCGGTCCACGAGCCCCCACAACCCCTGCGCCGCGAACAGGCAGAGGATCGGCAGCGGCATCAGGTAGTACTGGCGGTGCGCGACCGGCACCAGCAGCACCTCGGCGAACAACACAACCGTCGTGCAAATGAGCAGCACGTCGCCGTGGGGGCGCGACGGGGACCGCCACGCGCGGGCGACGCGACGCAACGACACTCCGATGCCCGCGAGCCCGAGAGCGAAGATCGGCCCGCTGGTCACGAGCAGGCTGGGCAGATCGTGGGTGGGCCGGTGCTGCCAGCTGGCGTTGAGCAGGAAGTTGTTGGTGATGAACTCGTGGCCGGCGTGCTGCGCGGCGAACGCCGCCCAGGTCGCCGCCACCGGCACACCGACGCCGAGAACGAACGCGACCGCCCGCAGGATCCGCGGGCGCGCGCCCGCTGCCGTTCCGGACGACAGCGACCAAAGCCCGAGCCCCGCGAGCGCGCCCGGCAGCACGAACAGCATCTTCTGCGTGCACATCATGGCGGCGCCGAGGCAGAGCCCGGCCGCGATGAAGCGGCGCAATCCCTTCGCCGTCGCCGGCGCATCCAGGCCCGCGAGCAGAAACCACAGGCTGCCGAGATAGAACGGCAGCGCCAGCACGTCGGGCCGAATCTCGAGCGTCTTCTGAAAGAACACCGGTTGGCTCACGAGCAGCAGCCCCGCGAGCAGGCCCAGCCTGCGGTCGCGCCAGCGGCGTCCGACGAGAACGAAGATCCACATCGACACGATCGTCAGCGCCAGCGACAGCCCGCGCCCGAACAGCAGGAAGTTCCGCGCGCTCGCGAACGACGTGTCCACGTCGAACCAATTGAAGAGCGGGCGGAGCACGTAGTAGTACCAGGGCGTGTGATGCTCGAAGAAGTCCTTGTAGGGCACCATCCCCCGGAACACGCTCCAGGCCGCATGGGCGTGCTCGAATTCGTCGGGATCGAAGACGCGGCTCGCAATCACGGGAAGGCGGGCCAGGAAGAAACTTGCGATCGCGAGCAGCGCGACGGTGAGGAAACGGGGCCACATGTCGAGACGTTCGCTCCGAGCAGGCTAGCCGAATGATCGAGTCCGATCCCAGTAGTTCTTCTTCTTACCTGGAACCGTCGAAGGGTCTCACGGATGGGCGGCTCGTGGCGCTGGTCGCGCTGGTGCTGTTCGTGCTCGGGGCGTGGCCGCTCCTGCTGGTGGACCTGCCGCCGTTCCAGGACATCCCCAACCACGTCGCGATCGCGCACATGATTGCGCACCCCGACCTCTATCCCGAGTTCGCGTTCAACGGCCTCTACAAGTCGAACTCGGCGCTCACGCTGTGGTTCTATCTCCTCGGCGGCCACGGCCTGTTCGGCGCCGCGCGCGGGTTCGTCGCCCTGGTGCTGGCGGTGACCGCGCTCGCGCTGCCGGTGTTCGTGCTGCGCTTCGCGGGGCGGCGCGCGCTCTGGCCCGCGATGGGCTTCGCCTGGCCGCTCGTGCACAGCTTCGCGGTGGTGATGGGTTTCTTGAACTACGCGCTCGGGTTCGGGCTGTCGCTGATTCTGCTCGCGGTGCTCGATCGACAGCGCGAGCGCGCGACGTCCGCGCGCGGCGCCGCCATCGTCGCGCTATCCGTCGTGCTCTGGTACGCGCACCCGTTCCCGCTCGCGGTGGTCGGCGCGCTCTGCGGCCTCCACTGCGCGACGCGCGCCTCCTGGCCCGAACGCCGCGCCGCCGCGCTGGCGCTGCTGCTGCCGCTGGCGCCCGCCGGACTGCTGGCGCTGGTGGCGGCGCAACATCACTTGATCAAGGCCGAGCACGCCAACACGCAGACCGCGGGGACGTTCGTTTATCTCAACCCGTGGGAGATCCTCGCCCATCTGTGGACCGACGTATCGGGCGCGCTCACGCGCTTTGGGAGCATGACCCTCGTCCCCGCGTTGCTGCTGCCGATTCTGGTCTGGAATCAGCGACCGCCCGACCGACCGCTGCTCTCGAACCGCGCGCTCGCGATGCTGGCCGTCGCCTACGTTGGGCTGCCGGTGATGCTCAGCAACTGGTGGTACCTCCAATGCCGGCTGGTTCCGTTCCTGTGGGCGGGACTCTTGCTCCGACTTCCGCGCCAGCTTCCGCGCCCGCTCGTGATCGGGCTCGCGGCCTGCGCGCTGTCGTTCTCCGCGGTGACCGGCATCGACTACCTGCGCCTCGACCGCGACCGCGCCGAATTCACGGCCGGCATGAGCGCGGTTCCCACCCGCGCGACGCTGCTCCCGCTGCTGTTCGAGAAGAGCAAAACCGGTGACTTCGTCGCCACCCTGACCCACGCGTGGGGTTACTACACCGTGGGCAAGGACACGTCGGCGGCGCTGGTGTTCGCGGCGGAGCGCTCCTACCCAATCACTTACCGGACATTCCCGCCGCGCGCGCTCATCCCGCCCGCCCTCGACCGATTCGCGGAGCAGTACGCCACGCCGGCGCAGGTGTGCAAGATCGTGCAGCACTTCCCGATCGACGCAGCGTGCACAGCCCTCTGGCGCGAGATCTGGGACGCGTTTTGGCAGCAAGCGGAGCCCCGTTTCGGTCATTTGCTGGTGTGGGCCATGCCCGCCGAGGCCCGCCCCCTGATTCCGGCGCGGTATCACCGCGTCTTCGCCTCGGGTGATCTAGAGATCTATGCCCGCGAGCCGCGGGAATATAAGACTATCCTCGACAACGCACCTAGATAGCGCCACCCCCGGAATCTCATGCGACCTCTGCGCGTCGGCATCGTAGCCGAGAGCTACTTTCCCAACCTTGGCGGCATCCAGGAGCACGTACGCCATCTGCGTAATTTGCTCTGCCGTCTCGGCGTGGACGTCACCATCGTCACCGGCCGCCCCGCTCCCTCAACGGCGCCCGGACCCGAGGACGCCGAGGACGGAGTGATTCGTGTCGGGCGCGCGCGGACGTTCGGCAGCGGCGGAACCTTCAGCCAGGCGACCATCGACCCGCGCGCCGCCTACAACTTCTATCGCACGCTGCGCGAGCGGCAGTTCGACGTCCTCAACATCCACGGACCCTGCGACTTCGGCCTGCCGTTCTGGGGGCTCACGATGTTCGGCGGGCCCAAGGTGCTGACGCTGCACTCGTGTTTCCCGGACGCGCGCTGGCGTCGCCGGATGGCGGCCTATTACCGCTGGGTGTTTCGGCGCGCCACCGCCGTCATCGCGGTGTCCGACGCAACCGCGCAGTCGATGGGACGCTACGCGGACTTTGCATCGACGGTCATCCCGAACGGCATCGACGCTGCGTACTGGCGCGCGCGCCCCGCGCGCAAATACCTTCGCTCCGGGATGCGGAACCTCGTGTTTCTCGGCCGGCTCGAGGCGCGCAACGGCCCCGACGTCGCGCTCGACGCGTTCGTGCGAATCGCCGCTTCGATGCCGAACCTGCGCCTGCTGATGGCGGGCGACGGGCCGATGCGTGAGGCGCTGCAAGCGCGGGTTCCGCCGGAGCTCCGAGATCGCGTCGAGTTCGTCGGCGCAGTCTACGACGAACGCCCGCAGCTGCTGGCGTCGTCCTCGGTGTTCTTGCTCCCTGCGCGCGCGGTCGGCTTTTCGATCATGGTGCTGGAGGCATTCGCAGCCGGGTTGCCGGTCGTGGCGCTGCCCGCGTACGGAACCGATCGCGCCGGTGACCACTGGTCGAACGTAATCGTGGCCAGGGACAACACCGCCGAGGCGTTCGCCGCCACCCTCGCGGAAACCGTCGAGCGCGATCAAACCGACCGCATCGCGCGCGGTCGCGTGATCGCCGATGCGTTCGACTGGACGAAGATCGGCGGCCGCATCCTCGACGTGTTTCAGCAAGTCGCCGGTGCGCCCGCGCAGCTGCCGGGCACACGGTCGAAGGCCGCGGCGTAGCCAATGGGGGCCACGGCCCGGTCGTGGGTCAACCGCGGGCTCGTGCTGCTCGCGATCGCCGCCGGCGTAACGCTGCTGCTGGCGCTACCGTTGCCGGGTCTGGCGAAGGCGACGATGTTGGTCGCCGCCGCGGTCGGCGGCGGCGTGATCGCGTTCCGCTACGTCCCGGCGTTCGATCCGCTCGGCCGCGTCCGCTGGCGGCTGCCTCGCCGCGCCGAGCGCGCATGCGCGATCACGTTCGACGACGGGCCGAGCGCGAGCACGCCACGCCTCGTGGAAATCCTCGGGCGCCATCAGGTCAAGGCGACGTTCTTCGTGCTGGCGGCGAACGCGCGCCGTCACCCCGAAGCGCTGCGCCTGCTGGTCGAGCACGGCCACACCGTCGCGATCCACGGCGTCACCCACAAGAAGGTTCACCGCCAAACCGAGGCCGAGGTCAAGCGCGAGCTCGGCGCTGCGATCGCCGAACTGTCGGCGCTGGGCGTGCCGCCCGCGCGCCTCTACCGCCCCCCCCACGGCCTCAAGAGCGGGGCCGCGCTGTCGGCGGCACGCAAGCTCGGCTGCCAGATGTGGGCCTGGAGCCGCGGGATCTGGGATACCGACCGACCATCGCCCGACGTGCTGGTGCGGCGCGCGACGCGGTTCGCGTGCGCCGGAATGGTGCTGCTCCTCCACGACGGCCGCGGCGACGAAGAGCGCCCGGACGTCGAGCCCATGCTGTCCGCGCTGCCCCGCGTTCTCGAGCGTCTGCGCGACGACGGGTTCAGCTTCGTGACATTGGACCTAGCGTGATCGACCCTCGCTTGAAAACGGCGTTGCGTGCGCTGCCGCTCGGGCTGCTGGCGGTGGTGCTGTGGCGCGAGAAGCCGTGGACGATCTCTCTCTCGGCAACCGCGCCTTGGGCGATTGTGGCGTCGATCCTGCTCAACCTGGTCGTGTTCCTGCCGCTCAAGGCGGCGCGCTTTCGCGTGGCCTTGAACGATCCGCCACCGTTTGGCGCGGCGCTGGCCGCCACCCTCGAAGGGCTGCTCGCCAACGCCGCGATCGGATTCGGCAGCGGCGACGTCGTGCGCGCGGCCCGTCTTCGCCAGCACCATGGCAATCTCGCGGTCGACTACGGCTGTACCCTGGCCGAGCGCGGCGCCGAGGCGCTGGCGCTCGCGATGCTGGTTTTCGTCGCCGCGCTGGTCACGAACCTCGGCGTGCTGGCGCTGGCGCTGTCGGGCGCGGCGGTGGCGGGTTACCTGGCGGCGCTGGCGGCCGGGCGCCGGGGGTTGCCAAGGCTCGCACGCTGGCCGCGCGTGCAGGGGGCGCTGGCGGCGGGACTGCAGGCCTCGACGCCGCGCCGGGTGGCCGCGATGGCGGCGCTGTCCCTGCTCGGGTGGGCGGCCGAGCTCGTGATGCTGATGTTGTTCCAGACCGCGTTCCACCTCGAGCCCAGCGTCCGCACCGCGCTCGTGACCCTGGTGGGCATCAACGCCGCGGTCGCGATTCCCACCCTGCCCGGAAACTTCGGCACCTTCGAGGCGGGCGTGACGATGGCGCTGGTGTTGTGCGGGGCGCCGCGCGACGTCGCCGTCCTCTACGCGCTCAGCTACCACCTCTCCCACGTGATTCCGGTCGCGGTGATCGCCACCTTCGTCTACCTCTACCGGAACAGGCGGTACAAGACGACGCCGGCGTGGACCTCGACCGCGCGGTAATGGCGGTCGACGTACACCCGCAGCCGCGGGTAGCGCGCGAGCGGGAACTTGTCGTAGCCGTCCCAGCCCGCGGCGGCGGCATCGACGAACAGCGCGGGACGTCGGCGCTCGAGGTCGTCGAACAACATGTCCCACGCTGCCGGTAGTTGGTTCGCGTCGGCGTTCCGGGCGCCGGTCTCGGTGGGGGTCCCAGGGCTCTCGCCGGTCATGTAGTTGCAGAACGAGAACCGGGCCCCCATCGGGCGCCGCGCGAGAACGTAGAGCTGCGGGGAGTTGCCCCAGACGAAGATGCGCTCGTCGGCGGCGGTGAGCGCGGTGATGCGCGCCGCGACCTCGTCGTAGCGCGGCTCGGCTTCGTCGAGCCTGGCGGCGAGCGAGCGTCCCGCGGTCGCCAGCACGAAGAAGCCGAGCGCCGGAAGCGCACACGCGGCGAGCAGCGGCCCGCGGCGGGACCAACCCGCGGTCCAGAGCCGGCAGAACCCGGGCCCGGCGAGCAGACAAAGCGGTGCCAGGACGAGGTGAAAGTAGTGCCCGAAGAACCGTCCGCCCGCGGTCACCGCGACCGCGGAAGTCGCGAGCCACAGCACGCCCAGCGCCGCCGACGGGACGGGGGCGGCGTCGCCGGTCACGACATCGACGCCGGGGGGGCGCGCGCGACCGCGTCGCAGCGCGCGCACCATCGCGGCCGCGGCGGTGGCCGCGGCCGCGCCTCCCAGCGCATACGGCACCAGCGCGACCCCCCCGATGAGCAGGGTTCGGCGCAGCCCGCGCGCCACGGCGGCGAGCCCGGTCAGGCCGGCGCCCACGTACGAGAAGTTGAACCGGAACCAATACAGCGCGGCTTCGGCGTTGCCTGCGGCGGCGCACCACGTGAGGTACAGCGCCGCCGGCGCCAGCGCGCCCGCGAGCTGACAGAGCGCGCGACTCGCGGCCCACGACCGCGACGCCCGCCCGAGCATCGCCCAAAACGCGAGCATGCCGATCGAGGCGCCAAGGAA
>Ga0137374_10005722_pt1 | contig 14781 bp, 9 predicted proteins | sample SagtaG_20_FD_104811 | JGI IMG/M metagenome (GOLD analysis project Ga0137374, IMG submission 104811) | Vadose zone soil microbial communities from Sagehorn Ranch, Mendocino, California, USA - Sage1_R_100_16 metaG | ecosystem: Environmental > Terrestrial > Soil > Vadose zone | place: USA...
CTCGCGCGTGATCCGACCCTTTTCGATCACCGCCGCCAGGAGGTCGCCGATCGCGGACAGCTGCTCCACGTCGGACTGGCTGAAGTCGCGTGGCTGCTCGGTCTGGACGTTGAGGACGCCGACAACCTGGTCGTGCCAGGACAGCGGCACGGACAGCATGGAGGCGACGAACCGCCGCTGGTCCAGGCCGCGGACCCACAGGAAGCGCGGCTCGTGGCGGACGTCGGGGATGATCGTCGGCGTGCGCGTCGCCGCAACCCGGCCCGTGACCCCCTCGCCGAGCGGCATCCGGGCTCGGCCGATCTGGAAGCGATCCAGACCGTTGGTCGCAGCCAGGGTCAGGTAGGCGCCGTCGCGGTCGAGCAGGTAGAGGGAGGAGACGTCGGCATGGAGCGCGTCGCGCGTCTCGTCGACGATCGTCTCCAGGAGCTCGTCCCACGTCCGCGCGGTCGTCACGAGGCGAGCCACGCGATGGAGGAAGCGCAGCTGGTCGAGCTGCTTCGGCTCCCGTTCCGGGGAGCGACGAGGATCGAGGTCGAGGCCGGACATGATCGTCACGATACAAGCCTAGAGAACAATCGCCCGGCGGATGGTTGCGGAGCGGTTGCGGCTCCGACACGGAACGGTCGAGGTCCGAAGCCAGGTCGTCAGCCAGACGAGCCGCCAACTGTGCGGCGAGGCGCGCGGCCAGGCGTGCGGCCAGGGGTGCTGCGATGACCCAGACGCGCCGTCCCGGCTCCAGGCCGGCCAGGAACCCGAGGCAAGGGGCCAATCCGGCGGTCCTCGCCGAACCGGGCGGGATTGGCACGTCCGGTGCGCGCGATCCGCTCCGCCGGGAGGTCAAGTTGCTCGGATCGCTGCTCGGCCAGGTGATCGCCGAGCAGTCCGGCCCCGACCTCCTCGACCTGATCGAGCGCATCCGGCGCCGGACGATCGCCCTCCGCCGCACCGTCGACCCCGCCGAGCGTCGTCGGCTCGCGGATGAGCTCGAGCGGAACCTGCAGACGATCGACGACCCGGATGACGGGCTCGATCGGGCCGAGGCGCTCATCCGCGCGTTCGGGCTCTACTTCCAGCTCGCCAACCTGGCCGAGGAGCGCCATCGCGTTCGGACCCTCCGGCGGCGGGCCCGTGCGGGCCGGCGGGCGTCGGTGGAGGGGTCGCTGGCCTGGGCGCTGGCCGGCCTCCCGCCCGAGGCCGCCAGCGAAGCGGCGCTGCGCGACCAGCTCGAGCGGCTGGCGATCGTCCCGGTCCTGACCGCCCACCCGACCGAGGCACGCCGCCGGACCCTCCTCATCGCGCTCCATCGCTGCGCGGCGCTGGTGGAGCGGCTGGACGATCCCAGGCTGACGCCGGATGAGGACGCCGATCTGCGCCGCCGCCTCCGCGAGGAGATCACGACTCTGTGGCGGACCACCGAGCTGCGCCTCGCCGCGCCGACGCCGCTGGACGAGGTTCGAACGGCGATGGCGTTCTTCGACGAGACGCTGTTCCGGGTCGTTCCCCAGTTGTATCGGGCGCTGGACCAGGCGCTCGATGCGATCCTGCGGCCGCCGGCGCGCGACCGCTCAGTGGACCTCGCAACGGCCGCTCCGCCGGCCAGCGACGCGGGCCGGACCGGGACCCGGCCGCCGGTCGTGCCGGCATTCCTCCGGTGGGGCAGCTGGATCGGTGGCGATCGCGACGGCAACCCGTCCGTCACCGCCGAGGCGACCGTTCAGTCGGTCCGGATCCAGGCGGACCACGTCCTGCACGGATACGAGAACGTGACGCTCCGACTCATGCAGTCGATCTCGCCGATCGTGCCCGACGGTCGGCTGGCCCGATCGCTCGCCAGGCGGCTCGCTCGCGACGCCGACGAGCTGCCGGACCTCATGCGACAGCTGGACCGGCGCTTCCCGGGCGAGCCATACCGGCGCCGGCTGGGAGCGATGGCCGAGCGCCTCCGGCGAACCCGGGCTCGACTGACCGGCCAGGCCGCCGCCCTGACCGGCCGCTACGAGTCGGCGGCGGACTTCGTCGCCGAGCTGGCCGAGCTCCAGGCGGCCCTCGTCGAGGACGGCCTGGGCCGGATCGCGTACGGCGAGCTCCAGGACCTGCGCTGGCAGGCCGAGACGTTCGGGTTCCACCTCGCCTCGCTCGAGGTCCGCCAGCACTCGGAGGTGCACGCGGGCGCCCTGGAGGACGCGCGGGCCGGTCGCCTCGACGCCGAGCGGCCGGCGGCACCCGGTGTGTCCGCCGCCGAGGTGCTTGCCACCTTCCGTGCGATGGCCGCGATCCAGGAGCGCTTCGGCGAGACCGCCTGCCACCGCTATGTCATCAGCTTCACGCGCGGCGTCGAGGACGTCCTGGCCGTCCTCGACCTTGCCGGGCTGGCTGGCTCGCCCTCGATCGCCGCCACAGAGACAGCGGGCCTCGCGGCGGCCAGCCCGAAGCTGGACGTGGTGCCGCTGCTCGAGTCGGCCGACGCACTCGAGTCGGCCGGTCCGATGCTGCGCGACCTGCTGGCCAACGAGGCCTACCGGCAGCACCTGTGCGAGCGAGGCGATCGGCAGGAGGTCATGCTCGGCTACTCGGACTCGAACAAGGAATCGGGGTTCCTCGCCGCCAACTGGCTGCTCTACCGGGCCCAGGAGGCCCTCGTCCGGGAGGCCCGCGCGGCCGGCATCCTGCTGACGCTGTTCCACGGCCGCGGCGGCGCCATCGGTCGGGGCGGCGGGCCGGCCGGGCGGGCGATCCTGGCGCAGGCGCCTGGCTCGGTGGCCGGCCGGCTCAAGCTGACGGAGCAAGGTGAGGTGATCGCGGCCCGCTATGGCAACCTGGCGATTGCCCGCCGAGAGCTCGAGCAGCTGACGGGCGCCGTGCTGCTGGCTTCCACGGCGACCCACGATGCGGACGTCGCGCAGGTCGCCTCGGAGGGCGCCCCCATCTTCGACGAGCTGGCCGCGGTCGCCCGTCGAGCCTACCGCTCGCTCGTCTGGGAGGACCCCGCCTTCGCCGGCTTCTTCCGCGCGGCCACGCCGATCGGTGAGCTGTCCGCGCTCAGGCTTGGATCTCGCCCGGCGTCGCGGGGCGAGGACACCCGCCCCGATGCCGGTCGAGACGACGCCGATGGACGCACAGCGAGCGGGGGCGGCCGTGGCAGGACCGCGGCTGCGGGCGGTGACTCGATCGAGTCCCTCCGGGCCATCCCGTGGGTCTTCGCCTGGTCGCAGTCGCGCCTGAACCTGCCCGGCTGGTACGGGCTCGGCTCGGCGCTGGCCAGCATGCGCGACAGTGCGGGAGAGGGAGGGCTCGACCGGCTGGCCGATCTCTACCGCCGCTGGCCGTTCGTGGCGTCCGTGCTCGACAACGCAGAGCTGAGCCTGGCCAAGGCCGACATGTCAGTCGCCGGCCGGTACGCGTCGCTCGCCAGCGGCCCCGATGCGGAGCGGATCTGGGCCCGGATCGAGGAGGAGTACGACCTGACCGTGGATCTCGTCCTGCGGGTCACGGGGCGGTCACGGTTGCTGGACGATGTGCCGGCGATCCAGCGATCCGTCGCACTGCGCAATCCCTATGTCGATTCGCTGTCCGAGCTCCAGGTCCGGCTCCTGTCCCGGCTGCGGGCCACGTCAGCCGACGACCCGACCCATGGGCGCCTCCTCCAGCTCGTGCAGCTCACCGTCAACGGGGTGGCGGCGGGCCTCCAGAACACGGGCTGACGCGCCTGGCGGCGGCAACTGCGCCTGGCGGCCGCGGGCCTAGCTCGCGGCCTTGCCGATCAGGATCAGGCCCACGATCCGTGCGTAGTGCGAGTAGTACGTGTTCGAGTGGATGACCCGCCCGTTCCTGTCGCGAACGGTGCGCGTGACCCAGGCGTCGAAGCCGTCGGCCTCGTATTCCACCTGCTGTCGCACGCCCGGGCTGAGCGCCGTCGTGTACGAGACCACCGTCGTGCTGGACTGGTAGTTCCTGACGGTCGGCGCAGTGAATGCCACCCTGCGACCGGTCGGCACGCTGTACACGGTGAACCGCACGATACCGGGCACCGCATACGCCTTGACGAGAACCGGGTAGGGCGTGTCGTTTCGCCAGGTCATGTCCTGGGCGCCGCCGCCATCCGACTTGTAGACCGTCGCGTCCAGGCCCTTGGGGTAGCGACTGATGTAGTAGAAGTGGTTCTTCCGGGCGCCCATCTGGAAGCCGGCCCGCAGTGCGGCGTTGAAGATCGTCGTCGACGTGGAGCAGATCCCGCCGCCGATCGTCTTGCCCTCGACCGAGCGGCCGTCGACGATCGCCCCGCCCAGCTTGTAGCCCCTCGCCAGGCTCACCTCGCCGACCGACTGCCAGAAGCTGAACCACTGGCCCGGGGCGACGACCGTTCCATCGATCGCCATAGCCGGGATGGAGATGTTGGCGCCGTATCCGTTGTGGGGGCCCGGCACGTAGTAGGTCGTCCAGCTGGAGATGGCGCGCATGAGCGGCGCCGATTTCCGGGCGACCTCGGTCGTCAGGGCTGGCTGCTTGTAGACGAGTGCCGCCCGGACCGGCTCGATGATCGGACGACCGCCTGCCGCCCGACGCGCGACGGATTCCGCCACGGCCGCGGCGGTCGCGTTGACGCTCAGCGAGCGTCCCGTCACGGACGCGGTGACGCCCGCGATCTGGCCGCCCTTGCCGATGAGGAACTGGGCATCCCGGGCGGGCCGGGCGATCTCGCTGACCAGCGGCTTCAGCGACTTTCGAATGGCCTTCGGGTCGAGCGTGGTGCCCCAGCTCCCGCCAGACCAGCCGAACCGGATCCAGCCTCGGACCTTCGCGGCCGGGATCGTCCAGTGCTCCTTGCCGACGACGATCGTCACCTCGGCGGCCATCGCGGATGCCTTCGCCTTGGCGGCGCTCGCCGCGTCGGTCGAGACGACCGGCGGGATCGATGCGACCGACAGCGGAATCGTCACCTCGGCCGGGGCCGCCGGATCGCGCAGGGCCGCCACCAGCGCCGCAGTGGTGGAGCCCTGGCCGACGGTTCGGCCGTGAGCGGAATCGGTGGTCAGGAACCCGGCCGGTGTGACACGTGCGGTCGCGTCCACGGCCGGCCGGTCAAGGCGGCCGGCGAGGGACGATATCGTGCTCACCACGGCCGCCGGATCCAGCCTGACCATGGGCTCGATGACGACGCCCCGGGCGGCGGCACGGACCTCCTCGAGCGCCCGCTCGGCGATCGTTCCGGTCCGGCCAACCGCGAATGCCTGCTCCAGCATGGCGTCCACGTCCAGCCGGCGACCGAGATCGGCGTAGGAGATCGTTTCCCGCAGTTCGCCATCGGTCAGCGTCGCGGTGCCCTGGCCGTACGACGCAAATCCGTCGCGCAGCCGGGCTGCGGCCGCGTCCCGGTCGAGATCGGACAGGTCCACGGTCCCGGCTCGGACGCCGTGCATGATCCGCCCGTTGTGCGCCTGGTCGTACGCGTAGAGACCGGCCGCGGCACCGGCGGCGGCCAGGACGAGGCCGAATCCGAACGTCGCCAGGAGGACGCGGAACCGCGGCAGGCGCCGGATCGCGATCGTGGGAGCGGGGGCGGATTCGGTGGTCGTGGTCATTTCGCGGTCGTCATCCTAGCAGTCGATGGATGGGCTGGCTGCGGTGTGAACGTGCGGCAGACGCACGACGCCCGCCCGGCGTGACGGGGCAACGGCGACAGTAGCCGAAAACGCTGCGGTCGCGCCATCGCTCGTTCGGGTCCCCCCTTGCAGATATGTTGATAGTCCGGACGGTTCGATGGATTGGACGGTTTGCGGCGCTCAGACGTTACGGGGCAGGACCACGACCCGGCGATTTGGCTCCTCACCGATCGACTGGGTGGCCACGCCCACATGATCTCGCAGGGCGATGTGGATCCAGCGACGCTCCAGGGCCGGCATGGGCTCCAGCTGGAGCATCTTGCCGGTCTCCACGACGCGTTCGGCGGCGCGATTGGCCAGGTCGCGCAACTGGCGCTCGCGACGGCCACGGTAGTCCTCGACATCGACCAGCACGCGTGTCCAGTCGCCCATCCGCTTGCTGAGCATGAGGTTGACGAGATGCTGCAGCGCGCTCAGGCGCTCGCCCTTGCGACCGATGAGCGCGCCGAGGGCCTCCTTCACGTCGCCGGCACCGACGACGTTCAGCCGGCTCGTGTCGCCCGCCTCGACCTCAACTCGGACGTCGAGATCCATGAGTCGCATGAGCTCCTCGAGGATCGCCTGGCCGGCGGCCAGTGCCTCCGGCGACGCTTCCGCCGCCTCGAGGTCCGCACGCTCAGCGGCAAGCGAGCCACGGGCCGCGGTCACCTCGGCGGCCTCGCTGGCGGTCAGGTCCGAAGAGCGTTCCCCGCGCGAGCCGCGATCGTCCGGGCGAGGTCCACGATCGGCCCGATCGGGGCGATCGCCGCGGTCCGGTCGAGCCGGGCCACGCTCCGGTCGCGGGCCGCCGTCGCCGATGCCGCCCGGCGGGCGGCCGGCCGTGACGACAGGGCCGCGGTCGCGTTCGCCACGGTCGTCGCGCCGAGGGCCGCGGTCGCTTCTGTCGCGGTCGCCGAACCCCCGGCCTCGATCGTCTCGGCGCGGGCCGCGGTCGCCGTCTTCGCGGCGCGGAGCGCGGTCGGGCCGGTCGCGGTCGCCGAACCGAGGGCGGTCCTCGCGGGGTGGGGCCGGCGGCAGCGGCCGGGCCTCGGCCGCCTCTCGCTTCGGAGCAGCGCCGCCGAGCTCGGACCGGGGGGCAGCGACGATCCGGGCGGGCTCTGCGCCCATGCCCAGGACCCCCCTGCTGCCCGGGGTGAGAATTTCGAAGTCCAGGTCTTCGAGACCGGCCCCGAACGCCTCGCGGGCGTTACGCAGGGCCTCCTCGACCGTCTTGCCGGTGAACTCCCTGTAGGCACTCATCTAGCGTCGTCTCCCTCGTCGGCCCTGGCGGCCCGGTCGGCCGCGCTCGCGAGGCCGCACCGTCGAGGCCGCGTTGGCGGCCCGGTCCTGGGCAGTGGGTCGCGCGGGCGCTCCCGCCGCGCGCGTGGATTCGATCGGCGCCGGAGTGGCGACCGGGAAGCGCGGAGTGTGGTTGCGGGCAAAGGCCGGATCCCAGCCGAAAAGCGGGAAGCTGGAGCCCCAGCCCACGATGAGGTACTGCTGAATGATCGAGATGATCGTGCTGGCGATGTAGTAGATGTACAGCCCGGCCGGCAGGAGCGCCGCGTAGAACACGAAGATGAGCGGCAGGAAGAGCATCGTCTGCCGCGTGATTCGGGCGTTCGGGTCCGGATTCGCCGGATCGAGCGCCGGCAACGTCATGCGGGACTGGAAGACCTGGAGCACCGCCGACACGATCGCGATGATGCTGACCGGGAAGTCGAAGACGACCAGTGGAATGAGCCAGTCGACGTGCGGCTTGCCGACGTCGAGGCCGCCCAGCCAGGCCACGGTCGTCCGAATGCACGGTTCCGCGCTGGGGATCGTCGGACAGGTGATGTCCACGACCTTCTGGCCGAACACGGTCAGCATCGGCGTGACGTCGTAGTTGGTCAGCCCGTCGCGGATGACCTGGTACATGATGAACAGAAGCGGCAGCTGGAGGAGCAGCGGCAGGCAGCCTGACAACGGGTTCACCCCGCGCTCCTTGTAGAGCGCCTGCTGCATTTGGCTGATCTTGTTGCGGTCGCCCTTGTAGCGCTTGGCGATCTCCCGCAGCTCCGGCTGGAGCAGCTGCATCCGCTTCTGGGAGACCGTCTGCGAGCGGAACAGCGGGATCAGCGGGATCCGGATGACGATCGTCAGCAGGACGATGGCGATGCCGATGTCTCCGGTGACCCGGTAGAACGCGATGAGGATGATGAAGAGGACCTGGAAGATGGGCGTAAACGCCCAGGCCAGGATGCCGATCGGGTCACCGGTCAGGGGCGCCGGTCGGAGCGGCGTCGGGATCGGCGTGGCAGACGTGGGTGCGGCCGCGCCGGACGGGCCGGTCGACGCGCCCGAACAGGCCGCCACGATCAGGACCACCGCTCCGATGAGCAGGAGGGGCCGGATCCAGGAGCGGCTCGGTGACGGGATGGTCACTGGCTCAGTCGTCCTTCTCGCTCAGCGGACGGGATCGTAGCCGCCCGGATGCCACGGGTGGCAGCGGGCGATTCGCCGGACGCCCATCCAGCTGCCCCGCACGAGGCCGTATTTGACGATCGCCTGCTCCGTGTAGTGAGAGCAGGTCGGCTCGTAGCGGCAGCTGGCCGGCAGCCATCCGAACAGCAGCCGGTAGAGCCCGATGAGCCCCACCCCGATTCGACTTGCCAACCGTGTCACCTAGATCGCGGGACCTTCCAGAACGCCTCCTCGCCGGAGGATTCGACGCACCGCCCCGACGAGCGCGTCGCGGTCGGCATCGACGATCGCCGGCCGGGCGATGATGAGGACGTCCCAGCCGGGCTGGAACGAGGGCGCCATCACCCTGAGCGCCTCACGGAGTCGCCGGCGCGCCCGGTTGCGAACCACCGCGCCGCCGAGCCGCCGTCCCGTCGACAGCCCGAACCGGGTCGTCCCGAGATCCGTCCGCCGGAATCGAGCGTGGAACAGTGGGTGGGATCGGGAGATCCCCTCACGCTGCAGCGCCGCGAAATCCCGCGGATTGGTGAGCATCACGAGCCGCGGCGGATTCTGGCCGCGCCCCTCCGTCAGGCCGTCAGCCGCTTTCGGCCCCTCGCCCGGCGAGCCGCGAGGACGCGACGGCCCCCGGTCGACTTCATCCGGGCGCGGAAGCCGTGCTCCTTGGCACGATGCCGCTTCTTGGGCTGGTAGGTCTGCTTCATGGGGGTGCCGCGCGATCCTCTCCATCGGCCTCGGGGCTGTCGGTTCGACCCCTAGAGGCACACGAACGCGCCGCGCACCCGAAAGCGCTTGGCGCGTCGTCGTCCGGCGGATGATATGACGTGCCGGAACGGGGTGTCAAACACGCGGGCGCGCGAGATGCGGGCCGGGCGAAGGCCCGGCGGGTCCGCCGCCGGCAATGAACCGATACCCCATGGGGGTATCCGGGAATCGCTGCTCGATCGCCTTGCAGGGGCGCTCGCAGCGGTGCTATCCTTCCCCGGCCCAACGGCGCCGGGACGCTCGCTGGGAAGCCTTCTGAGACACGGAAGAGCCCGGGAGCGGCCCACGATACCCGTTGCTGCGGGATCCTCGCGACCGCCTCCCTGGTTCCCCCGCACCCGCGACTCCGGCCGCGCCCGTGGCCGTCCATACCCACCAACCACCCGAGCAGCCAGGTCGCCTCGATCGCATGGACACCCGTCAAGTCTGGCGCGCCGCACTTGGCGAGCTGCAGGTCTCGCTCTCGCCGGCCAACTTCGAAACATGGCTGCGCGACACGACCCTCGTCGACGTCGAGGAGAACCGGTTTCGCATCGCCGTACCGAACGGCTTCGCGAAGGACTGGCTGGAGACGCGCTATCGGTCGCTGATCTCCCAGACGCTCGCCCGGATCGTCGGTTACAGCGTCGTCGTGGAGATCGTCACCGTCCCGACTCCGGCCGCGGTGGCAGGCGAAGGTCCCGATGCGACCCATGGCCCACGTCCCGCGCCGCAACCGGTCCGCCTGGAACCAAGTCGGGTGGGCGGAGACGGAGGCACGACCTACCTCAACCCGCGCTACACCTTCGCCAACTTCATTGTGGGATCGGCCAACCGGCTGGCCCACGCCGCGAGCCTGTCGGTCGCCGAGCGCCCGGGCCACGCCTACAACCCGCTCTTCCTGTACGGCGGGGTGGGGCTGGGCAAGACCCACCTCATGCATGCCATCGGCAACCAGGTCATCGCCAAGTTCCCGCGCAAGCGGGTCGTGTACGCGACCAGCGAGAAGTTCACCAACGAGTTCATCACGAGCATCCAGCAGGGCAAGATCGACGAGTTCCGGGCCCGTTACCGCCGGATCGACCTCCTCCTCATCGACGACATCCAGTTCATCGCCGACAAGGAGCGAACCCAGGAGGAGTTCTTCCACACGTTCAACGCGATCCACGAGGACGGCAAGCAGATCGTCCTCAGCTCGGACCGCCCGCCCAAGCAGATCGTGACCCTGGAGGAGCGGCTGCGCAGCCGGTTCGAGTGGGGCCTCATCGCCGATCTCACCGCGCCCGACCTCGAGACGCGGATCGCGATCCTGCGGGCCAAGGCGGAGGAGGCGGCGGTCCCCATCACATCGGATGTGATCGAATTCATCGCGCGCAAGGTCGTCAGCAACATCCGCGAGCTCGAGGGCGCCCTCAACCGCATCGTGGCCTACGCATCGATGGGCGCCATGCCCATCAGCATCGAGCTCGCCCAGGCGGTCCTCTCCAACGTCCTCTACAACCCCAAGAAGCGGCAGGTCACCCCCGAGCGAATCGCCAAGGCGGTCTCCGATTACTACGGCGTCCCGCTCGACGCGCTCCAGGGCCAGAAGCGGGACAAGGCGATCGTCGTGCCGCGCCAGATCGCCATGTTTCTCATGCGCGAGGAGACGGACGTGTCCCTCCTCCGGATCGGAGCCGAACTGGGTGGCCGCGACCACTCGACCGTGCTGCACGCCTGCGACAAGATCACCCGCGAGGTATCCGCCAACGACGAGCTCCGCCGCGAGATCGCTGCCGTTCGCGAGTTGATCTACACCGACTGAATCATTCCTGAAAAACGCTCGCTCGCGTGGCGAGCTGCCCCATCCTGTGGATAAGCGGCCGGATTCGGTGGAAAACCGTATCCCGCTGTGGACAACGTGCGGTCGCGGCCGGGGCGCGGCGGTCGACATCCGGACGATCGCGGTGGATGATTCAGGCCGTGTCGGCGCGTCGCCGGCGAAGCGCGCCTGGCTTGTCGACCGGCCGTCCCGCAGCCGTCCCCAAGATGGCCCGCCGCCTCCACCATCCTGGCTCGGCTGTCCACGGCCTCGTCGATCGGCCGCCCCGAGTGGCGTCCCCACCGTCCACACCATGATGACGGTGATGATGAGATGAGAAGATAGGCTGGATCAACGAACCATCCGCCCGGCGAGACTGCGCAACACCGGGAGGCCAGTCCGCCAGAAGGGCCCGGGCCCTGAGAGGCCCAGTCTGGAGAAACGACGTGAAGCTTTCGGTCATGCAGGAGAACCTCGCCCGCGGCCTGTCGGTCGCGAGTCGCGCGGTCTCCACCCGGAGCACACTGCCCGTCCTGGCCAACGTCCTTCTGCGAACCGAGGACGCCGGGCTCAAGTTGACGGCGACCAATCTCGAGATCGGGATCACCTACTGGGTACCGGGCAAGATCGAGGAGGATGGTGCGACGACCGTTCCGGCCAAGCTGTTCACGGACCTGGTCGCATCGCTTCCGGCCTCCGAGCGTATCGATCTCGAGCTCCAGCCCGGCGACACGCTCCACATCAAGGCCGGCCGTTTCGCGACCCACGTCAAGGGGATCGATGCCGAGGAGTTCCCCGCGATTCCCAGCGCCGGCGAGCGGCCCACGACCCGGATCGCCCAGAGGGTGTTGCGCCAGGCTCTCGCCGAGACGGCGTTCGCGGCCGCCAGCGACGAGGCCCGTCCGATCCTGACCGGCGTCCTGGCCCGCTTCGAGGGCGACCGCCTCACGCTTGCCGCCGCCGACAACTACCGGATCGCCGTCAAGACGATTGCGATCCTCGACCCGGTCGAAGAGACCAGTCTGGTCGTGCCAGCCCGCGCCCTTGCCGAGCTGGGGCGCGTCCTGTCCGACACCGACGATCCGGTCGACGTCGTGCTGTCGCCGGCGCGCAACCAGGTCCTCTTCCATCTGGAAGGCATCGATCTCGTCAGCCGCCTCATCGACGGCCAGTTCCCCAACTATCAGCAGGTCCTGCCGACCAGCCATACAACCCGGGCAGTGGTCGATCGCGAGGAGCTCCTGAAGGCGGTCCGGGTGGCGGCCCTGATCGCAAGCGCCTCGGCCAACATCGTCAAGCTCCAGGTATCGGCCGACGGCGAAGCGGGCGTGACCGTCAGCGCGAACGCGGAGGTGGGTGACAACGAGGGCCAGGTCGACGCCGCCGTGGAGGGCGACGGCACGACGATCGCCTTCAACGCGCGCTACCTGTCCGAGGTGCTCCAGAACGTCGCCGCCGAGCAGTTCGCGCTCGAGCTCAACGGGCCACTGTCGCCCGGGGTCTTCCGGCCGATGGGTGACGACGACTACGTCCACGTGGTGATGCCCGTCCGGACGACCTCCTAGGAGGGCTCGGGACCCGACCCGGGCGAGCGCCTGCTTCACTCGATCTCGCTCCATGATCTGCGCGGCTACGGCGCGTTGGCTGCCACGTTCGGATCCGGGCCGCAGCTGGTCTGGGGTCCCAACGCAGCGGGCAAGACCAGCCTCCTGGAGGCGATCGTACTGCTTGCCTGGGGTCGCTCGCACCGGACCTCCGTCGATGCCGAGCTGGTACGCTGGGGCAGTGACCTGGCCCGCGTGGAGGGCGTCGCCGGCGAAGCCGGCCAGGAGCACCCGGCCACGATCGAGGTGGCGCTGGCGCGATCCGCCGAGGCCGGCGGCCGCAAGCGGATCCGGGTGAACGGCGTGCCCCGGCGAGCCGCGGGCCTGACCGGCCTGCTTCGCACGGTCATCTTCGCGCCCGAGGAGATGCTCCTCGTGGCGGGCTCGCCGGGCCTGCGCCGGAGCGCGATCGACGGGCTCGCCGGCCAGCGTTCGCCGGCCTATCTCCGAGAGCAGGCGACGTATGCCCGGGCGCTCCAGCAGCGTAACTCGCTGCTGCGTGCCATCCGCGAGGAGGAGGCAGATCGGGGTCAGCTCCGTTTCTGGGACGAGACGTTCCTGGAAGCAGGCGGAGCCATCGTCGCCGAGCGACTCGCCCTCCTCCGGGCGCTGGGCGGTCCACTCGCCCGCGCCCACGCCGAGATCGCCCCGGAGGAGGCCGCCGCTCCGCTCGGCCTGCGCTACGCGACCAACGCGCCGGCACTGCCCGGCGAGTCGCCGCGCGATGCGCTCGCCCGCCGCCTGGTCGAGACCGCCGAAAAGGAGATCTGGAACGGCTCGACGCTCGTCGGGCCGCACCGCGACGACGTCGCCTTCGAGCAGGCCGGCCGCGACCTGGCCACGTTCGCCTCGCGCGGCCAGCAGCGGACCGCCATCCTCGCCTTCAAGCTGGCCGAGCTCGACCTCCTCACCGAGCTCGACGGGCGTCCGCCCCTGCTCCTCCTGGACGACGTGTTCAGCGAGCTCGATCCCGAGCGGCGCGCTCACCTCGTCCGGCGCATCGCGGGCCTGCCCCAGGCCTTCGTCACCACCACCACGCTCGATGACCTCGATCCCGAGCTGCGGGCCCATGCCACGAGCTGGGCCGTCCTGCCCGATGCCGCGGGCGCTCGGCTTGTCGGTCCGACGGTCCACGCGTGAAGGCCGCTCGATGAGCGATCGCAGGCGACCGATGGAGCGGATCGGCGATCTCATCCCGGAGGCCGCGCGGCGACTCGGCCTGGAGGAGGAGCTGCGGCTGGCCCGGGCGATCGCGACGTGGGAGGCGATCGTGGGCGAGCGTGTGCCCGGAGCGGCCGGCGCGACCCGCCTCGTGCGCCTCGACGGAAGGAGCCTGGTCGTGGAGGCGGACGCTCCGATCGTCGCCCAGGAGCTGCGGCTCCGCTCACACGAGTTGCTGGCGGCCTTCCGGTCGGCGCCGGGCGGAACGCCAGCCGCCGAGCTTCGGATCGGGGTGCGCCGCGTATAATCGCCCGCACCTGCCAGCCGTCCCGGGGTTGAAGCGTCGGGTGGAGCGTCGGGCGGAGGTTCGCCGGCCGACCTGGCCATCGTGTTCCAGCGTGCCGGGCCCGTTCCAAATCTCCGACCCCATCCGCGCCCCCGCCCGCAGCCACGAGAGGCCCGCATGGCCGTACGGCTCCAGATGAAGCTCGGCTACGTTGCCGAGCAGGACCGCCTCCCGGACTCACCGGACACGATCCGTCCGCATGAGCCGTCCGTGGGCGCCATCCTCCGGTCCAAGGGCAGCCTGTACCTGCTGGTGACGGCCCAGGCGGAAGGCCACAGGCTGCGCGAGGCAACCCGGCTGGTCGCGGACGCGATCGAGTCCGAGTACTACTACGACGAGTCGGCCGGGATCCGGGTGTGCCTGGAGAAGGCGATCCGCAACGCGAACAAGCGGCTCGTCCACGTCGGCGACCGCTACGGCCTGGGCCGCCAGGACGACGGGAACGGGCCGGTCGGCGTCGCAGCCGCCGTGATCCGGGGCAACGAGCTGTATGTGGCCACGGTCGGGCCGGCCGAGGCGTACCTGATCCGCCAGGCTCGGCTCTCGACGCTGCCGGACCCCCACCGCGATCGAGGCCTCCCCGCCGACGGCCTGGAGCCGGAAGTCTGGCGGGGCGAAATCTCGGTCGGCGACTCGCTCGTGCTCGTCTCCCCCAACTTCATGGCCAAGCTGGGCCCGGACGAGCTCAAGGACGCCCTCGTCACGCTGCATCCCCAGTCGGCGATGGAGCACCTGCATCACCGGTTCGTCGCGGCCGACGGGTCCGGCAGCGACGGCGCGATCGCCGTGGAAGCGACCGAGGTGGCCTCCACGGTCAAGCAGCGGACGCTCGTCCCGGTCCGCCCGTCGGAACCCCTGGCCGGCGTCCCTGAGCGCTCGCCGATCCCGCTGGCCGACACCGTCGGCGACGGCGTCGCGGCGGTCTCCGCCTCCGCCCAGCGCGCCCGCACGGTGGCCGGAGGCGCCGCCGGGCGGATCGTGCGGAACCTCCAGGACATGCTGCCGACCCGCTCGACC
>Ga0137374_10005730_pt1 | contig 14771 bp, 13 predicted proteins | sample SagtaG_20_FD_104811 | JGI IMG/M metagenome (GOLD analysis project Ga0137374, IMG submission 104811) | Vadose zone soil microbial communities from Sagehorn Ranch, Mendocino, California, USA - Sage1_R_100_16 metaG | ecosystem: Environmental > Terrestrial > Soil > Vadose zone | place: USA...
AGCGGGCGCGAAGGGAGCAGCCCGAAGGGCGTCCGGGCGACGCGACCAGCGGCGCCCGAGCGGACCGAAGCGAGCGCGGCAACCAAGCGCGTAAATTTCTTAAAGAACCACGTCGGGGCGATACGCTGATACCTCACGGTGCAGCGGTTTGTCCTCAGGCTTCTCATTACCGCGGGCGCGGTGCTGCTGGCGAGCTACCTCACCCCGCTGGTTCAGGTGGAGAGCTTCACGGCCGCGCTGTTGTTTGCGCTCGTCCTGGGTGTCTTCAACGCCTTCCTGAGGCCGGTTCTGCTGCTGCTGACGCTGCCACTCACGATCATCACCCTGGGCCTCTTCACGCTGGTCATCAACGGCATCGTCTTCTGGGCCGCGACACTACTGCCGGTCGGCGTCAGAGTAGACGGCATCGGTGGCGCAATTCTGGGTGCGCTGGTCGTGAGCGTGGTCAGCTTCGTCGCATCCCGCACACTCGAGTAACGGCATGCTCAAGCTGCTCCACCCCGGGCTGCACCTCAAACGCTGGCTGCTCGTGCTGCTGGCGGGCATGGTGCTCATCAGCCTGGGCATCGGCTACGCCCTCACCGAGCTGTACCGCTCGGCCGTTGCCCCCGACTGGGTCACCACCGCCACCTTGCAGTTCTGGCCGCTGCTGGTTCGCGCCGCGCTGTTCCTGGCGCTCGGCGCCATCCTGTGCGTGCTGGCCGTGCGCGGCCTGTACCGCGCGCTGGCCGCGGCCGTCCCCACGGGCAGCAACGCCAACCAGAGCCTGCTCGAACGTATCTACGAGTACCGCGTCCGCCAGGGCGGTCCGCGCATCGTATGTATCGGCGGCGGCACGGGCATGCCCGCGGTGCTGCGCGGCTTGAAGCAGCACTCGGCCAATATCACCGCGATCGTCACCGTCGGCGACGACGGCGGCTCGTCGGGCCGTCTGCGGCGTGAGCATGGCATCCTGCCGCCGGGCGACTTCCGCAACAACATCGTCGCGCTGGCGGAAGTCGAGCCGCTCATGGCGCGGCTGTTCCAGTACCGCTTCCCGTCGTCGACCAGGGTAGGCGCGGACGGAAAGGCAGCCGAGGACTCTGACCTGGGCGGCCATTCGTTCGGCAACCTGTTCGTGCTGGCGATGACTGGGATCACCGGCAACTTCGAGCACGCGCTACGGGAGACCAGTCGGGTGCTGGCGGTGCAGGGCAGCATCTTGCCCTCGACCTCCCAGAACGTCGAGATCTGCGCCGAGTTCACGGATGGCTCCGAAGTGTGCGGCGAGTCGCTGATTCCCGAGGTCGGAAAACCCATCGCGCGCGTGCGGTTAAAACCCGAACACCCATCGGCACAGCCCGAGGCGGTGCGCGCCATCCTCGAAGCCGACCTGATCGTGCTCGGTCCGGGCAGCCTGTACACGAGCGTGGTGCCCAACCTGCTGGTGGAAGGCATCGGCAAGGCGCTGCTGCAGAGCGATGCGTTGAAGGTCTATGTGTGTAATGTGGCGACGCAACCTGGGGAAACCGACGGGTACGACGTCAAAGCCCACGTGGAGGCGCTGGTGCAGCACCTCCCCGGTCAGGTGAATCCGCTCGATATCGTGCTCGCGACGGCGCATGCTGCGCGGCCTCTTGACCTGGATCCCGCCGTCGCGCTGGTGACGGCGGACGCAGATCTCGACGCCCAGCCGTGCCTCGTGGTGGACGATGTCGTGCGGGACGATCATCCGCTGCGGCACGACTCCCAAAAGCTGGGCATGACGCTGATGCGGCTGTTCGCGGAGCAGCGGCACCGCGTGTCAAATGGCGCTATCCGCGCTTCGCGCTAGAATTCGCTGGGCCACTAGTGCATACAGCCTTTCAAATCATCCAGATCATGCTGGCCATCGTGCTGATGGGCTCCATCCTGCTGCAGACCCGCGGCAGTGGCTTCAGCGCCTTCGGCTCGTCTGACAGCTCGATTTATCGCACGCGGCGCGGGTTCGAGAAGACACTGTTCCAGTTCACGATCGTGCTAGCGGTGTGCTGGGTCCTGGTGTCCATCGGCGCCACGCTGACCTTCTGACGCCCCCGCCGCGTTGCCCCTGGCTGGCGCAGCGAGGGCCAGTGTCACGTCTGTTGCTTGCTGATGCCGGAAAGGCATCGTTAGCATCGCCTTGATGCGTGTGCTCCTGGCGGCGCTGGCGATCCTTGCTCTCGCGAGCACCGCGAGCGCGCAGAGCGCTGAGCTGCCCGGACGGATCCTGTTCGTGAAGGACGGCGATCTGTGGGTGTGGCAAGCAGGCGGCGCACAGCAGCTCGCGACCGGCGGCACATGGAGCCAGCCAACCTGGGCGCCGTCGGGCGGCGGCCTTGCGTATGTCTACAAGGGCCAGAACTTCGCCGACATCTTCGTCACCGACGATCAGGGCCAAGCGCCACAACGACTGACCAATTCGCAGTCCACCACCCTCGAGAACAACGACTGGAACCTGCGCCCAACGTGGTCACCCGACGGCAAGCTGATCGCCTTCGTCTCGGACAAAGCGACGACCTTTCCGGTCTTGTGGCTCATGAATGCCGCCGATGGCAGCGGGCGCCACCCCCTCGCCACGCCGGGCCTGCAGGAAGAAGCGGTCGACAGCCTCGCATGGTCGCCCGACGGCTCGCAGCTCGCCGCGACCTTCTACAACGAGCCCGGGCCGAGCCAGATCGCGCTGATCCCACTCACCACCAACGGTCGACAAACCGGGCGCATGCTGACGACCGCCGTGGGCGGTGCCCTGGATCCGGCCTGGGCGCCCGATGGCTCGTGGCTGGCCTACGCCGGCCACGACGGCACCAGCCTCGAAGTGCGCGCAGTGCACCCCGATGGCAGCGGCGACCAGGCTCTGACCCAGGACGGCTTCTATGCCCGCGCGCCCGTGTGGAGCCCGGATGGTCGCAGGCTTGCCTATCTTTCGAGCCGCACTGGCTACTTCGAGCTGTGGGTCGTCGACATCTTGTCCGACGGCACGAAGCTCATCGCGTCCACCCCGCGCCAGTTGACGCAAGATCTGCACATCGATGCTGCGTCCGGACTTTCCTGGGGGCCGTAGCGCCGCCTGCGTGCAGCACGATGCCGCAGCCGCGCGGCTGGGTGCCGAGCGGCGACGCCTCTTCATCGCCAACGCGCTCCTGCCGCTCTTCGCCTTGCTGCTGCCCTACCTCACGGGTACGTGGGAGACGCTGTGGTTCACCCTCGCCGCGACGCTGCTGCCGCTCTGGCTGCGGACACTGGCGTTTCTGCTGATCATGCACGCGGCACTCGCGCTGGTCATGCTGCCGCTCAGCTACTACGGCGGCTACGTGCTGGCGCACGCGTTCGGGCTCAGCCGCCAGACGCCGCGCGCGTGGGTCGTCGACTGGCTGAAGGGCGCGCTGTTGGGCACGCTGCTTGGCACGCTGGTCGGCGGCGCCTTCGTGTGGATCGTGATCAGCTTCGGCGCCGCCTGGTGGTGGGTGTTCGGGCTGCTGGTCAGCGTGCTCATGGTGGTGCTGGTCTTCGTGACGCCGTACGTGCTCGTGCCGCTGTTCTTCAAGATGCGCCCGCTGGCCGACGAGCCGACGGTCGAACGCATCCGCGCGCTGGTGGGTCGCGCGGGAACGCCGGTCCGCGATGTCTGCTCGCTGGACTTCTCGCGCCGCACCGCGGAGGCGAACGCGGCGGTCATCGGCCTCGGCCGAAGCAGGCGGGTGGTCATCGCGGATACCCTGCTGGCGGAGTTCACGCCAGGTGAGGTCGACGCTGTCGTGGCCCACGAGCTGGGGCACCACGTGCACCGTGACGTCCAGCGACTGCTGCTGGGCAACTCCGTCCTGATGTGGCTGGGGTTGGCGCTCGCCGCGCGACTGGCGCCCGCGGCGTTACCCGTGCTCAGTTTGCCGAGCCTCGACTACGTACCGGGCTACCCCGTCCTGCTGGCGGTGACCGAGTTCTTCTTCCTGCTGGCGTCGCCGGTGCTCAACTGGTGGTCGCGCCAGCTCGAGTCGGCCGCGGACCACTTCGCGCTCCAACTGACGCGCGATCCTGGTGCCTTCGCGGGCGCGATGGAGCGCATGGGGTGCCAGAACCTGATCGAGCATCGCCCGCCGCGCTGGGCCGAAGTGCTGCTCGCAACACACCCCGCGCTGCACCGCCGCATTGCACTGGCCAACGCGTGGGCTGCTCCCTCTCCCTCTGTGAGAGGCTTAATCAAGGGGTGAGGGCTAGGTAGGGCATGATCGCTCGCCGTCCGCTCGGCCCACCGCCACTGGCGCTGCGACTCGCCGCGGTGCTCGCGGTGCCTGTCGTCCTGTACGCGCTGGTCGCGACCGGGCAGAAGGCGCTGGACAACTACCGCCTCAATCAAGAGGTCGATGCCCTGCGGGTGGAGATCCGCGCGAATCGCGAGGACAACGTCGCTCTGCAGCAGCAGATCCAGCGGGCGCGCAGCGATACCGCGATCGAAACGATCGCGCGCGAGCAGCTGGGACTCGTGAAGCCCGGCGATCGGCCGCTGGTGGTGATCTCCGACCGCCCGCCCGCGACCCAGCCTGCGCCGACCACGCCCGCGCCCGCGCCGCCGCCGCCTTGGCGGCAGTGGCTCGACCTTCTCTTCGGCTAACTTTTGGCTACCGCCGTCGCCACCGTTCGTGAGGTGCTGCTCGCTGCCCGAGCGCGCATGCCGGACCTCTTCAGGACGCATACGAGCGTCGTCGTCGCCTTCTCCGGCGGCCAGGACTCGACGTGCCTGCTGCACGCGCTGCACACGCTTCAGCCACACCTGAACCTGCTGGCGGCGCACGTTGACCACGCGTTGCGGCCCGAATCTGGCGAGGCGGCACAGCTTGTGGTGGCGCTCGCCGAGCGTATCGGCGTGCCCAGCATCGTGGTGCGCGTGGATGTCGCCGCCTACCGCAAGCAGCGCTCGGTGCAGCACGCCGCGCGGGCAGCCAGATACCAGGCGCTGGCGGGAATCGTGCACGAGCAACAGGCGCAAGCGCTGCTGGTGGCGCACACCGCTGACGATCAGGCCGAAACCGTCCTGTTAAACCTGGTGCGCGGCAGTGGTCTGCGCGGGCTGGGTGGCATGCACGCGGACGAGACGATCGATCCCCGCCAGCTCGGACCACTGGTGCCCGGCGTCGGCGTGCCCGCGGCGGTGCGCGTGGCCCGACCTTTGCTAGGTGTTCAACGCGCCACAACGCAGGCATACTGCGCCGAGATCGGACTACCCGTTGTCGAGGACACCTCGAACCTGTCCCGGGTATATACGCGCAACCGGGTTCGCCTGGACTTGCTGCCACTCCTGGAGCGGTTCAATCCCGCGATCCGCGCTGTCCTGGTCCGCACTGCTGAGACGGCCGCGGAGGATGTCGCGGCGCTGGACGAGATCGTCCTCGCCCTCCACAGCCAGCTTGCGCGGCCCGCCGGGCCAGACGTGCTCAGCTATGACCTGCGCGGCTTTCGCGCCCAGCCGCGGGCACTGCAGCGGCGGCTTCTGCGCCACGGGCTGGCGCGCATCCTGGGCACGCTCGTCGACGTCCACGCGAAGCCCATTGACGATGCCCTGGGCGTATTGCGATCCAGTCAGCCCGGACAGGCGTATCACTTACCGCATGGAGTCGAGCTGGTGACCGGTGTCGACGATTTCGAGCTACGTCGTTTCGGCACGGCCCGCCGACGCGCTGAGCGCTTTCCGAAAGCGCCTGACAATAACCGGGGCGCCGATGCCCCAGGCGTATAATGCCAGCACCCGGGAGGGTCCCATCGCGCATGGACACCAAGTGGCTCCGCAATAGCTTCGTCTATCTCATCATCTTGGTCGCGATCATCGCCCTCTTCTTTACGGTGGTGCAGCAGGGTGGGACCCCTGATGTCAAGTCCATTGCGCTCAACGAGCTTGCGGTGCGGATCCAGCAGCACGCGATCAAGTCGATGGAGATCACCGACGATCGCGTACTCGCCATCGCCAGCTCCCCCGGGGCCCCCGATCAGCGCTTCAGCACCCGCGTCGGCCGCGACACCAACGTCCTCGAAGCCATGCGCGCCTTCGGCGTCACCCCCGAGGACCTCGCCGCCGTCCAGTACACGGTCAAGGAGCCACCGCAGATCAGCAACTGGCTCGGCATCCTCGTCAACCTGCTGCCGCTGATCTTCTTCGGCGCGATCCTGCTGTTCATGATGCGCCAGGCGCAGGGCTCCAATAACCAGGCCCTGAGCTTCGGCAAGAGCCGCGCGCGCATGTTCATGGGCAACAAGCCGACCATCACCTTCCAGGATGTGGCCGGTGTCGAAGAGGCCAAGCAAGAGCTGCAGGAAGTCGTCGAGTTCCTCAAGTACCCCGAGAAGTTTGCCGCCCTGGGCGCACGCATTCCCAAGGGTGTGCTGTTGGTCGGCCCGCCTGGCACAGGCAAGACCCTGCTCAGCCGCGCGGTCGCGGGTGAAGCGGGTGTGCCGTTCTTCAGCATCTCGGGCTCAGAGTTCGTCGAGATGTTCGTCGGCGTCGGCGCCAGCCGCGTGCGCGATCTGTTCGATCAGGCCAAGCGCAACGCGCCGTGCATCGTCTTCGTCGACGAGATCGACGCCGTGGGTCGGCAGCGCGGTGCAGGCCTGGGCGGCTCCCACGATGAGCGCGAGCAAACCCTGAATCAGATCCTGGTCGAGATGGACGGCTTTGACTCGAACACCAACGTGATCGTCATTGCCGCCACCAACCGACCCGACGTGCTCGATCCGGCGCTGCTGCGACCTGGCCGCTTCGATCGCCAGGTCGTGCTGCCGGCGCCCGACATCAACGGCCGCAAGGCCATCCTCGAGGTCCACGCCAAGGGCAAGCCGTTCGACAAGAACGTCGATTTGAACGTCATCGGCAAGGTCACGCCGGGCTTCTCGGGTGCCGATCTGGCCAATCTGATCAATGAGGGCGCCATCCTCGCGGCGCGGCGCAACAAGAAGACCATCGGCATGTCCGAGCTCGAAGAAGCGATCGATCGTGTGATCGCCGGTCCCGAGCGCAAGAGCCGCGTGATGTCCGAACGCGAAAAGGAACTGACCGCGTACCACGAAGGTGGGCACGCGGTCGCGATGCGCTTCCTCGAGCACCACGATCCGGTGCACAAGATCACGATCATCTCGCGCGGCATGATGGGTGGCTACACCCGTTCGCTGCCGCCCGAGGACCGCTATTACATGACCAAGAGCCAGTTCAAGGCGTCGATTGCCTCGGCGTTAGGTGGTCATGCTGCCGAGCACGTGGTGTTTGGCGAGATCTCGACCGGGGCTGAGAACGACATCGAGAAGGCGACCAACATCGCCCGCAAGATGGTCAAGGAATACGGCATGAGCGAGCGGCTCGGAACCGTTGCCCTTGGCCACAAGGAAGAGCTCGTCTTCCTGGGCCGCGAGATCGGCGAGCAGAAGAACTACTCGGAGAAGACGGCCGAAGCCATCGACGAGGAGATCCGCGCGCTGATCGACGAGGGCTACCACCGGGCGGTCGAGATCATGCAGGGCCACCGCGACGTCCTGGATCGCCTCGCGAAGGCGCTCATCCTGGTCGAGACGCTGGACGGTGAGAATCTCGAGCGCGTGTTCCGCGGTGAGCCGCCGATCGTCGGCGGCACCCCAGCCGAGACGCCGCAGGCGCCGCCGGCCGAGAGCCAGCGCGAGCGGCCCGTGGTGCAGCCGGTGCCGCGGCTGTCGCCTGGCGCTGCCAGCAGCACAAGTTAGCGTGTTCCCTCTCCCTCTGGGAGAGGGCTAGGGTGAGGGCGCGGTTTATCCCAACCGGTCTCGCCTACTCAGAGTCCTTCCTTGCCCACGCGATGCCCGCGGGTCACCCCGAGCGGCCCGCGCGCGTGAGGGCCATCGTCGATCATCTGCGCGCTTGCGGTGCGTGGGCGACCATGGCCACGTGGGAGCCGCGGCCTGCTGACGATGCGACGCTCGAGCTCGTCCATAGCGCCGCGCACGTGGCGTTCATCCGCGACCTGATCGCCCGCGGGGGCCGCATCGACGCCGACACCGGCGCGTCTGCATCTTCGTGGGAGCCAGCGGTACGCGCGGTTGGCGCGGTGGTGGAGGCAGTCGATCGCGTCACCAACGGCAGTCTCGCCAATGCGTACTGCGTGGTCCGTCCGCCCGGCCACCACGCTACACCGAGTCAGGCCATGGGCTTCTGTCTGTTCAACAACGTCGCCATTGCCGCGGCGTGGCTGCTGCGCGAGCAGCGCGCGCAGCGCATCGCGATCCTCGACTATGACGTCCACCACGGCAACGGCACGCAGGACGTCTTTTTCGAAGACCCGCGCGTGCTGTACGTCTCCACGCATCAATACCCGCTGTACCCCGGCACCGGCCACTGGCAAGAGCGCTTCGACGGCACCACGGTCAACATCGCCCTGCCGCCCGGCAGCGGTGATGACGTCTACGACGGCGTGGTTTCCCGCCTGGTCGAACCCATCGTCCGCCGCTTCGCACCCGATTTCATCCTGGTGTCGCTGGGCTTCGACGCCTTCTGGCGCGACCCGCTGGCCAACCTCCGACTCTCGCTGACCGGCTACGCCGCGCTCCTTCAGTCCGCCCTGGCGCTCGCCAACGGCCGGCTCGTGGTCGCACTCGAAGGCGGCTACGACCTCGAAGCCCTGGCGCACGGCAGCGAGATGGTCTGCCGGCTCCTGCACGGCGAACCGCCGCCCGCCGATCCGCTAGGCCCCCCACCCGACCAGCTTCCCCAGGAGGCCGTTGCCCCACTGCTGGAACGCATGGCAGAACTGCACCAGCTAGCCTAGTACGCGTCATGGAGCCTGTTCGTGCTGCTGCACGCGTGTCTTTTGATGTCGCCGTTGGCTTTGCCACTGAGGCGTTCGCTGCTACCGGGGTGCCTGAGGCCGATGCGCGGAAGGCGGCTGAGGCGCTCGTCGATGCGGACCTGCACGGAACCGTCACCCACGGCCTGAAGAACCTGCGCAACTATGTCTCGCAATTGCTCGACAAGCGGATCAATCCGAGACCGAACATGCGCGATATCGGCGGCGCCAAGGCGGCGCGCATCATCACCGCCGACAACGGCCTGGGGCACGTCGCCGGGCACAAAGGCATGGAGACCGCGATCCAATTGGCGAAAGAATTCGGCGTTGGCACCGCGTTCGTGCGCGACAGCAACCATTACGGCGCCTCTGGCTTCTGGGCCCGCCTGCCACTCCAGCACACCATGATCGGATTCGCGTTCACGACCGCCAGCCCGCGGATAGCGCCGTGGGGCGGCAAGCAGGGCATCGTGGGCAACAACCCACCCGCCTGGGCTGTCCCGACGCAAGCCGACGAGAACCGAGAATCGGTGTTCCTGGACATTGCGCTGAGCGTGGTCGCGGGCAACCGTATAGACATCTACCGCCGCCGCAAGGAGCCCATGCCCTTCGGCTGGGCGCTCGACAAGGAGGGCCAGCCGACGAACGACCCCTCCGCGGTCAACGAGGGCAGCTTTGCGCCACTCGGCGACTACAAGGGCTCGGGGATGGCCATCGTCCTGTCGCTGATCAACTCACTCCTGGCCGGCGCCGCGTTCGACGATCAGCGGCCGGGGCTGAACGGCTGCACCAACCACTGGTTCGCGGCGTATGACATCGCGCAGTTCACGGACGCCGAGCGCTTCACGCACGAAGTACAGGGCGTCCGCGAGCGTGTGCAAGCGAACCCGCCGCGCGACGGTTTTCTCAAAGTCCACGCGCCGGGGGATCTGGAAAACGAGAACGTCCGCACCTATTTGCGGGAGGGCATCCCGCTCGAACAGTTCACGCTCGACGAGCTCGCCTGGGTCGCGGAGCACACCGGTGTGCCCCTGCCCTTCCGCTCCTAGCTTTTTGCGTGCACCAACGGCACGTCCACCAGGTGCTCGGACAGGAACCACACCTGCAGCTCGTTGGTGCGAATCACATCGCTGACCAGCAGGTCGTTGGTGCCATCATCACCCGCCTGGTCGGCGCGCGACGCCGCCTCGTGGGCAAAGCCCAGGATCGTCTCGTGCGCTTGCAGCAGCCGCGAGATCTGCACCGGGGGAGCTTCGCGTCCCCGCGGCGGCCGCTCGATGTGGGTCATTTCGGCCACATCCGGCGCCATGGCGATGCTCAGCCCACCTAGTAGCTGGATGCGTTCGGCAATTTGATCGACGAGGTCGACCTGCTCGTCATAGTGCTTATCGAACAGCAGGTGCAGCTGGTAAAAGGTCGGTCCGACGACCTGCCAGTGGTGCTTCTTGTACAGGTCGCGCAGGGTCATCGTGTCGGCCAGCAGCTGGTTCAGGTCTTCGACGATCCGTCCCAGCTTCTTGCTGTCGAGCCCATTGGGCAGCGGTGCGATCGTGCCATACGCCTGAAGCTCGGGCGCGCGCTGGCGAAGCCCCGGCTTCGCGCCGCCGACCCCGTTGCCATTCGTCCGTGGTCCAGTGCTCGGAGATACGCTGCGCCCGCGGCTCAGTCTCCGCTCGGCCATATGAGTAAGCCTCCCAAGAATGATTCTCAGTGAGATTCTGCACCAAGACGGGCGCGGATGGCCGCGATTGCTTCCTGGAAGGGTCGTTCGAGATACGCCAGGTGATCTGATTCGGCGTGGTGGTGGGTGACCATGCCGGCAGGATGGCGGGGCGCGGTGTGGCGCACGTACTCGAGGCTTCCGGACACCAGAGTGAGCATGTACCGCAGACCGTCGGGGTCACGTTGCTGCCACTCCTCGCCACACGCGATGTAGACAGGCGAGGTGTGGGCGAAGATCCCGCGTAACCAGACATCGTGGTGGCTGAGCGGCTGGTAGTTCGGTCCCCCGACGCGGGCGCACAGCCAGCTGTCCTGATCGATCCGCACGCGCTCGCGCAGCGTCAGGCTCCGCCCGCCGTTCGGCTCGTCCGCTTGTGCGATCACCTGGCCGTTCAGCACCAGCTGCAGAGTGTGGATCGGCAGGATCGAGCGCGCGACGGCGCTCACCTCGACGCTCCCACCTCCCGCGGGCAGTGACACGGTGTCGCCGATAGCTGCGCCGTCCACCGAGAGCTCCAGCAGCGGGCCGCCACTCAAGAACGTGCGACCCAGCCGCAGATTGCGGCACCAGCTGTCATAGCTGAACTCCTCATCGGCCGGAATGCGCACGTACGTGCGGTACTGGCCGACCGCGACCGCGCTGCTCATCTTGTCCGTGCCGCCGACCAGCGGCAGCCGATAGCCAGCGTTCAGGTAGCGGTAATACTCGCCGTGGTTGTACGCGTCGCAGCGGATCATCTCGACAGCGTCGGCTCGGCCAGTGGCGACCAGCGTGGCCGGCTCGCCATTGGGACTCGGAAAGTGTGGGATGACGATGGTCCCGCTCTGCGCGTGGCAGGCATCTGCCCAGTAGGACAGTGTGGTCTCCATCGTGCCGCCCAGCTCCGCTTCGCTTGGCCCATCCGAGCACCACGGGTACACCGGCTCCTTGAGCCCGAGCAGGATCAGATGACCGAGGATGTGCTGGCGGTTCTCCTGGTTGGTCCACACGACCGTTCTGCCGTCGCGCGACACCGCGGGGACACCGGTGAAGTCCTCGGTATTCGTGAACAGGCTGCCCCACTGCGACTGCAGCAGGTTGACCACGTTCAGGTCCTCCGACTGCGCCTCCCGCAGACTTCCCTGCGTGGACAGGAAGTGCACGTGTGTGTCGCCGCTGAACCAGCGCTGCTCGTTCATACTGGTCCAGCGCTTCAGCCGCAGCTCGAGTCGACGCTGGCCGGGCTCGATCGTCAGGCGCTGGTGCAGCGGCTCGTACTCGAAGCCGCGGGCGACGTCGACGATGAGGTCGCCGCGCGGCAGCCAGCCCTGGCACCTCCCGTCGATGTACGCGTAGCTGGCCTGGCCCAGACGCAGATCGCCACCCACGTCGATGTGCCATGTGTCGTTGTTCGAGTTGACATGGCTGTGATGACCATGTGGCTGGTAAGGCACGCCACGGACCGAACGGAAGTGGACGCGGCACGGCACCGGTTGGTTGGTGGCGTCGTCGATGACCACCGTCTCGACCCAGTTGCGTCCATCTTCGAGGATCTGGACCCGCACCCGATCCGCTTCCACCGTGCCGCGTTCGACGACATCGCCCCAACGCACCGCGCCCAGCGTTTGCTCACCCACTTTCACCGAGAGCGTTGCCGAAGGGATCGCCGCGACATCCGCGTACGTTCGGCCGCACGCGGCGTTATTGGCTTCACCCCAGCCGGCGAACACATCGGCGCCATCTCGCGGCAGTGGAAAGGTGTAGCCCGCAACGCCGCGGTCGATCTCGATGCGAAGATCGTTGTCACTGGTCAGCGGTTGCTGCGCGAGCTCCGCATCCAGCACCTCGACCGCCACGGGAACGGTGCCGCTGCGCACGAATGGGTGCTCGTTCGTGAGACCGAGGGTGATGGCCGCGACCACAAACCGCGGCCCGCGCGGGCTGAGCTCGAGTGAGCTGATCGGTACGTCTGGCGTGGGGTTCGTCCAGCACCACAGGCAGTAGGCGCGCGGCCAACCGGTAACGACCTCGGTCTGGCGATTGCCGGCGTTCGACCAGTTGCCGCTCCAGCGGCGATTGACCCGATGCTTGGTGTCCGGCATGGCCAGGAACGGCAGCTGGCCGAACGTTGCGACCGCCGCGATCTCGAATCGCTCGCGGATCGGGACGCGGTGCTCGGCGCCGTCAGCCAGCCTGAATGTGTACTCGGCCACCGGCTCGCCGACTGGGCCGTTGTCCATGATTCGTGAATCGAGCAGTCGATGCGCGACGATGACGGTGAACGCCGGCTGGCCAATGTCGATGGTGAGCGGTTGCTCTGGGCTTATGAAGGCGCGCTCGGCGGAGCCAATGGCGAACGGCAGGCCCTGCAGTAGCTGCTCACCGAGTAGCCGCTCTTCCTCGGCTGGCAGCACTTCGACGCCGACCGTGCGGTACGCGTCCAGATCGAGCGGCCGATAGGCATCGCTGGTCATGGCCACTGATCCTAGAGCGCCGAGACCGCGGGGATGATGCGCTGGCCGATGGTGCGCAGCGGCTCCAAGGTGTAGACGTCGGCAACCCCCAGGAACACACTCTGGATACCCATGCCGGCCAGCCAGTGCAGCTCGCCGATGATCTTGTCGACATCGCCGGAAAAGTTCAGCATCGACGTCTTCTCGATCGCGGCGTAGTCGCGATCCTCGGCCTCACAGTGCTGCTGCAAGACGGCGAGCTTGCGCGGGATCTCCGGCGTCGGGAACAGGTTGCACGCGTCCGCATAGCGCGCTACCAGACGCAGCGTCTTCTGCTCCCCGCCGCCGCCGATCAGCACCATCGGATGTGGTCGACTCAGGCTCTGCGGCGAGTTGAGAGGTCGCGCGAGCTCGTAGTGCTGGCCGCGGAACGGCTGCTCGTCGCCTTGCCACATCTGCAGACAGATGCGCAGCGTCTCTTCGAGTCGTTCGAAGCGTTCGCCGAGGGCAGGAAACGGCACGCCGAGGCCGAGGCTCTCGTCGGCGTTCCAGCCGGCGCCGATGCCCAGCCACGCCCGACCGCCTGAGAGCACATCGAGTGTGGTGACGATCTTGGCTAGCAGCCCCGGATGGCGGTAGTGCACCCCGGTGACCATCGTGCCCAATTTGAGCTGCTTCGTTTGACCCGCCAGGTAGGCCAGGGTGGTGTAGCCCTCGAGCATCGCCTGCTCGGGCGGGCCGATCATGCCGATCTGGAAGTAGTGGTCCATGACCGACAGCGAGTGGAAGCCGACCTCGTCGGCAGTGGCGGCGACGCGCCCGAGCTCGCAACCCAGTTGCGCGGGTCCACCCGGCGAAGTGAAGTCGCCGATCGAGAGGCTGATGCGCATGCCGCCCAGCCTACGCTTTCACGCGCGGCCCGCGGGGTGTCGGCACCCGAGCAGAGCCGGCTCCTTGCTATGCTGCGCAAGCTGACCGACAAGGAGTAACCCATGTCCATGCTGGCGCTGGGCACCACTGAAGGCTTCTTCATCGCCGACAACGAGCAGGCCAGGCACGTCGGGGACGGGCGAGTGAACGTGCTGCGCAAGGCCAACGGCCACGTGCTGGCCGGCACGGCCGACGGGGTCTATCGCTCCGCCAAGGGCAACGCGTGGCAGCGCATGGGCCTGGCCGGCACGGAGGTGCTCGAGATCGCAGCAGCGCCCGGCGACGAGCGTTTGCTCTACGCGGGCGCGCGTCCGGCGGCGCTGTTCCGCACCACTGATGCCGGCGAGTCGTGGACGGAGGTCGAATCGTTCGCCCACGCCTTCGACCCCGACGAGGTCGGCCTGCCGGTACCGTCGTGGCCGCCGGGTGCCCGCGCGCACACCATCGTCGTCGATGCCGGCAACCCGAAACGCTGCCTCGTCGGAGTCGAGGTCGGCGGCGTGCTCATCACCGACGACGATGGCGCGACATGGTCGACGGTGATGCCGGGTGGCGACCCGGACATTCACGTCATGGTCGCCGACCCGTCGCGGCCAGCAACGCTGTACGCGTCAACCGGCTTCGGACGCATTGGCAAACTGGCCGAGCAGCCCGACAGCGAGCGCATCGCGGGCATGTTCTCATCCGCCGACGGCGGTCGCACCTGGCGCTTCCTGTGGCAGGACATGAACCGCGAGTACACACGTCCGCTGTGCATCGATCCCCGATCGCCGCACGCGGTGACCGTTGGCTGCGCGCCGAGCGCCAAGCCGTACATCACCCATCGCCTGCCAGGCGGCGCCGACGGCCGGCTGTACCAGTCCACTGACAGCGGCGTCAGCTGGCGTCAACTCG
>Ga0137374_10005734_pt1 | contig 14767 bp, 14 predicted proteins | sample SagtaG_20_FD_104811 | JGI IMG/M metagenome (GOLD analysis project Ga0137374, IMG submission 104811) | Vadose zone soil microbial communities from Sagehorn Ranch, Mendocino, California, USA - Sage1_R_100_16 metaG | ecosystem: Environmental > Terrestrial > Soil > Vadose zone | place: USA...
CTGCGCCATCGCCACTCCTCCTGGAAGCCCGCACCTCGCGCTTGACGGGACGGGGCCGGCGTGTGAAAGTTCAGCCGTACTGTAATCGTTCTCAGTAAACCTTTACAGCCCTGCTGTGACAGACACTCCCGACGGCGCCGCAGCCGCACCCACGCTCGCCGAGGTGGCCCGCCTCGCGAAGGTGTCCGTTGCGTCTGCCTCGCGAGCGCTCAACGGCATCAAGACCCAGCCCGAGACCCTGAACCAGGTGCTCGAGGCGGCCGAGCGCGTCGGCTACGTCCCGAACGCTTCCGCCAGGTCGCTGCGCTCGAAGCGCACGGGCCAGATCGCCTTCGCGATGCCCGACATCGGAAACCCGGTCTACACCTCGATGATGCACGCGATCCAGGAGCTCGCACGCGAGCGGGAGTCACGGCTCGTGCTCCATTCGACCGGCGCCGACGCAGCCGAGGAGCTTGCGATCCTGCGCGATCTGCGGCGGCGGTTCGTCGACGGACTGATCCTCGTCCCGATCAACGTGACGCCGCAACACGTCGAGGAGCTGGCGCGCGCGTACGCGCCCGTCGTCGTGATCGGCCGCATCCCCGCTACGGCCGGCGTCGACACGGTCGAGGCCGACTCCCGCCGCGGCGCAGGGCTCGGCGTCAAGCACCTGCACGCGCACGGCCGCCGGCACATCGGCTTCGTCAACGGGCCCGTGAAGACGACACCGGGCCACGCGCGTCGGCTCGGCTATCTCGACGGCCTCCGCGCCGTGAAGCTGAAGCGCGACGACCGGCTCGTCGAGGCGGCCGAGGACTTCACCCTCGACGCGGGCCGGGCGGCAACGCTGCGCATCCTCGCCCGCGCCCATCCTGACGCGCTGCTCTGCGCAAACGACTTGCTCGCCGTCGGCGCGATGGCAGCGCTTCGCTCCGCCGGGAACGAGATCCCGCGAGACGTCGCTGTGGTGGGCATGGACAACAGCGATCTGACGCACATCACGTGGCCGACGCTGACGAGTGTCGACCTCGGCTCGGCCGAGCGCGCCCGGCGTGCCGTCGAGCTGCTCTTCGCCCGGATCGACGACCCGGAGCGCTCACCGCAGCGCGTGCACGTCGCGGCGGAGCTCGTCGTCCGCGCATCCTCCGCCCAGCGCAAGGTGATGACGTGAGCGAGGTCGTCTCGCCGCCGCAGGGAACCGGGCGGCCGTTCCCGTTCATGCGCCGCCGTCGCGGCGGCGGCACCGGCCTGTCGGGGCCGGAGACGGTGCTGTTGCTGATCCCCGCTCTGCTGCCGATCGTCGCGCTGAGCATCGTCCCGCTCGCGCGCGGGATCTACCTCGGCTTCACCGACTCCCACGCCGGCTTCAACATCTCCACGCACTTCATCGGGCTCGACAACTTCCGCACGCTGCTGCACGACAGCCTGTTCCTGAACTCGTTCAAGATCGGAATCATCTGGGCGGTCAGCGTGACGGCGATTCAGTTCGTACTCGCGCTCGGCCTGGCCCTGCTGCTCAGCACGAACCTCCACGGGCGCTGGATCGCCCGTTCGCTCGCGCTCGTCCCGTGGGCGATGCCCCCCGTCGTCGTCTCGATCATGTGGAAGCTCTTCTACCAGCCGCAGGCCGGCCTCTTGAACGAGGCACTGCGCCGCGGGCACCTCCCAGGCCAGAACACCGACTGGCTCTCGAACTTCAGCTGGGCGCTCCCCGCCGTGATCCTCGTCGGAGTCTGGGCAGGCATGCCGCAGACGACGGTGGCGCTGCTCGCCGGGCTGCAGGCAATCGCGGGCGAGCTCCACGAGGCAGCAGCCGTAGACGGCGCCACGACGTGGCGGCGCTTCGTCCACATCACGCTGCCGCAACTGCGCCCGGTGATCCTCGCGATCACCTCGATCGACTTCATCTGGAACTTCAATTCGTTCGGCATCGTGTACGTGCTCACACAAGGAGGTCCCGGCACCAGCACACAGTTACCAATGCTGTTCGCGTACAACTCGGCGTTCAAATACGGGCAGTTCGGCTACGCCTCGGCACTCGGCGATGCCATGGTGGTCGTGATCGCCGTCGCCCTGTCCTTCTACATGTTCGGCCGCCTCCGGGAGACGGTGCAGTGATCACGACGCGTCATCCGCGGCTACTGCACGCCGGGCAATACGCCGCGCTCGCCTGCTACATGATCTTTCTCGCGATCCCGCTGCTCTGGTTGCTCTCGGTGTCGTTCAAGGGACCGCGCGAGCTCGTCGAGCTCCACCCGTCGTTCATCCCCAGCCGCCCGACGCTCGACAACTACAACATCGCGCTGCACGAGAACGACCTCGTACACGCGGGCGTCAACAGCCTCAAGGTCGCCGTGCTCACCGCGCTCGTGACGACCGGCGTCGGCCTGCCGGCCGCCTATGTGCTCGCACGCACGCGCGGCCTCGTGGCCCGCGCAGGACTGGTCTGGATCCTGCTCAGCCAGATGTTCCCGACGATCCTGATCATCATCCCCCTGTTCCTGGTGCTGCGAGACCTGCACCTGACCAACTCGCACACCGGCCTGATCCTCGTCTATCTCGTCTGGGCGCTGCCGTTCATCCTCTGGATGCTCCAGAGCTACATCCGCGGCATCCCGCGCGACCTCGAGGAGGCGGCGGCCGTCGACGGCGCGACGCGCCTCCAGATCGTCGTGCGCGTGATCGCGCCGCTGCTGGCCCCCGGCGTCGTCGTCACGTTGCTGTTCGCGTTCATCTCCGCCTGGAACGAGTTTTTCTTCGCGCTCGTCCTGCTCCAGAGCCCGGGCCTCGTCACGCTCCCGGTCAAGCTCGCCCAGTTCGTCGGAATCGAAGGGATCGTCCGGCTCGGACCGCTCGCGGCCGCGTCGCTGCTCGCGACGGTGCCGAGCCTCCTGTTCTTCTCGATCATGCAGCGCTGGCTGACCAGCGGCCTCCTCAGCGGAGCCGTCAAGGGGTAGCGGTGGCGCTCATCAGTCATCGGCATCGAGGCGTCGGATCGACCGGCGCCCCCAACGGAAGGGAGTACCACCAATGAGGAAGCGTCTGAGCATCGCGCTCGCGGCGCTCGCCTGCGCCGCGCTCGCGGCGTCGGCAGGGTCTGCGCAAACGGGCAAGCGGCATGCGTCCGTCACGCTCAACTTCATGACGTACGTCTGGCAGCCCACCACGGTGACGGCGACGAAGCAGATCGTCGCGGCGTGGAACGCGAGTCACCCGAGCATCCAGGTCAACGAGATCCAGATCGACCCCAACACGGTGCACGACTACCTCGTCACGAACTTCGCCGGCGGCACCGCGCCGGACATCGTCCACGACGAGGCGGCCGACCTCGCCGGCTTCACGAAGCAGGGCTACCTCGCGGACATCCGCACGCTCCGCTCGGCGACTCTGAAGCAGAGCATCCCGAAGCGCGTCTGGGACGCCGTCACGTACGGCGGCAAGATCACCGCCGTGCCGACGCTGCTGCAGACGTACAACGTCTTCGCGAACGTCGACGCCCTCAAGGCCGGCGGCATCAAGCTCCCGACCATCAAGAACCCGTGGACGTGGACCCAGTTCCGCGCGGCGGCGAAGAAGCTGACGAAGAACGGCGCGTTCGGCGTCGGCTGGGGGCTGAAGTCGCCGGTCTCCGTGTCGATGAGCATGGCGCTCAACTTCGGCGGCTCCTTCTTCTACAAGCAGGGCGGAAGCTGGGTCGTCAAGGTCGGCAAGGGCGAGACCCAGTACCTCGAGACGGTGCACGACATGATCTGGAAAGACGGCAGCATCGACCCCGCGGGCGTCGGGCTCAGCGGCGGCAGCGTGCTGCCCGCCTTCTTCGCCGGCAAATATGCGATGACTGTGCAGGGCAACTACGCGGCGCAGCAGATGATCCTCGAGGCACCATCCGGCTTCCGCTGGGCGCTGCTGCCGCTGCTCAAGGGCACCTCGCAGGACCAGATGGCGGACCCGCAGACGTACTCCATCACCTCGCAGAGCTCGCACAAGAAGGAGGCGATGCAGTTCCTGACGTACCTCGCCAACGCGCAGAACATGCAGAAGCTGGCGCAGGGCGACTGGCTCATCCCCTCGAACCCGATCGCGGGCAAGAAGCTCATCCGGTCGACGAAGCACTACGGGAGCTGGACAGTGGCGGTCTCGTCGCTGCCGGCGCTCTCGCCGCATCCCCTGAACTACCTGACGAACTATCCGCAGTTCAAGAGCCAGATCGCGACGCCGGCGCTGCAGGCGTACTTCCAGAACAAGAGCAGCATCGCCGACCTCTCGACCGCGTTGACGTCGGGTTGGCTCAGCGTCAACAAGTGAAGTCCGCGCTTCCGCCGGCCGGTGTCGTCAACCCTTCCAACACCGGCCGGCGGAAGCGATCATGCGAGTGAGGAGGCTCTGTGACCACGACACCGCTCAGTGACCGCGCCGCCGGCTGCCTCGCCGGCGCCGCCGTGGGTGACGCCCTCGGCGGGGCGACGGAAGGGTGGGAGTCTCGCGAGATTGCCGATCACTACGGCGGCTTCGTCGCGGGGATCGTCCCGTCGATCCGCCGCATGAAGGGCACCGAGAAGCTGTTCTCGCCCTTCCACAAGGGCGATGGCCATGTCACCGACGACACCCTGATGACACGGGCGCTCGTGAACGTCTACACGCTGAAGCGGGACCATCTCGACGCGTTCGACATCGAGGCGCTGCTCGTGCCGCAGCTGATCGAGGACCCGATCTGGGTTCCCGAGCTGAATCGCGACGAGATCCTCTACCACCGGCTGTTCCTGGCGGAGAAGTGGCTCGTGCTGAAGCTCAAATATGGGCACGCGGATCCACGCGAAGCCGGGAACGGCAACATCGTCAACTGCGGCGCCGCGATGTACATCGCGCCGGTCGGCCTTGCGAACGCGGGCGACCCGGCCGGCGCGTACGCGGAAGCGGTCGAGATCTCGGGCGCCCACCAGGCGAGCTACGGCCGCGAGGCCGCCGCGGTGCTCGCAGCTGCAGTCGCCGAGGCCGTCCGTCCCGGTGCCACGGTCGACAGTGTCGTCGCTGTCTGCCTCCAGCACGCGCACGACGGCACGCGCGCGGCGATCGAGGCGGTCGCCGACGCCGCGGCCCGCGTATCCGGCTGGGAGCCGGCGATCGCGGCATTGCGGGAGGCGTTCCTGCCGTTCGACTCGGTCGGTGAGTGCTACGCGGAGCCGAGCCTCGGCGCGCGCATCCCGAGCCGCCTGCAGAGCATCGAGGAGCTGCCGGTTGCGCTCGGGTTTCTCGTTGCGACGAACGGCGACTTCGAGGAGACGGTGCTCGGGGGCGTCAACTACGGGCGCGACTCCGACTCGATCGCCTCAATGGGCGGAGCGCTCGCAGGCGCCCTCGGTGGCCGGGCCGGCCTTCGCCGCGACTGGGTCGACGAGGTCGTCGAGGCGAGCAAGCTCGACCTCGAGCAGCCTGGCCACGCGATGGCATCGGTCGCGTTGGAGATCTTCGCGCGCGACACCGCGCGTCACGCGGAGCGCGCCAAGGCGATGGACGATCTGACGACGGTTCAGCACGAGATCCCTGCGTGAGGGTGACGTGGATCCAGCTCGAGGACCTGATCGGCTTCGAGCTGCGGCAGGCGCAGGAAGAGGGCAAGGACATCCACGAGATCGAAGCCCGCTGGCTCGCGGCGGGCGGCGCTCCGGCACCGAGCCGGGGCGCATCGCAGGCGCCGGTCTCGGCAGCGTTGCGCGCACTCGCCGGTGAGCTGCTCGACGAGCTCGCCGCCCTGCCCCGGCCGCTCGCCGCGCACGAGCCGCACGAGCTGGACGCGATCCTCGAGGCGGCGCCGCGGGGACGGCCGCAGCTCGTCACGTCCGGCGCGGACGCGCCCCGGCGCGTCGCCGGGGCCTGGCTCGGTCGAGCGGTCGGCTGCGTGCTCGGGAAGCCGGTGGAGGGCATCCCGCGTGAGGGCATTCGCGAGCTCCTGGAGGCAACGGGCCGGTGGCCGCTTGCCGGCTACTTCACTGCGGAAGGGCTCCCCGCCTCCGTCTCCGAGCGCCGGCCTTGGAACCGCGCGAGCCGGCCGACGAGCCTCGCGGAGAACATCGACGGGATTCCGGAGGACGACGACCTCAACTTCACGATGCTCGCAGTCTCGCTGCTCGAGCGGCACGGGCTCGACTTCGACAGCGCCGACGTCGCGAAGATCTGGCTCGACTTCCTGCCGCCTGGACGCATCTTCACCGCGGAGCGCGTCGCTTGCCGGAACCTCCTGCTCGGGCTGCTGCCGCCGGAGACCGGCTCGTACCGCAACCCGTTCCGCGAGTGGATCGGCGCGCGCCTGCGTGTCGACGTGTACGGCTGGGCGGCGGGAGACCCCGTCGCTGCGGCTCGGCTCGCCTGGCTCGACGCGCGCGTGAGCCACGAGGCGAACGGCGTCTACGCCGCGATGTTCATGGCGGCGGCGCACGCCGCCTCGCTCGTCGAGTCGTCGGCGACCATGGCGGTCGACGCCGGCCTGAGCGTGATCCCGGCCGAGAGCCGTCTGGCCGCAGGGATTCGCCTTGCGCGGGACATGGCGACTGTCGCCGAAGAGTGGGAGCCGGTCGTCGACGGGCTCCACGAGCGCTACGGCAACCTGCACTGGGTGCACGCGATCAACAACACGGCGCTCGTCGCGGCGGCGATGTGCTTCTTCGACGGCGACTTCGACGCGGCGATCTGCGGCGTCGTCCAGGGCGGGTGGGACACCGACACGAACGGGGCCGCCGTCGGCTCGATCTTCGGCGCGACGCTCGGCGCCGACGGGATCGAGTCGCGCTGGTCGGAGCAGCTGCACGGCCGCTTCGCCAGCTCGCTTCCCGGCTTCGACGGGATCACGCTCGACGAGATCACCGACCGCACCCTCGCGCTCGTCTCGCGGGCCGAGCAGGCGTCGGCGTGACGCTCAGCGTCGAGGCGGCGCGCGATCCGTGGTCGCCGCGGCCGATCGATCTACCGACGGAGGTGCCCCTCGGCGCGGCGGAGGAGCTGACGCAACTCGATGGGGCCAAGATCTTCGCCGCACCGAGCGATCCCTCCGACTGGCCGGCGTGGCGCGAGATGCTGCGCGAGTGGCGAGAGGGCGCCCGAGCACGGATCGCGTACGACGACGAGCTCTACCGGCGCGAGGAGTTCGTCTGGACGCAGCGGTGCTTCTCGGTCGCGCTCGTCTGGTTGTGGGACGAGCGCCTCTGGGACTTCTCGGCCGGCTGCTTCACGCCCGAGCGGCTGCTGGACGAGGCGACGCGCGAGTTCGGCGGCTACGACGCAGTCGTGCTCTGGCACGCATACCCGGTGATCGGCGTCGACGAGCGGAACCAGTTCGACTATTACCGCGACGTCCCCGGCCTCCGCGAGCTCGTCGCGTTCTTGCACGAGCACGACGTTCGCGTCTTTCTCGACTACAACCCATGGGACGTTGGCACGCGGCGCGAATCGCAGGACGATGCCGCCGCCACCGCAGAGCTGGTCCGGCTGCTCGACGCCGACGGCATCTTCCTCGACACGATGAAGGAGGCGCTGCCCGGCCTGCGCGCGGCCGTCGACGCAGCGCGACCGGGCGTCGCATTCGAGGGCGAGTCGACGCTGCCGCTCGCGCGCGTGGCCGACCATCACCTCTCCTGGGCCCAGTGGTTCGCGGACAGCGACGTCCCCGGCGTGCTCCGCGCGCGCTGGTTCGAGCAGCGGCACATGCTGCACCACACGCGCCGCTGGAACCGCGACCACAGCGACGAGCTCCACTCGAGCTGGCTGAACGGAACGGGCGTGCTCGTGTGGGAGAACGTCTTCGGCTCGTGGGTGGGCTGGAACGAACGCGACCGCTCGCTGCTGCAGACGATGCTGCACGTACAGCGCCAACGCCACGAGCTGCTCGCGAACGGCGAGTGGCTGCCGCTGGCGGCGCGCAACGCCGAGGGACCGCCGACGCTGATCGGCTCGAGCTGGACGGACGGCGACACGACGCTCTGGACGATCGCCAACCGCGCGCACGACGCATTCGCCGGGAAGGTCGTCCGCGAGGGCGCGGAGGAGATCGAGTTGGAGCTGCCGCCACGCGGCATCGCTGCGATCGTGGACGGCGACGTCACCGTCGGGGGTGCGGGCGACCCCACGTTCCCGGTGCGGCCGGTCGTGCGGGTGCCGGCGCCCGAGGCCCCGCAAGCCGGCGTGCCGGCAGGCATGCGCGCTGGACCGATTCGAGCGCTGACCGCCACCTTCCGGCGCCGTGAAACCGGAATTTACGGCGATGTCCCCTACGTCGAGGAGTGGAAGCCGCTGGCGCCGCGCCTGCACGACTTCGTCGATGTCTCGCGGCCCGGGCCGAGAGCGGCGTATGCGATCGGCGTCCGCGAGGTCACGAGCCGGAAGTTCGCGGAGTTCGTCGCAGCGACGTCCTATGAGCCCGCGGAGCAGAATCGCTTTCTCGCAGCGGAGAACGGCGACCCCGACGGGCCCGTGACGTACGTCGACCTCGACGACGCCCGCGCGTACGCGGCGTGGATCGGGGCTCGCCTGCCGACGGAGGACGAGTGGCAGGCCGCCGCGGAGGACGGCTTGCTCGAGCGGCTGGCGCCGCTCGTATGGAACTGGACGGAGAGCGAGCACTCCGATGGACGCACGCGCTTCGCGGTGCTGAAGGGCGGGAGCGCATACGCAGCCGAGGGCTCCGACTGGTATGTCGACGGTGGCGTGCGCGTGCCCGGATACTCGCTGCAGCTGCTGCTGCTCGGCGGCGGCCTCTCTCGGTCGTCGCGCATCGGCTTCCGCCTCGCGGTCGACCTGACGGAGGACGCCGCGTGACGGAATCGCCCCGACCGCTCGACGGCGTCAAGGTCCTCGAGGCGGCGACGCTCTTCGCGGCGCCGCTGGCGGCGATGTTCCTCGGCGACTTCGGCGCCGAGGTGGTCAAGATCGAGCACCCGGCGAAGCCTGATCCCGCGCGGGGTCACGGAGCGAGCAAGGACGGCGTTGGGCTCTGGTTCAAGACGCTTGCACGCAACAAGCGACTCATCACGCTCGATCTCTCGCATCCCGACGGACGCGAGATCTTCCTGCGCCTTGCGGCGGACGCCGACGTCGTGATCGAGAACTTCCGGCCCGGGACGATCGAGCGCTGGGGGCTCGGCTGGGAGACGCTCGCGGCGGCGAACCCGGGCCTCGTGCTCGCGCGCGTCAGCGGCTTCGGGCAAATCGGCCCCGCGGCTGCGCGGCCGGGATTCGGCACGCTCGCCGAGGCGATGAGCGGGTTCGCAGCGCTGAACGGGGACCCGGACGGGCCGCCGTTGCTACCGCCGCTCGCGCTCGCCGACGGCGTCGCCGGGCTCGCGACGGCGTTCGCCGTACTCGCCGCATTGCGCGAGCGCGACCGGTCCGGCCGTGGCCAGGTCGTCGACGTCTCGCTGCTCGAGCCGCTGCTGACGCTCCTCGGCCCGCAGATCGCCGAGTACGACCTCCTCGGCACGCTCCAGCCGCGAACCGGAAACCGCTCGAGCCACAACGCGCCCCGCAACGTGTACGCGACCGCCGACAGGAAGTGGGTCGCCGTCTCCTCGAGCGCGACGAGCATCGCCGAGCGCGTCATGCGTCTCGTCGGAAGGCCGGATCTCGTCGCGGAGCCCTGGTTCGCAACCGGAGCCGGCCGCGCCGCGCACGTCGACGAGATCGATGCAGCCGTCGCTGCGTGGATCGCGGAGCGCGAACGCGACGAGGTGGTGGTCGAGTTCGAAGCCGCTGAAGCCGCGATTGCGCCGGTGTACGACGCGTCGGACATCGTCGTAGACCCCCAGCTCGCGGCCCTCGGCGCAATCGCGGCCATTGCAGACGAAGATCTCGGGACGGTGCGCATGCCAAACGTCGTTGCGCGACTGAGCGAGACTCCGGGACGCATCGACCGCGCGGGCGCCGCGCACGGCGCGGACACCGCCGAGGTGCTGGCGCGCACCGGCGTGTCGCCCGAAGAGTTGAAACGGCTGCGCCGCGAAGGAGTCGTGTGACGGACGTTCCGCCGCTCACCTGGCTGTACGTGCCTGCCGACCGTCCCGACCGGATCGAGAAGGCGATCGCATCGCGCGCGCACGCGGTAATAGTCGACCTCGAGGACGCCGTCGCGCCGTCAGCGAAAGAGGTCGCGCGCGCGGGCCTCGCGGCGCTGCTCGACAAAGCGCGGACCAAGCCCGTGCACGTGCGGATCAACGCGCTCGGAACGCCGTACGCGGAGGACGACCTGGCGGAGGTCGCCCGACTGGCCGGCGTTGTCGCGGTGAACCTGCCGAAGGTCGAGCGGCCCGAGGACGCGCAGCACGTGACGGTCGAGCTGGCCAGCCTGGGGGCAGCGAAGGAGGTTCATTGCCTGATCGAATCTGCCGCCGGGGTCGAGGCCGCGTTCGCGATCGCGTCTTGCGACGGGGTCGCCGGGATCTCGCTCGGCGAGGCCGACCTCGCCGGCGAGACCGGTGCGACGGGGAGCGGGCTCGACTGGGCGCGGAGCCGCATCGTCAACGCGGCGTGCGCGGCCGGCCTTCCCCGGCCGCCGCAAACGGTGTATCCCGACGTCCGAGACGACGAGGGCCTGCGCGAATCGTGCCTCCTCGGCCGCCGTCTCGGCTACCTCGGACGTACGGCGATCCATCCCGCGCAGCTTGCGACGATCGAGTCGGTGTATCTGCCGACGGCGGCCGAAGCCAAGCAGGCCCGCGAGCTCGTCGCGAGCTTCGACGAGCACGTCGATTCCGGGACCGGCGCGTACGCGCTCCCGGACGGCGCGTTCGTCGACGCCGCCTTCGTTCGCGCCGCGCGCCAGACGCTCGCCCTTGCCGAGCGGCACGGCACGAGCGACCCGTGACCTTCCGCAGCCTCGTGCTCGTCCACGGCTCCGGCAGCGGGCCGTGGGTCTTCGACGGCTGGCAGGAGTCATTCCCAAAGCTGACGGTGACGGCGGTCGATCTTCAGGCGGGTCTCGACGTCGCGCACGCGACGCTCCGGGACTACGCCGTCTCGATCGTGCGTGCCGTCACCGCGGCGGATCGACGCGTGGCCGTGTGCGCGTGGAGTCTCGGCGGGCTCGCGGCCATGCTCGCCGCGGGCGAGGCGCGACCGGACGCACTGATCCTGCTCGAGCCGTCCCCGCCACTCGAGGTGCAAGGGTTGCGCGACGTCGTTCCCCGGCCCGGGACCTTCGACCCGTTGGCTGCAGGCGCGCCCTTCCCGGCGGGAATGGCGGCGCGGCCGGAGTCCTCGCTCGCGACGGGCGAGCGAGAACGGGGCGTGTCAGTGCCGTCCATACCGCCGGGAACGAGGACGCTCGTCGTCGCCGGCGACGCCTACCGCGACGAGCGCGGGCCGCGCTTCGCCGAGCGGTACGGCGGCGTCTTTCTCGACGCGGGCACGGCGGAGCACTGGGATCTCGTCCGCGACCCGTCGATCCGCGCCCGGATCGCGGCCTGGCTCGACGGGCTTTAGGCGGCCACTGCGCCGTTATACGCAAAGGAGACAGTGTGACCGACATCAGGCTCTACGACTACGCAGCCTCGTGCAACTGCTACAAGGTGCGGCTGCTTCTCGCCAACCTCGGCCGCACCTACGAGCGGGTTCCCGTCGACATCTTCGCCGGCGAGACGATGACCGACGAGTACGCGCTGAAGAATCCGGCCCGCGCGACGCCTGTCCTCGAGCTGCCCGATGGGCGCTTCTTGCCCGAGTCCGCGGCGATTCTCGTCTACCTCGCCGAAGGTAGTGCGCTCTGGCCCGAGGATCCGTTCGATCGCGCCCAGGTGCTTCGCTGGCTGGTCTACGAGCAGACGGACATCATCCCCGCCACCGGAGGTCTGCGCTTCCGCCTCGCCACCGGCCGACTGCGGCCGGACGACCCCGACGCGCAGCGCCGGCGCGCAGCCGGCGCCGAGGTTCTCTCGGTGCTCGACCGCCATCTCGAGTCGCGGGACTTCATCGTGGGCAACCGCTACTCCGTGGCCGACATTGCCGTCTACGGGTACGTGCATGTCGCCGACGAGGCCGGGTACGTCATGGCGACGTACCCCCGCCTCCAGAGATGGTTGGAACGAGTCGCGGCACAGCCGGGCTACATGAACGACCTCGAGCCGTATCCCCCCAACGCGAACGCGGGCGCCGGTTCGTCGATCTACGGATGACTCAATTCCCGGCCGCCTGCTGTTGCGGAACGCCCCGTCACGCGGCCTCCTCGAACGCGTCGGCGAGGACGGGCTCGAGCTCTTGCCGAGCTCTGCGCTGCGCCACCATTGCCGTCAGGCCGAGGACGGCCGCGCCGACCGACACGAAGAGCGCCGCGTGGAAGCCGTCGAGGACCGCCTGTGGCGAGCCGCCGAGCCCGACCTTCGCGTTGTTGACGGCGACGACGATCGCCAGCACGAGCGCGCCGCCGAACTGGAAGGACGTGTTGAGCAACCCTCCGGCCAACCCTTGCTCCTCGGGCGCGACACCGTTTGTCGCCGCAACGTTGAGCGGTCCGAAAGCGAGCGCGAAGCCGAGGCCTGCGAGGAGGAACGTCGGCAGCATCGCGAACGCGTAGGTCGAGTGGAGCCCAATCGGCAGGAAGAGCACATAGGCACCGGTGATCAACGTCAGGCCGACGACGATCAGGCGCGTGACGCCGAAACGCATGATCAGAGGCGCGATTCGCGGTGAGAGGATCGCGACCAGGAAGCCGCCAGGGAAGATCGCGAGCCCCGTCTCGAGCGACGACCAGCCACGCAGCTGCTGCAGGTACAGCGTGACGATGAACTGGAATCCGACCCAGCCGCCGAAGAGCGACATTGCTGCGAGGTTCGCTCGTACGAGCGAGCCGGAGCGCAGGATTCCGAGCCGGACAAGCGGCGCCGCCGTGCGCCGCTCGCGCGCGACGAAGACGGCAAGGATGGCCGCGACGCCGGCGAACGAGCCAAGCGTGCGAAGAGACGCCCAGCCCGCGTTGGGGGCCTCGACCAGCGTGAACACGAGGAGCAGCATCGCGGAAGTCATCGTGACCGCGCCCGGAATGTCGAACGCGCGCGAGAAACGTGGACGGCTGCTCGGGGGAACGAGGCGGAGCCCCGCGAGAAGCGCGACGAGGGCGACCGGTGCGGGCAGGAAGAACACCCAGCGCCACCCGATCTCCGTCAGCAGTCCGCCGAAGACGAGGCCGAGCGAAAAGCCCGTCGCCCCGGTCGCGGTATAGACGGCGAGCGCCTTGTTGCGCGCCGGGCCCTCGGCGAACGTCGTCGTGATGATCGAGAGGCCGGCAGGCGCCGTGAACGCGGCACTGACGCCCTTGACGAAGCGCGCCGCGATGAGGAGCGAGCCGTCGTTCGCAAGGCCGCCGAGCGTCGAGGCGAGGACGAACACGCCGAGTGAGATCAGGAAGACCCGCCGCCGGCCGAGCAGATCCGCGGCCCGGCCACCCAGCAGCAGGAAGCCGCCGTAGCCGAGCACGTACGCGCTCACCACCCATTGCAGCGAGCTCGTCGAAAGGTGGAGGTCGTTGCGGATCGAGGGAAGCGCGACGCCGATCATCGACACGTCGAGCGCGTCGAGGAAGAGCGCGCCGCAGAGCACCAGCAGCGCCCCCCAGGCGCGCCTGCTCAGCTGCTCGGACTGCGGGGTGGGTAGCGTCACGAATCGACTCCTTCGGGCGGATTGCTATTGTTCGATCATCACCGTACAGTCTTTGTTCGATGTCCGTCAAACAATGATGTCCTCTTTAGCACCCGATCTCGATACCGTCGACGGCGTCACCGTCCTTCAGGCGCTCTCCGATCCCGTCCGGCTCGAGATCGTCCGCCAGCTCGCCGGCTGCGATGAGTCCGGTGAGATCAAGTGCGGGGACATCCGCGTCCCCGTGCAGAAGTCGACGGCGAGCCATCACTTCAAGACGCTGCTCGGGGCCGGCATCATCGCCGAGCGCGAGGCGGGCAGGTGCAAGTACTTCCAGCTGCGCCGGGAAGAGCTCGATCGGCGCTTTCCAGGGCTGATCGAGTCCGTGCTCCGCGCAACCGGCGGATAGCGCACGACACAAGAACGTAGGATCGGCGACGTGGACTATCCCGCGGTTACACCGATACCCGAGGCCTCGACGGCGGCTGCGTACGCGACCTGCCGGCGGATGCTCCGGCGGCATGACCCGTCCTACTGGCTCGCTGTCTCACGATTGCCGCGGGAGCGCCGCACCGTCGTTCATGCGCTCTACGGGTTCGTCCGCGGCGCCGACGAGATCGTCGACGGGACCCGCCGCGCTCTGGAACCGCACGAGCGCCGCGCGGCTCTTGACGACTGGGAGGGCGAGCTCGAGCGCGGCCTCTCCACCGGGCGGTCGACGCATCGTGTGATCGCGGCGCTCGTCCACGCTGCGTCGTACTGGGAGCTGCCCCTCGGGGAGCTGCGGACGTACATGGTGTCGATGCGGATGGACTGCGGACGGCTCAGGATCCAGACGCAGGACGAGCTGGACCGATACATGGACGGCAGCGCCGCGTCCGTCGGCCGGATCATGGCGGCGATCCTCGGAGCCCCGGCGGAGGCCGAGCGGCTGGCGCGGCTGGGAGTTGCAATTCCAGCTCACGAACTTCCTCCGCGACGTGCGCGAGGACTACGAGCTCGACCGGATCTACCTGCCGGCCGACGAGCGCGAGCGCCTCGGCATCAGCGACGCCGATCTGGCAGCCCCGACGGCGACCCCAGCGCTGCGAACCCTGATCGCGGCGGAGGTGCAGCGCGCTCGCGGCCTCTTCGCCGAGACGGCTCCGGCGCTTGTGGCGGGAATCCCCTCAGC
>Ga0137374_10005736_pt1 | contig 14767 bp, 13 predicted proteins | sample SagtaG_20_FD_104811 | JGI IMG/M metagenome (GOLD analysis project Ga0137374, IMG submission 104811) | Vadose zone soil microbial communities from Sagehorn Ranch, Mendocino, California, USA - Sage1_R_100_16 metaG | ecosystem: Environmental > Terrestrial > Soil > Vadose zone | place: USA...
CCTCGAGGATCTCTTCGTCAAACCGGAAATGCGCGGCCGCGGAATCGGAAGGGCGCTGCTGGCGCACCTCGCACGTTTGGCGGTAGAGCGCGGATGCGGACGGCTCGAATGGGCAGTGCTCGACTGGAATACTCCATCGATCAATTTCTACAAGCGCCTGGGCGCCCTTCCGATGGACGACTGGACCGTGTTTCGCCTAACAGGTGAGGCGCTGGAGGAATTAGCTACGCGCGAAGCGCTTCCACCGGCTCCAGACGCGAGGCGGTGATCGAGGGATAAAGTCCTGCGAGCAGGCCGATGGAGATCGCGAAGCCGCTGGCGACTGACAATCCGAACAGCGACACCGGCAGCCCGGCCGGGAAAAAGCCGGAAATCACGCGCACGAGCGCGATTCCGCCTGCAAGGCCGATCACCGCCCCAACCGCCGACAGCGTCACCGACTCGATCAGGAACTGTCCGAAGATCTCGGCGTTGCTCGCGCCCATCGATTTGCGCAATCCGATTTCGAAAAGCCGCTCGGATACGGAAATCTTCAGCACGGAAAAGATCCCGACGCCGCCGATGAGCAGCGAGACTCCGGCGATCGAGAAGAACACGATGCGCCAGTTTCGAAGAATGCGGACGATGCGTGTGCGCTCGCGTAGGATCTCCTTGCCGACGTTCTCCACTTTCACATCATGGATCCCGTTGTGCGCCTGCGCATACAACCTCGATGTCTCATCTTCGGCATCGACGCTCTTTTCCGGCTCGACGGCTTTCGCGAGCACGTACGAGATCGCATTGCGACCGAACATCTGCTCGTAAATCGAGAACGGGATGTAGACACCGCCCTGCTCTTTGCGCATGTCGTTGTCGTTGACGAATTCCATGTTGAATTTCGTGCCGATGCCGATCACCGTCAGCCGGCGGCCGCCGAGGTTGATCTGATGGCCGAGCGCGTTTTCGCCGCCGAAGAGCTGCTGTTTCAATTTGAATCCGAGGACACAGACGGGCCGCGAGTGGCGCTCGTCGCTCTCACTCATGAAGCGTCCTTCGCTCGTCTTGCGGCCTTTGATCTGCACGAACGCCGGGGTGATGCCGTAGACGTCGACGCGCCGCGTGACGCTTCCGGCAGTGACCACGCCGCGCGTTTCGCCGACCGGGCCGATCGCCGTCACCAGCTCGTTGTTTTCGAAATAGCGCGAATCTTCGACGCGCATCCCGCGCGAGATGTGAGCTTTCGCTGCCTCGACGCGATCCGCCGGCTTGCGCTGATTGATCACCAGCACGCCGTCGAGACCGAGATCTTCGACGCCCTGCCACACCGCGGCCTCGACGCCGTCCATCACCGACAGCACGACCACCAGCGCGAGCGAACCGAGGATCACCCCGATGAGCGTGAAGAAGGAGCGCATCGGATGTGCGCGAACTTCTTCGAGGCTGGTGCGGATCGATTCGCCGATATACATGCTTTCTCAGTTGCTCGGTTGCTGGGTTGCTGAGCAACCGAGCAACTCAGCAACCCAGCAACTACTCCGTCCTCAATGCCTCAATCGGATTCAACCTCGATGCTCGGATGGCCGGGTACATGCCGAAAACCAAACCGGTTCCTGCGGCGAAAATCAGTGCCTTCACGATCGTATCGGGCGTGACCATCGCCGGGTCACGCGTCAATGAAGCGATCGCCTCGGTGAAGAGCTTCCCTACGAACAGGCCGAGAAACCCACCAAAAACGGAAACAAGAATCGACTCGGCCAGGAACTGCCCAAAAATTTGTGCAGACGAGGCGCCGACGGCTTTGCGCGTGCCGACTTCGCGCACCCGCTCGTTGAACGACGCGAGCTGGATGTTCATGACCACGATTCCTCCGACGATCAACGAGATGACTCCGCAGATCATGAAGGTCATGTCGTACATGCGGTTGTTCTGCTCGTTCCGTTTGAGATTGGCGATGCGCGACATCACCTGGAAATCCTTCGTGCCGTGCTCCCGATACAACACCTTGCGGATCTGATCGACGGCATCCTCGTGATTCTTGATGTCGATCATCCGCGCGTTGATCATGTTCACCTTGCCGCGCTCGAGCGAATCACCTTTGCGCGTGAAGTACGTGGTAATCGGGATGTAGATCTGGCGATTCATCCAGCGCAGAACGTTGCGCTTGTGATCGAAGCTGAAGTACTTCTCCTCCATCACGCCGACGACCTGATAGCCGGTGCCGTTGATGGTCACCGTTTTTCCGACCGGATCGTCGGTGGAGAAGAACTCCGCCGCTCGTTCGGATCCGAACACCACCACCCGCGCCGCGGTTTGCACGTCGCTGTCGGTGATGAAGCGTCCGTGCGCGGCGTGCACGTCGTTCATCGGCGAGTACGCCGGTACGATGCCCATGACGTCTCGTGGCTTCTCGATCTCGCGATAGCGGACGGTCATTGTCTCCGAGGCCATCGGCGAGACGAGATCGATCTGCCTCGCATTCCGCTGAATGGCCTTCACATCGCGGAACGTGAGGCCCTTCGATGCGAGCGCTTTTGCGTCGAGCGTCACTTTGCCGGTGGGATGATTCCAGATGAAAATCTTCTGAATGCCGCCGCTGACGCGGTAGTACTCCATCGACGCCGCTTTTCCGGCGACGGAAAGCGAGAACGTGGCCACGATCGAGCCGGCGCCGAGAATGATGCCCACGAGCTGCAGCATCGTGCGACCGAGGTGGTCTTTGCTGTCGCGGATCCCGTCGCTCATCGCCTCGAAGAGGGTCATGGTCGTTGTTCGTTCTCCGTTCTTCGTTCTCCGTTCTTCGTTCTCCGTTCTTCGTTTCCGAACAACGAAGAACGGAGAACGGAGAACCTATTCCGTGTCTCCATTGACAATTTGTCCATCGACGATTTTGATCCGTCGCCCGGTCCGCGAGGCGATCGCCGGATCGTGCGTCACGAGCACAATGGTCTCTTCGCCCGCGAGGTCCTCGAAAATGTCGATGATTTCCGCGCCGGTCTTCTGATCGAGATTGCCGGTCGGCTCGTCGGCGAGGACCAGCGATGGATTGTTGACCAGCGCCCGGGCGATCGCCACGCGCTGGCGCTGACCGCCGGAGAGTTCGTTCGGCCGCGCTTTGGAACGATTGCCGAGACCGACGCGCTCCAAGACGGCCATCGCGCGCTCACGCCTCTCAGCGCGGGGCAGTCCCGCATACAGCAGCGGCAGCTCGACGTTCTTCAGAATCGTTGCCCGCGGTAGAAGATTGAACGTTTGAAAGACGAACCCGATCTTCTGATTGCGGATGCGGGCGAGCGCGCGAGCGGAAAGCGTCGCCACATCTTCCCCATCGAGCCAGTACTTCCCCTCGCTCGGCGAATCGAGACAGCCGATGATGTGCATCAGCGTCGATTTGCCGGAGCCGGACGGGCCGATGATGGCAACGAACTCACCCTGCTGAATGGCCACATCGATGCCGCGTAGCGCCTGCACGGCACTTTCACCGGCGTCGTACGTCTTCGTAACCTCGTCTAGTTGGATCAGAGCCTTTGCCGTTTCCACGATCGGCTCCATGTACGCAACTGCACTCATGATGTTCCTCGTTGTTCGTTCTTCGTTCTTCGAACAACGAGGAACGAAGAACGCTGCACGTTAATCGTCGTTCTGGTTCTTCTTGTCGTTCGGCAGCGTTGGGTCTTCCAGCGCGATCTCTTCGCCGGCTTTCAAGCCTTTCAGAATCTCGACATGCGTGTTGTCAGAGAGACCGGTGACGACCACGCGCTTGGCGAAGAATTTTTTCCAGGCGTCCTTATCGATTTTCCCGTCGTCCTTCGGCTTCTTCGACGCCTCGGCCATCGCTTTTGCGTCGAGGTTCTTCTTCACGTAGACCACTTCACCTTCGTCGCGCTGGAACACCGACTCCACCGGCACGGTGAGCACTTTTTCTTTGCGCTCGCCGATCATTTCGATGTTCGCGGTCATGCCGGAGCGCAGCTCACGTCCCTGCGCGTCGAGGCGGACCTCGATATCGAACACGCGTACTTTGTCCTCAATGCGAACCGCCGGCGAAATGCGATCGATGCGTCCGGCGAACGCGACTTTGGGATAGGCGTCGAGCGTCACTTTCACAGGCATGCCGACGCGGATTTTCCCGATATCCACTTCATTCACGCCTGCTTTGACGATCATCTTGGAGACGTCCGCCACCGTGAACAGCACCGTTCCGGCATTGAAGGACGAGACGCCGGAAGTGATCGATTCGCCGATTTCGACGTTCTTCGTGAGGACCGTTCCGTCCATCGGCGCAACAACGTTCGATCCCTGGAACTTCTCCGGGGACTGATTGATGGGGATGCCGCTCTTCTCGACGATGTTGTACTTCTCCTGCGATTTCTCGTACTCCTGCTTCGCGGACAGAAACTCCGATTCGCTGTCGCGGTTCTGCTTGGTCGCCAGCAAACCCTGCAGGAAGAGGTTGTGGTCCTGCTCGTAGTTTTTCTTCGCCTGTTCGTACCGGATGCGCGCCGCGGTCAGCGCGTTCTTCGTGTCGGCGAGCGACTGCGCCTGATTGAGGTCGGGCTCGACGCGCGCCAGGACGTCGCCGCTTTTCACCGAGTCGCCGTCGCGGTGGAAGATCGCCATGACCTTGCCCGATACCGCGCTCTTCACGTCCACCTTCACTTCCGGTTGAACGTTGCCGACCTCGGTGATCTTGACCTGAACATTCGCGATTTCCGCTTTGCCGACTTTGACCGGCAGCTTCGGCGATTCGTTGCCGTTTCCCCTCGCCTTGATCGCCACTAATGCGATGATGACGATCAGCGCCAGGCCGGCGGCGGAGAAGAGAGCAGCTTTCTTCTTTCGACTGGATGCACGCATGCACCCTATAACGCTCGAGCGGCCCAAAGGTTTCAGACCGTAGCTAACTGCTCCTGCGGGTACTTACGCGGATCCACCTTGGCGTGAACCTGCGCGATTCGGCCGTTCTCGTCGATCAAGTAAGCGATTCGTTTCGCGTATTCGTCTTTCGGCGAGCTCGCGGCTCCGTAGGCGATGCCGATCTTGCGTTCGGTGTCGCACAGCAGCGGAAAAGGAAAGTGAAACTTTTCGGCGAACCGCGCGTTGTCGTCGGGCTTATCGAAGCTGGCGCCGAGGATCTGGACGTTCTTCTTTTCGTAGTCGCTGATGAGGTCCCGGAACCCGGAACCTTCCGCCGTTCAGCCAGGTGTATCGGCCTTGGGGAAAAACCAGAGCACGACTTTCTTGCCGCGGAGGTCACTGAGCTTCACGCGCCGGCCGTGGTGATCGGTGACATCGAATTCAGGCGCCGGATCGCCAACCTTCAACATAGATCCTCCTCCCCTGAGTAACTGCCAAGCGTAACGAAGCGCGCCGGAGAGCGACACGCAGGTATTGTACTGGCGGCGATCAACATCCTGGTGTCGATGCGAGCAGGACAGACTCCGTGATGCGCCAGAGGCCGCCAATGCGGCGTAATCGGATGAGGCGCTCATCGACGCCTAGCCCGGGCAACAGCGACGCAGAGACGACTGCTTCATCGCCAACGATTCCTGCGCGGCTCAGCGTCACCAGTCCCGCGGCATCCGGAAAATTCTTCTGGAATGCCTCGCCGTCAATCATCTCGATTTCGATGTTCACATCATGCCGATATTCCGGGCGCTGCAAAGGCATCCGATCGAACGGCAGGGGACGTATCGACCGTTGCGCGAGTGCATCGAGTGAGCGCACTTCACGCCAACGCTGCTCGAAAACCACGAACGCAGGAGAACCCTTGATCCGGGCAAGCTGCTGCTTGGAGGGAACATCGCCGCTGTCATACACAAATCCAACTTCCAGCCGCGGCTGCGCGGTCTGATTCATCAGGACGAGCACTCCCGGCTTATCCATTCTCTTCTCGAAGTCCTGCAGCACGACCGCAAGCACTTCACGCTCGTCGTCGGCGATTGCCTCGGCGACAGGCGGATGCGAGAACGGCAGCGGAAGTGGCTTCATCGTCACGATCTGTGGCTCGCCAGGAACTCGAAACGTCACGTTTCGCGGCTCGTATCCGCGTGATTCGATTTTGAGCTCGTATTCGCCGAACGGCAGGAACCTCGTGAACTTCCCCGGATCAACCGGCTGCGGAAAGCGTTCAGCGTAGTGCGGCCGAAGAATCGTCACCGTCGTCCGCAATGGCTGGTTTTCATCGCCCACGACCGAGAGTTGAGCGGGCGCAGTCTTCAGGTCGAATACAAACTCAGCCCGTGATCCGATGTCCAACGGCACGCGATACGCTCCCTCGAAACTTTCGAACGTAGCGTCGTACTGTCCCGAGAGCAGTCCGGCGAAGCGATAACCGCCGCGATCGGGAAGCAGGCGGGCAACCGGCGGCGATCCGCCGGCACGCGCGATCGACACCTGCGACTGGATCGGCACGCTATTCAATGTGATGCGCAACTCCGTGGGATTCCCGAACTGCAGATTCACGGTTCCATCGGAGCCGTCCGCGATGACCACGCGTTTCGAATCGGTCTCGAAGCGCGACATCGAATCGCTGAACGAACCGGTGATGTCGCAGTCCCCGGCCGGCGCGAGGTCGAAGAATTCGCCGCCAGTGCCCGCTGGAGCGGTCGATGACCAGTCGCCGCAGCGCACGTGGATCTCATAGCCAGTGGCCTCGCGCGCAAGACCGGTCATCGTTCCACGCAGGCTGCCGCTGGCGGGAAGCATCAGCCGAATCTCCTGCCCGGCCGCCAGATCAATGTCGGTGTGCGACGCGTAGCCAAGCTCCAGCCGTCCTTCGACAGGATTCTCACGAAGCAGGCGCGAAGCGGCGAAATGCACTTTCTTGCGCGGCAAAGCGTCGAATGCGAACCGGCCATCGCTGCGCGTGATGGCGCGTCGCACTTCGCCGCCAGCGATCGGCTTCGCCTCGATCGAGACGTTCGCTGCCGGATGACCGGAGTTGTCGGCAACGCTTCCGCTCACCGCGACTGCCGGCTCGAGAGAAATGTCGAATGAGGTACGCGGCCCGGCAATTGGAATCCCCACGCGCCGCGGTACAAAACCGGAGCGAAGGACCACGACGCCGGTGTCGCGCTGAAACGACTGAATGTCATTCAGCGTGAATCGACCGTTCGAGTCTGTCTGCGTGAGCGGCGCCATCTCGTGCAATGTGTGAATCCATTCATCAAACGGGGTGGGCGCATCGGGATAAATCGCCGCGCGCGCCACGCCCACCCCGCGCTGGTCGACGACTTTTCCGGAAACCTCCCAGGCGCGAGCAAGACGCAATTCGAGCGGGTTGTGCGACGGCAGCTGAATCTCGCTGGATTGATAAAGAAGATGTTCGGGTGCGCTGATGCTGAGGAGAACCGAGGTGACACCGAGTGACGACAGGTTGAAATCGCCCGAGCTGGATGAAATTTGAATCGACTGCAGCAGACGGCCTGGCGGATACGGGTAACCGTGCGGCAACGCAAACATCGGACGACCGGCGCGCTGATCTCGTGTGTATAAGACCAGCGTATATTTTTGGATCGGCTTCGAGGTCGCGGCATCGAGGACAACTCCGCACAACATTTCGCAGTTGTGGGGTTGTGCTGCCACCTCTGTCCGCACGCAGGCCAGCAACAGTGCGAGCACAAGCGCCAGGACGATTCGACGGATCATGAAGTTATTGTAGAGCGGTAGAGTGGGGTCAGAGCTGTACTTGTGACTTTTCCACAGCTCGTAGAAAAAACTCTACCCAGCGAAGAAAAATCACAAGTACAGCTCTGACCCCGTTACAGGTGGCGCAGCGTGAAGTCGATCAGCTTCTGCTTGAACGCCGTGTACGGCGGATAGAGCATTTGAATCATGCTGAAACGCGTCGGCTGTTCGAGAACCCCGCGCGCATTCGAGAAGGCCTCGAAACCCCACCGGCCATGTGATTTGCCGAAACCGCTCTCGCCGACGCCCCCGAACGGAAGATTGTTTTGATAGAAATGGATGAGGGTATCGTTGATGACCGTCCCTCCCGCGCGGGTCTCGCGCAGAATCTGGTTCACCACGCGCCGTGCGCGGCTGAAGGCATACAACACCAGCGGTTTTTCCCGCTCGTTCACGATTTGCAACGCTTCGCTCAAGTCGCGGTAAGGAATCACCGGCAGCAGCGGCCCGAAGATCTCCTCGCGCATCACCGGCGCATCGGGCGAGACGTTCTCCAGGATGGTCAACGGTACGCTGCGTCCTTCCGGGATCCTGTCGTCCGCGAGCCTGCGGATCCGCGCAGCGTGACGATCGTTGACGAGCCATCCGCTCTCGATGTTCGATGCCGCGCGCAGCTTCTCCACGAACCGCGCCCGCACGCTCTCCTCGACCAGGATGTAGTCGGGAGCAATGCAGACCTGCCCCGAATTGAACGTCTTTCCCCAGGCGATCTTCTTCGCCGCTTCGTCCAGATTCGCCGTGCGATCGACGATTGCCGGTGATTTGCCGCCGAGCTCCAGCGTCACGGACGTGAGGTGCTCCGCCGCCGCGCGCATCACGATTTTTCCGACTGCCGGACTGCCGGTGAAGAAAATGTGATCGAACTTCTTCTTCAGCAGCGCCTCGGCGATCTTCGCATCCCCCTCGATGACCGCCACTTCGCCCTCATCAAACAGATCGCGGAGGATTCGTTGCATGCACGCGCTGGCGTGCGGCGTCATCTCCGAGGGTTTCACGATCGCGCAGTTCCCTGCCGCAATCGCGGAGACCAGCGGACCGAGAGTCAGATTGATCGGGAAGTTCCACGGCGAAATGATCAGCACCACGCCTTTCGGCTCGTACACGATCCGGGAGCGCGAGCCGAGGAGCGCGAGAGGAGCGGAGACGCTGCGGGGATGCATCCAGGAACGCAGATGCCGCATCGCATGGCGCGCCTCGTTCAGCACCGGAAAAATTTCGGAGAGATCGACTTCCGCCGCGGGCTTGCGGTAGTCGTCCCACAGCGCCTTGCGAATTTCCTCGCGGCGGCTCAGCAGCGCGTCGTGCAGCCGGCGAATCTTTCCTTTGCGCTCGCGCGCGTTCGTTTCCCCCACCGATGCGCGACGGGTCTTCTGCTTCTCGTAAATGCGATCGATGTCGGCAAGCGCCGTGGCAAAGGTAAAGCGCGGCTCGACGGACATCCCGTGATTCTACGGGAAATCGATTTCCGCGACGTTGATGAAATTCAGGTACATCCACTGCCCGGTGGAGCGCTCCCGTCCGATGAAATCGACTTCGTCGCCAAAGCAGCTGTCATTGAAGTAAACCTGCGACTGCGTGCCCGATTTCAGCTCCACGTTCGCCGTCACAACGGGCCCTTTCGTGCAGCAGGCGCTGAAGTTGACGGCGGTCCCCGGGCCGATGATCCGGGCGATATCCGTTTTCGCCGGCGCGAAACTCGAGCCATCGGGCTTGCAGAAATTCGCATTGTCGAATCGCGCGTAGCCGCTGAACGGAATGTAGTACGCGAACTGCGAGGTCCCGAGGTCGAGGACGTGCGACTCGCCATTGGTGAGCTTGACGGTCACCGCCGGTCGCGCGTGAGTCAGATTCACATCGAGGGTGGCGTCTCTCGCCGGCGTGAACGTCACGGTCACCGGATCGAAGGCAAAATCCTCAATGGTGACGATCAACGCGCGCCCTGCGGGCAACGCGATCGTGTACTTGCCATCCGGCGCGGTGCCGTTCGCGTTGGATAGATATGCTCCGCTGCGGACGATTGCTCCGGCGACGGGCGAGCCGGTCGCCGCGTCGCGTATCACTCCGGTAACTGTCACCGTCGGCAGAGAAGAGACGGCATGCTGGCGAACGGCCGCGGACAGAGGAAGCGCAGCCATCAGCGTGGCCGCAAAAAACTTTTGGGAAAGAGTCATCGATAGTCTCCTCGCAATACTACAGTACGGACGAAAGCACTATTTCGTCACATGAGCAACGAAGCAATTCATTTCATCGAAGACGCTGAGGCTAAGCTCGCTGCCGCGAATATCGAGCAGCAGCGCGCTGAATGGATTGCGCAAAACTTCATCACCTACGACACGCAGATCATCGCCGCCGCCGCAGACGAGAAACAGATCGCCCTCGGCGTGAAACTGGCGAAAGAGGCGGCCAAATTCGATCCCCTGCGCGATTTGCCGTATGACGTCCGGCGCAAGCTCGATCTGATCAAGCTCTCACTCACTACACCGGGCCCGAGCGATGCGAAAAGGACCGCTGAGCTGGCGAGGATCGCTGCTGCGATGGAGGCGATGTACGGCGTCGCCACATTCGATGGACTGGATGTCGAAGCGATCACGAAAATCATGCAGCAGGAGCGCGATCCGCGGCGTCTGCTCGACGTCTGGCGCGGATGGCACTCCAGCGCGCGTCCGATGAAGCCGCTGTATTCGCGTTTCGTAGAGCTCACGAACGAAGGTGCGCGCGAGCTCGGGTATGCCGACGCCGGCGCGATGTGGCGGTCGAAGTACAACATGCCGCCCGATGCGTTCGCAGCCGAGGCGGATCGGCTGTGGGAGCAGGTGAAGCCGCTGTACGACTCCTTGCACCGCTACGTCGCGCGAAAACTCTCCGTCGCTCCAGGCCACCCGATCCCCGCTCATCTGCTTGGCAACATTTGGGCTCAAGAATGGGCCAACATTTACGAGCTCGTCGCACCGGCAGACGCGCGCAAACGCGATGACCTGACAAAAGTCCTGGAAGCACGCACTGACATCGACGAAGTGGGCATGGTGCGCATTGCCGAGCAGTTCTTCACATCTCTCGGATTCGCTCCGCTTCCGCAGACGTTTTGGGAACGATCACTCTTCACAAAGCCGCGAGATCGCGACGTCGTTTGTCACGCGAGCGCCTGGGACATCGATGATGACCAAGACCTGCGCGTGAAGATGTGCATCTCGAAGACTGTGGACTATTTCCAGACCATTCATCACGAGCTCGGTCATAACTTCTATCAGCGGGCCTACAGAACGCAGCCGTTTCTCTACAAAGACAGCGCGAACGACGCGTTTCACGAGGCGATCGGCGACACGATCGCGCTCTCCGTCACGCCGGCATATCTCGTCAAGATCGGTCTTCTCGATCGCGAGCCGCCCGAGGCCGACGACATCCCGCTGCTACTGCGCGAAGCGCTCGACAAGGTGGCCTTTCTGCCGTTCGGAATCATGATCGACAAGTGGAGGTGGCGCGTCTTCGCCGGCGAGATCACGCCCGACGATTACAACGCGTCGTGGTGGGATCTCCGGCTGCAATATCAGGGCATCGCGCCGCCCAACGAGCGGAGCGAGGCGGAATTCGATCCGGGCGCGAAGTATCACATCGCCGCGAACGTTCCTTACATGCGCTACTTCCTCGCAAGAATTCTGCAGTTTCAGTTTCATCGCGCGTTGTGCGGGATCGCCGGATTCAACGGACCGTTGCATCGCTGCTCGATTTATGGCAATCACACAGCGGGAGAGCGATTACAGAAGATGCTCGCAATGGGGCGCAGCCGTCCATGGCCGGACGCGCTCGAGGTCCTCTGCGGTCAGCGACAGATGGATGCGACGGCGATGCTCGACTATTTCGCGCCGCTGCAGCAGTGGCTCGACGAACAGAATCGTTAAGCCCGGCGGACCGCGCGCAGGATTGCAATCAAGATCACTGCGCCAACAAAAGCGGTGATGATCGCTCCCAACAGTCCACCGATGCCGATATGCAGGGCGCTGAAGAGCCATCCGCCGATGAAGGCGCCGATCACGCCGACGATCATGTCGCCCACGACGCCGTAGCCTCCGCCGCGCACCACCTGTCCGGCGAGCCAGCCGGCGATCAATCCGATCAATAGAAACCAGATCAGAGCGGTCACTGTCATGCTTGTGTCTGCTGCAATTGTTGAGCCGGGGACGGCACGCGGCGTGAAATTGCATTCTCCTGGAGTTCACGATGTCATCGAAAGGGTCCCGAATCGTCGCTGCTGCCGTCATCGGTTTCGCAGCCGGCCTGCTCATCGCCGCGACCGAGTCGCTGTTCCTGCGGTTTCCTCTGGGAATCAGCACGGGTGTGTATTACGGCTACGGCCTGCTGTTCACCAGCTTCGTGAAGCCGATCGCAGTGCCCCTGCTCTGGCCGGCGCGGCTGCTGATTCCTGCCGCGGCCGGATCGCCGCTCGCCGCCTGTGCGGCAATCATGGGCAACGCTTTGCTCTATGCGGCAGCGGCGGCAGTGGCCGATCGGATTTACGCAGAGAGAGACTGACTCTCGAAATCGCTGCGCAAGATCCCGTAGTACTCGAGATCGACGTATTCGTCCCACTTCTTGAGGTGCTGGCGAAGAGTGCCCTCGTGACGCATCCCGATTTTCTGCAGCACGCGACCCGAGGCAGGATTGCGCGAGAAGTGGATCGCGAAAATCCGATTCAGTGGCAGCGTCTCGAAGCCAAAGCGCATGACCGCCGCCGCGGCTTCGGTTGCATAGCCGCGACCCCAGTACGGCACCCCGATCCAGTACCCAAGCTCGGCGTGACCGTGATCTGTGTTGACGTGAAGACCGATGGTCCCGATGAGCTCCGCACTCTCGCGAAGCGTCACCGCGAAGACGTGATCGCCTTTCGATTCATCGTGCGTTGAAATCCAGCGCTCCGCCTCGCCGTCGGGATAAGGAAACGGAATGCGCAACGTGTTCAGCGCCACTTCACGCGAGTTGATGAGCCGCTGCAAAGCGGGCACATCCTCGAGCGTGTATGCACGCAGGAGCAGACGCTCGGTCGTCAACATCTGCTGATTTTAAGCCGTCACCAGATCGCGGACGCGCTGCGCGATTTCCCGCTCGCCCGCGGTGATGCGATCGCGCTCCAGGGCATCGAGCAGCGAGCGCAATGAGCGGTAGGCATCGCCGCGCTCGGAAGGCTCGCGCATCAACGCCGCCGGCTCAATGCCCAACGTGCCGAGGTACTCATCGACGGCCGTGCGGGTCTCGGGCGCAGTCGGACGAACCAGGCGCCGCACCTCGCTCCGAATGCGCCGGCTGCGTTGCGCGCGCAGAATCGCCAGTCCGATCAAGCAAGACACGAGCAGCGCAACTGTAGTGACGGTTACCATAGTGCGGAGGTTCAAACCCCTTCGATGCTTCGCAATCTGCGGCGGAGGTTCGCTCGGAGCGGCGGCACGCACGGCGAGCGTCGTCCCGTCGCATCGTAGCTGCCGCCGCACTCCCGCCGGGGTCAGGACCGACGCGGAAAGCGCAGGAACGGTGAACGATCCTGATTCCGCTGGAAAAATGAGGTACTGCCAGCGGCGTGTCATCATTGCGTCGTCATGTCTGCGCTCGACGCTGAGCGGCTGATCGATGATCTGCACGTTTCCTTTCGCCGGCTCATCGAAGGCCGGCGGCGCAGCGCCACGAAGATTCGCGCGTCCAGTGAAGGCGACCGTCAGTGCGACGGGGCCGCCGTTCCGCTGCACGGGCATGCCGCAGCGCATGGTGACGTCTCCGACCGCAGCGACCGGCCCCCCGGTGGGGAGGGGACGCGCATGAATGCTGAGCGGCGTGGATCGGCGATGCACGTCGATTTCCATTCCTTCGAAAAGATCGAACGGGTTGCCGGTTCGGATGCGCTTCATGATCGATGCGTTCACGCCCATCGCCGGAACGGTCAGCGATCCGCTGCGCAGAGGAAAGAGCGCGACGCGGCGGATGGGCAGCCTCTGCACCACCATTCCGCCTAACAGCGTCTGATGCGGCTGCTCGCCGCGAACGTCCAATTCTTCAGTCCAGAAATCTTCGAGCTTCGGAATTTCGCCGATCGCGTATTGCTGCACGGAGGTCGCGTTGTACAGCGTCCAGGTGACCACCACTTCCTCTCCTTCGAACGCCGTGGTCTTGTCCGCCTCCGCCACGAGGAAAATCGGATCGCGATTCGTGGCCATCAGCTCGTGAATGATTTTGGCGGGATCATTGGAGCCGGCAGCGGCGTCGGGAAGAACCTGGATGGCGATCGGCGCGAGCGTCTCCACCTGCCCGCCCGACCCGTGCAGGGTGACCGGCCCGATCAGCGCGCCGCCGGCCGCGGTCGGGTGCGCGATGTAGCGGAACGTCTTCCGTCGCGACGTGCGGCCGTTGATGAAGTCGAACTGCGACGATACCGACGGCTGCCCTTCGAACATCAGATTGCGCAGCGGGATTTTCACCGAATCGATCGACGCGAATGCATCCTCGAGCGTGACCGTGATCGTAATCGTATCGTCGAGCTGCATGGTTCTCTTGTCGACCGACAGCTCGTTCGCACTCAAATGCAAAATGCAAAATGCAAAATGCAAAATGAGCCATGCGAGGATGCGCTTCTGCATTCTGCATTCTGCATTCTGCATTTTGCATTCGCCTACCATCCCACGTGCAACTTCTCCCCCCGCGCCCGGTGCATCCGCATGAGCTCCTCTTCCTCCTGCTGCCTCACGGAACGCAGGAGGGCCTCGACATTCGCATCACGGTTCTGCTGCTTCTCGTCGGGGGCGGGTTGGGCCTGCTGGGGTTGCGGCTGGGGTGAGGAGCCCTTTTGCGGCTGACGCGAGCCGCTCGACTGCCGCTGCTGCATCATTTTTCGCATCAGCGCGATCTCCAGATTGCGCTTCGCCGCGGCATCCCTTGGATGAAGGCGCAGCACTTCGCTGAAGTCGCGAATCGCGTAGTCGTAGGCGTTCGAGGCGAGCGCGCTGCTGCCTCGATTGAACAATGTGTCGGCGCGCAGGAGCGCATCGCGCATCGCTTTGGCAAGGGTGGCCGATCCCTGCTCGCGATTGCCTGCCGCGATTTGAGCGGTGCCGAGGTTGAATGC
>Ga0137374_10005739_pt1 | contig 14762 bp, 14 predicted proteins | sample SagtaG_20_FD_104811 | JGI IMG/M metagenome (GOLD analysis project Ga0137374, IMG submission 104811) | Vadose zone soil microbial communities from Sagehorn Ranch, Mendocino, California, USA - Sage1_R_100_16 metaG | ecosystem: Environmental > Terrestrial > Soil > Vadose zone | place: USA...
CAAGGTCACCGGCGCGCACGATGTCGGTCGCGTGCTGAACCGGCTCGGCATCGAAGGCCAAATCGAAGGGGGCATCGTGATGGGCCAGGGCTACGCGATGACCGAGGAGCTGATCGTTCAGGACGGCATCGTGCGCAACCCGGGATTCCGCGACTACAAGCTCGTTACCGCGCCGGAGATCCCGGAAATGGACATCCACTTCATCGAGACGATGGACGGCGAGGGGCCGCAGGGCGCGAAGGGCGTCGGCGAGGCGCCGGCGATCTGTGTGGCGGCAGCGACCGCCAATGCGATCTGCAACGCGACGGGCGTGCGCATCTACGAGCTGCCGTTCACGCCGGAGAACGTGTACCGGGCGCTCGTCGCCGCCCGCGCGGAGAAAGCGGCCGAATGAAGCGGCGCACCGTCCTGTCACTCGAGCAGGCGCTGTCGCTGCCTTACGCGACATTGCGTTTCGCGCAGTTGGGTTGGAGGGTGATCCGCATCGAAGCCTATACGCCGGGCGAAGCGCTGCCGGGCGATCCCAACCGCTACATCGGTTCGCGCATTGCCGACGACGATCGTCGGAGCTACTTCGTCGCGCCCAACGTCGGCAAGGAGGCGATCGCGCTGAACCTGCGTGAGCCCGCCGGGCGTGCGGTGCTACAAAGGCTTCTCCGCGCGCTCGATGTCGACATTTTCTGCTGCAACACGCTGCCGCGCCGCTACGAGGCGTTGGGCATCGACTACGCGACGCTCGCCAGGGCCAAGCCGGGCCTGATCTGGGCCGGCATCTCGGCCCTCGGGCCCGATTACCCGGAGGCTCCCGGCTACGACCCGGTCATGCAGGCGATGGTCGGTTACATGGAATTGACGGGCGACGCGGACGGTCCGCCGATGTTGACCGGCGTGCCGATCATCGACCTGAAGGCGGGCGACGAGGTCTACGCCGGCGTGATGTCCGCTCTGGCCGAGCGCACGGAAACCGGGCGCGGCGTACGCATCGATGTGTCGATGCTGCAAGCGGCGGCGTCGTGGCTGATCACCACGCTGCCGCTCCTCGACTTCGACTGCGAGCCGCACGAGATCACCCGCTGCGGTAACGAGCACCGCAAGTTCATCCCCACCAACGTCTACCGCACGCAGGACGGGTTCATCTTCGTCGCCATCGGCAACGACGGGCAATGGCGGCGGTTCACCGAGATACCCAAGTTCGCGAGTGTCGGGAGCAAGGCGCGCGCGACGAACGAAGGCCGCCATCGCGAGAGACAGGCGATCCAGGCACAGATCGCAGCGATTGCGGGCAAGCACGCGACGGCGGCACTCGCGTCTGACTTCGCGGCGGCGACGATCGCGCATGCGCCGATCAACAACATCCGCGCCGTACGCGCGTTGCCGGCCCTCGCAAGGAAGCTCACGCAAACCCTCACTCCCGCCGGCAAGACCGTGCGGATGCAACCGCCGGCGGTCGACGTGCCCGACATGGCGCGCGAGCTCGCCTTCGCGCCCAAATATGGGGAGCACACGGGTGCGCTGCTCCGGGAAGCCGGATTGAACGACGATGAGCTCGCGGCCTTGACGCGAGCCGGCGTCGTGCCGGCGGCGGCGCCGGGCAGCGCGCGGCGGATGCCCGCCTGAGCAGCACGGGAACATGAAGGCACTCGAAGGCAAGGCGGCGCTGGTCAGCGGGTGGGGCCGCGGCATTGGACAGGCGATCACCGGGTCTGCGCGGATCGGCAAGGACGCAATTTCGACCCATCGAAGGAGAGGAGGAGCAAGATGAAAATCGCGAAGATCCTGAGTGGTTTGGCAGGAGCGGTCCTCGCCACGGTTGCGCTCACCGTGCACGGTCAGGTGAGGATCGGCGTCGTCAGTTCGGCGACGGGCCCGACCGCATTCGTCGGCGTGTCGCAGAAGAACTCGGTGGCGCTGTTGCCGAACAAGGTGGGTGACACGACGATCGAGTACATCGCCCTCGATGATGCCAGCGATCCGACGCAAAGCGTCACCAGCGTCAAGAAACTGTTGACCGAGTACAAGGTCGACGCGCTGATCGGCCCGTCCGGCTCGCCCAACGCGATGGGCGTGATCGAGGTCATGGCTGAAGCGCAGACGCCGATGCTGGCGCCGGTCGGCACGACGGCGGTCGTGCTCCCGATGGACGCCAAGAAGCGGTGGGTATTCAAGACCACGCAGAACGACGACATCATCGGCGACGGGCTCGTCGGACATATGCTAAAGAACGGGGTGAAGACGCTCGCCTTCATCGGCTACAACGATCCCTACGGCGAGGCCTGGTACAAGACCATCGTGCCAATGCTGCAGAAGGCTGGCATTCAGATCGTCGCCAACGAACGCTACAGTAGGCAGGACACCAGCGTGACCGGCCAAGTGCTCAAGCTCAAATCGGCGGCGCCGGACGCGGTTCTCGTCGCCGGCGTCGCGGCCGGCGCGGCGCTGCCGCAGATGCAACTCGTCGACGCCGGATATACGGGCAGGATCTACCAGACCCACGGCGCGGCGACCGCCGATTTCATTCGCATCGGCGGCAAGAAAGTGGACGGCACAATCATGGCCGCGAGCCTGATGTTGGTTCTTGACCAAATCCCCGATAGCGTGGTGTCGAAGAAAGTAGCCGTGGAGTACGTATCTGCGTACGAGAAGATGTACGGCGTCAAGCCGGCTACCTTCGGCGCCAATGTCTACGATGCCGGGCTGCTACTGCAGCGCGCCATCCCGGACGCTCTGAAGAAGGGCAAGCCGGGCACGCCGGAGTTCCGCGCCGGCTTGCGCGACGCGCTCGAATCGACGAAGGAACTGGTCGCGACCCAGGGCGTGTACAACATGACGCCAGCGGACCATTCGGGCTTCGACCAACGCGGGCGAGTGTTGCTCACGGTCAAGGACGGCAACTGGCGACTGTTGAAGGATTGAGCGGACCAAAGCGCATGCGTCTTGGTCGCGAGGGCCGAACGGCTTCCCGACGACCGCAGGGCGGCGGGACGAGTAGGGAAAGTGCCCGCGCCGGGGCAGGCTCGTGGATCTGCCGGCGGCTGCTGCAGCGCGGTATAGCGATCTTCTTGATCTGCAACAAGGTCTGACCCGCGCGCGCAGAGAAGAATAGAAATCTGGCGTCCGCCGCGCACGCCCCCGGACGGTCGCGGCGCGCCACAGGAGACAAGCTCTTGCTGCAGATCATCATCCAGGGCCGAGGCGGTCAAGGCGCGCAGACGGCCGGCACCCTGCTGGCGATGGCGTTCTTCGCCGAGGGGCGCGAGGTGCAGTCCTTCGCGAGCTACGGCGGCGCGAGGCGCGGCACGCCCGTGAGTTCCTTCATTCGCGTCGACGACCGACCGATCCGCGTGCGCTGCGACATCGAGCAGGCCGACGCGATCCTGTGCTTCGACGCGAGCCTTCTCGAAAACCGGTTGCTCGCGACAGCCCGCCCTGACACGCAGATCGTCGTCAACTCGTCGAGGACGCGCGAGGAGTTCGCCGAGAAGCTGCCGGGCTACCGGGTGATTCCGGTCGACGGCATCTCGATCGCGCGCCGGCACGGACTGGGACGGATCGTCAATTCCGCACTGCTCGGGGCGTTGGCACGGGCGATCGAGGCGCCGAAACTCGAGGTGCTGACCCGCGCGCTTATCGACGAGGCGCCGAAACTGCACGATGAGAACATCGCGGCTTGCGAAGAGGGTTACCGATGGGTTGAGGCGCAGTTGCAGAAGGTGGCGGCATGAATGTGAAAGATGCGGTTCCGAGCATCTGGACCACCGGCACCACCGAGGTGTTCAAGACCGGCACGTGGCGCGCCGCGTTGCCGCAGCACATCCACGCCCCCTCACCGTGCCATGCCGCCTGCCCGGTGAACGGCGACATCGCCGAGTGGATCGGCCGTGCCCGCGCGCGCGACTCTCGCGGTGCGTGGGAGATCCTTACTCGCCACAATCCCTTTCCCGCGGTGGCCGGGCGCATTTGCCACCACCCATGCGAAGCCGCGTGCAATCGCGCCGGTTTCGACGCGTCGCTGGCGATCTGCCGACTTGAGCGCTACGTCGGCGATCGGGCGCTCGCGGAGGGTTGGATGTTTACACCCGTCGAAGCGTCGCGCGAGGAGCGGATCGCGGTCGTGGGCGGGGGACCGTCGGGGCTATCGGCAGCGTTCCATCTGCGAAGAAGCGGTTACGCGGTCACGTTGTTCGAATCGCGTCCGGAGCTCGGTGGACTCATGCGCTACGGCATTCCGTCGTATCGCCTCGCGAGATCCGTGCTCGATGGCGAGATCGCGCGCATCGTGGCTCTGGGGATCGACGTGCGCTGCGGCGAATCGATGGATACGCCCGAGGACTTCGAGCGCCTGCGCAGCGGGTTCGACGCCGTGTACCTCGCGCTCGGAGCCCGGTGCCAGAAGCGCCTGCCAAGGCTCGATTACACGCAGCCCTGGGTGGTGGACGGCGCTGACTACCTGGCGCGCACAAGCGCGGGTGCCGCGCCGGCCCTCGGAAAGCGCGTGGTCGTGATCGGCGGCGGCAGCGCCGCCATCGATGTCGCCCGGAGCGCGCGGCGCGCCGGGCACGAGGTCACGATCCTTGTGCTCGAAAGCGTGTCGCAGATGCCCGCGCAGCGCGAGGAAGTCATGGAAGCGATGGAGGAAGGCGTGGCGCTGGTCAACGGCGCAATGCTGACCGAGGTCTTCGACGCGGGCAGTGCAGGCCTCGTCCTCAATTGCACGCGCGTGAGTTTCGAGGCGGGCGCGACGCGCGGGCAATTCATCGTGACCCCCGTCACCGAAAGTGAATTTACGCTCGATGCGGATGCCATCGTCCCCTCGATCGGACAGGACCCCGACCTCGCACCGCTCTCAGCCGCACTCGAAGCCGACGGCGCGCTGCTCAAGACCGATCAGCATCAGGCAACGAGCGTAGAGCGGGTGTATGCCGGCGGCGACGTCGCGAGCATGGCGCGCTTCGTGACCGAAGCGATCGGCATGGGCAAACGCGCCGCGCAGGAGATCGACCGCGTGTTGCGCGGGCGCGCGCAAGGCGCGGATGACGCAGACGCCGAGCCTGTCGTCGAGCTCGCGTCGATCAACACCTTCTACTACCCCCGGCAGGCGCGGACGGTCGAGCGGCGGCTCGACGCCGCACAGCGCCTGGCGAGCGAGGTCGAGGTTCAGATCGGTTTCGAACTCGAGCAAGCGCTCGCCGAAACCGAGCGCTGCTTCTCCTGCGGCACCTGCATCCAGTGCGACAACTGCGTTCATTACTGTCCCGATCTCGCCGTGAAGCGCGAGGCCGACGGCTATATGGTCCTGACCGACTACTGCAAGGGCTGCGGCCTCTGCGTCAAGGAGTGCCCGACCGGCTCGATGAAGATGATCGAGGAGGCACGATGAACGCCCGCGACGAAACGGTTGCGCGGGAGAAGACGATGCTCTTGACCGGCAACCACGCGGTCGCCTGGGCGGCTCGTCTGGCGAGACCCAAGGTGGTCCCGGTCTATCCAATCACGCCGCAAACGCCGGTGCTCGAGAAGATTACCGAATTCCAGGCGAACGGCGAGTTCGATGCCGAGATCATCACACCCGAGTCCGAGCACTCGGTGATGGCCGCTTGCATCCCAGCCTCGTTGGCCGGTGTTCGCGTATTTACGGCGACGGCCTCGCAGGGGTTGCTCCTCATGCACGAACTGCTGCATTACGCGAGCGGCGCGCGGGCGCCGATCGTGATGGCCAACGTCAATAGGACGCTTGCGTCGCCCTGGGCGTTCTGGCCCGACGAGACCGATAGCCTTTCTCAGCGCGACACCGGCTGGATCCAGTACTACACGGAGAGCGCGCAGGAGTCGCTCGACACGGTGCTCCAGGCGTTCCGGCTCGCCGAGCGAGTGCTGCTGCCGGTGATGGTGAACCTCGATGCGTTCTACGTCTCGCACGCGCTCGAGCCGGTGCGTGTGCCGGCGCAGGAGCTTGTCGACGTTTTCCTGCCGCCGTACGCCCCACCGCACCGCCTCGACACCGCGAAGGTCGAATCCTGGGGCAACCTGGTGACGCAGGAGATGTTCTATCGCCACCGCCAGGCGCTGGGCGTTGCGATGGACCAGGTCCCTGCGGCCGCGCTCGAGGCGGACCGCGAATGGAGCGCCCTTACCGGCCGTGGCTACGGGTTGGTCGAGCGCTACCGCTGCGAAGGCGCCCAGACTGTCATCGTAGCGATGGGCAGCATGTGCGGCACCGCGCGCGACGCGGTCGATTTCATGCGCGATGAGGGCTTGACGGTCGGCCTGCTGAAGGTACGGCTGTTCCGGCCGCTTCCGGCGCAAGCGCTGCGCGCGGCGTTAGCCGGTGTTCCCGAGCTGCTGGTGCTCGATCGCAACTATTCGCCCGGGCACGGGGGCGTGCTGCACCAGGAATTGCGCGCGGCGCTCTACGGCATGCCTGACGCGCCCCGGATTCACGGCTATCTCGCGGGCGTGGGCGGCGTCAATGTCTCGCCAGAGAAGATCGTCGAGTTCGCCCGGATGGCGAGCGCGAGCGAGCCGCAGCCGGACTCGGTCTGGGTCAGGTGATTCGCATGCGCAAACTCGAGTTGCCCCAAGATTCCATTCTCTGTTCGGGGCACGCGGCGTGCCCGGGTTGCGTCGACGCGCTGTCGGTGCGGCACGTGCTCTCCGCGCTCGGGCCGAAGACGATGGCGATCGTTCCGCCGTCCTGCATGGCGGTCATCGCCGGCCCACAACCCTACAGCTCGCTCAAGATTCCCGTCTATCAGTGCACGCTCGAGGCGAGCGCCGCTGCGGCATCGGGTCTGCGCCGGGCGCTCGACGCGCGCGGCGACCACGACACGCAGGTGGTCGTTCTGGCCGGCGATGGCGGCACTTACGACATCGGCTTCCAATGCCTGTCCTCCGCAGCCGAGCGCAACGAGAGCTTCATCTACATCTGCCTCGACAACGAAGGCTACATGAACACCGGGGCGCAGAAATCCTCTTCGACGCCGCATCTGGCGAGCACCGGTTCCACGCCCGCGGGAAAGACCTCGAGAAAGAAAAATCTCACCGAGATCATGGCGGCGCACGAGATACCCTACGCGGCCACCGCCAGCGTCGGCTTCCTGCCCGATCTGCTCAGCAAGGTCGAGAAGGCGAAGATGATGCGCGGCACGCGCATCATCACGCTGCTCATTCCCTGCCTCGACGGCTGGGGCCTGCCCGACGACGCGGGTCTGACCGCCGCGCGTTATGCGGTCGAGAGCGGCGCGTTCCCGCTCTACGAAGTCGAGAACGGACGCACCTACACGCTCAACTACACGTCGAAGACGCGCCCGCTGCGCGATTATCTGGCGCTGCAACGCCGCTATCGGCATTTGAGCTCAGCCGACATCGAAACCCTGCAAGCCGAAGTCGACGACGGCTGGGCGAGACTGCTGCAGCGGGTCGAGGCCGGAACGCTAGGCGACACGAGCACCGTGAGCAACTCCGGCGTGCCGAGTTTGTAACGTAACGAATGTAAGGGGTATCTCGTGCACTCGAATCAGATGCGTGTCTTGATACACCTCAAGCTGAGTGAATAGGAGAACTGAACATGAACCCAACATTGTTCGAGATCGGAGTCGCCATATTCATGGTGGCAGTGAGCGTTGGCCTCATCGTGTGGTTTTCAAGATCCATGGCGGCTGCCTCGGGAAGGCGCTTGATGCACATGCTGACGCGTGCTGGAGTGGACCCCGAAGTTGCCAAGCATGGTGACACCAAGGCGATCATTCAAGATGTGCGGCGCCGTTGCCTCAGGTGCCGGTCCGAGGACTTATGCGACAGGTGGCTCGCCGGAAAAGTCGAAGGCGACCATAGCTTCTGCCCCAATGCGCAGATATTTCGCACATTGACCAGGACCAAGGCGCGCGTCGCACTCTAGCGTTGTGCGGCGGAGTACGCGCAGGCTCCGTAATCCTCCAATTCAGGAGCGGGGGAGTTCCATGTTCGATAAACCGGTCAGAAGCGTGATGCAGCGACGAAAGGTTCTCAAGGCTGTGCCGGAGACCCTCGTCAGCGAAGCGGCCAAGCTCATGGCGGACAAGAATGTCGGCGCAATCATGGTAATTGAAGACGATCATCTCGTCGGAATTTTTACCGAGCGCGACGTCGTATTTCGGGTCGTCGCGCGTGGGCTTGACGCGCAGACCACACGGCTTGCCGACGTGATGACGCGCGCACCGCACACCGTTGATCCGAACAAGTCTTTCGGGTACGCATTGCTAGTGATGCAAGAGAACGGTTTCCGCCACCTACCCGTCACGCAGGACGGCAAGCCGATCGGGATCGTTTCATCTCGCAGCGCGATGGATCCCGAATTGGAGGAGTTCGTGTCTGAAGCAAATCGGCGAAAGCGCCTCGATAAGGAACGCTAGGCCATACTCCTCCTGAGCCGCTCAGGTTCTAGATCCGCGCATGCGCCTCCTCGGCCGTACCAGCGTATGAGATCGACCGGCAAATACATGGCCCGCTAGCCGGTCGGAAGAAATTTCGACGAGGCCCGGATCAGCCTTACAGAAACAACTTTCGCACCGCTTCATGGTTCGACGCGCTTTGCACGATGTCGCCATGCGTCGGGATCAACCAGCTTGGCGGAGCCTTCTCGAACTCCGCGGCGAGCCAACGCTTCAGCGCCGCTTTGTCGCGCACCATGAAAAGCGTCGCGATGTTGTTGAGCTTGAGACCGGGTCCGCTTCCGCTGAGCCTGAACAAAACTTTGAAGACGGGATTGCTGGGAAGCACAGGGAGATTCATGACGATATCGGTGACATACCACACCGGCCCGCGTTCGCTCGCAATCCGCACCAGCACTTCGCCGGTCTTGTAGTGCGGCATGTCGATCAGTTCGAGGCGAGGACCGGTGATCGACGCCGCCTCGGCAAGCGGCCGGATTCCGCGCAACTTCGACTGCCGCTCGACGCGAGCAATCGACTGCGCCGGAGCGAATATGGCCGCCTCGGGGAATCGCGCTTTCCATTCGGCAAGGCCCAGGTAATGAAATGCATTCGGTGCCACCAATGCGCGCACCGAGCCGTATCGGGACAGGTCTTCGAACACGCTGCCGGCGGTCCGGCACGGCGGGCTAACGATGGCGAGCCCGCCCTCGACACCTACCGCAAGTGCATTGGCCGTTCCAGGCCCGAACGAGTACGCATACGTCAATATCGGCGCGCCGGCGTCAAAGACCTTCCAGCCGTTCACAGTCGTGTCCATGCGCTTACCATACTTGATCGGTACGGACAGAACGAGTCAGAGCGAATCCGATGCCGCATGCGATGCAGTCTTGCACTGACCAACGTCTACCGGCGCGGTGGTACGGTTATGATCGCTGCGCTATAGTCTCATTGGTGAAAAGCGTGCGCGCTCCGCGATCCTTGCTTGATGCGACGAATACCGTATCGATCGGTGACGATCAAGCGGTTGCCGACGCTACCGATCGTATTCTCGCGCAATGTTTCGGCGCCGGGAGTTTCGACCGCGAACTGCTTCACGCCAGCTTCACCCTCGTCGGCCGCCTCTTTGCGGGCGAACATGCCGGCTACTTGGCCTGCGACATGCCGTATCACGATCTGCGGCATTCGCTCGACACGGCTCTGGTGATGGCCCGACTCATCGCCGGCTACCAGAGCGAACAAGGCGTCTCTCCCGGTGTGCTCACGCCGGAGCACGGCCTGCTTGGCGTCCTGCTCAGTCTGTTGCATGACGCGGGTTTCATCCGGAAGACTTCGGAAGCAGCGCTCTGCGGCCCGCAGTTGGTGGCCGAGCACGAATCACGCAGCGTTGAATTCGCCAGGAGCTATCTGGGAACAACATCGCTCGCCAAGCACGCGGCGCTGGCGTCGTTGATCTTCGCAACTCAGCTGGGGCCGGATCTCAAAGAGTTCTTCGCCGGGTATGAAGGCCGGGCCATTACGCTCGGTCAAATGCTCGGCAGTGCCGACCTGTTGAGCCAGATGTCCGATCGCTGCTATCTCGAGCGCTGCTTTTACCATCTTTATCCGGAACTGGTCCTCGGGGGGCGCGACCGCGTGCGCACTGCGGACGGCCAGGAGCAACTGCTTTACCGCGACGCCTTCGACCTCTTGCGCAAGACGCCGGGATTTTACGAGAACATCGTCCGCAAGCGACTCAACCAGGACTTCCAGCAGGTGGCTCGCCTTCTCGCGGTGCATTTTGCTGGCGACGACCCTTACGCCGAGGCGATCCATTGCAACCTAGATCGATGCGCCCGCATGGTCGCAGAAGGCCCGTCCGGCCTCCCGCAGCGCGAACCGATCACGACGACCCGCAACCTCGCAGCGATCTACCACGCCCGGCCGCCGCGCCCGGCGCCCGCCCATTGACCAACCGCAGGGAACTTGCCGACCAGCGCTGCGCGCCGTTGTGCCACGGCAAATTATCCCCGGAAGAGCTTCAGGCCGTGACCGTGAACGGCCGCATCATGTCGTTGTCCTCATGCTCGACGATGTGGCAGTGGTGGACGTAGCTCTGCGGCGCCGTCAGGCCCGTTGGCAGATCGAACTTGGCGCGGATGGTCGTGAAGTAGCCAGGGTTCGCCTTGACCGTGTCCTTGAAGCCGCGCTCCTCCGGCGCCGGCGGCTCCATCGGGCCGGTCGCGAAGGGGGTCGGGTCGATGCCGCCAGGGACACCGTTTTCATCGCCGTGGGCAGCTTCGTAGGCCTCGACATCAAATGGCGTGCGACCGACCACCTGGAACGTCACCAGATGCACGTGCATCGGATGGGTATCCTCAGTGAGATTCACGTAGACCCAGTCTTCGACCGTACCGAGCTTCGGTGTCTCAGTCGCTGTTCCGCCGTCGAAGTGCGTACCGTTCAGGTTAAGAAACCACCTCGCGGTCTCGGGGGCGACCTCGTTGAGGGTGACGTAGCGCGTCGTGACCGGATCGTGCAGGTCGGCCTTGCGGCCCGGAAGGCTTGACGGAATCGAGGTGGGACCGGGATGGCTCACGCTCGTGCCGACACGGATCTGCATGACCTGCTCGAGCTGAGGGGCCGGGTTCGATACCGGCTTCTGCGGCTTGTGGTTCTTCATCACCAAGGTCGCGCCCGCGAACTTGCTGAAGTCGACGAGGATGTCGGCGCGCTCCGCCGGCGCGAGCACGATCTCCTTCACCGGCACCGCCACGTCGAACATGCCTCCCTCGGCGCCGATCTGCCACAGCGCCGGCCCGCCGATGTCGAGACCGAGGATGCGCGCGTTGCAGCCGTTGAGAATGCGGAAGCGGTACATGCGCGGCTCGACCTCGAGGAACGGCCAGACTTTGCCGTTGACCAGCATGACGTCGCCGAAGTACTCGCCGATCCAGGTCACGCCGGGAATGTCGCTCACCGGATACCGGAACGTCCCGTCGGCGTTGAACTGCCGGTCCTGGACCACCAGCGGGATTTCGTAGGCGGCGCCGGGGATCCCGATCGGGTTGGGCTCCGTGCCGGTGTCGTACCCATCGCGAATGATGTACGCGGCGGCGAGGCCGGCGAAAACGTTGAGTCGCGTTGCGCCGTCGGCATGGTCGTGGAGCCAGAGCAATGTTGCCGGATTATGAGGCGGCTCATTGGGATAGAAGACACTCTGCGTTTCGCCTGGGCCAAATCCGTATGGGCTAACAGCGGGGTTGCCATCGCTGTCGCCTGCCACGAAACCGCCGTGGAGGTGGGTCAATACCCGTACCTGGTCGCCGAGCGGGGTGAGCCGCGTGTCGACCGGAATCCACTGCGGGTATGTCGTGGGCAGCGCGTGCGTGTAGGTCACGTTCAGTGGCGTCCCGCTTTGGGCAATGAGGACCATCCCGAACGAGCCTGCCTGGCCCGCAAGGCCGGACCCGTCGTCATACGCCCAAATCGGGGTCGGCGGCAGGTCAGGGTGAAGCTGCCGGCTTATCTCTCTTTGAGTGAACGAATACGTGTCCGGCGCGCTTGGCGTGGCGACGACGATTCCCGCGCCCGGCAGGGGCAATGGCTGGACATATTTCGCGAGCTTGCCGCCTTTCGCGGCACGCGCCGGCCACGGTAGCGCCAACGCGCCGCCGACACCCAGGCCGTATTGAAGAAAACGCCGCCGTGTGATCTGCCTCATATGTCCCCCATTGCCAGACGTGTCTGCGACGGCGGCTCCTGGACCATCACTCATGGACATGCATCTGCGACTGTTGGTAGTTCGCAATGCCGACCTTGTCGATCAGCTCGAGCTGGATTTCCAGCCAGTCGATATGGTCCTCCTCGGATTTGAGGATGCCCCGAAAGAGATCGCGGCTCACGTAGTCGCCGCAGGTTTCGCAGTCGGCAATGGCAGCCTTCAGGACCGGATGCGCTGCAAGCTCGAGCTTGAGGTCGCACCCAAGTGCTTCCTTGACGTCCTGCCCAACCAGGAGCTTGTGCAGATCCTGCAAGTTCGGTAGTCCTTCAAGGAAGAGGATGCGCTCGATTAGGCTGTCAGCGTGCCCCATCTCGTCGATCGATGCCTTGCGCTCGTGCCTGCCAAGGCTACCGAATCCCCAGTGATCAAACATCTTGGCATGCACGAAATACTGGTCGATTGCGGTGAGCTCGTTGGTCAAGACCTCGTTGAGGCGCTTGATCACCTTGGCATCGCCCTTCATCTAGTTCCCTCCCTGCGTCGACGGCGCGACTTCGCCTGACGCGCCAGTAATCCTTGCGACGGTTTCTAGCAGCAGCGACTTGGCGCAGGAGACGCACCGGCCGCATCCGAGCCCCATGCCCAGACCTTGGGCGAGATCCTCGGCGCAGCGCGCGCCGAGTTCTGCGGCCTGGGCGATCTGCCGATCGGTGATCGCGTTGCAGATGCAGATGTACATGAGACGAACGTATCATTGCGCAAACGGCAATGCAAATCATTCCTATTCACGAATATTGATCTGGCTCAAAGACTGGTCTTGGGAATTCGGCTATGAAGCGGCGCTATTGCTTCGAGGCGCAGCGCTTCTTGGACGCAAGAAAGCGAAGACCAATGGCGTAGTGGCCACCAAGGCGCTCACCCGCAAGCTGGCGCGCGCCTGCTACCCGGGCTTGCCATCGATGCGGGCTCGCGCCAACACCGGCCAATAGCGAAGCGCATACAGCGCAAACGCGCTCGACCAGCATATTGCCGAGGCGATGACGGTCGTGAGATAGACACCTGGCAATAACATGCCGCCGAATACCCTGATCGCCGCGGCGAGTTGGACCAGGACGTAGCACATCACCTCGAAGCCATCCGCTGTCAGCGGGCGTCCGGTATGGCCGCGCGCAGTACGAGTCATCATGCCGATGGTCAGGCCGCCAATCGCGCCAATGGTCAGGGCGTGCACGGCCAACGGCTCGGCAATAACCCCCAGCGTCGCCAACGCGCGCAGCACGAGGTAGACGACTATCCAGCCGTACGCAGCGTGCAGAATCCAGACCAGAGCGTTTGGCCATGTCCGCCACGGTTGCCACAAGTAGAACCGGGCCGCGTGCGCGGCTGCAACGGCGAACGTCAGCACGGCAACCACGGTGGAGGAGGCTTGCAGCAAGTCAGCCGCGAACAAGGCGAGAATCCCACCCAAGGCGAGCTTTTCGACTAAGGGGTGGCGTGTGGCTCGGGCACCCGGTATGCCGTTGTTGGTGAACATCGGAATGACCCGCCCGCCCATTACCGCCATGATGAACAGCACGACGTCAAGGCCGACTTGCATGCTGACAAGCTGCGGCCACCTCAGTATGCCTAGGAAAGAAAGGTGCACAGCGAGCGTGGCAAGGCTAAGCACGACCAGCAGGGCGATGAAGAAGTAATTGCGCCGATTGCCGCTGCGTACGAGCGGGATGCCGATGCCGACGGCCACAGCGAGAGGAAACGCAGCGTTGACCAACGCTGCGGCCAGCGCATACGGTGTCAGCACCAATGCCCGCCCGGCAACCCAGAGCGCGGCGTAACCCGCAAGTAGCGCTCCCGTGGGCGTCGGTTGGCCGGTCCAGTTGCGCACGGCGGTGAACAGAAATCCGGTAACCACCGCCAGGGTGTAACCGAACAGCATCTCGTGGCCGTGCCAGACCGGGTTGCGTAAGTAACCGGCAGGCAGATAGCCTGAGTATTCGCACGTCCAGAGCGCTACCGACAGCGCAGCGAACACGCTGGCGAGAAAATAAAATGGCCGAAAGCCGAGATTCCACAAAGCGAACGCGGCAGGGGCGTGAGTTGGCGGCGGTCGAGCACCTTCGAGCTTGAGCATCTACGGTCGAGCGCCATCGCGCAGCTCAGCCCCGACTGCGGAAGGCCCCATTAGCAGCGTCGCAAGAATCGCTCGCGCCTGCAGAGCCCGATAGGCGTGTTCCCATTCATGCGCGCGCGGCTTGGTCCATGCAAGGCGGCGCCCGAGTACCAAAAGAGCGCTCATTTGCCAACCTCCGAGCGCGAGTTGCGCCGGCGCGTGGCGACGGCCGCGGCAGAGCACCGTCCCACCGGGCGCAGAGAAGTGATAATAGCGCTCGTTCAGGTAGCGAGTAACGTCGACGATGTCGTCGCTCCAAGCGAGCGGGCGCAAAGCAGCCACAATGCCAAGCGTCGCGTCGCAACCGATCAGCGGCTGCCTGTGCGTTTGACACTCTTGCGCGCTGCCGGCAGCCGCTTTCGGTCATCCTTCGGTTTAGTGCTCGTCGGCTTGGCCTTGGGTTTCTTCGCAATGGGACGCTTGCTTGCGCTCCTTTCGCGCGCGGCAGTCTTCTTGGGCCGTGTCCTCACGTGCCGCGGCTTGG
>Ga0137374_10005743_pt1 | contig 14759 bp, 17 predicted proteins | sample SagtaG_20_FD_104811 | JGI IMG/M metagenome (GOLD analysis project Ga0137374, IMG submission 104811) | Vadose zone soil microbial communities from Sagehorn Ranch, Mendocino, California, USA - Sage1_R_100_16 metaG | ecosystem: Environmental > Terrestrial > Soil > Vadose zone | place: USA...
CCTCGGCGACGGAAGCGTGCGTCGCGCCTCTACCACGCAGGCGAAGTCGGAGGGCTTCACGCCGAGCGCTGCGGCGGCGCTGCGAAGCTTCTCGTCCCGAGTCGCGCGCCCGGCCTCGAAGTGGAACGCGAACGCCCGCCACCGCGCGTCTGGGAAGACGTCGCGCGTGACCGCCGAGTAGAACAGGTCGTCCGTGGCGACGAGGAACGCCACCTCGGGGGGCACGGGCCGCTCTCGCGGCAGCACCACTCCGAGGGTCTCCGTCGTGGAGGTCCCGATCCGGCGTAAGGCGCCCGCCACCTCGGGCCAGTCGCGCTCGGCGAGCGCGGCGGCCTCCGGCGCGGGAGTCGCCAGCGCACAGATGGGCGCCTCGATCGCCCGACCGTCGGAGAGCTCTATCGCGAAGCCATCCCCAGCGCGCCGGAGCCCGCGCGCTTCCGCGCCCCCCAAAACGCGGACGCCTGGCATGGCGGCCACCGCCTCGCAGAGGGTCTGGAGCCCACCCCGGATGCCGAAGGTCCGGGGCACGCCCTGGCTCCGCGGCCGGCGCTTGAAGAGCGACGCGGGCCCCTCCGCGGGGAAGCCGTCGGCGCGCTGGGTCGTGACCGCGGCGAAGAACGGCGAGACCAGCTCGCGGAAGTTCCTCGGCCCGAGGAGCGCCGAGTAGTACCCCTCGACACTCCTGCCCGCCTTGCCGGCGAGGAGTCCCGGCGGAAGGTGAAGCGCTGCGTCGAGCCAGCGCAGCCGGCTCACGAGGCCGGCCGGTCCCGACCAGCGCCACGCGCCGGCGGCGCCGACGCCGACGCCGAACCGCCCGCGCGCCCTCCCCCTCTCGAGGAGCCCCGCGAGCGCTCCCGTGGCCATGGCCATCTCCACGAACCCGCCGTAGCTGGCATAGGCGCCATGCGCGCCCAGTTCGAACCAGAACCCGTCGGTGAGTCGGTGCGAGCGCAGGCAGCCGCCTACCCACCCCGATTCCCGCTCGATGACCAGCACCCTCCGCCCGGCCTTGGCCGCGCGGAAGGCGAAGGAGAGGCCGCTCACGCCCGCCCCGAGGACCACGACGTCCCCGGTCGGCTGGGCATCGCCGCGGCCGAACTCATCGAGCCTCGGGATCACCGCCACGGATGCCCCCTCGGCGAAGCGCCAGGCGGTGGCGATCGCCGCCTTCGCGCTGCGCCCTTCGACGACGATCGACATCACGGCGAACTTGTAGAGCGCGACCACTGGTCGACGTTCCAGGGGTCGATGCCGGGCGCGTCTTCGAGCGAGGGGAACATCTTCGCGAGCTTGACGAGCGCGGCGGTGGTGTCCTTGGGCCAGCGCGCGCGCCGCTCGCGCTGCTTTCGGATGTTCGAAAGCATCTCCTCCATGCTCTCGACGTCGGGACTCGTGAGCTGGACTTCCTCGTACGTGAAGGTCACCGTGCTGTCGGGGTTGTCCGTGATCTCGCCGGCGAAGCCGGCGATCGTCTTCTTGGTGCTCATGGCGGGCTCCATTCCTTTGCCGCGGTGTCCCGAAAGCCTGCTACCGGGTTTGTTGTACGGGTGGTCGATCATTTCACGATGCGGAGGAACGGGTGGAGAACCCGGCCACCAGCCTCGCGAGGATCGGTGAGATAGGGAGCGAGCAGGCGCAACCGTGCGTTCCAGCGAAGCTGCGCGATGCCGTAAGTGACGAGGGTGAAGGACAGAGCGATGGCGGTTGCGGCCCACCACCGCCAGCCGGGTCGGAACAAGGCCGGGACCATGCTCATGACAGCGCCAGCGCCGAATACCTGTGCGGCCATGAGGCAGTCGTACGCCTGTCGCATGAGGCGGTAGGCCTGAGTGGCGTCGTGCTCCGAGATGCGGCTTCGAGCGGGCTCCAGCAGGTAATCGCGGGGTCTCATCGGATTCGTGCGCTTCATGGATGGTCCTCTTGGCTACAAGGGATGGTCCATCGAGTGAGCGTCCCGCAAGCCTACTTGCGACGCACGCGTGATTCGCGAAGGACAGCCTCAAGCCGACGTTGCCGCCACCACGCGATCGCCGCGGTGGCCAGCGCGACCACAAAGATCGCGGCTAGCAAGACGCGACCGAGCAGCCACGCCCACGCGGTCGGTTGGAGAAGCCAGAGTCCGACGTACGCGGCGGCGGAGAGGCCTATCGCGGTGCACGTGCGCAGAAGCACGCCATTCACGTGTACGAGGGCTTGTCTGATGAGGAGTGCCTCGAGGTCAGGGGGCGGGGTGCGAGTGTCGTTCATGGTGGTGATAGAGGTTGCGGAGGCTGTGGTGATGTTAGGAGTCCTTGCCCTGCGCGGCCACGAAAGCTCGTCGAGGGTCGTCTTGTGCCACTCGCGCAGCGCGTCGGCGTGGTCGTTCGTGAACGCCTCGTCGAGGACGCGGAGACGGTCTCCGGCGAAGCGAAGCGCGGCTTGGCGACGTTTGACCTCGACGATGGCGTGTAGGGATTTCTCGAGGCGGAGGAGAGCGCCGAAGAAGGGGGTGTCGTCGTCGGGCTTGGTCGGGGGGTTGGACATTTGTCGCTGCCTTTCGGTCATCGGGGCGTGCGGGAGCGCCTGGTGCGCGCCGGGCGAGGGTTCATCATTCGTTTCCACGAGGGATGAACCCGGAGCACGGCGTCAGGAGGGCCGCCTGTTTCGGCAGGTTTGCCATCGCGATCCGCCGCAGCCGCTCGCGTACCGCTGGGCTCACGTCTTCCGGCGGGCGTTTCGGCCCATCCACCCACGCGTGCAGGAACCATTCGACGACCGACGCACCGTTCCGCGCGACCGCCGCCCCCCTGGAGCCGCGCGTGGCGCTCGACGATAGACGGTCCCCGAAAGTCATCCCGCTCATGCCTGGTGACACGAGGACGAGTGCCTCGACCATCTCGGGGTGCGCGAGCGCGTAGTCGAGCGCCGTCCGTGCGCCCAGTGAGAGGCCGACGAGCGTCGGGTGTGAGTTCCGCGAGTAGATCCCGCACGTCTTCGTGGTGCGCATAGTCTCCGGCGAACGGCCATGTCCGCGCTCGTCGTAACGGATAACCCAGTGGGTCCGCGCCAGCAGTTGCGAACTCCTCGTCCCAGGTGGTGAGGTCAGGTGGTGAGGTCCAGGAAGCCGCATGCAACAGCAGCAGTGGCGGACCTTCGCCGGCGCCACCTCGTAGAACAGCTCTCCGCACTGAACCTTCACCGTACCCGTCATGGCGCTGCCTCCTTGATCCCGGCCGCGGAAGCGGAAGCCACGAACGAGGCGATCGCTTCCACGAACTCCGCCGGTCGCTCCACCTGCGGGCAGTGACCCGCCGAACGGATGAGGACGAGCCTCGCGTCCGCGAGGGAACGGTGGAGCTTGCGCGCAGTCTCGAGGGAGGTACCGGGAAGCCGATCGGCCTCACCCCACGCGATGAGGGTCGGCACGCTCGGTGGCGGCGCGGGGCGCGCGCCGCCGTAGGCGATCCCGAGGATGAGGTCGACCTGAGCGGGTGGCGGATCGGCCAGGACGCGCCTCAGCTCGGCCGGGGCGCGTGCCGGATCGGCGTACGCCCGCGGGAGGACCGCGGGGCTGAAGACGAGCTTCAGGTAGAGCGCGCGGAGAAGCCGTCGCAAGGGAGCGATCGCTGCGAGGCCGCGCATGAGCAGCGGCATCTCGAAAGGCATGCCGTTCACGAGAACTACGCCGCGGCAGCGCGCGCCGAGCCGTGCCGCAAGCTCCCACACGACTGCGGCGCCGAAGGAATTGCCGATGCACCACACGCGCGGAACCTTCAGCGAGCCGAGGAGCTGCACAAGCCACTCGGCGTACGCGTCGAGCGAGGGAAGCCCGGGCAGCGAGCGATCTCCGATGCCGGGAAGCTCGGGCGCGATCACCTGGAACCGCTCCGCGAGGCGCTCCCACACTGGCATCCAGTGCATCTCCGCGCCGCCCCACCCACCATGCACGAGGACGAGCGGCTCGCCCTCGCCGCCTGTCCATACCTTGGAGCGCCTTCCGCCGACCTCGACTTCCCTGAGCGTCATCATGCTTCCTCCCGTCGAGCATCACTGCCGAGCGCGGGCCCGTGCCTCGCGACGCGCGCGCGACGTTTCGCCCGCCCTTAGCCCCGCGGCACAGAACGCGACGATCTCCTCGACGAGCGCGTCGGCGTCGGGGACCGCCCCCGGTCCGAACCGCTTGCGTGCGACCTGCGCCATATCGGCGCCGCTCGCGGACGTGATGAGTCCCGCCCCGAGGGTGAAGAAGAACCGACAGACTCGTTGCATCGGGGTCACGCGCGCCGGAAGGCGCGCGGCGAGAGCATCGGCGAATCGCTCGACGACGTCGCCGAAGTGGCGCCGGTGCATCGCGCGGATCTCGGGATTCGGCGAGCCCTGCATGTGGGCGAGCAGCCGCGCGAGATCCGGGCGCGTGAAGATCCACCGCCCCGCTGGGCCGAAGAAGGCGCGCAGCACGTCCTCGAGCGTTGCGGCTTCGCCGCGCGCTTCGATCTCATCGAGCAGCCGGGCGCGTTCCTCGTTGAGCGGCGCGAGCCGCCGCCGCAGGAGCGCGTCGATGAGCCCCTCGCGATTTCCGAAGTGGTAGTTCGCGAGGGCAGCGTTCACCCCGGCTTGCGCGAGGATACTCCGCACCGACACGCCCTCAATGCCGTGTCTCGCGAAGAGCCGCTCGGCGGTATCCAAGATCCGGTCCTGCGTCTCCTGGCCTGGCGGGGCCGCTGCGGCTCGCGCCGCGCGTCTGTCGATCTTGAGCATGTGCTTAACAAGCGTTAAGCGTTCGCTTAAGGCTTGTCAAGAGCTGAGATGGCCCGGGTCGAGACCCGGGAAGCGGTCGCCGAGCGGGATCAACTCCAGAGATCACGAAAGGCGTTGCTCGGAGTCTAAACTCGCGACCGTTCTGAATCCGGCCCGCAGCTTGACGCGCCAGCGTCCTCGCCCTACAGCCCGAACCGCTTCAGTGCCACCCTCGCCACCTCCTCCCCCCACTCCTGCACGAAGTGCCCCGCCTCCGGGTGCACCCACGGCTCCGGGCAACCCCGCACGAAGCTCCTCACCCACTCCATCACTTTCGGCCCGAGTACCGGGTCCTTTGCACCGACGGCCATGAAGGTCTCGCCCCGCCACGACGTCCGTAGCCACTCCCGGGCCCGGCGGGAGACCTCCGCACCCGGCGCGTCCGGCCGATCAGGCACGAGCTGCGGGATTCTCCGCACACCCGCTTTGAAGCGGGCGTCCGGAAAGGGCGCGTCGTAGGCGGCGGCCTCCGCCTCAGTAAGGTGCGGGCAGGTCCGGCGCAGGAGCTTGCCGCAGGCGAGGTCGGGGTTCTTCGCCACATGGTCGCGCCAGGCAAGGAATCCGTCGCCGAGCGACACGTCGCCTGTGCCGAGGGCGGTGTTCATGAGGAGGAGCCGCGAGAACCGCTCCGGCATCTCCATGGGCAGCGTGAGTCCGACGAGACCGCCCCAGTCCTGAACCACGAGCGTCAGATTGCGCAGGTCGAGCTTCTCGACGAAGCGAAGAAGGAAGTCGCGGTGCAGGTCGATCGTATACGCCACGTCGTCCTCGGGCTTGTCCGACCGGCCGAACCCGAAGAAGTCCGGCGCAACCACCCGGTGCCCGCCGGCTACGAGGACCGGGATCATCTTCCGGTAGAGATAGCTCCAGGTCGGTTCGCCGTGGAGACAGAGGAACACGTGCCGCGCGTCCTGCGGGCCCTCGTCGATGTAGTGCGCGCGCAGGCCGGCCGGGCCGAGGTCGTCGAAGTAGTGCGGCCCGAAGGGGAAGCCCGGGAGGTTCGCGAAGCGCTCGTCGGGGGTGCGCAGAACGGATGGCATCGCGGATCCGTAGCACGCGAGAGGGCGCGTGGTCATCGCCCTCGACGGACGTTCACCGGCGGCAGCGCAGCGACCTTCGACGTGTGAAGCGCTTGTGGGGGGCGGTTCGCGCGCGCTGACTGAAGTGCGGCGCGATGGCCGCCGGGCCTAATCGAGGAGCGAGGGGGTCACGGAGATCCGTGATCCCCTCGTGGCAAGGCGTCCTCGGACTCCTCCCAGGTCTTGCCCCTGCGCACGGCTGCAAGGTTGAAGCGCTCGCCCTGGTTGTCGGAAGGGTTCAACCACAGCAGCCGCTCGAACACGGGCGCAGCCTCGTCCGCCCTCCCGAGTCGCCAGAGCGAGAGGGCGTATCCGTGGAGGCATCGCAGGAACGGCCGGTTGTCGACGAGCCCCCAGGGGAGCACGCCCGAGAACTCCGGTCCGAGGCTCAACTCGCCGATGCGCACGCCGGCCTCGTAGTGCCGGATCGCGTGGCTGGGCGCGGTGTCGAACTCCCAGTTGCCGAGGTGGGCGTGACCATCCAGGCACCGCAGGTCGCGCTCGAGGAGCCCCATCACCTTCGTCCACGCGTCGCTCGTCTTCCCCGACTCGTTTAGCTCCACCGCATCAAGGATGGGATCCGAGTCCCACTCCTCGGGGTCGGCGCCAGGGACGACCTGTTCCATCTCGAACGCCGGCCGCGGGCCGCGCGCGACGATCTGCTGGGCCCAGGGTTCGAGAGGATCGCCCTCGTCGCCCCAGTACTCCTCGCGCGGGTTCCACATGTCGTGCGGCGCGAGACGGAGGGGCACGAGCCCGAGCGCGGCCACGTCGAGCCGCGTCGACCGGACCTCGCCGGAGACGTAGGGGTGACCGGCGTACGACCACTGCTTGCGCGGCTCGATGGTCGCGATGTCGCCGGGGATGAGGTTCCAGAGGCCGGCGGTCCTGAGCGTGATCTCGCGGGCGGAGCCCACGAGCCGGCACCGGGCTGTCCGTTCCTTCACGGCGAGGACGACGAGGTCGATCGGGTGCCCGGGCTCGACGGGGGCCGGCTCGGAAGTGGATTCCATGCCGAGCCAGGCGCGGTACTCGGCGAGCGCGCCGGCCAGTGTCGTTCCTTCGGGCGCGGTCACGTCGGCGAGCGCCACGGCGTGCAGCGCTCCGCGGTGGCGGACCGTAGCCGTAAGACCGCGCCGGACGTTCCCCTCGAAGTCGATCGAGAGGAGCGTCACCGGTTCCCCGATGACGAAGGCATCGACTGGGTCCGACAGCGCGGCGGCGAGCCGGGCGCGATGGTGCTCGAACTCCGCGAGCGCGCCCTGGCGGTCGTTAGTCGGTCGTCTTCCTGGCATGCGCGCCGACTCTACCTCAGGCCGCCCCGATGTCCCGGCCCGAGCCGTGCTAGGCGCCGAACTTGCACCAGCCGCAGCCCGCACGGCGCCTACCGTGGCAGGCACTCATGTTTCAGGGTGACCACACAGTTCCGGCACCGAAAGATCCCGAGACTGCCGTCGCTCCTTGCCGCGCCGCGCCCACGGCGAGCGCGACAGCGGCTTCGAGGCGCCGGCGCGCCGGAAGCGACCGTTTTTCATAATCAAGGTCGTTCGTCGAGCAGGATGACAAGCTTGCCGCGCGTCCGCTGCCGCTCGGCGTCGCGGTGCGCTGCGACAATCTCTTCTAGTGGGTAGACGCGCTCGACGTGAGTCCTGACTAGGCCTTGCTCAACCAGCGCGCGGATGGCCGCGAGCGCGTCCGACCGCGGACTCACCGCCACGAACTTGGCCTGGGACGTCGTCAGGATGCTCCAGAGGAGCCGGGGGGTCGGCGTCGTGCCGACATAGGTCCCATGGCGCCGTAGGGCCGATCGAACCTGGACCAGCGAGCGGTTGTTCACGACGTCGAACACCACGTCAAAGCGATCCCGATCACGCGCGAAGTCGCGGATCGCATAGTCCACCACCTCGTCGGCGCCGAGCGCCTTGCAGAAGTCTGCATTGCGGTCACTGCACACGGCGGTCACATACGCGCCGTGCGCCCGGGCGAGCTGTATGGCGAAGTGACCGACGCCGCTGCTTCCGCCGTTGACGAGGAGACGCTGCCCGGGACGAAGCCGGCCAAGTTCGAACAGCGCTTGCCATGCCGTCGTCGCCGCCATCGGCAACCCAGCGACCTCGGTGAAGCCCAGGCCCCGGGGAACCAGCTCGAGCTGCCCGGGCCGCATGAGCACCTCGTCGGCGAAGGCGCCGCCGGTAAAGTTACCCAGCAACCCGAACACCCGGTCGCCGGTTCGGAACCCGACCACCCCGGCGCCCACCGCCAAGACCGTGCCTGCCACGTCGAACCCCTGCCTGGTCCTCGGTCGCCACAGCCCGGTCACCGCTCGAAACCGACCTTGCCGGTTCTTCCAATCGATGGCGTTCAGCGACGAAGCAGCCACGCGAACAAGGACGGTCCTCGGTCGGATGGAAGGGCGCGGCGCCTCGACGATCGTGAGCACCTCGGGCGGGCCATATCGAGCGTAGTCGACCCGTCGCATCGTGGTCCTTCGTCGGTCGGTCTCCATGGCTCTCTCCTTGTTGACCCCCGGAGCGTAAACCCTGTAGCGTGCTTCAAGGTCAAGAGGAGATCCCGGTGGAGATTCCGAGCTCGATCAGGATTGGGGAAGTGGCGCGACGCGCGGGGGTGAGCCGCGAAGCGATCCGCTTCTACGAGCGGCGGGGGCTCCTCGCCACGCCCCAGCGCCTCGCGAACGACTACCGCGTCTACCCCGAGGGTGTCATCGACGCTCTGAAGTTCATTCGCGCGGCGCAAGAACTCGGGTTTTCGCTTGAGGAGATTCGGCGGGCGATGCCCCTCCTCGCCGGCGGGGGAACGCACTCCGTGCGCATCCGCGGCCTGATCAAGGCCAAGCTGGGGGCGCTTGAGGATCGAATCGCGCGGCTCCGGTCCCTGCATCGGCGGCTGCTCGACCTCTTTGAGGGGTGCGCACGCGCACCGTCCGACAGCCTCCCGCGCAAGGCGCGGCGCTCAGCGCGCGGCCGACGCTCGCGACGGCGACCGGAGCGGTAAAGCACCATCCAGATCACCCACCCACCTCGGGCCGTAGCGACACAGCCCCGCCCCTGATCAACGAGCGTCAGCATCGGACCGACGATCTCCCGCCGCGGAACCGTCAACGCATCCAGCGCGAACGGCACACCTTGGCGAACGTCAGGCCTGTTTGCATTGCCAGAAGAACCTTGCGGGCCTTCGAGTCGAGATCGAGGGAGGCGCTCACGCCGCCGTAACGGTCACAGCTGCTAGTGCCGGTCACGGGAACAGCTGCCCCCGCCGAGCGACTGTCGCCGCGATAATTGCACTTCCCTGTGCCTGTTCTCCTTCTCTGTGACGGTGCATATGTGACGAAGACGTCGAGGCTCAGGTCATCACCGCCAAGAGGAGACCGACCATGGACGACCACAGCGTGTTCGATTTCAGCCAGGAGATCTCCGGCGAGAACCGGAAGCTGTTCATTCGCGTCCGCCTGCTCTCGGTGGTGGGTCTGCTCCTCGCCATGCTCGCCGCGGCGCTGTTCATTGGATGAAGGGCCACTCGGCTTGTGCGCAACGATGTGTGGCCCTGGTGCCTCCTGTGCCGTACGAACGCGGCCGCGCGGTCCTCGGTGAGATCGTGAACGGCGAGCCCCTTGGCCTCCAGCCACCGGCCGAGGTGAGCCAGCAAACGGAGGTGCCGAAGTATCGACAACGGTGTGTAGCCCTGCCGCGCCAACTCGGCCCAGAGTCCCTGGGCGTAGGATGGACTGGACCTCGGACCCGTACTGAACCCGGATCGAACATGCCTTCCTCCTCGACGGCGGAGTGCGTGAAGAGGCCAGGATGCTCCCTCCGGTGGCTCCGGATTCTGCCGCGTCTCGCGAGTTCATCGCTCTGCGCCCCAGCCCAGGGGCAAGGCAACGCCGTTCGAGGGGTACTGCCGACAGAATGGCATTGCGTGCCCGGCGCCGTCTGGTGCCGAGCCGGACGCGCGGCAGCGCGGCGGAGCCGCGGCCGCTCCTCCCCGAGCCGCCGGCGAAGCGCACATCCGTTCTCATACATCGAAGAGCGTCGACAGCGTCTCGCCGGACGGCGTGGACGCGGTGATCACGCTCTGCGCCGAGGAGGTCTGCCCGGTGTTCCTCGGGAAGGCGCACCGCATTCACTGGGGGATGCGGACCCGGCTGGCGGCGGGAAGACCGAAGAAGAGCAGCTTCAGGTGTTCCGGGACGTCCGCGATGAGCTACGCCGTCGCCTTTGCCGCCGTGTTCCGCTGAGCCGGGCCATCACGAGCGGATTCGGGCCATCCCGCACGCGATCCCGCCGACAGTCCGGAGGGCCTCGCGGATCCGCTCGGACCAGAAGGCTCCGCTCACGCGGATGCAGTTTCGGAAGCGGTCGCTCGTGGTGAAGAGCGTTCCTGGGGCGACGGCGATCCCCTTGCGCAACGCCTGCTCATGAAGCGCGAGCCCGTCCACCTCGGGGGGCAGCTCCACCCAAACGACGAACCCGCCCTCCGGGCGTGTCACCCGCGTCCCTGCCGGAAACCACCGAGCGATCGCGGCCCGGACGTGCGCGAGCTGCGCCGCGTATGTCCTGCGCATCGCGCGGAGGTGGCGGTCGTACCCGCCGCTGGTCAGGAACTCGGCGACAGCGAGCTGCGTCGGTGATGCCGTGGCAAGACTAAACACGGACTTCAGCCGCTGAACCGTCTCGATGTACCGGCCCGGAGCGATCCAGCCGACGCGGTACCCGGGCGCGAGCGTCTTCGAGAACGACGAGCAGTACAGGACCAGCCCGGCCTCGTCGTACGCCTTCGTCGCGCTCGGGCGGTGCGGTCCGAATCCGAGATCACCGTACACGTCGTCCTCGATGAGCGGGATCTCGTGGGCCCGTAGCAGCCGTACCAGCTCCTCCTTCCGCTCGTCGGGCATCACGCTCCCGAGGGGATTGTTGAAGTTCGCGATGACGAGGCAGGCGCGGACGGGGTTGTGCCGGAGGGCGTAGGCGAGGACGTCCACGCTCATCCCCTCGCGCGGGGTCGACGGGATCTCGAGCACCTTCAGCCCGAGCCACTGGATGGAGTTGAGGAACGTGTAGTAGACGGGCGAGCCGATCGCGACGGTGTCCCCGGGTCGGCAGGTGGCCTGAAGCGCGAGCGTGACCGCCTCGACGCACCCCGAGGTCACGACGATCTCCTCCGGTGTGAGCCGACACCCGGAGTCGAGCGAGCGCTTCGCGATCTGCGTCCGGAGCCGCTTGAGCCCCTTTGCGCCAGCGTAGGAGACGCTGTCGATGCGGAAGCGCCGCGCCGCTGTCGCGAGCATCCGGCTCAGCTTGTCGATGGGGAGCAGCTCGGCGTTGGGCACGCCGCGTCCGAGCGGTACGAGACCGGGGTCGGCGAGCGTCCGCATCACCTCGAGCGGGCCACTGCCCAGGTCCACTGCCGTCGCTGCAAGGTTCTGCTTCGGTCCTGTGTATTCGACCGCTCCTTCGGGCTCGGGTATCGCGCAGGACACGTAGTACCCGGACTGCGGACGGGCCTCGATGACCCGCCGGTTCTCGAGCTGCGCGTACGCCTCCATGACGGTATTGATGCTGACCCGCATCTGCCGACTGAGCTCGCGGATCGAGGGAACCCGGTCGCCCGGCCGGTACGTGCCACGCGCGATGAGGTCCGCGACGTCAGCCGCGATCCGTTCGTAGAGGAGCGGTCGTGTCGCCGCGCGGCGCCCAGCCGTTGCCATTCGCGGATCATACCGCCGATGCGGTATGACAAGAACAGTCACAGATCCATCGTTGAGACACGGGTACAGTTCGGGCGCGTCGTCACTGTGCCCCTCCGCAATGTGAAGCGCTGCATCTGAACTCCTCGCGACCTCCGCGCCATCCTAGCCGTGCACGCCGCGACGAGCGCGGCGGGCCGCGAGGAGAGTTCATGTACGCGGTGACGATCGAGAACAGGGGCGATGCGAGGTACCACGCGACGAGCCGGGGCTACGGATTCGTGCTCGGGCCACAGGGCGCCGGGGCAAACCCAGGTGACACGCTGCTCGCGGCGCTCTGCGGGTGCATCGGCCATTACGTCCGCCAGTTTCTGCAGGAGCGCGGGATCGCGTCGGATGGGTTCGCGATCGCGGCGGCCGCGGAATCGACGCCCGACCAGACCCGGCTGGCGCGGATCGATGTCTGGATTGACCTCGGGGGCATGTCGCTCAACGAGGCCGGTCGGAAGATCCTCTTGGCCGCCGCCGAGCGCTGCAAGATCCACAACACCCTCAAGGCCGCGTGCGCGGTGACGATCTCGCTCGGGAAGCAGCCGTCTCGGGAGGACATTCCGGCAGCAACGCCTGGCCGCTGCGGCTGAAGCGAGAACCGTACGGAGCGACTCGAGGCGCACATGACGACTCCAACGCAATTCGACCAGACGCACCACTTCATCCTCGAGACGTTCGTGGAGCGGGGGTACGCGCCTCACTACACGGAGATTGCAGCGCGGTTCGGCGTCGCGCCGGAAGAAGGAAAGAAGCTTCTCCACGAGCTGACGGCCACGGGGTTACCGGTGTGGGTCTACCCCGGCACCGACCTGATCGCCTCATGCGCCCCGTTCAACAATCAACCTACGCAGTACCGGGTCGGCATCGACGGCCGGCCCGGCTGGTTCGGGCAGTGCGGATTCGAGTCCCTGGCCCTCTGTTGGGTCTTCCCGGGCAAGGCGGTCCAGATCGAGTCTCCGTGTCTCGACTGCGGAGAGCCGCTGCGGGTCGTGGTGCTCGATGGAGTCATCGAGAGCCGCGACCCCCCGGGGATCGTCTGCTACGTCGATATCCCCATCAGCCAGTGGTCGAAGAACTGGCCGTTCACGTGAAGCCGTATCCATCTCTTCCGGTCGGAAGAGCACGCGAGGAATTGGTCGGGATTCCGGGCGGGGACCGAGGAGGCGATCCTTCCGCTCTCCTCCGTGATGTCCATCATGAGCACGCCCCGGCACACGGCGAAGCTGAACGGCCACTACATATCGTCTGCTCCGGAATACGCGTCGATGTTCTTCGAGAGGGTTCGGGAGGTCACGCGCAACTCGCCGTTCTGGGACCCTCAGCGCAAGTAAGGCGTGGGGCAGTTGCGGTGCGCCCCTGGGTTCTTGGAAGGCCTGTGATTATGCCGCGTCTCTCGCGCCGCCTGCGCCTGGCTGACGTCCCCGGCCTGATGCCGGCGCAATGGAAGGCCGCGCGTGAAGCCGCGGCTGCCCCGTCGGCGACCGTCCCGGCCTGACGACTGCGGCGCCTCGCGCGCCGCGACCTCAGCAGCTCGAAACGCCGCCCTCCGCCAGCATTACCTCGCGGCTGGGGTCAACCGTCACGCCGGGTGCCGTCCACCGGACGGACACGCCCTCAGTGATTTCCGGAGGTAGCGTGTGCGCGGGTGGTCCTTCGCAGTATGACGAGCTGACGCCGTGGCCGAGTCGTCAGCACGTTCCGGGGCGCGCGGACGGTGCCGCGCGTCGGCGCGTCGAGATGACGCGGCGGCTCAGAGACTCGAATGACCGCTTAGCGAAAGTGAACACCTGTCTGGTCGGAGTCGTCGCGTTCGCCACCATCGTCGGCGTGATCGTGCCGATCCTTCAGCTGCTCAAGCGTTAACAGCTGTCGTTCCGGCCCGCGCCCCTCGGCGCTCGCCGTCGCCTGGATCGGGAATGCCACCTTCGGCACAACGCCGACCGCCTGTTCCACTCTCCTTGCCGCTTCTACCGAAGAAGGAACTTGCGGCCCGATCCGAACGCGCGCGAACGCACCTCCGACGCGACCGCGCTCGCGATCGGCTGACCGAGTCGGCCGACCGGGACCCGTCACCTCCGCGGCGGCGACCAGGCGTCGACGGCCCTCACCCGCTGGTCTCCCGCCCGCGCCGCATGTGGAGCACCCGCCGGGAGCGCCAACACCTCGCCCGGTCCGACGTGCGCCTGGCCCGAATCGAGCTCGAAGGTCAGCTCTCCCTCCAGGACCATCGTGATCTGATCCGCCTCGTGAGCGTGGCGCTCGAAGCGCGCCCCGGGCTCCACCTCGAACCAGGTGAGCATCACGCGCTCGAGCGCGACGGCGAAGTACACGGCGCCTGGGACGTCCGGCCGCAACCGGAGCACCTCGCGCGGATAGTGGCGCGCTTCGCCCGCGATCCTCCCGCGCATGCAGACCGCCGTCGACGGGCAGATCCCCCGGAACTGCGGCAGCGCCGCGATCGCCGGGGGCACGGACGCCCGATCGACCTGCTCGAAGCCCTTCCTGCCCGCGTACTTCTCGGCGGTCGTCGTGAGCAGCCAGGCCATCCGAGCGCCCTGGAGCGACGCCAGGGCGACCGCCCGTTCGTGCAGGGCCGCGGCGATCCCCTCGCCGCGCCGGTCCGCGACCACCGCGAGCGACCGGAGCAGACAGTCCTCCCCCACGACCTCGACGGCGACGCAGCCGACCAGCCGCCCCTCGGCGAGCGCAACGACGAACTCCTGGCGTGAGCCGCCGAGATCCTCCACCGGCAGCCCTTCGCTCGCGAGGAGCGAGCGGATCGCGTCCGCGTCGCCCACCTTCGCGAGCCTGTACTCGACCTCGCTCATGTGTTCCCCCTTCCTCCGATTCTTCCGTATTCGGCGATTCGAGCGGTTCGAAATACTCACGGCGCGCTCTCCGCGACGATCTGCCGAATCACGTTGGACACCACGCCCGCCGGCTCGACGCCGGCCACGATCCGTTCCAGCGTCGCCTCCATCTCGTCCAGCTCCACCCGATCGAACGACCGGCTCGCGTACTCGTCTCCGCGCCATGTTCGCAGATTGGACAGGTGCAGCTCGGCCATGTGCGCCGCAGGGATCTCCAGCACCTCCGCCCGGGAGTCCAGAACCCGCCACGGCGAGCGCGCGAAGGCGGCGTCGAGCGTCGCG
>Ga0137374_10005747_pt1 | contig 14754 bp, 14 predicted proteins | sample SagtaG_20_FD_104811 | JGI IMG/M metagenome (GOLD analysis project Ga0137374, IMG submission 104811) | Vadose zone soil microbial communities from Sagehorn Ranch, Mendocino, California, USA - Sage1_R_100_16 metaG | ecosystem: Environmental > Terrestrial > Soil > Vadose zone | place: USA...
CCAGACCTTCCTCACGGTGCTCGACGACTTCGGCGCGTACCCGGCGGTGATCGCGCGCGAGCTGGCCCGGTATCTGCCGTTCCTGGCCACCACGAAGATCCTGGCGGCGGCGGTGCGGCGGGCGGTCAGGAATGCGGCGGCGCACGAGGCGATCAAGGAGCACGCGGTGGCGGTGGCGCTCGCGATGCGGGAGAAGGGCGCGAGCGAGAACGACCTGTTCGACCGGCTGGCGGCGGACTCCCGGCTGGGTCTGTCGCGCGGGGAGATCGACGAGCTGGTCGCCGACCGGTCCGCCTTTGCCGGGGCGGCGTCCGCGCAGGTCCGGGCCGTCGCCGACCGGATCGCCGCGGTGGTCGCCACGGACCCGTCCGCGGGTACCTACACCCCGACGCCCATCCTGTAGGTCATCGCGGCGGCGGGCCGGACCCGGCTCAGGTCAGCGTGCGCAGGTCGAGGCCGTGCCAGGTGAGCGTCTCGTTGTCGCCGGTGGACCACCAGAGGTAGTCCCCGCGCGCCCCGGCGTTGGTGGCGGCCGCCGCGGCCTGGACGGTGCGCCGGCCGGCGATGTCGTAGAGGTCGAGCCGCGACACCGCCAGCCGTCCGGTCGTGGTGATCACGGTCATCAGTAGCTCGAACCGGTCGCGCAGGGCCACGTCGCTCGCGATCGCGGCGGCGTTGGCGTCGCCGATCAGGCGCCGGTCCGAGCCGTCCGGGCGGATTAGCTCGGTCTCGGTGGGCTCGGCGTTGCCGGGGATCATCCGGCACCAGACCGGGCTGCAGCTCACCTGCTTGTTCGCCGGTACCCGGACGGTCACCTCGGCGCCGGTGTCGACGTTGTGCAGCCGGGGCGGCTGGCCCGACGCGCTCGGCGCGGTCACCAGCCAGGGCCACGCCGACAGGGCCCAGGAACCGGGTACCACCCGGACGGTGACCGGTCCGCCGGCCAGCGGGACGGAGCGCAGTTCGGTCTGGTCTGGCCGGCCGGCGGCCCAGATCACGCGGTCCCCCACGACCTGGACGTCGTACTGGGAGCCGTAGAACACCGGGGCACCCACGTCGGCGGTGACCTGGGTGGCCGGGCCACCGTCCCGGCGTGCCGTCCACAGGCTCACCGTCGCATGGCCGACCGCGTCGTTGACGGTGTGCATCCAGTACAGCCGGTCGGTGCTCGCGGCGAGCCCGTCGAAGGAGCCCCCGACGACCAACGACTGCGACTGCAGCACCCGGGGCGCGCCGGTCGCGGATACCACGGCGAGGTCGCTGCGTTTCCCGTCGGTGCTCGCGACCACGCCCATCGAGGCGGTCGGGTCCAGCACCAGCGCCGGGGTGTACAACCCGCCGTCGGGGACCACCGCCGCGATCGGGAACGTCCGCGCGCCCGGCCAGACCGAGGCGAGCGTGGCCGGGCCGGTGGTACCGGCGGTGGAGGACCGTTTCGGCGTGGGCAGCCACAGCAGCAGCGCGACCGCCAGTACGCTGACGCCGACCGTGAGCCCGGTGCGCCAGCGGCTCATGACTCGTACTGCACGGCCGGCGCCGGGATCGGCGCGGCGGAGACGACCGTGAGGTAGGGGATCGGTTCGCCGTTGACCGGGTCCTTGTCGGTGCGTCCGGGGAGGTACCGGCCGGTGACCGCGATCCAGTCATTGGCCTTGAGCGTGTCGGGCAGGGTACCGGCCAGCCCGACCTTGATCGGCTGAGCGTCGGCCGCGCAGCACCGGATCACCATCCGGACCAGGTACCAGCCGTGCTCGCCGGGCAGCACGAAGCCGGAGAGGGTGACCTGGTGCCCGGTGAGGGACCTGCCGTCGTCGAAGACCGCCCGGGACGCGTAGTCGAGGACGGACAGCCGGACCGGGTCGCCCGGGGGCAGCGGACCGAGCGCGGAGCTCGCCGCGTCCAGCGCCGTGCCCGACCGGGCCGCCGAGTACGAGCCGAGCGCGGGCGGGGCGATCAGCAGCAGCGTGAGCATCGGCAGCACGAGCAGCCACACCACGTCGAACCGCCCGTGCCCGTGTGCATGATCGTGATCCGGGCCGCGGCGGGCCAGCAGCGAGGCGGCGGCGACCGCGAGCACCACGATCCCGGCCGCGATCAGGTAGGGCTTGAGCCCCACCTTCACGTACTGCTTGTACGCCCCGCTCACGGCGAGCTTGAGCAGGGTACCCCCGACCAGCGCCAGGACCAGCGCGTGCAGGTGCCGCCTCACCACGCCACCGCCCCGACCACGACCGCGGACAGGGTGGCCACCACGAACGTCGCCGGCGCGAACCGCACCGCGAAGCGCCGCCCGAACGTGCCGGCCTGCATCGCGAAGAGCTTCGCGTCGACCATCGGCCCGACGACCAGGAACGCCAGCCGCGCCGTGTACGAGAACTGGGTCAGCGACGCGGCGACGAACGCGTCGCCCTCCGAGCAGAGCGAGAGCACCACGGCGAGGCACGCCAGCACCAGGACCGACAGCACCGGCTGCCCGCCGACCGCGTGCAGCAGTTTCGGCGGTACCCCCACGTTGAGCGTCGCCGCGGTCAGCGCGCCGATCACCAGGTACCCACCGGCCTGCGCGGTATCGGTGCGGCAGGCCGCGACGAACGCGGCCCCGCGGGACAGGCCGGCCAGCTCGGGGCGCTCCGGCGTGCGCAGCCATTCCGCGCGGCCCAGCCGCAGCCAGAGCCAGCCCATCGCGACCGAGGCCAGCAGGCTCGCGCCGAGCCGGGCCCACACCATCTCGAGGTGGCCGGGGAACGCCACGAACGTCGCGGCCAGGACCACCGGGTTGATCGCCGGGGCGGACAGCAGGAACGCCAGCGCGGCCGCCGGGGTCACCCCCCGGCGGACCAGGGCGCCCGCGATCGGCACCGACCCGCATTCGCAGCCGGGCAGGACCGCGCCGGCCACGCCGGCGACCGGGACGGCCACCGCCGGCCGCCGCGGCAGCGCCCGGGCGAAGAACGACGGGGGTACCAGGACCGCGATCGCCGCCGAGACGACGGTGCCGAGCACCACGAACGGCAGCGCCTGCAGCACGATCGACACGAAGATCGTCAGCCAGGTCTGGACGCGGGGCGAGCCGGTGTGGGCGACCAACCAGCCCCGGGCGAGCACCGCGACCAGCAGGACCGCGAGGAACGCCTCGACGGCGCCCACGCGCGGCCGCGACCGGGTCGGTGCCGGTGTCGGGGCCGGCCGGGTCATCACCACGCGACACAGACTAGGACCTCATGAGGTCGGCGCGGCACCCTCCTGCTCGACCCGATCCTGGTGGTGACCGCGGGCGCCGCCCGTTCCGACCGGTAGCCCGGGGCGGCGCCGAAGTAGCATGCGAGGGCAACGACAGGGGAGTCGCCCACGTCGCCTCTGGGTGGGGAAGACATGGCGTTCCTGGTCGCGCTCGGCACCGCGTTCCTGCTGGTCGTGCCGGTCGAACTGCCCGACAAGACGTTCGTGGCCACGCTGGTGCTCGCCACCCGGTACCGGCCCGGTCCGGTCTGGATCGGGGTCACCCTCGCCTTCGGCATCCAGTGCCTGGTCGCGGTGCTCGCCGGCCGGCTGGTCGCGCTGCTGCCCCAGCGGCCGGTGCACCTGGTCGCCGCCGGGCTGTTCGCGCTGGGGGCGATCCTGCTGGTGCGCTCGGCGCGCCGGGCCGAGGTCACCGAGCTGGAGCGGGAGGCGGAGTTCGGCCGCAAGGTGGGCTACGCGAAACGATCGGGGGTACGGGCGGCGGCCGCGAGTTTCGGGGTGCTCTTCGTCGCCGAGTGGGGCGACCTGTCCCAGCTCCTGACCGCCGGCCTGGTCGCGCAGGGACGGCACCCGGTCGGGGTGTTCGCCGGCTCGTGGGCCGGGCTCGCGATGATCTCCGCCGCGGCGGTGGTCCTCGGCCGGGTCCTGCTGCGCTACGTGAGCATGACCCTGGTGCAGTACATCGGCGCGCTGGTCTGCCTGGTGCTGACGGTGGTGACTCTGGTCGGCGTCGTCACCTGAGCCACGACGACGGGATCGTGGCCAACCTGTTACGAGCCGGTTTCCCGCCCTCTCCGGCCCGGAGGGTCCCAAAAAGTACGTGAAAAGGCTGATCATTGGCTCTTCTGGGGGACCATCGGTGATCTGTCCCGGGTCGGCGCCCGGTAGGCTGGGCCCGCTCGTTCAGGCTGCTTTGATGAGTCAGGAGTACGCCGTGGCCCGCGTCGTGGTCGACGTCATGCTCAAGCCCGAGATCCTCGATCCCGCCGGTCAAGCCGTCGCGAACGCGCTGCCCCGGCTGGGCATCGCCGGCGTCGACTCGGTCCGCATCGGCAAACGGATCGAGATCGAGTTCGCCGACGACGCCGACCCGCAACAGGCCCGGGAGATCGCCGACAAGCTGCTGGCCAACCCGGTCATCGAGGACTTCACGGTGCGCGTCGAGGACGGTCCGGCGTGAGAGTCGGCGTGGTCACCTTCCCCGGCTCGCTCGACGACGGCGACGCCCGGCGGGCGGTACGCCTCGGCGGGGCGGAGGACATCGCGCTCTGGCACAACGACCCCGACCTGCGCAGGGTCGACGCGGTGGTGCTGCCCGGCGGCTTCTCCTACGGCGACTATCTGCGCTGCGGTGCGATCGCCCGGTTCTCCCCGGTGATGCAGTCGGTCGTGGCCGGCGCCAAGGCGGGCCTGCCGGTGCTCGGCATCTGCAACGGCTTCCAGATCCTGTGCGAGGCCCACCTGCTGCCCGGCGCGCTGGTCCGCAACGCGCACCTGCACTTTCGCAACCGCGACCAGCTCGTGCGCGTCGAGTCCACGGCCAGCGCCTGGACCTCGCAGTACACCCCCGGCCAGGAGCTGCTGCTCCCGGTCAAGAACGGCGAAGGGCGCTACGTCGCCGACGTCGCCACGCTCGACGAGCTGGAAGCCAGCGGCCGGGTGGTGGCGCGGTACATCCGGGGCAACCCCAACGGTTCCCAGCGCGACATCGCGGCCATCCGCAACGAGGCGGGCAACGTCGTCGGGATCATGCCGCATCCCGAACACGCCGTCGAGGCGCTGACCGGGCCGTCCACCGACGGACTGGGCTTGTTCACCTCCGTACTGGCCCACCTGTCCGCAGCGGGAGCGATGACATGACCACAGTCGAGGACGCACCGCCGACGGCATCGGCGGGCGTTGACCAACCCGGCTTCGACACCGTCGCGCGGGCCGAGCACACGCCCGACGAGGTGCAGCCCTACGCCGAGCTGGGCCTGCAGGAAGACGAGTACGAGAAGATCCGCAAGCTGCTCGGGCGCCGGCCCACCGAGTCCGAGCTGGCCATGTACTCGGTCATGTGGAGCGAGCACTGCTCGTACAAGTCGAGCAAGGTACACCTGCGGCAGTTCGCCGAGAAGGCGCCGCCGTCGGACCGGCTGCTCGCCGGCATCGGGGAGAACGCCGGCGTGGTCAAGCTCAACGACTACCTGGCCGTCACCTTCAAGGTGGAGTCGCACAACCACCCGAGCTTCGTGGAGCCCTACCAGGGCGCGGCCACCGGCGTCGGCGGCATCGTGCGGGACATCCTCGCCATGGGCGCCCGCCCGATCGGCGTGATGGACCCGCTGCGCTTCGGCGACCCGCAGCACCCCGACACCGCCCGGGTGCTGCCCGGGATCGTCGCCGGCGTCGGCGGGTACGGCAACTGCCTGGGCCTGCCCAACATCGGTGGCGAGCTGGTCTTCGACCCGTGCTACCAGGGCAACCCGCTGCTCAACGCGCTGTGCGTGGGCGTGCTGCCGGTGCACGGGATGCGCAACAAGGCCGCCGCTGGGCCGGGCAACGCGGTCGTCCTGCTCGGCGCGAAGACCGGCCGTGACGGCATCGGCGGGGTGTCGGTCCTGGCCAGCGCGACCTTCGGTGCGGACAGCTCGGCACGCCGGCCCAGCGTGCAGGTCGGCGACCCGTTCACCGAGAAGCTGCTCGTCGAGGCCTGCATGGAGATCTACTCCGCCGACCTGGTCGTGGGCATCCAGGACCTCGGCGGCGCCGGGCTGACCTGCGCGCTGTCCGAGACCAGCGCCGCCGCCGGCACCGGCATGCGGGTTACCCTCGACGAGGTACCGCTGCGGGAACCGTCCATGGCCCCGCAGGAGATCCTGGTCAGTGAATCTCAGGAGCGGATGCTCCTGATCGTCAGGCCGGACAAGGTCAGCGTCGTGCTGTCCATCGCCGAGCGGTGGGGCCTGCTCGCCACGGTCATCGGCGAGGTCACCGGCTCGGGCCGGCTCGTGGTCAACTGGCGCGGGCAGACCGTCGTGGACGTGCCGCCGTCGTCGCTCGCTGACGAGGGCCCGGTCTACGCCCGCCCGATGCGCGAGCCCAACGACCTGCCGTTGCTGCACGCCGACCGGGCCGAGACGCTGCCCCGGCCGCGCACCGACGCCGAGCTGCGCGAGACGCTGCTACGAATGGCCGCCAGCCCGAACCTGTGCGACAAGACCTGGGTCACCGAGCAGTACGACCGGTACGTGCTGGGCAACACCGTGCTCGCCCAGCCGGAGGACGCCGGGGTGCTGCGCCTGGACGAGACCACCGGCCTGGGCATCGCGCTGTCGGTCGACGGCAACGGGCGCTACACCCGGCTCGACCCGTACCGGGGCGCGCAGCTCGCGCTCGCCGAGGCCTACCGCAACGTGGCGGTGACCGGCGCAACTTCCGTCGCGGTCACCAACTGCCTCAACTTCGGCTCGCCCGAGGACCCGCAGGTGATGTGGCAGTTCGCCGAGGCGGTACGCGGCCTGGCCGACGGCTGCCTCGCCCTGGGCATCCCGGTGACCGGCGGCAACGTGAGCTTCTACAACCAGACCGGCGCGGCCGCCATCAACCCGACCCCGATCGTGGGCGTACTCGGCGTACTGGACAACGTCGCCGAGCGGGTACCCCTCGGCCTGCGGCACGAGACCGACCTGCTCTTCGTGCTCGGCGAGACGCGCACCGAGCTGTCCGGCTCGGAGTGGGCCCACGTGGTGCACCGCCACCTCGGCGGCCGCCCGCCGGAGGCGGACTTCGCCCGGGAGAAGCTGCTGGCCGAGACGATCGCGGCGGCCGCGAAGGTCGGGCACCTGTCGGCGGCCCACGACCTGTCCGACGGCGGGCTGGCCCAGGCGCTGGTCGAGTGCACCCTGCGCAACGGGGTGGGCGCGGTCGTGGCGTTCGCTGAGGGCGTAGACCCGTTCGTGGCGCTGTTCTCCGAGTCGGCCGGCCGGGCGCTGGTGGCCGTACCGCTCGGCCAGGAGAAGGCGTTCCTGGCCCTGGTCGACGAGCACGGGCTGCCGTACACCCCGCTGGGGATGGTGGGCGGCGGCTCACTGGAGGTACGCGACCACTTCACCATCCCGCTCGACGAGTTGCGCGACGCATGGAGCGGCACGCTGCCGGCCCTGTTCGGGTCGCCAGCGCCGGCCGCATCGGTGGAGCTGGAGATCGAGGTGGCCGTCGAGCCCGAGGCGGCCGAGCCGGAGGTCGTCGAGCCCGAGGCTGGCGAGACCGAGCCTGGCGCGACCGAGCCTGAGGACGAGCCTGATGCCGAGCCCGCCGCTGGCGGCACCGAGCGCGAGGACGGCGAGACCGAGTCCCGGGACGAGCCCGAGACCACGACCGGGTAGCTCGCGGGGTCCTCGCCCGGTCAGCCGGCTTCGGTGAGTCGACGTCGGTTCGGTTAGTCGTCGAGCCAGTCGAGCGGGCGGCGGGAGTCCGGCGGCGGAGCGGTGCGCCCGGCCCGGCTGCCGTTGTACCCGCCGGCGGCGCGGTCGTCGTGTCCGCCGCCCCGCGCGTCGTATCCGCCGGCACCGCGGTCGTCGTGTCCGCCGCCCCGTGGCTCGTACCCACCGGCGGCGCGTTCGTCGTAGCCGCCGCCCCGCGCGTCGTATCCGCCGGCACCGCGGTCGTCGTGTCCGCCGCCCCGCGGCTCGTACCCACCGGCGGCGCGTTCGTCGTAGCCGCCGCCACGCCCGTTGTACCCACCGGCACCGCGGTCGTCGTAGCCGCCACCGCGCGGCTCGTACCCACCGGCACCGCGGTCGTCGTAGCCGCCACCGCGCGGCTCGTACCCACCGGCGGCGCGGTCGTCGTAACCCCCGCCGCGCGGCTCGTATCCGCCGCCGGCACCGCGGTCGTCGTATCCGCCGCCCCGCGGCTCGTACCCACCAGCGGCGCGGTCGTCATGTCCGCCACCGGCCCGGTCGTCGTAGCCACCCCGCGCGGGTGGCGGCTCCGGGTGGCCGTATGTGGCGCCCCGGTAGCCCTGGTCCGGCGCGCCGTACCCGCTGCCGCCACCGTAGGTCTGGCCACCGTACGTGTTGCCGCCACCGTAAGTCTGGGCGCCGCTGTCGTACCCGCCCCCGCCTTCGTACCCAGCGGCGCCGTAGCCCGCCTGCGGACCACGCGGCGGCGGGGCGCCGTACGGGTCGGGGTACTCGTCGACAGGTGGCCGGCCGTGCATCATCGTCGGGGCGTCCCCCATGGCGCCGTGGCCGACCATGGTCGGGTCGCCGTACCCGCCGCTGCCCACGACCGCCGTCGGGTCCGCACCGCCGTGGTAGGCACCCCGGCTGGCCGGTACCGGCGTCGGTCCCCGGTGCGGCGCCTGCTCGTCCAGCTCATCCGGTTCCTCGCCGTCGTCGCGGCGCCGGCGGACCAGGATGAACACGATCGCCCCGATGCCGAGCAGCACCAGCAGTGCCCCGGCGACGATCAGGATCGTGGAGAACCCGCTGCCGCCGCCCTTGCCCGACGCGTTGGTCGTACCCGGCTGGGGCAGAGCGCTGTCCGGCACGGGCTGGCTGGGATCGGCGACGGCCGGGGCGGAGACGGTCGGCGTGGCGGTCGCCTCCAGCGACAACGTCTGGAAGTTGTACGACTGCCCGGCCTGCACGTTGGCGTTCTTGGTGACCGCCTTGTACCCGTCCTTGACGGCTTCGATCGCGAGGGTGCCCGGGGCGATCGGGTTGGCCTGGGTGCTCTTGAACGTGAACCGGCCGAAGTTGTCGGTCGTCGTGCTGAAGTTGTGGCCGGCCGAGTCCTGCAGGCCGACGGTCGCCCCGGGGATGGGCTGGCCGGTGCCGATGTCCTTCACGGTGCCGGTGACCTGGACGATCGCGGTCGGCGCCTGCTGCTGCGGCGGCCCCTGCAGGGTGATCCCCTGCGTCTTGCTCGCCGTGCCGCCGCCCTCGACGCTGGCTTCGACCTTGACCGACCCCGACTTCTGCTGCCCGGCGGGCACGCTGGGGTTCTGCGCGGCGACCAGCGTGACGGTGTAGTTCTTCGACTGCCCTTCCGTGAAGTTCTCGGAGAACGAGCAGCTCCCGCTGCTACACCCGGACCGCTTGACGACGACGTCGGGGGCCAGCGACGAGGTGACCGTGATGGTGACCAGGCCCGCCTTGGTGCCGTTCTTGACGGCGAAGTTGAGCGTCGCCTGGCCGCCGGGCTGGAGGTTGCCGTTGTCGAGGCCGGTGATCGTGATCGCCGGGTCGGTCTCGGGGGGCGCGGCGCCGGCGGGCGCGGCGACGCCGAGCAGCGTCCCGGCTATGATCACCGCAGCCAACCCAGCGCGCAGCATCCAGGATCGTCGGTGCGCAGCCACGTCTACCGCCCTTCCGGTCTCGATCACCCCCGTGCGGATGCACCGTGGGCAACTATGCCTTGTCCGCGGATGTCACGGAAGCCAGGGTCAGCCTGCAACGGCCGGATGTCCCGTCGTATCGTCCCGACGTGTCCCCTGCGCACCCTAATTCCGAGCCGGTCGCCACGGTACTCCGCGCGCTCGACAGGGGCGTGGAACCGGGCCGTGATGTGATCCGGGACGCGGTACGGGCGCTGCTCTCGGTGCTGGCGGCGCGGGCTCCGGGCCGTTCGGTGGAGGTGCGGGTCCCGCCTTATGGCGCTATTCAGTGCGTGAGTGGACCTCGTCACACCCGGGGTACCCCGGCCAACGTGGTGGAGACCGACCCGGTGACGTGGATCCTGCTCGCGACCGGACGGTTGGACTGGACCGAGGCGCGCCGGACCGGCCGGGTCCACGCGAGTGGCATTCGTACCGACATCTCCGATCTGTTGCCACTAGTCCCTGCATCCGGCTAGCGAAAACTCCCCTCTGCCGGCTTTTCCGGTACAGCGGATCTCTATTCACGTAACGCAGCCGGAATGTGGCCGTCCGCAAGCTCTCTCGCCTCGCGTACACTGTGCCCGACAGCCGATCCGGCGATACAAATGGCTAAAGGAGCGGTGAGGTGCCCCGAGGCGACGGCCGGTTGAGCCAGCACCTCGACCCCCAACGACCGGGCCCGCAGGACGCGTGCGGTGTCTTCGGCGTCTGGGCGCCCGGCGAGGAGGTCGCCAAGCTCACCTACTTCGGCCTGTACGCCCTGCAGCACCGCGGCCAGGAGGCCGCCGGCATCGCGGTCAGCGACGGCAGCGGCGTGGTCGTCTACAAGGACCTCGGCCTGGTGGCCCAGGTGTTCGACGAGCCCACCCTGGCCAGCCTGCGCGGCTACCTCGCGATCGGCCACACGCGCTACTCCACCACCGGCGGCTCGACCTGGGAGAACGCCCAGCCGACCATCCAGGCCAGCGACAGTGGCACCATCATCGCCCTGGCCCACAACGGCAACCTGGTCAACACCGCCGAGCTCGCCGCCAAGGCGGACAGCAAGGACGGGTCCACCAGCGACACCGCGCTGGTGACCGCGATGCTGGCCGGCTACCCCGACCTGTCCATCGAGGAAGCCGCCATGCAGGTGCTGCCCGCCCTGCGCGGCGCGTTCAGCTTCGTCTTCATGGACGAGAACACGTTGTACGCCGCCCGCGACCCCAACGGCGTGCGCCCGCTGGTTCTGGGCCGGCTGGAACGGGGCTGGGTGGTCGCCAGCGAGACCGCGGCCCTGGACATCGTCGGGGCCAGCGTGGTGCGCGAGATCGAGCCGGGCGAGCTGATCGCGGTCGACGAGGACGGGCTGCGCTCGCAGCGCTTCGCCGTCCCCGATCCGAAGGGCTGCCTGTTCGAATACGTCTACCTGGCCCGGCCGGACACGACCATGGGCGGCCGCAACGTCTACGCCACCCGCGTGGAGATCGGCCGCCGGCTGGCCCAGGAGCACCCCGTCGAGGCCGACCTGGTCATCCCGGTACCGGAGTCGGGCACGCCGGCGGCGATCGGGTACGCCCAGGAGTCGGGCATCCCCTACGGCTCCGGGCTGGTGAAGAACGGTTACGTGGGGCGCACCTTCATCCAGCCGTCGCAGACCATCCGCCAGCTCGGCATCCGGCTCAAGCTCAACCCGTTGCGGCAGAACGTGCGCGGCAAGCGCATCGTGGTCGTCGACGACTCGATCGTGCGGGGCAACACGCAGCGGGCGATCGTGCGGATGCTGCGCGAGTCCGGCGCGCTGGAGGTGCACATCCGCATCTCCTCCCCGCCGGTCAAGTGGCCGTGCTTCTACGGCATCGACTTCGCCACCCGGGCCGAGCTGATCGCCAACGGTTTGGACACCGAGGGCATCCGCCGCTCGATCGGCGCGGACACCCTGGGCTACGTCTCGCTGGCCGGGCTGGTCAGCGCGACCGAACAGCCGAGGACCCGGTTGTGCCGGGCCTGCTTCGACGGGGAGTACCCCATCGAGCTGCCCAGCGACAACCTCATCGGCAAGCACGTACTGGAAGGCGTCGGCCGACGGGTCGACGCCCACACCGAACGACCGGAGCCGGTCCCCGACCGGTCCGGCCCGCGCGCGTCCTCCGACGCCCCCGGACCGGACTGGACGGTCCCGCCGGGCCAGACCCCCGACAGGTCCGGCTCCACCGCCTCGGCGCGCGTACTCGCGAGTCCCGGCGGCGCGGACGCCCTGCTGCGCCCGTAACTCATCGCAGGCGAGTCGGCCGGACACCGGCCGGCGAGGCGGGTAGGCCTGACCGGGCGGAACCGCCGCTCGAAGGGGAGAACAGTGACCGACGTGACCGAGCGGGCCCAGTCCGAACACCAACCGTGGAGCGCGGGCGGCGGCCGTACCAGCCGGAAACGGACCGTGACCTACGCCGACGCGGGGGTTTCGATCCACGCCGGCGAACAGGCCGTGGAACTGCTCAAGGCCAAGGTCCAGCGCACGTCGCGCCCGGAGGTCCTGGGCGACATCGGGGGTTTCGCCGGGCTGTTTCGGCTCGATTTGAAGAAGTACCGGAACCCGGTGCTCGCCTCGTCGACCGACGGCGTGGGCACCAAGCTGTACGTGGCCCAGCAGCTCGACATCCACGACACGGTCGGCATCGACCTGGTCGCGATGGTGGTCGACGACCTGGTCGCCTCCGGCGCCGAGCCGCTGTTCCTGCTCGACTACATCGCCTGCGGTGAAGTGGTACCAGAGAAGGTGGCCGAGATCGGCGCCGGGATCGCCGACGGCTGCCGGGCGGCCGGCTGCGCGCTGCTCGGTGGCGAGACCGCCGAGCACCCCGGGATGATGGGCGCGCACGAGTACGACATCGCCGGCACCGGCGTCGGCGTCGTCGATGCCGAGAAGATCCTCGGCCGCGACCGGGTGGAGATCGGCGACGTGGTGATCGCGATGCGCTCCTCCGGCCTGCACTCCAACGGGTACTCCCTGGTCCGGCACGTGCTTCTTGGCGGCACGTCCCGAATGCGCCTGGAATCCGTGCTCGACGAGGTGGGCAAGCAACGCACGCTCGGCGAGGAGCTGCTGACCCCGACCCGGATCTACGCCAAGGACTGCCTGGCGCTGATCACCGAGTGCGAGGTACGGGCGTTCGCCCACGTCACCGGCGGCGGCATCCCGGGCAACCTGTCGCGGATCCTGCCCGAGGACGCCGACGCCGTGGTCGACCGGGCCACCTGGCGCCCGCAGCCGATCTTCGACCTGGTGCAGACCAAGGGCCGCATCGAGGGACCGGAGATGGAGAGCACGTTCAACATGGGCGTCGGAATGTTCGCGGTCGTCGCGCCCGAGGACGCCGATCGGGCCCTGGCGTTCCTGGCCGCCCGGAAGGTCGAGGCCTGGCTCGCCGGGGAGATCGTCGAAGGTACCGGCACGGTCCAGATGTTGGGTTCGTACACGCGCGGCTGACATGTCCGCGCGCGCCTGGACGGGGATGCGCGGGATCGCCCCGGTCCCGTCATACGTCATCATGCAGCCCACCACCCTGTGCAACCTCGACTGCGCCTACTGCTACCTGCCGTTCCGCGCGGCCGACCAGCGGATGCCCGTCGAGGTGGCCGAGTCGGTGGCGGGCACGGTCAACGGGTGGGCCCGGCTGGTGCCCCGGTTCTCGGTGGTGTGGCATGGCGGCGAGCCGCTGGCCGCCGGGCGCGCCCACCTGGCGGAGCTGATGGCCCCGTTCACCGGCGTCGAGCACCACATCCAGACCAACGCCACCCTGATCGACGATGCGTGGTGCGCGTTCCTGGCCGAGCGCGAGGTCCGCGTCGGGCTGTCCATCGACGGGCCGGCCGACCTGACCGCGCAGCGGGTCAACCGCGGCGGCCGCCCGGCGTACCAGCAGATCCTGGACGGCATCGCCACGCTGCGCCGGCATGGCATCCCGTTCGCCGCCCTGTGCGTGGTCTCCGACCCGCGCCCGGGGCTGGCCGCCCGGCTGTACGCGTTCTTCCTGGAGCTGGGCTGCTACGCGCTGGGCATCAACGTGGAGGAGCGGGAGGGCGTCAACACCCGCGACACTGGGCACGCCGCCGCTGCGGTCCGGGCGTTCTGGGCGGAGCTGACCGCCGCGTGGCGGGCCGACCCGCGGATCGAGCTGCGGGAGATCGAGTGGGCGCTGCGGTACGCCGGCGCGGCGCTCGCCGGTACCGACGACGACCTGCTGCCCCGCCACCTCGACCCGATCCCGGTGATCGCGCAGGACGGCCGGGTCGTGCTGCTCTCCCCGGAACTGGCCGGATTCACCGATCCGCGGTACGGCGACTTCGCCTCCGGCCGGGTACCGGACACGCCGCTGGACGAGATCGTGGCGGCGGTGGCGGCGCGGCCGGCCGGATGGATCGCCGAGTATTTGTCCGGCGTCGAGGCGTGCCGGGCGCAGTGCCCGTACTTCGGCTTCTGTGGCGGCGCGCACGCGGCGAACCGATACTTCGAGCACGGGCGCTTCGACGGCACCCAGACCGATCACTGCCGCAACAGTAAGATCAGTCTTCTGGAGGGAGTGCTGGACCATGCCCGACAACGCTGACCGTCCGGCGGGCGACGGCGGTCCGGTCGTCACCCCGAGCGCGGGGCTTTCCGCCCTGCTCGCCGAGGCGCAGGAGGTGTGGGTCGCCCGGGCTCGTGACGCTGACGAGCGCCGTCTTGCTGATCCAGCCCAAGTGCCGGCTCACGCGGCGGCCCGGCCGGGCTGGCGCCCGTTCGAGGACGCCTTCCCGACCTTCTACCAGTTCACCAACCGGCCGCGATGAGTGAGCGCGAACCAGGGGGCGCTGTGAGCGACGTTTTCGCCGGCTTCGACAAGCGCCAGATCGACGGCCGGGACGTCTGGGTGGCCGGCGCCGGGCCGGCGGTCATCGTGGTCCACGAGATGCCCGGCCTGCACCCGGGCGTGGTCGACTTCGGCCGGCGGCTGGTCCACGCCGGGTTCACCGCGTACCTGCCGTCCCTGTTCGGTACCCCCGGCCGGGCCTACTCCCGTGGCGCCTACATGGGCCGCAGCTCCTGCAGGTGTGCGTCTCCCGCGAGTTCACCGTGTTCGCCCTGAACCGGACGAGTCCGATCGTCGGGTGGCTGCGCGAGCTGG
>Ga0137374_10005752_pt1 | contig 14749 bp, 10 predicted proteins | sample SagtaG_20_FD_104811 | JGI IMG/M metagenome (GOLD analysis project Ga0137374, IMG submission 104811) | Vadose zone soil microbial communities from Sagehorn Ranch, Mendocino, California, USA - Sage1_R_100_16 metaG | ecosystem: Environmental > Terrestrial > Soil > Vadose zone | place: USA...
GGAAGGAGTACTCGATCCTGGTATGGTTCATCGTGGTCGTGGCGGCGCTCCTGACACTGGGCATCGGCAAGTTCACGGCGCTCGCCTTCGTCTCCGGTGCCGTCTGCTCCATGCTGGCCGGCTTCATCGGCATGAAAGCTGCCACCAAGGCCAACGTGCGGACCGCCCAGGCCGCCCGGGAGGTCGGGCGAGACCGAGCCCTGGCCGTGGCTTTCTACGGCGGCTCGGTGATGGGGCTCACCATCGCGTCTCTCGGCATCCTGGGCCTGGGCCTGTTCTTCCTCGGCTGGCAGGAGCCGGTCGTGATCACCGGCTTCGCGATGGGTGCTTCCTCGATCGCGCTGTTTGCGCGCGTGGGAGGCGGCATCTACACCAAGTCGGCCGACGTCGGCGCCGATCTGGTCGGCAAGGTGGAGGCGGGGATTCCCGAGGACGACCCGCGCAACCCGGCCGTCATCGCCGACAACGTGGGCGACAACGTGGGCGACGTGGCCGGTATGGGCGCCGATCTCTTCGAGTCCTATGTGGGCTCGATCGTCGCCGCCATCGCCATCGGCTCCACCCTGCCGGAGCCCTTCAAGTGGATGCTGCTGCCCATCGTGGTGGTCATGGCCGGGCTCTGTTCCTCGGCCGTCGGCGTCGCCTCCATGAGCGTCCTCCAGCGGATGGATCCCCAGGCGGCGCTGCGCAATGCGACGCTCATCGCAGGGGCCATGCTCATCGTGCTGACCGTGGGCGTGGCGTGGTGGCTGCGCACCGGCCTCGGCTCCGTCCTGGCGGTGGTCTCCGGACTGGTGGCCGGCGCCACCATCGGCTACCTCACCGAGATCTACACCTCGGGCAAGCGCGTGCAGGAGATCGCCCTGGCGTGCAAGACGGGCGCGGCCACCAACATCATCGCGGGCATCGCGGTCGGGCTCGAGTCGACCGCCCTCCCCGTGGTGGCCATCTGCGGCGCCATCTTCGTGTCCTTCCAGGCGGCGGGGCTCTACGGGATCGCGCTGGCGGGGGTCGGCATGCTCGCCACCATCGGGATCACCATGAGCGTGGACGCCTACGGGCCCATCGCCGACAATGCCGGCGGGATCGCCGAGATGGCGCACCTCGGCGCCGAGACCCGCAAGATCACCGACAAGCTCGATGCCCTCGGCAATACCACCGCCGCCATCGGCAAGGGCTTCGCCATCGGCTCGGCGGCGCTGACCGCCCTCGCCCTGTACGCCGCCTACACTCAGAGCGTGGGGCTCAAGACGATCGACCTCACCGAGGCCAAGACGGTGATCGGCCTCTTCCTGGGCGGTATCATGCCCATGATGATCGCCGCCCTCACCATGAGGGCCGTGGGGCGCGCCGCCTTCGGCATGGTCCAGGAGGTGCGACGCCAGTTCCGCGAGATCCCCGGGCTCATGGAGGGCGGGGGGAAGCCCGACACCGCGCGCTGCGTGGAGATCGCAACCGGCGCGGCCCTCAAGGAGATGATCGTCCCCGGGCTCTCGGCTGTCGTCCTGCCCCCCGTCATCGGCTTCGTCCTTGGCAAGGAGGCCCTCGGCGGCTTCCTCGCCGGTGCGACCCTCATGGGCGTCTTCCTGGCGCTGTTCATGGCCAATAGCGGCGGGGCCTGGGACAATGCCAAGAAGTATATCGAGGAGGGCAACCTCGGGGGCAAGGGGTCGGACGCCCACAAGGCCGCCGTGGTCGGCGACACGGTGGGGGACCCGTTTAAGGACACCTCGGGTCCCTCCATGAACATCCTGATCAAGCTGATGTCGGTGGTCGCACTGGTCCTGGCGCCGCTGTTCAGGTAAGCAGGCCCTCACCCTGCCCTTTCTTCCTTCTGGGAGAGGGTTGGGGTGAGGGGCGCACCGCAACGCACGACGAATTGCGTGGACTTTGTGGAGCGTGGTATATACGTGTACCGCCGAGCATGGTAAGCCGCTGGCCGCCCCAGGAGGGGGGAAGTAAGTGACCACGGTGATCATCGAGCCCGACGAGTCATTCGAGAACGCGCTGAAGCGCTTCAAGAAGCAGTGCGAGAAGTCCGGGCTCATCTCCGAACTGAGGAAGCGCCAGCACTACGAGAAACCCAGCGTCAAGCGCAAGCGCCAGGCGCTGGCCGCGCGCAAGAAGGCTCAGAAACGGGAGCGCATGTCCGATTAGTGGCCGGCGGGGGCGGGGTCGAGTGGGTCCAGGTCCAGGCCCTGCTGGCCCGCGACACCCACACCCCGATGGGGCGCGAGCACGCCCTCGGGCTCGCGCCCTCGCGAGACCTCGGGGAGACCTCGCGGGCTCTGGCCGAGACACGTCAGGCGCGCTCCGCGCTCCGCCTCGCCGGGACCCCCCCGTGGGAGCTGATCCCCGACGTGAGACCGACCCTCGAGTCGGTCCGTGTTCCCGGCGCCGTCGCCGAGGGCTCCGAACTGGCCGCGCTGATCCCGGTGCTGGACGCGGCGGCCCGCCTCAGGGCGTACGGGCGCGGGATCGCAGCGGCCGCGCCCGATCTCAGCGCCGCCTTCGCGGCCTTCCCTCAAGCCAAGACGCTCGGCGACCTGCTCCGGCGCTCGCTGGACCAGGACGGGGGGCTGAGGGACGAGGCGAGTCCAACCCTTCGCCGGGTGCGCCAGCGCGTCCGCGATCTCCGCAAGGAGATCGTGAAGACGCTGGAGGGATATTTCCAGTCCCCGGCGGCCGAGAGCACCTTCCAGGAACGCTACGTCACAGTCCGCCACGGGCGCTATGTACTGCCCGTCCGGGCCCTAGCCAAGAGCCGGGTACGCGGCATCGTCCACGACCGCTCGCAGAGCGGCGCCACGCTCTTCGTGGAGCCCGAGGGCGTGATGGAGGCGAACAACGACCTAGTGCAGGCGATGCGGGAGGAGGAGAGCGAGATCCTCCGCGTCCTGGCCGCGCTGACCGACGCCGTGCGGGCGGCCCTGCCCGACCTCCTCGCGCTGGTGAGGGGTATCGGCAACCTCGACCTGATCTTCGCCCGCGCCCTGCTCGCCGAGCGCATGGACGCCACCGAGCCGGTGGTCACCGATGAGCGGGTTGTCGCGCTCCGGGGTGCGCGGAACCCGCTGCTCGTGGCTCAGAGCTGGAAGGAGCCGGCGCGCGCCGTCGTCCCGGTGGATGTCGAGCTGGATGCGGCGCGGCCTCTCCTCGTCATCACCGGTCCCAATGCGGGCGGCAAGACGGTGACGCTGAAGACACTCGTCCTCATGGCGCTCATGGCCCAGTCGGGACTGCACGTGCCGGCCCGGGAGGGCGCGCGCTTGCCGGTCTTCTCCCAGATCTTCGCGATCGTCGGCGACGATCAGAGTGTGGCCGAGAACCTGTCCACGTTCTCGGCCTTCGTCAAGCAGCTCTGCCTGGTCCTCGATGACGCGGACGAGCGGTCGCTGGTCCTGCTCGACGAGCTGGGCGCCGGCACCGACCCCGACGACGGGGCCGCGCTCGCGCAGGCGGTGCTGGAGGAGCTGGCCGAGCGCGGCGCCCTCTCGGTGGCTTCCACGCATCTCGAGCCCCTCAAGGGCTTCGCCTCGACTCATCCGCGGGCGCGCAACGCCTCGGTAGAGTTCGACTCGGAGCGGCTCGCGCCGACCTTCCGCCTGGTCTATGACCGGCCGGGCCAGAGCTATGCGCTCGCCATCGGCGCGCGCCTCGGGCTGCCCCCCGCGCTGATCGAGCGCGCGCACGCCTACCGTTCCACGCAGCAGCGCCAGCTCCAGGAGCTCCTGGCCCGGCTGGACGACCGGGACCGGCGGGACGCCGAGCGGACCGCCCTGATCGAGCGCCGCGAGGCCGAGAGCGCGGGGCTTCTTGCCCGCGCAGAGGCCGAGATGGCGGCGGCTGAGAAGGTCGCCCGCGAGACCGTCGCCCGGGCCAAGGCCGAGTCCCAGAAGAGGCTCGGCGAGGTCCGCCGGGCGGTGAACGAAGAATGGGAGCGGCTGCGCGGAGGCGAGAAGACCCGCGCCGAGCTGGAGCGAAGCCTCAAGCGGCTGAGGGAAGTGGCCCATCGCGCCGAGCCTGTCCCCGGCCTACCGGCCCCGGAAGCGACGGGTTCCGAGAACCAGCCCGCCCGGGCAGGCGACCAGGTAGAAGTCGCGCATTTGGGACTCAAAGGGGAGATACTGAGTGTGGTCGGAGGGACCGCCACGGTAAGGGCGGGAACCCTGACGGTCAGGGTGCCGGTCCAGGCGCTGCGGGTGGTTCGGGGCAGTGGAACTCCCCCGCCGGCCGGTCGGTCACCGCGCATCCAGATCCCCGAGAGGGGAACGATCCCGGTCGAACTGCACCTGATCGGACGAACGAGCGAAGAGGCGCGAGATCTGCTAGAAAAATATCTCGACGATGCGTTTCTGGCGGGGCTCCCCTCGGTCCGCATCATCCACGGCAAAGGCACCGGCGCGCTCCGCCGGACCGTGGAGGAAGTGCTGAGCGCTCATCCACTCGTGGTCGAGCACCGTCCGGGCGCCTCGCAGGAGGGCGGCGCGGGCGCCACCGTGGCCGTCCTGGGGCAAGCCTGAGATGCTCAACTGGAAGCCTGGTCGGAGAAAAGCTCATGCGAGGTAATCGGCGTTCGAGGGCCGCCTTTACCTCCGCAACGATTCCCCTGGGGAGGCTTCGGAAGGGGGGCGGAGCCCCCCTCCGAGTGTTCTAGATGGCGGGCTTCAGCCCCCAACTCCTCGACGAAATCCGCTCTCGGCTGGACATCGTGGAGCTGGTCGGCCAGTTCGTCAACCTCAAGCGCGGCGGCCAACACTGGAAGGGGCTCTGCCCCTTCCATGCCGAGAAGACCCCATCCTTCACCGTCAATCCCAAGCGCGGCATCTTCCACTGCTTCGGCTGTGGCGCGGGGGGCGATGCCTTCGGCTTCCTCATGCGTCACGACCGGCTCGGCTTCCCCGAGGCCGTGCGCGCTCTGGCCGAGCGCGCCGGCGTCGAGGTGCCCATGAAGCGGGAGCCCGAGACCGACGGCAAGTTCGAGGCCCTCCGCCGCATCATGGCGCTCGCGTGCGAATTCTACTCCCGGTCGCTGTGGCAGCCCGAGGGGGCGAGGGCCCGCGAGTATCTCGAGCGGCGCGGCGTGGACCTCGAGGTCGCGAAGCACTTCGGACTGGGCTATGCGCCCGAGGGCTGGAACGCCCTCCTCACGGAGATGGCCAGGCAGTCAGTCCCAGAAGACCATCTGGTTCAGGCCGGGCTCGTCCTCCCGCGCCAGACCGGAAGCGGCTTCTACGACCGCTTCCGCGGGCGGCTGCTGTTCCCCATCCGCGACCCGCAGGGCCGCGCAATCGCTTTCGGCGGGCGCGCGCTGGCGGGCGAGGAGCCCAAGTACCTCAACTCCCCGGAGACCCCGCTGTACGTCAAAGGACAGACGCTCTACGCGCTCGACATCGCGCGCGCCGGCATGCGCGAGAAGAACCGCGCCCTCATCGTCGAAGGCTATCTCGACTGCCTGATGGCCCACCAGCACGGCTTCGGCGAGACGGTGGCGGCCCTCGGCACGGCCTTCACGGGAGCCCAGCTCGGGCTTCTCCGCCGCTACGCCGACGAGGTCGTCGCCCTCTTCGACGCCGACGCAGCCGGCCAGAAGGCCTCGACGCGCCTCGAAGAGATGGTGACCGACTCGATGGACCTCCCGAGCCTCGGGTGGTCGGTGGCGCGCACCGGGGACTTCGAGCGGCCCGGCTACTTTTCCATCAGGGTGGCCGTGCTCCCCGACGGGCACGACCCGGACAGCCTGCTGCGGGCCGAGGGAGCGGCCGCCCTCGCGGCGCGGCTCGAGGCAGCGCGCCCCCTGCTCTCCTTCGTCCTCGACCGAGCACTCGCCGAGGAGGATCTCGGCACGCCGCGCGGCCGCGCCACGGCGCATGCGCGGGTCGCGCTCCTCCTTTCCAAGGTCTCCAACGCCGAGGAGGCCACTATGCTGTCGCGCGAGGCCGCCCGGCGCCTTGGGGTGGACGCGACGCAGCTCTGGATCGAGGCACAGCAGCTCCACGGCGCGCGGACCCGAGGCCGGCGGTTGGACCGCCCGGCTGACTCGGCTTCCGGCCCGCCTGCGCCGGTCGGGTGTCCCCCGCCGAACCTGGCCGAGCGGGATCTCCTGGCCCTTCTCTTGCACGTGGAAGAGGCTCGAACGGAACTGTTCCCCATCCTCGAAGACACGGATGTCGCTCACAAGGGGCTGCGAGCTTTGCTGGTCGCTCTGCGCCGAACGCCGGGTCCCCCCGAGGCGCTGATGAGCGAGCTCGGCGGAGAGGGGGAGCGAGGCCTCTTGGCCGCGCTGCTCATCGAGGAACGAGAGTGGGGACACGCACATAGTCAGATCTTCGAGCTGAGGAAGCGGTACCATATCCGGCGCCGCAGGGAGCGGGTCCGGCAAGTGAGCGAAGCCATAGCCCGGGCCCAGGCGGCGGGTGACCCGGCGCTGGCCGACCTCGAAGTCGAGCTGCGGGAGCTGCAGCGAGAAGCGGAGGCGGTGAGAGAGTTGGTGGTGGCGCGCTCGGAGCCCGACTCGGACGGGAAGGCCTGACGATGACAGGACCGAACCCCCCTTCAGGAGAACAGCCACGCATGGCGGACGAACCACGAATCGAGGAGCTCGACAAGCTGATCGCGAAGGGGAAGCAGAAGGGCTTCCTCACCTACGACGAGGTCAACGACGCCTTGCCCTCGGACGTGGTCTCGCTGGATCAGCTCGACGACATCATGCTGATGTTCGGCTCCATGGACATCGAGCTGGTCGACTCGACCAAGGGCGTCCGCCTCCCCTCCGAGATCGAGCCCCCGGCCGAGGCCGATGAGGATGAGCCGGGTTCCCGGCGCATCGATTTGACGCCGGGGCCGGTCGGCCGCACCGAGGACCCGGTGCGCCTGTACCTGCGCGAGATGGGGAAGGTCTCCCTGCTGACGCGCGAGGGCGAGATCACGCTCGCCAAGCGCATCGAGGAAGGCAAGGACGAGGCCACCGGCGCCACGCTGTCCACCGCGCTCGCCATCGACAAGATCCGCGTCCTGCGCGACGAGCTCCGGCGCGGACTCATCCCGATCAAGGACGTGGTGGATTACCCCGAGGATGAGTCCACCGAAGAGAAGGAAGAGGAGCTGCGCCGCTCGGTGATCCGGGAGCTGGGCCATGTGGACCGGCTGCTGCGCGAGCGGGAGACCCTGCTGCACCAGGCCCGGCGCATCAGGGCCAAGAGCGGCGGGCGGAAGCGGAAGAGGGGCGAGCCCCCCTGGAAGAAGTTCGAGGGCCAGGCCCAGAGCAAGCAGGCCAAGGTGCTCAATATCCTGCGCGGGCTCACGCTCCAGCCGTCCCTCCTCGAGGTTTGGAGCCAGGACCTCAAGAAGCTCGTGGAGAAGATCCAGCGCGCCGAGCGCGAGATCGCGCTCTGGTCCGACGGCCGGCGTCCCGCCCCCACCGCCGTGGACGCCTTCCTCTCCTCGCTCTCGGACGACGACCGCGACGATGGCGACCGCGACCTCTACCAGAAGGCCGCCGTCCGGTCCCCCTCCATCAAGGACCGGCTGGTCTGGGTGGCCCAGCAGAAGATCAGGCGCGCGGAGGAACTGGCGCAGGCGAGGGCCGAGGAGCTGAAGAACATCGTCAAGGTCATCAAGGGGGGCGAGGCCAAGGCCGCACGCGCCAAGAAGGAGATGGTGGAGGCCAACCTGCGGCTCGTCATCTCCATCGCCAAGAAATACACCAATCGCGGACTGCAGTTCCTGGACTTGATCCAGGAGGGCAACATCGGCCTCATGAAGGCCGTGGACAAGTTCGAGTACCGCCGCGGCTACAAGTTCTCCACGTACGCCACGTGGTGGATCCGGCAGGCCATCACCCGCGCCATCGCCGACCAGGCCCGCACGATCCGCATCCCCGTGCACATGATCGAGACCATCAACAAGCTCATCCGGACCTCGCGCCAGCTCGTCCAGGAGCTGGGGCGAGAACCGACGCCGGAAGAGATCGCGGTGAAGATGGAAGTGCCCGTGGACAAGGTGCGCAAGGTGCTGAAGATCGCCCAGGAGCCGATCTCCCTCGAGACGCCCATCGGCGAGGAGGAAGACAGTCATCTCGGCGACTTCATCGAGGACAAGCAGGTGGGTTCGCCCGTCGAGAGCATGATCGGGCTGTCGCTGCGCGAGCAGACCAACAAGGTGCTGAACTCGCTCACCCCACGGGAGGAGAAGGTGCTCAGGCTGCGCTTCGGGCTCTCGGACGGCTGCGAGCACACACTGGAGGAGGTCGGCCAGGACTTCGCGGTCACCCGCGAGCGGATCCGCCAGATCGAGGCCAAGGCCCTCCGGAAGCTGCGCCATCCGTCGCGCTCGAAGAAGCTCCGCAGCTTCCTCGAGTCCTGAGCGGCGTCCTGGGGGGAGGTTCGGAAGGGGGCCGAAGCCTCCTGTTCCCTGAGCCAGGTGCTATCATGACGCCCGGGCCCATAGCTCAATTGGCAGAGCCCCCGGCTCATAACCGGTCCGGTCTTGGTTCGAGTCCAAGTGGGCCCACCACCTCGATTCCCTCTCCCCTCCGGGGAGCGGGCGAGGGTGAGGGGCCCATGTCTCGCCGGAGAGGATGAGGTGGACGCCCAGCTTCGCACGCTCATAGACCTGCAGGCGCTCGACACCCGGATCTCCGGGCTGGAGGCCGAGCTGGCCCGGCTCCCCCGCGAGATCGCCGCCGTGCACGCCGCCGTGGATGAGGCGCGCAAGGCGGTGGAGGCGGCCAAGACGCGGCTCGATGCCGCCCGGAAGAGCCAGCGCGCGAAGGAGAAGGACCTCGAGGACAACCGGATCAAGCGGCAGAAGTTCGAGGGCCAGCTCTACCAGGTCAAGACGAACAAGGAGTACTCCGCCGTCCTCTCCGAGATCGAGGAGGTCAAGCAGGAAAAGACCCGGGTCGAGGAAGAGATCTTGAACCTCATGGAGCTCGGGGAGCGACTGGCCGCGGAAACCAAGGAGGCCGAGGCGCGCTTCAAGGCCCGCGAGGCCCAGGGGCGGGGCGAGGAGGCGGCGCTCGGGGAGAAGCTGCGCGGCGCCGAGGCCGACCTCGCCCTGGTCAAGAGCGACCGCGGTGAGTTGGCTCGGGATCTTCCATCCTCCGTCCTCGCCGACTACGACAAGCTCCTCCGCCATCGCGGCGTGGCCGTCGTCGAGGTGGCCAAGCCCAACTTCTGCGGCGGTTGCCGCGTGACCATGACCCCTCAGCGCCTCCAGGAGCTCCGCCAGCAGAGCGCGCTGATCCACTGCGAGTCCTGCGGCCGCTACCTGTACTGGACCGCCTGAAGCGCTCGATCTGATCAAGCTGAATCCCGTCAGCATCTACACCGACGGCGCTCCAAGGTTCCCTCTTCCCTCCGGGGAAAGGGTGAGGGTGAAGGGCGATAGCATCACCCGATGCCCAAGACCACTCCCGTCAGCATCTACACCGACGGCGCCTGCTCGGGTAATCCCGGGCCCGGCGGCTGGGCCGCCATCGTCATCGACGGCGGCCGGGAACGCGAGATCTCCGGCGGCGAGACCTCCACGACCAACCAGCGAATGGAGCTCCAGGCCGCCATCGAGGGCCTCCGCGCGCTCGAGGGCCGGCGCCGGGTCGCCCTCTACAGCGACAGCGCCTACGTCGTCAACTGCTTCCGCGACAAGTGGTATGTGCGCTGGCGCCAGAACGGCTGGCGGAACGCCCAGAAGAAGCCAGTGGAGAACCGCGACCTCTGGGAGGCGCTGATCGCTCTCGCGGAGAGGCATGACGTCAGCTGGCACAAGGTGACCGGCCACAGCGGCGATCCCCTCAACGAGCGGGCCGATCGCCTCGCCCGCGCCGCCATCGATCGGCTCGAGCGGTGAGGATGCGGGCCGGCAAGCGGGCCATGCGCAAGAAAGGCAATACCCGGACCAGAAACCTCGCGGCGCGCGCATCTCCGGGGGCCGCTGCGCCGGGCCGACGTCCGGGAGCCGCGCTCGGGTTCGACCGGGGCTCGCTCCTGCTCGCCGCGCCACGCACGGCACGGGTGCCGCGTTACCTGGCCTGGGACGAGCGGGTCGGGGCCTGGCGCACCGAGGCTCTGAACCACGCGCGCCTCCGGGAGGACGCGGCCGAGTACCGCCTCGCGCTCGATGACCGCGCGGAGCGGTTCTTCGACCTCCCGCCGCTGCGGCCCGCCCTCCCGCCGCTGCGGCCCGACCAAGAAGCGGCCATCGCGGCCTGGGAGCAGGCCGGCCGGCGCGGCCTCATCGTCAAGCCCACCGGCACCGGCAAGACCGAGATCGCGCTGGCCATCATCGCCCGTCACCGCGTGTCGGCGCTCGTCGTGGCGCCGCTGCGCGACCTCATGTACCAGTGGCAGCGGCGCATCCGCGAGGGGCTCGGCTTCGACGCGGGCGTCCTGGGCGACGGTCGCCGCGAGATCTGGCCCATCACCGTCACGACGTACGATAGCGCGTGGATCCACATGAAGGAGATGGGAAACCGCTACCGCCTGGTCGTCTTCGACGAGGCGCACCATCTCCCCGGCCCCAGCCTGCACGAGAGCGCGCTGGACTGCCTCGCGCCGATGCGGCTCGGCCTCACGGCCACGCCCGAGCGCGCCGACGGACGCGAGCGGCTGCTCGACTCCCTGATCGGCCCCGTGGCCTTCCGGGAGGAGATCCCGGCCGCCAAGGGCCGGACGCTGGCCGACTACAGCCTCGTCCGCGTGCCGATCCACCTCGCCGAGTCCGAACAGGCCGAGTTCGATCGCTGCTCGCGCAGGGTCCGCGCCTACCTCGCCCAGCGTCGCCGCGAGGAGCGGGCCTTCGAGTGGACCGACCTCACGCGGCTGGCGCGCACCGACCCCGAGGCCCGGGAAGCTCTGCGGGCCTACCGGCGCAAGCTCGCCATCATGCACCGCTCGGCCGAGAAGCTGCGCGTGGTGGAGGACATCCTGCGACTGCACCCGGGCGAGCAGTGCGTGATCTTCACCGCCTCCAACCGCATGGCGCTCGACGTCTCGGCGCGCTTCCTGGTCCCCGCGCTCACCGCCCACTCCGACAAGCGCGAGCGCAACGCCGTCCTCGACGCCTTCGCCCGGGGAAGCATCCGGGCGCTGGCCGCCTGCGAGGTGCTCAACGAAGGCTGGGACGCCCCCGCCCTCAAGGTGGGCGTGGTGCTGGGCGGGGAGAAGGGCGTGAAGGAAGCCGTGCAGCGCATCGGGCGGCTGCTCAGACGGTCGGGCGATCGGGCGGCGCGGCTCTACGAGGTGGTGCTCCGGGAGACGCCGGACGTGGCGCGGGCGCGCCGGCGCGGGCGAAGCGGTGCTTACCAGGCAGCAGCGCGTCTATCACTGGGAAAGGCGAAGCAGCTCGATCTCTTCTGACCGGCTCGCCGACGAGGATCTCCCGCGCCTGGAGAGGGCGCTCGGCGTGTACCGGTCCATGAGGGGCGAGCGGCTCGGGCGGGTACGCGATCGAGCGCGCGTCGCTCTCGACGGGCTGCGCCCGGACCGGGTCGAGGCGGTCGTCCAGATCCTCGACGACGCGGCCGTCTACGACTGGCCCCGCGGTGGCCAGGCGCCCGCGCGCCGGGTACGCGTCTTCGAGCGGGCGGCCCGCGACTATCCACTGCTCGATCGGGACGCGGCCCACCCCTTCGTGGCCGAGGTCTTCGGCGAGTCGCCGCAAGAGCTGGGCGACCGCGCGGCCTTGCTCTACGCCGACTACCCCGAGTTCCATCGGCTCCAAGATTTCCCCGCCGACTATCTTGCCGAGGACCTGCGTGCCGACTATGACCTGGGCCAGGCGCAGGCCCTGCTCTACTCCGCCTTCCGCGTCACCGTGGATGCCGGGGCCGACCTCGGGCATATCGTCCGCTATGCGCGCCTGTCCCACCTCCTTCACCGGATCGAGCGCGCGCCGGATGGCGGCTACCGCTTCGTCTTCGACGGACCCAACTCGATCCTCCGCCATACCCATGCCTACGGCGTGGACTTCGCGCGGTACCTGGCTGCCCTCGTCCAGGCCCGCGACTGGCGCATCACCGCCGAGATCGTCCTGCGCAAGGGCTGGCGCCCGCTCGCGTTCACCCTCACCCCGGCTGATGGCCTGCGCTCCCGCGTGCCCGCTCCCGCTCTCTTCGACTCGACCCTCGAATCCTCACTGGCCGAAAAGTTCGGCCCTGAGCGGGACGGCTGGCGTCTCCGGCGCGAGGGCGCGGTGCTCGAGGCCGGCGAGGCGCTCCTGGTTCCGGACTTCGTCTTCACTCATGCCGATGGCACCGAGGTCGCCTTCGAGATCGTCGGCTACTGGACACCCGAGTACCTGGCCGAGAAGTTCAGCAAGCTCGGCCGCGTCCGCGCCCCCAAGCTCCTGGTCGCCGTCCCGAAGGCGCGGGCGCTCGAGGCCGGGCCCCTGCCTCACGCCGTGCTGCCGTTCAAGACGCGCATCTTGCTCCGCGACCTGCTGCCGCGCCTCGAGGCGTTCAGGGCGCGATGACCGAACTTGGAGGCGGGCTTCGCCAACCCCTTCCGAAGCCTGGCCCCGAATCCGGCGCTCGGCCGGAGATTGGTCAGACACGGTCCTCGGGTGATCGAGCGGCTGATCCCGGTGCTATACTCTCCTCGCTTCCACACGCTCTTTGATTGCGCCAGAGAAGGCCGGACGGTCGCCGGCGCGGGGAACCCGCGCGGGAGGAAAGTCCGGGCTCCGCAGGGCAGGGTGCTGGCTAACGGCCAGGGGGGGCAACCCTACGGCCCAGTGCCACAGAAAGCAAACCGCCGCTCGAAAGAGCGGTAAGGGTGAAACGGTGAGGTAAGAGCTCACCAGCAGCCCGGGTGACCAGGCTGGCTCGGCAAACCCCACCCGGAGCAAGGCCAAATAGGAGAGCGATTCCGCCCTCACGGGCGGGTGAAGCGCGGCCCGCGTGGGGCTCTCGGGTATGGCCGCTTGAGGCGCCGGGCAACCGGCGTCCTAGAGAAATGACCGTCTCCCTGGGCGTGAGCTCAGGTGACAGAACCCGGCTTACAGGCCTTCTCTGGCGCGTTTTCTTACGTTTCCACCGCTTCCATGACGCTTGTCTGCGATTTCACGCTGGGGAGACAGAAGGACTTCTTATGTCCCCCGGCGCTTCGAGCAGCTGCACGACCCGCCGCCGTCGCGCGGCGCTCACGTGCGTGTAGATCTCCGTGGTCGCGGCGGACTTGTAACCAAACAGATCGCGAATGTCCCGGATGTCGGCGCCGCGCTCGAGGAGCTCGGTCGCGTAGCTGTGCCGGAACATGTGCGGATGCACGTGGACCCGAGCCGGCGGGCAGCCCATCGCACCGCCCGCGTGACCGCCCGATAGCTGATCGGCCGCCCGGCCGCCGTCACGAACAGCGCCGCATCCGGCGGCGCCGTGGCCCGACTGGCGACGTACTTCGCCAGCGCTTGACCACCGATCCGAGGCAGCACGACGACCCGATCCTTGTTGCCCTTGCCGCGGACGTGAAGCGTCGAGGCACTCGGAGAGAAATCCCCGACCCTCAGCCCCACCACCTCTCCGCGGCGCAGTCCTCCATAGGCCAGCAAACTCAGAATCGCCCGCTCGCGCGGGCGCGTCTCGCCGGCGATCGCTTGCTCGACCTGGTTCCAGTCGAGCACGCGGGGCAGCCGACGTTCCTTCCGTGGGAACCCGATGTTCGCCAGCGGGTTGTCCGCGAGGTGTCCATAGCGGACGAGCCACCGCCCGAAGCGGTTCAACGACACCAGGCGGCGCTGGACCGTCGCCCGACTCGCCCCCTGCTCGGCCATGGCGTACTGATACAGCCGCCGTTGGCGCGCGACAGCGTGCCGACGACGTCCTGGCTCATCAAGCCCCATCGCGACTGTGCGCGTAGCGCCTCCACGAACTGCGAGAAATCACTCCGATAGGCCACGACGGTCTGCGGGGACAGCCGACGCTCCCCCTCGCAGTACCGCAGGAATTTCTGGTGCAGGCCGCTGAGTGTCATCTCCCTCCTCCTGGGCCTGCCCCGCCGTCGCGTTTTCTCGGCGGCATTATCGGGGAGCGGGCCAGGCGGGGCAACGAGATCGGCGGCGGCGTTCGCCGGGACGGTTGGCATCACCAGAGCTCGCTCTGGGCTCTGCTGGCCCGACCCGCTGCTACCCCCTGTCGGTCGGCGCTCCGTGGCTCCGCGGATCGGGAAGTGGCCGGTTGTCCGGGCGTCAGCGAGAAGTTTTCGGGGCGGCCGCGGCCAGATCCGCCCCACCGCTTCGCGCGAATCACGATCGCCACCTTCTCCAGAAGGTCGACGGTGAACACGGCGCGCATCTCGACGCCGCCGCTCTGGTGCCGCCTGACGCCCGGAATCGCCCACAGCCTCTGGAACACGCGCGGGTGATCGCTGTGGACGGCCAGGGCAAGCTGCCGCGGGAGGGCACACGACCAGCAGCTCACACCATCGCAGTACCACTCGATCCGGCCGTAGCGGCCGGGAATGATCGGGAAGCCCTCGGCGTCAACGACCACGCGGAATCGGTACGGAGCGGCCAGGGCCCTGAGCTGCGTGACCGCGTGTTGCTGCTCCGATGTCAGTCTTCGAGCTGTCATCGCGGTGGCCAGTCTCCTCGAAAGCCTCCTCGCTGGTGGCGCACGCGAGGTCCGGAGATGAACTGACGCGGTGCACGCCCGGTGGCGCGTGACGCGGCGTCGAAGGTGGGCCAAGCGGGTTGTCGCCGTGCTGGTGACGGCCCATTCACTGCCGCGATCCTTGACCTCGGGCTGCAGGAGACC
>Ga0137374_10005761_pt1 | contig 14733 bp, 9 predicted proteins | sample SagtaG_20_FD_104811 | JGI IMG/M metagenome (GOLD analysis project Ga0137374, IMG submission 104811) | Vadose zone soil microbial communities from Sagehorn Ranch, Mendocino, California, USA - Sage1_R_100_16 metaG | ecosystem: Environmental > Terrestrial > Soil > Vadose zone | place: USA...
CGACGCACGCGACGAAATCGCTCTCGGCGCGCGCGTCTTCGAGTATTACGCGGGGGCAATCTCGAAATTCTGCGGCCAGACCATCCCCGTCGCCCGCGGCGGACTCGACTTCACGCTGCGCCAGCCGATGGGGGTCGTCGCGGCTATCGTGCCGTGGAATTTTCCGTTCCCCATCGCCTGCTGGAAGGCCGCGCCCGCTCTGGCGGCGGGAAACACCGTCGTGCTCAAGCCCGCCAGCCAGTCGCCGCTCACGGCGATTCTGCTCGGGCAACTGGCTCATGCCGCCGGCCTGCCGCCGGGCGCGCTTCAAGTCGTGCCGGGACAGGGGAGCGACATCGGCGATGCGCTCGCCACTCATTGCCTGGTTCGCAAAATCTCCTTCACCGGCTCGACTGCCGTCGGCGCGCGGCTCATGGGCCTGGCTGCGCCTGACCTCAAGCGCGTCTCGCTGGAGCTGGGCGGCAAGTCGCCCAACATTGTCTTTGCGGACGCGGACCTCGAGCAGGCCGCGGGCAGTTCACCGATGAGCGTCTTTGCCAACACCGGCCAGGATTGCTGCGCTCGCAGCCGTGTGTTCGTCGAGCGGCCCGTGTTCGATGCGTTCGTCGAACGCTTCGTCACCGCGACGAAGAAACTTCAGGTAGGCGAGCCGGCGAAGGAGACGACGCAGATCGGCCCGCTCGTCTCCGCGGCGCAGCGGCGGACGAGCGAAGAGTTCATCGAGGAAGCCCTCGGCGCCGGCCGCGTTGTCGGGTGCGGAGGAGGGCGTCCGCAGGCGCGCGGATTTTACCTGGAACCGGCGGTGTTGCTCGGTGTCGAGCCGGGCGACCGCGTGTGGCAGGAGGAAGTCTTCGGTCCGGTCGCTTGCATCCGCCCTTTCGACGACGAGGGGCAGATGCTGCGCGAGGTCAACGATTCACGCTACGGCCTGAGCGGTTCGATTTGGACCAACGACCTGCGCCGGGCCCTGCGCGTGGCGCGCCAGGTCGAGAGCGGCGTGCTGAGCATCAACAGCCACTCCAGCGTGCACGTCGAGGCCCCCTTCGGCGGCTTCAAACAAAGCGGCCTCGGGCGCGACCTGGGAATGGCGGCGATGGAGGGGTACACGGAGCTGAAGAATGTGTACGTGGCGGAGTAAGCAGGGCGCGTGAAGCGTGATGCGTGAAGCGTGCAACGAAGTAGAGTAAAACGTGAAACGTAAAAAGTGAAGGAAGCCACGGAGAGATCCGAACGTGCGCCACGCGCCCTTTTCTTTTCGTTTTACGCGATTCTCCGGCCGTCACTTCTTTGGCGTGAGTTGTTTGTAGAGCTCCTCGGCCTGCTTCGTCCAGACACCCTCGGGGCCCAAAAGCTTCCGGTAGCCTTCCGCGGCGCGCCGGGCATACTCTCTGGCTTCCTCGGCCCGGCTCGGTCGATTGATGCAGACCGCAAGATTGTAGAGCACGCCCACTGTCACCTGATCCTCGGGACCACAAACGCGCTCGGCGATCGGAAGCAACTCCCGATACTCTGCCTCGGCTTGCACAAACTTGCCGCGGCGATACAGCAAAAGGGCCAACTGGATCCGGTTATTCAACGTTTCAGGATGCTCGGCGCCGAGGACGCGGCGCTGTATCTGGATCAACTCCCGGTATTCCGACTCGGCTACTTCACGTTTGCCTTGTCGCTCCATGAGGGAAGCCAAATGTTTCCTGCCGGCCAGCGTTACTGCATCCTCAGGGCCAAGTTCCTTCGCGAGGACGGCGAGGACCTCCCGCACGAGGCGCTCGGCCTGAGGATACTGGAGATCTGCTTCAAGGGCCTTGGCCTGGTCTCCTTGGTTGTGCCCCCATTCGAAGATGTCACTCGATTTATCGATGAATCCAGCGGCGTTGGTGAAGTGCGCGAGGGCGATGACGGCGTTGCTGCGCTTCAAGGCGCAATGCCCGGCCATGTGGAAAGCGCGATAAATACTGCTGTGATCGAGGAGTTGATCTTTTTTTGCTAATCCGGCTGAGGCCAGAGCAAGCCGCTCGGCTTGCTCATACTCCTGGCGCTCAAGAGCGGCGGCGGAACGATCGTAGAGCGCGGACGCGGATTCCAGCTCGCTGACGATTCGGCGCGTCTTGAGTGTCTCGGGGTCGTCTGCCCCCAGGATTCTCTCGCGGAGTTTCAGGACAACCAGAGCCTCCGCGACAGCTTCGTCAGGTCTGTCCTCGGCATCTAAAACGAGCGCCAATCCATGACGACTCGTCAGGGTATTGGTGTGTTCGGGGCCGAGTTTTTCCGTGTAGAGGGAGACGAGTTCGCGAAACAGGCGCTCGGATTCCTTGTATTGGCCGCGCTCGGCCAGCAAGCGGGCCACGGCCGTCTGGTTGCTGGCCCATTGGAGAGCGTCACTGGCTTTGTCGAATCCGGGCGGGAGTGGCTTTTCACCGGCGGCTGGCTTTTGCGAAAGGGCGCTGCTAGCCGCCAAAAGAATCGCTGCCAACGCGCACAGCAGGTGGGGGAACGTCAGATTGATGTGAGCATTGCGCTGCGGCTGCAGTGCTTTGTTGTCCGCCCTGCCGATGTTTTCGGACAAAGCGCTCATGCGGACTCGGAGATTGAACGGCCCTTCAACCTCTGTCAATGCGTCGATGGGCATAAATGGGCTGCGCGCGTCGATGAGCTGCCCGAGAGACAATCCCGAAGGGATTGCGTCTCTCAGCCCAGGGTTGGCGCGCAGCGCCTACCCTGGGTTCGCCGCGCCGCGCGGGCCAACCCTGAAAGGGTTGCGTCCATGTGCGCCGACGGGGATGCAACCCTTTCAGGGTTGGCCATTTTCGCCGGATGACCCAGGGTAGCGCCTGCGGCGCAACCCTGGGCTGGAGGATGGAATCCCTTTGGGATTCGCCGCGCGAGTGCGCGCTTTTGAGCTCCTGCCGAGTGCCGCCTTGCGCTTCGTTCCTGTTCCTTCGCACTATTCGCGCATGTCCAAAAAGAAACGTCGTGGGGAGTCTTCCGGCCTGAAGCCGGCGGTGAATCCCGCGACGGGTCTTGCCTCTGCACCGTCTGCGAAGGCAGCAACGCCGCGGCCGGCCACGCTGTCGCGGCGCAAAAAATGGGCGATGCGCGCGGCAGCGTTCGTGTTGGTGCCGGTGGTGCTGTTGGGCGGAGCCGAGTTGGTGCTCCGCGTCGCGGGGTACGGGCATTCCACGCGGTTTCTTGTGACTTCCAAAACGGGCAAGGGATTCACGCTGAATCCGTGGTTTACCAAGCGTTTTTTTCCCCAATGGAATCCAGGGAATTCACAGCCGTTTTTTCTTCCTGAGGAGAAGGGGTCGAATACGGTCCGCATTTTCATCCTCGGCGAATCGGCGGCGCTGGGGACGCCGTCGCCCGCGTTCAGTTTCGGGCGGATGATCGAGGTGATGTTGCGGCGGCAATATCCGGAGCGGCGCTTCGAGGTGTGCAACGCGGCGATGCGCGGCATCAATTCGCACGTCATGCGCGCCATCGCGGCGGATTGCGCGCGGCACGAGCCGGACTTGTTCATCGTCTACGCGGGGAACAATGAGCTGGTGGGCTTGCACGGGGCGGATCCGGAGTCCTCGCTGGTGGATCGGCATCTCTGGTTGAGCCGCGCGGTGCACGGGCTGCAAGGGACGCGGCTTGGCCAATGGCTGGGCTCGATGAAGAAGCGGGAAGCTCGGGAGACGCAGGACATGGACTACTTCCGCAAGCATCGCGTGGCGGCGGATGATCCGGCGCGGAGGCGCGTCTATGAGAACTTCGCGGAGAACCTCAAGGCGACGTGCCGGTCCATCGAACGGTCGGGGGCCAAGGGGCTGTTGCTGACGGTGGGGGCCAACTTGAAGGATTTCCCGCCGCTGGCGTCGCTGCACAAGCGCGGGTTGAGCGAGGCGCAAATGCAATCGTGGACGAACGCCTTCGCGGCGGGCGCGGCGGCGGAGGAGGCGGGGCGATTCGAGGAGGCGGCCGGGCATTTCGAGCAGGCGGCGGCGGTGGACAACGAATACGCGGAGCTGAATTTCCGGCTGGGACGGTGCCATCTTGCGACGGGGAGGGTGCCGACGGCATTGCAACACGTGGCGCGTGCGCGGGATACGGACGCTTTGCCGTTCCGCCCGGCGTCCAACATCAATGACGCGATTCGCGACGTGAAGAAGGCGGGGACTTTTTCTCGGATCACACTCGTGGATGTGGAGGCGCGGCTGGGCGGAGACGGAACGGGGAGAAAATCGGTGGTGGGTGACGACGTATTTCTCGATCACGTGCATTTTCGATTCGCGGGGGACTACGGAGTGGCGCGATTGATCCTGCCTTCCGTCATGGAAGCGCTGACTGACAAGCTCGGCGCACCGCGAACCAACGGGATTGCGACGACGAAGGAATGCACGGCGGCGCTCGGCTACAACGCGTGGGAGGAATGGCAGATTGCGTCGGCGATCGCGAATCAATTGGCACGAGCGCCATTCCTGGATCAATTGGATCACGCGCGACGCCAGGCGGCGGCTGAAAAGACACTGAAGGAACAGGCGGCGCAGTTCACGACCAATGACCTGGCCGGGGCCCTGGCCGTGGTGCGGGCGGCGATTGAAGCGAATCCCGAGGACTGGCAATTAAAGTACAATCTGGGAATGATGACGCATCTGACGGGAGATCAAACGACGGCGGCGGCGCAGTTCAGGTTGACGGTGGAAAGGTTTCCGGAGTGGCCGCCCGCGCGGCTGATGCTGGGTCAGGCGCTGGCGAGGGCGGGGCGGCGGTGGGAGGCGGAGGAGCAATTTCAGGAGTGTCTGCGGTTGGCGCCGGATTTCGTGCCGGCGCAGCGGGCGCTCCAGGCGCTGGCAGCGAGGCCGGCGAAGTGAGCGGAGGCATTGGTTCGGTTACGTAAACCCTCCGAAAACTTTTGAGCACAGAGTGGCCCTGAACTGGAAGGAGTGCCGAATTCCGGTCGATGCTGCTCTTGTGAAGATGTGATATGAAGGCGTGATGCGTGATGCGTGGTGCGTGAAGCATGCGGGTGCGCGCGTCCCTAAATACTTGTCGCACCACGCATCACGCACCACGCATCACGCACCACGCCTCACCTCCCAAACACCCCCTTGATCAACGCCCACACCGATTTTTTCTTCCGTTCCCCGCCGTCCCACGCAATCAACTCCGTCTCGGCGCTGCACTGCGGGCAGAAGTTGTGATCGGCGCTGCCCCGGAAGCTGAGGTGATGGATGCAGGAGTCGCAGAACATTTTCTTGCAGCGCGGACAGCGGCGCGTGGCGCGGACGTTGGGGTGGTTCAGGCAGCTCACGGTGCCATCGTCGAGCGTCACGGAATGCTTCTGCTTCGGGGGCGGCAGTTCCGGAACGCTCACGCGATCTTCGGAATACTCCAGGCGCCCTTCGATCTCGCCGAAGCGCAAGACCTGGCCGGGATGGAGTTGGGTCTCGCGCACGGACTGGCCGTCCACGAAGGTCCCATTGGTCGAGGCGCAGTCGCGCACCAGGAGCGAGTCGAGGCCCAGGACCAGTTCGCAATGGTGGATGGAGACCGACGGGTGATCGATGACGAGGTCGTTGTCCCGCGCCCGGCCGATGCGGGTGACGCCCCAGTTCAGTTCGCGCGAACCGAGGCTTCTGTCACCGACCTGGAAATGGATGCGGGCCATCGGGGAGGAGGTATGAAGTATGAGGGATGAGGTATGAAACGTGAAACGTAACAGCGGGGGTAGATTGTTGAATGTTCGCTCGCCGCTCGCAACAGCTTACGCTTTACGTTTTACGTTTTACCACTCGCGTCCTGCGATTTGACGCTCCACGATTTACGTTTCATACCTCATACCTCATACCTCATATCTTTGGTAAGCTTTTCGGCACCCCCGCCGAACAATCGGTTTGACAGCAGAACGGACACCGGGGCACCTGAGTGGCGGCTGTCCACCATGAACGGCACTCTCGACAACCGGAATCGATTGTTCATCGCACTGGCGTGCGTGGCGGTGTTTGCCGCGACCGTCGCCGTGTACTGGCAGACGCGGCACTTCGAGTTCACGCACTACGATGACCAGGAGTATGTGACGGACAACCCGCACGTCACCAGCGGCTTCAATGCCGCGGGCCTGAAGTGGGCGCTGACGACGCGGCACTTCAGTTACTGGCATCCGGTAACGTGGATTTCGCACCAGGCCGACTGCCAGTTCTTCGGGCTGGACGCCGGCAAGCATCATCTGATGAGCGCGTTCATCCACGCGCTCAACGGCGTGCTCTGCCTGCTGACACTCGGCTGGCTGACGGGCTTCTGGGCGCGCAGCGCGATGGTCGCGGCGGCATTCGCCCTGCACCCGCTGCACGTCGAATCCGTCGCGTGGATCGCGGAGCGCAAGGACCTCGTGAGCGGCTTTTTCTTCTTCGCCACGCTGGCGGCTTACGGCTGGTACGCCCGGCGCGGCGGAACAAGGCGTTACCTCGCGGCGCTCGGGCTTTTCGCGCTGGGCATCGCGTCCAAACCCATGCTGGTGACGATGCCGTGCCTGCTGTTCCTGATCGACTACTGGCCTTTGCGCCGGCTGCGGTTGCCGGGCGCGGTGGCAAATTCGCCTGAGCCGGACGCGCCGGCGATCGTGCCGTGGCGGCGGCTCGTCGTTGAAAAGGTTCCGTTCTTGGCGCTCTCGTTGTTCAGCTCGGCGGTCACGTTCATTGGGGTGCGCCAGGAGGGGCGCGTGCTCGGGGCGGAAACGTTTGGCTGGCTGGATCGACTGGCCAACGTGCCGGTGTCGTACGTTCGCTACCTCGGGAAAATGCTGTTCCCGGGCGACATGGTTTATCTCTATCCGATCCCTGGCCATTGGGAACTGTGGCAGGTGGCGGGCGCCTGCGTGGCGCTGCTGTTCATCACGCTGGCGGCGCTGGCGTACCTGCAAAGCGCCCGATGGTTCATCGTCGGCTGGCTGTGGTTCCTCGGGATGCTGGCGCCGACGCTCAATGTGATCGCGGTCGGCCTGCAATCCATCGCCGATCGCTACACCTACCTGCCGCTGGTCGGCGTGTTCATCATGATCGTCTGGGCGTTCGCGGAAGCCTCCAAACGCTGGCCGAAGCGGGCGTGGATGGCGGCGGGCGCGGCGCTGCTCACGTCGCTCGCGATGGCGACGGTGACGCACAAGCAGGCGCGCGTGTGGCAAAACAGCCTCGCGCTGTTCGGCCACGCGGTGGCAGCGAGCACGAACAACCCGGTCGCGCATTACAATCTCGGGGTCGAATTGATGCTCCAGGGGAGGGCCGCCGAGGCCGCGCCGCAGTTTCACGCCACCATCCGCGAGCACGAGGCGGGGTATCGTTACAACGAAGTGCATCGCGCGCATAACAATCTTGGCTATATCCTCGTCGCCTACGGCCAATGGCACGACGCGTCGAACTGGCTCGCGCAAGGATTGGCGCTTCGGCCGGGCGACGCCGAGTTGAACCTGAATTTCGGCCGCGCCCTCCTCGGCTTGACGAATGCGCCGGCCGCCGTGAACCACCTGACGAAGGCGGCCAACATGCTGACGAAAACTGCCGAACCCGGCGTGCTCCTCGGCCAGGCGCTGGCCGGCGCGCAACGGCCGCGCGAGGCCGTGGAGCAGTTTCGCTCCACGCTCGCCGCGCACACCAACTCGGTGGACGCGCTCAACGCCTTCGCCTGGCTGCTTGCCACGAGTCCCGACGCGCAGGTGCGCGACGGCGCCGAGGCACTGCGACTGGCCCAGCGCGCCCGCGCGCTCACGAATTCGCCGGTCACGCTCCTGACGCTCGCCGCCGCCCTCGCGGAGACCGGCCAGATGCCCCCCGCCCTCGAACAGGCCCGCGCCTGCACGAACCAGATGGCTGACGCGGCGGGAAGCCCGCTGGTCAAGACGGCCGAGGCGCTTCTGCGCGATGTCAAAGCGGGCCGGCCCTATCGCGACCAGGGCCGGTAGATGCGGCCTGGAGTTCGGTATGTGTTAGCGTGCTGGCGGCGCTGCAGGCATGGAGTCCCGGCTTTAGCCGGTCGCGCGTTCGGCCAGACCCTGGTCTCCTTAGCTTCGGCGACGCTGCCGGCTAAAGCCGGGACTCCATGCGGGAATGGTCGCCCACCACCCAACTTGTCCGCCGTCCGCCGCAATTCTCCTTTGGCGATCTTCCCGGCTCAGAGCCGGGGCGCGGCCTTCCACGGCCGAGCAAAATTGTCAGCAATCTAGAAACAGGCGGCCTTGGAAGGCCGCGCCCCCCTCAAGCGGTTCGCGCGGACAAAGCTGTCCGCGCTCCGAGTCAAGGCTGTGCCTGCTTTTCCATCGTGAAGTCCAGGGAGCCGACCTGCGCGAACTTGGTGGCATCGATAATCTTTACGATTTCGCCGAAGGGCGCGTTGCGGTCGGCGCGGACGGAAACCTTGAGGGCGGGATCCTTCTTCACTGCGTCGGTCAGCTCAGACCGAAGTTTGTCGATCGTCGTTGCGCGCTCGCCGATAAAAAAGAACGGGAAATTGGTCGCGACGAGGATGACGAAGGGCTTCACTTCGCTGGCTCCGGGTTTGGCTTCCTTCGAGACGGGAAGATTCAACTTCAGGGAAGGCTCCATCTTCTTCGCCGTCGTCGTGACCATGAGGAAGATGAGCACGACGAGGAGCACGTCAATCAGCGAAACGATGATGACGGCGGGAGTGCGGTTTCGTTTCTTATGGAGAAAGCGCATCGGTCAGTTCAATGCGAGCGGGTCGCAACGAGGGCGGGTTGCGAGGGCGGGAGCGGCGCCGGGGCGGCGTCGGCGTCGGCCGCGCCGTAGTGGTTGGCGTTCTCGGTGCGGTAGTGTTTGCGGAGGAACTCGTCGCACAGGGATTCCATGCGCACGGCGAACGTCTCGAGCTTGCGGCTGTAATAGCTCCATGAAATGAGCGCGGGGATGGCGATGAGCAGGCCGAGGAGCGTGGCGTACAGGGCGACGCTGATGCCTTGGGCAAAGCGGGAATGGTCGTTGGCAGCCGCGTCCAGCCCTTGCGCGGCAAACAGCGTGATAAGGCCGAAAATGGTGCCGACCAGCCCCATGAGGGGGGCAATGCTGACGATGATTTCGAGGACGACCAGGCCGCGCTCGAGCTTGCTCAGCTCGAATCGGGCGCGCGTTTCGACCAGCGAGCTGTTTTCCTCCTTGGACATGTCGAGGTGATCGGCGGAGAACAGCAGCAGGCGCGAAATGGGCGAGGGGTTTTCGGTGCAGACGCTCTTGAGGAGCACGAGATCGTGGGCGCCCGTGTAGTTCAGGACGGCGTCGGTGATGGGCGGGGGGACGACCTTGACGATCCGCAAGGCCAGGCCCCGTTCCACGATGAAGGTGACGGCGGTCAGCGAGGTGACGACCAGCGCGATGATGATCAGTGTGTCCATGTGCGATGGGGATGACGGGGGCTGGGCGACGAAGATTCAGTTGTAATAAAAGGTGAATCGAATGTCGCGCGGGTTGAGGCCGATCTTGCGGCGCATCTCGTCGGGCCATTCCTTATAGCGCTGGTTGTCTTCGACCGCGTTGCGGCAGAACAGGCCGAGGATGTCGCCGACTTCATTGTCCTGAATCTTCATATCGGTAATACGGCCATCGTGCGTGAGCTTGAATTCGAGAATTACCTTGCCGGCGCGCGGGGTGACCATGTTGTTTTCAATGAGATAATACCAGCGGCTTTGGACAGCCTCGATGAACTCCCGGTCGTATTCGCCGAACTCCGTGGCTTTCGTGTCGAAGGCGACGCGGCCCCTGCGCTCGGCGCCGCCCTCCTGCTTGACCAACCGGCCGGAGAGCATCGCTTTCTGGCGCGCCTGCACCAGGGTGCGAACCCGTTCAGTTGGGGTCGTGACCGTCTGGCCATCGCCCTTGTCCACCAACCCGGGGCTGGGAGGCTTGGGGTCGGGCCGCCTGTTGAGGGCCAGGTCGCCGGGTTTGGGGGCATCGTCCACTTTGGGTTTGGGAGGCGCCGGTTGGAGGGGGAAGGGAAGCGGCTTTTCCTGTTCCATGACGCGCACCACCTGGTCCTGCTGGCCGTCAATTTTTGGTGTAGGTTTGGTTTCCGGCTCGGGGTTGCTGGCCAGAGCGTTTTTGTCGCTGTAAAACTTGGCTTTCTCCGGGGCCTGGTCGACGGCGGTGGCGGGGTCGACTTCAAGGAAGGTGGTGGGGATTTCCTGGTTCTGGGGAGGTGGGGGTTGCGGCTTGGGTTGAAGCGGAAATTGGAACCGTGGTTTGGCGGCGGCAAGCTTCTGGGTGAGCTTGACCAGCCAGCTAGCATGGTGGTTCCACCAGCCCATTTTCTGTGCGACCCGCCAGCCCCCCAGCAGCGCCAGGTGGATGACGAGGGACAAAAGGAGCGCGACCGCCAGTGGATTCTTTTCCATCCAGCGGCGCCAGTCCCGAATGTCAGCAGCCGTCATCGTTGCGAACCATGCCGCAGAATCCACCGGCGGGCAACAGTTTTGGCCGCCGGAAATCCGACCGCCGCCCCGCCGTGCGACACGCGGTCCTCTGATAATATCGGCAAGTCGGGGTCAGTCGGTTATGCCACAGCCCATTACAAATTCTTGTATATTGCGCGGGCCTGATTTGACGCCCGTTTGGCTATTCCCTACCCTCACGTGCATGGCGCAAAAAAGCTTCGAGGAAACCGCGGTGCTGCTCCGTCCCGAAGACTCGGTCGCCGTGCTCAAGAAACCCCTCCAGGCCGGCGACGAACTCATCGGCCCATCCCTTCGCGTCACTGCGGCGCAACCGATCCCGGCCGGGCACAAAATCGCCCTTGCCGAAGTGCCTGAGGGAGGCCCTGTCAGAAAGTATGGCCAGACGATTGGCTTCGCCCAAAGCCGCATTCGGCCCGGCGACCACGTCCACACGCACAACCTCGTCCTCCACGATTTCAGCCGGGACTACCAGTTCTGCGCCGATGCCCGCGCCATGCCGCCGCATCCCCAGGAGCAGCGGCGCACCTTCCTGGGTTACGCCCGGCCCGGGGGCGCCGCTGGCACGCGCAATTATCTGGCCGTTCTCTCCAGCGTGAATTGCTCCGCGAGCGTCTCCAACTACGTCCGGGACCGCTTCCGAACACCCGAATTCCGCCGCGATTTCCCGAACGTCGACGGCGTCATCGCCTTCACCCACAAGGGCGGCTGCGCGATGGATCCCGGCCAGCCGCAGGCGGTCCTCCAGCGCGTCCTGGCCGGCATCGCGCGGCATCCGAATGTTTCGGGGTTCGTCATGATCGGCCTGGGTTGTGAAGTCAACCAGGTCGACGCCATTCGCCAGGCCCACAAGCTCGATGCGCTCCGGCCCGGCGAAAACCCGCCCGTCTTCCTGAACATCCAGGCGGCGGGCGGCATCCGCAAAACCGTCGAAGCCGGCGTCGCCGCCGTCCAAAAGCTGCTCCCCGCCGCCAACGCGCTCAAACGCACTCCGCAGCCGCTCTCCAGGCTAATCCTGGCCGAGAACTGCGGCGGCTCCGACGGCAACAGCGGCATTACCGCCAATCCTGCGCTGGGCGTCGCGTCGGACGAACTGGTCCGTCACGGCGGCGCCAGCGTGCTGGCCGAGACGCCCGAGATTTACGGGGCCGAGCACCTGCTCACCCGCCGCGCCGTCACCCGGGAAGTCGGGGAGAAGATTGTGGAACTCATCCACTGGTGGGAGGAGCACGCCCGCCTGCACCGGGCGTCCATCGACAACAACCCGTCGTTCGGAAACAAGGCTGGCGGACTTACCAACATCATCGAAAAGAGCCTCGGCGCCGTCGCCAAGGGAGGCCAGGCCCCGCTCCAGGCCGTCTACCAATACGCTGAGCCCATTACCGCCAGGGGCTTCTGCTTCATGGACACGCCCGGTTACGACCCCGTGAGCATGACCGGCCTGGTCGCCGGCGGTTGCAACGTTGCCGTCTTCACCACCGGCCGAGGCAGCGTCTACGGTTGCAAGCCGGCCCCCTCGATCAAAGTCGCGACCAACTCCACGCTCTATCACTGGATGGAGGAAGACATGGACCTCAACGCCGGCGCCATCCTCGACGGAACGGAGACGGTCGCGCAAGTCGGCCAGCGGATCTTCGAGAAGATCCTCGCCGTCGCCTCGGGCGAACAGACCAAGAGCGAACTGGCCGGTGTCGGCGACGAAGAGTTCGCCCCGTGGCAGCTCGGGCCGACGTTTTGAAATCTCGTAGCAGCCGACGTAAGGAGGCTCATTCTAAAGCGCGTGAAGCAAAGCGCCTCCTGATCTCAGTTGCCATTCCCCGCCTGGAACATTTTACTGCTTGGACTTCTCCGGCGTCCACGGGCTGCCGGCGCGGAAGGTGGCTCGTTCCGTCAACTCGGGAGGCGGATCAGAACTGAGCGGCTCGCGGCTCGCGGCCCAGACCGCGCCGCGCCGGATGAGTGGAGCGGCCCTGCGGATGGATTGTTCCGCATGGCCTAGGACGGTTTGGAAAACGCGGCCGCGCCCGTAGCTGTAAGCCCAGGCCATGGGCTCGTCGCGCCCGGTGATTCGTGAACGGGCGGAAGCGAGCGGCTCGATGGACTCCTTCCCGGCCTGCCTGAAGTAGAGTTCGTCCACCGTCTCGAACGAAACTAAACCGCGCGTGATCGGGTGCGCCGCCCCGGTGATGTCCACACGGAACGGCCCGAACGCATCGTGGCCGCTGCCGCCCTGGTGGTCCCACACGCGCCGGACGATGCGCCGATACTCCGGCCAATCCGATGTTTCCGCCCCGGGCAGGGAGGGGTGGAACGCGCCGTTGGCAAAGTGAATCACGGCCAGCCCGCCGCCGTTGCTCAAGTAGCGCGTGAAGTTGGTTTTCGCCGCATCGCTCAATCCGGGACGCTGCCAGTTGCAGTAGTTCAAGACAAGCAGCCCGTAGTCATGCAGCCGGGCCAAAGCCAGCTCCTCAGGGTTCTCGGTGACGTCGACGAGCGCGCGCGGATCCTGTTCCACGATGTGCAGCAGCGCGGCGGTGGTCGAGCGCCAATCGTGCGCCGGATGATTGTGGCCGGTGACGATCAGCGCGCGGAAACGTTCGGCCGGTTCGGAACGGACGCCGCCCACAGGCACATCGAGCCGCGCGGTCCAGGCGAGGGCGTTGAGCACCAGCCGCCGGAAATCCGGCAGCCACCAGTTCGTGTAGAAATGACCACCAGTGAAGCCAAAGCCTCGCCCGCCATCGGCGCGCTCGACGGCCCAGCCCACGGTGTTCGCAAGCGTGTCGCCGCCGGACTCGCTGAGCAGGATGGGCCGCAGGCGCGGATCGTTCTCGCGGAAGCGCAGGTTGAAATAAAACTCCTCGGTGACCTTGAACGGATTCACACCGCGGGCGACCGGATGATCCGGCGTGGCGACGGCGGTCGTCCATTCGCGGGTCTGGATCGCGCTGAACCATTTGTTCGGCGCCGTACCGCTTTCGTAGTCGAAGTAGCCGCCAACCCATTCGGTCATCTGTTCGTGGACGCGGCGCGGAGTGAACGTGGACCAGTGGAACAGGACCAATCCGCAGCCGCGGCGCATCTGCCTGGCGAGTTGATCGAAGCGTTCGCCGACGTAGAGCGGATGGTCAGTCTCCTTGCGGTCGGAACCGCCCGAGGTCAACAGAATGGTCGCCGCGTCGTCGAGCGTGGCGGTATTCGCCGGCCAGCCGTTGAAGTGGGCCTCGACCGTCACGCCCTTGAGGTCGGGCGACGTGTCGAGGCAATGCTTGAGGAGGATGACGTTCTTCTCGTACTCGTGCGTCTCGCGGGGATGGCTGTCGAGCGGACCGGCGATGAGGACGATTTTGCGCGGCGAACCAGGCCCGGCGGCGGCGGCCGGCATTGCGCACGCCAGCCACGCCGCCGGGAGGAGCAGCGTAACGCTCCGGAATCCAATGAACGCCCGCCGGGCCGTCATGGCGTCGAGGCGGTCCGGTAAAACGCCGCCGGCAGCTCCATCGTGTCTTCGTACTCGAGGATGCCGTGCGGCGGCGCGGGCAGCGTGATAAGCGTCGTCCAGTTGTTCAGGTCGGTCGAACGCTGCACCTGGTAGTTGCGGCCCGGAATGCCGGCGAACCGGACCAGAACGCCGTTCGGGGTCGTCATCATCAGGACCTGGTTTTGCGTCGGCAGTGCGCCGCTGACCACTAGCACTTCAACCATGCCGACCCCAATTCCCCCGCGGCTGTCACGGACATTAAACGTGAACGTGTCCAACCCTGTGAAACCCGCGGGCGGCGTGTAGGTGTACACCCCCGCGCCGGCCGGGGCGATGCCCCCTCCGGAGGCGCTGATGGAAGCCACTGAGTCGAGCGCAAACGGGTCGCCGTCCGGATCGGTGACGCCCTGCAGCAGCTTGGCCGAACTGATGCTCATCGGCGTGTCCTTCGACGTGGCGCCGCCCTTCGTGGGCACTGTGGGCACCGTGTTGATCGCCAGAATCGCCTCGCGGCTCGTCACCATGCCAGCGCCGTTCGAGACTTCGACTTTGTAACGGCCCGCTACGTCCGGGAAATCCACGAACACGCTCAGGCTGGGGCTGTTCCCGCCGGGAATCGGGAACCCTTCGAAGAACCATTGGTAGCTCAACGGCGTGCTGCCATTGGCGATGACACGGAACATGGCCGTCTGGTTGAAGTAGGCAATGACGTCCTGCGGTTGCGAGACGATGAACGGCATCGTGTCCGGCGGCAGCAGCGTTCCGAGACCGCGAAGGCTGCGTACGCGCAGTCCGGTCCAGCCCACGGAGGCATTGTTCA
>Ga0137374_10005764_pt1 | contig 14728 bp, 19 predicted proteins | sample SagtaG_20_FD_104811 | JGI IMG/M metagenome (GOLD analysis project Ga0137374, IMG submission 104811) | Vadose zone soil microbial communities from Sagehorn Ranch, Mendocino, California, USA - Sage1_R_100_16 metaG | ecosystem: Environmental > Terrestrial > Soil > Vadose zone | place: USA...
CGTCATCCCGACGGCTTGACCACGCCGCCGAGCATGGCGATTGCCTATCACATCATCCGCGCCTGGGTGGAGGAAGAGGTTTCGTTTTAAGCCTTGTTCGCCGCTGTTCGCCGTAGTTCAGATTCAGGCATATTTTTCAGCAACTTATCCACAGCCGCTGTCTGTACACGTTCGCGCCCGTTCACTACAATCCGATGTCATTTTGTAGGGCATCTTGCGGGACAGATTGGGTGGAGGACGGTTCAATGCGCTTGAACAGGCTCACGGCGCGCAAGGTCGCGACAGCGACGAAGCCCAGCCTGCTCGCCGACGGCGGCGGCTTGTGGCTTCGCGTTGGACGCAGCGGCTCGAAGAGTTGGGCCTTTCGTTTCATGCTCAACGGCAAGGCGCGCGAGATGGGCCTCGGTGGGCTATCGAAAGTTGGACTTGCGGACGCGCGCAAGAAAGCCGCTCCGCTTCGCCTGTTGCTCGCCGACAAAGTCGATCCGCTTGAACGTCGCAAGCTCGAGAAAAGCGCGAACACGATTGCAGCCGCGCGAACAATGACATTCGACCAATGCGCGGCATCCTACATCAAAGCCCACGAAGTCGGCTGGCGGCATGCAAAACATCGCATGCAATGGTCGAGCTCCCTCGCCCGGTATGTTTCCCCGGCAATTGGCGCGGTTCCGGTGAGCTCGATCAACGTCGGGATGGTGATGGGCGCGCTCGAGCCGCTTTGGACAAAGACGCCGGAAACTGCGAGCCGCGTGCGTGGGCGGATAGAGCGCATCCTGGATTGGGCGCGAGTCCGCGGGTTCCGCGAAGGCGAAAATCCCGCGCGATGGCGCGGTCACCTCGACCACTTGTTACCGGCGCCTGCCAAGGTGCGCAAGGTCAAGCACTATCGCGCCCTGCCCTACACAGACATAGCCGCGTTCATGGCCAAGCTGCGATCACGCGGCGGAGTTGGAGCATCAGCACTCGAGTTTCTGATCCTTTGTGCCGCCCGCAGCAGCGAAGTCGCTGGCGCCCGCTGGGCGGAGGTCGATTGGGCCGCGCGCATGTGGACGATTCCCGCTTCACGCATGAAGGCCGGGCGTGAACATCGCGTTCCGCTTTCAGGTGCAGCTATGGCTGTCTTGGACCGAATGAAGGCCGCCGGCGGCGAGTTCATTTTCAGCAGCGAGCCGGGCCGCGGGCTCGGGAAGGGCGCGCTGGCAAAGCAGATCAAGGGCCTCAACTGCACCATCCACGGGTTTAGGGCTGGCTTCAAGACGTGGTCGAGCGAGCAAACCAGCTTCCCCAGCGAGCTCGTCGAGGTCGCGCTCGCCCATGTCGTCGGCGACAAGGTAGAGGAAGCCTACCGGCGCGGCGACATGCTTGAGCGGCGCCGCAGATTAATGACGGCATGGGCTGACTACTGCGGCAAGCCCGCACTCGCCGGCACGGTCGTGCCACTGCGGCGACACTCGCTCGATAGACCTGGACTGTGATCCAATGTCGGGATCGAATAAGGCTAGCTTCGCCGAGAACGTGATCGCCATTTATAATCGCGCAATTCAGGGCGAGCGTGCGGATAACAGCGACGATAGCCTGAATGGTACCGTTGACCGAGAGGTCCGCCAGGTCGGATACGGCCTCGCTCTGCTTCGGTTGCTGACCGATCAATGCGCCAAAAAGCTACAACGTCGCAGCGCGACCCAGCGGGCCAGCTCGGCGATTAGAGAAGCCGAGGGAATCCTTGATGCCCTTGTCACGGGCACCAATCACCCGATTTTCCGCCATATCGCCTCGCTGCGATCCGCTCGATTTCGGCCACAAAAGGCGGCCGCCAATATCACTATGCGACGGCGCCGCGCCTGCGTCGCCGGATTCATTCTGGCTTATCAAAAGGCCGCGAATGTAAAAGAGAGCGAGGCGGCGCGCGTAGTAGTGAAGGCTTGTTGTCAGTCGAAGGAATTTGCTTTGGGGGAAGCGAAAAGCATCGTCAAATGGATTTTGCGCTCATCGCCCGAGGACGTGCAGTTCTATAGGGACCAGATCATGACCAGGGCCAAGGAGATGAACTCCATGACCAAGGTACCTCGCGATCTTGAAGTCTCTCTTGCGGACAGGGTTCGCCTCGCCGGCAGGGATTTAGTTTGGGAGCTATGGTCCGTCCCTGTATAGCGTTTGAGATTCACTCAGACATAAGCCCTGCTTTGGCGTCCGAGCCGTGTGTGAATAATGCGAGGTCATCGCGAACAATGCGCGGTGACCAAAATGAACCCCCAGGAACTAGGCTCGACGCTGATGGCTGCCGCTGGCGGCCAGGCCGACGAGCTCGCGCTGGTAGTGAGTCCCAGCAAGGCGATGCGGATGCTCGATTGCGGACGCACGCGGCTCTATCAGTTGCTCGACGCCGGCGAACTCGACAGCTATCTCGACGGTCGCGCCCGTCGTATCACTGTCGAATCAATCCTCCGGCGAATTAAGCGGAAACTCGAGGAAGCAAAAACCGCCAAGTAGGAACCCCGACCGCGCACGTTTGCACGGCCGGGGCAAAGGCTCAAAGACTTTCGTCGCGAAGCGGTCTTTAGCATCTCGCTCACGCCCTCTGCAAGCGTGCGGTCTCAATCGTGGAGACCGTGATGCCCACTGCTGTTGTTGCCAAGCGTCCAAGACTCGCCGCCGCGATCGAGCGCGAGGTCTTCACCATCATCGCCAGACCCACCTTCGACTCAACCAACAGGCGCTTGCCTGGCCGCTTCGATGCTCTGAGCGATCGGCTTCTCGTGCATGGAACTAAGACGCCGTTCCTCGACGGCGCCCGCGCCTTGCTCAATCTCGGCTTCGACCCCAACGCTACCGTGGTGATGAAACACGCGGGCTACGGCACGGAGTGCCTACGCGCCAGGATCGGCGTCGCCGCAAAGCTAACGGTCAAGGAGCCGGACCGAGGCTATCTCCACTTTGCGCTTTGGCGGCCGTTTTCTTCGTCTCCGGTCAAGGCGCCCTTTGCGCAAAACGTGCGGAACGGTCCGCGGGGCCCCGTCAGCGGCGAAGTTGCATCGTCCAGCAGGGGCGCACCATGACCGATCCCGCGCGCGCCCTAGATCCCGACGAACGGTCGGATGCGGGTCCCGATTGGGGAAGCGAGGAAGCGCGGCAACTTTTTGCCTCGGTCCGCGAGCTGTGCGGCGTGCGCGTCGGCAACCCGTCGCCTATCAGCGTCGACATGATCGCGTTGGCCCGCGCCGAGGCAAAGGCGATTCTCGAGGAGCTCGACCAGGAGTTTGAGTTCGAGGAAGCGATCTCGGCCGACGCCGAGAGTGCCGAACCGATGGATGACGATTCGACGTTCGCCAGAGCATGTCACCAGGCCGATGCCAAGCGCGCGCGCCTGAGCGAGGACGAGTCAGAGCGTCTGCGGCGACTGCGCCGGTTGATGGAGCCCGGCGTCACTCTCGAGCGCGCATGGAGCGAGACGAATCACCCCTGGCGCGTCGAGGGCCGCGCGGCGGAGAGCACGGTCTTCGCACTCATGCAGGGCTTGTGCGAGCGCGACGTTAAGGCGCTGGACGAGCCGGACACCCGTCGCCGGCTTTCCGAGCTGAGCGACGATCAGCTCGTTGAGGTTGGCACGCGGCTGCGAAAACTCAAACCGGAGATCGCTCGACCTTGGACAACCGATGACGTCTCAATCCTCATTCAAACGAGCGAGCGCGTGAAAAAATGACCGACAAGATTCGCGAGGAAACGCGCGAAGCACTAAAACGGATTCGCGCCGAGAACGTCCGCAAGAAGGCTGCGGAGCGCAAGGCCAACGGCTACAAAGAATCGCCGGAGCCGCCGCCTGTAAGTTCGCCTGACGATTACGGCGTCGGCGAACAACATGGTGCTCCCGACCAGGCACAGCCCCAGCAAAATACAAAAGCCTTGGCGCTTACATTCTTCGACGGCCTTGGCGAGCCGATACCCAAGCCGTGGCTCATCAAGAACGTGATCGCACGCGGTGAGACCTCAAGTTGGATCGCTCCGCCAGCCAAAGGCAAGTCGGCGTTGCTGACTGACATCGCGATTCACAACGCCGGCGGCCAGGACTGGCGTGGCCATCGTACAAGGGAACCTAGCGGCGTCGTGTATTTCGCCCTGGAGCGCGCCGATCTCGTCAAGCGCCGACTCACCGCCTATCGGCGACGGGATGATCTGTCCGACCTGCCGATCGGCGTCGCCAACCAAGTCATCGATCTGATGAACCGATCCTGCGTCGACATCATCACGGCCACAATTAAAGAGACCGAGCAACACTTCGGCTGTGGCGTTGGCCTCGCGATTTTCGACACCTACAGCAAAGGCATCGCCGCAGGCGGTGGCGACGAGGATAAGGCTAGGGATCAGAACATCGTACAGGCAAACCTGCGCCGAGTATTTGATCGCGGCTACAACATTCATATCGCCGGCATTGGCCATACCGGCAAGGATGAAAGCAAAGGAGAGCGCGGCTCGAATGCTCGCTTGGCTGACGTTGACGTGCTGGTACAGATCACCGGCGACACAATCAAGACCGCAATCGTCAAGAAGGGGAATGATCAACCTGAGGGCGTGCTGACGGGCTTCCAACTCGAGCCTTTCGGGCTCGGCACCGACCAAGATGGCGACCCGATGAGAACCTTCATCATCGGCAGGGAAGTCTATGCCGGCGCCACTCCCGCCGCCCGCGAGCTTTCTGACCGCCAGAGGCTGGCGTTGGAAGCACTCACTGAGGCGGTCCTATCGCATGGTCGCAATGCGCCATCCGGCTATCAACTACCACAAGGCATCAAGGTCGTCTCCGCAGAGGAATGGAAGACCGAGTTGCTGCGCCAGAACGTCATCGATGCCAATGCCCGCAATCCGCGGGCCCGTTTTACCGAACTGCGTCGCGCGCTTGCAGCTCGCAAAGTTATAGGCAGCCGGGATGATTGGATCTGGCCGACCAGAACATCGAACATCTGAGGGCTGCACCAATGAACGCCGCAGAAACCCTGATTGCCTGGAACTGTGCTGACCCGCATTTCAGGCTTCGTCGTGCCGCACCACCCGGCAGCATCGCCATCGGCCCCCTTCAAGACCCCGGCGAGCCGGACTGGACCGAGCCCTATGCCAACACCGGCGGCGCCGCCTACGTGCACCGGCGGAAGCTGCGCGGCCTACCTCAGCAATTCCTCGTCATGCGCGACTATTATGCGCTGGTGTACGTCTAGGCCTCCATCCCTACATCGTGCACCGCGCGTTCCTGCTGATTGACGAATTTCAGGCGGTGATTAAGGCCGGTGGCATGGGCCCAGCAAAAGGCGAGCACGGGCACGATCCCGACGTCGGGTACGGGCGCGCCATTTTGGTGCCCCTCCTGCCGCCGGTACAGGAATTTCGAGCAGGTAAAGGGTTCAATTCTGGCCGCCCCAAGCACAGGCCGACGCCTAGCCGCAACCAAACCGCCCACCCCGTACGAACGGCCCGGCCCTCCACCTTTCTCTTCCACAAACGGCACCGTTGCCCCGTACGGCCAGCCGCCGCCGGGCCCGTACGTGTACGATACGACCGCCTCTATAGAGAGGCGGGATCGTACGTACACCGTACTGCAGGCCGCGTACGACGTACGTAGTTGTACGAACAGCGTACGAAGTGCGAAGATCGTACAGCCCTCAAGGTGCTCAACCGTTTGGAAAATGCTGAGGCAAAGCAGCGTCGTAGGTATCTGACCACCCCGAAAGCCCCGCTGGAACCTCGGCGCTGGGTGCGTTGTCCGGCTCGAGGCGGCCGGGTATCTTGAGCCATGCCTTTGAACCTGCCGATCGCGTCATCTGGCCCGCGCGTGCCCGACAAGCAGCGCCCGCGGCCTGTGCCGAAGGCAATCCGCGACGTGATCGTGATGATGGTCCGAGGCCGACCGGACGATCCCGATCAGGCGCCGCTCGATTTCATCACGGCGGCCAAGGCGTGCGGCGTGCAACCTGACATCATGCGCAAGTGGCTCGACCGGCCCGAAGTGCGCTCGTTTCTGCGGGCCGAGCGGAAGGCGTATCGCGCGATGGTCAACGCCGGCAACGAGGCAGCCCTCGCTCGTGCCCGAGACCAAGCTACGAATCCGATGGCGACTGTGCGCGCTGTGCAGGCCCTCGAGCAGCTTGACGAGGAGGAGCACGCGCAAGGCCAGGGGATCATGCCGGGGTTCAGAATCGTGATTTCACAAGAGTATGCATCGAGGATGCCCGATTCGTCGGTGATCGACGTGACACCGTCGCCGGCGCCCGAGCCTGCCGAGCGCGAGCCCACGGCGCGGCCGATGATCAGGGCCACGCCGCGGAGCCGCCGCTAGGCCTTCCCTCCAGGCATACAGCGGGTGCTCAGACAGTAAGGCACTGACGGGAATCACATTTCTGCCGCCTAGCGCGGTCTGCGACGGTATGGGGAAGCGCAGGGGAAGCGGAGGCGCCCTCGAGATGGCGCTCGCCCCGCCGTCTGCCGCGCGCGGGTTGACCACCCCCGGCATCGAGTTGCTGCCGCGGCGAAGGGGTGGGGGCAAAAAATGCAAGCGGATCAATGGCTTGTTGTCTACTGTGCCCACGCCGGGGTGCTGGAAATTTTTTGGCTGGGCGATTTTCGGATGCTCTGGCTGTTTGGCGGGCGCGGGTCATGTCGGGCCGAATGGTGCCGTCAGCCAGGCCCGCCTCGAATTGCGCGTCGTCCAAGCTTGGTGAGCTCGTAGAGCGTGCGCCAGGAAGGCGGTAAATGCTGACCGTGGTCAGTATTTGTCAGCCGAGGGTCGCGGGCAATTTTCATAAGCATTTGTGCAGTCGATGCGCCGAACGGCAGGTCGCTCTCGACCATCGCGAGAAATTCGCCGTGCGGCAGCTCGTCTTTCGCGGCGAGGAGCAAGCGACCGCATTCGAGAATGCCGGCGAGGCTCGATTGCCACGGCCAGGTGCGCCCGCCTGCTCGATTTCCGCGGGCGGGCGGTCCCGGGCCTCTCCCGGTCGAGATTTTCGCGAATGCGGGTCGACGTGGCACGTGTGCCGGCGTCCTGCTCGGCATCGCGCCGAGCTTCTGCCACTGCGAGGACTGATCTTTGGAGATGCCGAGAGGCTTCAAAATCGAAGTCGTCTCGGCCGACTTTGATTTTTTGTCGCCGCCCTTCTTGATTGTCTTCGCGAGCAGTTGCCCAGCCTTGCGCTCGGCCCGCAGGCGAATCTCGCAGGCCCGGCGTTCCGCATCGGTGTTCTGTGCTTCGACGGTCTTTTTGAGGGGCCTTTTCCACCCGCAGCGTGGCGGATTCGCGTTTTGCGGCGGCGGGGGGTGGTAGATGCTCACCCTCGAGGCTTTTGGCTGTTTTTGGCGACCACGTGCCGCCAGTGCGAAGCTGTTGCGCGTGCGTGGAGGGCGGGCGGCCGATTGGTCGTCGGGTTATCGCGCTGCTCGAGGGCGGTTCATTCGATCACCTCGTCGGCGCGCGCGAGCAGTGTTGGCGGAATGTCGAGGCCAAGCGCCTTGGCGGTGGTAAGATTTATAATGAGATCAAACCTGGTCGCCAGCTCGACCGGAATGTCGGCTGGCTTCGCCCCGCGCAGAATCTTGTCAACATAATCGGCGGCACGCCGGAACAGGTCCGGCCAGTTAGGTCCATAGGACATCAGACCTGCCGTTTCGACGAACTCCCGAGAGCCGTGCATCGTCGGCAGTCGCGCCGCCAGTGCCAAGGTATTGATGCGAATGCGGTGGGTGGCCACGAGCGGGTCGATACAGACATAAAGTGCATCCGCGCGGCCCTTGAGTGTCTCGAAGGCGGGCGCGATGTCTTCGCCTCGCCGGATTTCTGATGTGACGACCTCAAGACCGAGCGGACGGGCCGTTGTTTGGACCTCGCGCATATCCAGTAGGACGGCGGGACCGTCGACGTTCGCCAAGATCGCCAACCGGCGGAGACCGGGAACAAACTCGCGCAAAAGTTCAAGTCGCTTGGCCGCAACATCGGTTTGCTGGATCGACAGGCCGGTGACGTTGCCACCCGGCCGCGCCAAGCTCGCGACCAGACCGGTTCCAACCGGGTCGCCCGCTGCTGCGAAAACTATCGGGATGACCGACGTCGCCTGCTTGGCAGCCACGATTGCCGCAGTTGCTGATGTGACAATGACATCAACCTTGCGCCGGACGAACTCGGCCGCGATTTCGTCGAAGCGCTCGGTGCGACCCTCCGCCCAGCGATACTCGATCGCGACGGTGCGGCCCTCGATCCAGCCGAGTTCATGCAACCGCCGCACAAAGGCGGCGACCCATTGGCCATGGGATGAAGGCGTACCTGCGACAAGGAACCCAATGGTCGGCAGTTTGGCCGCCTGCTGCGCGCGCGCCGCGAGCGGCCACGCGGCCGCTGCGCCGCCAAGCAGCGTGATGAACTCGCGTCGTTTCATTCGATCACCTCGTCGGCGCGGGCGAGCACCGTCGGCGGCACTTCGAGGCCGAGCGCCTTGGCGGTCTTGAGATTGAGCACCAATTCGTACTTGGTCGGCGCCTGCACCGGCAGGTCAGCGGGCTTCTCGCCCTTGAGGATGCGATCGACGTAGCCGGCAGCCCGTCGGAACTGATCAACCAGATCGGGCCCATAGGACATCAAGCCGCCGGCAGCAGCGAAGGCGCGTTCGAAGTAGACGGCGGGTAGCCTGTGTTGCGCCGCAAGCTTGACGATCAGGTTGAGGTGAATGTACGGCAGGCCGCCCGCTGTAATGATCAGGCCGCCATTCGAAAAGCGTGCGAAGCTTATGATCGAGCGCTCGATCTCGGTAGCATCGCGCACGTTGACATGACTTACCTCAACCATGAGCAATGGCGCCATGGCCTGGATGACGCCGAACTGGCCGATCCCAGAGGTAATGCTGGAATCCCGAAGCACCGCCACTCGCGTGACGCTTGGCGCGATCTGCTTGAGCAGTTCCAGCCATTTCCCGCTGATACTGTATTCGAACGCCATGAAACCGGTGGTGTTGCCGCCTGGCTGCGCCAAGCTGTTTACGAAGCCGGCACCGACCGGATCGGCGACGGCTGCGAACACGATCGGCACCGTGCGGGTTGCTTGTAGCAACGGCCCCACGGTGGAAGCGCCAGAGGCCAAGATGACATCAGGAGCGAGAGCAGCCAATTCGGCCGCGTGCCTGCGGATGGCGTCGACATTGCCCGTGGCCCAGCGGGTGTCAATCTGAACGTTTCGGCCGATGATCCAGTCCGATTGTTCTAGCCCCTGTAGGAACGCTCCAAACCAAGCCTGACGTTGCGGATCGTCTGCGGTTGCGGGCAGGAGCGCACCAATGCGCCGCATCCGCTCCGCCTGCTGCGCGCGCGCCGCTAGCGGCCACGCCGCCGCCGCGCCGCCGACCAGCGTGATGAACTCGCGTCGTTTCATTCGATCACCTCGTCGGCAAGCGCGAGCAGCGTCGCCGGCACTTCGAGGCCCAGCGCTTTTGCGGTCTTGAGATTGATCACCAACTCGTACCTGGTCGGCGCCTGCACCGGCAGCTCGGCCGGCTTCTCGCCCTTGAGGATACGGTCGACGTAGGCGGCAGCGCGCCGATACTGGTCGACGAAGTCCGGTCCATAGGAGATCAGACCGCCGCCAGTGGCGTAAGGACGGCTGTTGTAGACCGCGGGCAACCGGTGCCGAGCCGCCAGCGCGATGATCAGCTCGCGATGAAATGCCGCCGCCGGGCTCCCGGTCACGATCAGGCCGCCATTCGAACGCTGCGCGAATGCCGCGATGGCACGCTCGATTTCGCCCGCATCCCGCACGTCGATCGGGCGCAAGTCCACGCCAAGCGATGGCGCGACGGCCTGGATCGCGCCGAACTGGCCGGGTCCGGCCGCTATGGTTGAATCGCGTAGGACCGCCGCTCGCGTTACGCGCGGGTCAATGTCCTTGAGCAGCTCCAGCCATTTCCCCGTGATGGAATATTCGAAGTTGGTAAAGCCGGTGATATTGCCGCCGGGCTGCGCCAGGCTATCGACGTAGCCGGCCCCGACCGGGTCGGCGACAATCGTGAACACGATCGGCACGCTGCGGGTGGCCTCCAGCAATGGCGCGACGGTCGCGCTGCTATCGGCCAGGATGACGTCCGGGGCAAGCGCGGCCAATTCCGCCGCGAATTTGCGGATGTCGCCGGCATTTCCCCCGCCCCATCGGGGTTCGATCCGCACGTTACGGCCGTCGATCCAGCCCAATTGTTGCAGCGCCTGCACGAAAGTCACCAAGCGGGACCGTCCTGGCAGATCGTCGGCGGTAAAGGGCATGAGCACGCCGATGCGCCGCATGCGCTCGCCCTGCTGCGCGCGCGCGGTGAGCGGCCACGCTGCCGCGCCGCCGATCAACGTGATGAACTCGCGGCGCTTCATTCGATCACCTCGTCGGTGCGCGCGAGCAGCGTGATCGGCGGGTCCAGGCCGAGCGCCTTGGCGGTTTTCAGGTTGATCACCAGCTGGAACTTGGTCGTGTGTTGCACCGGCAGGTCGGCCGGCTTCTCGCCCTTGAGGATGCGACCGACATAGGTCGCTGCAAGCCGGTAAAGCTCGATATTGTCGATACCGTAGGAGGCTAGGCCGCCGCTTACGACCCAGTAGCGAAAGGGATAGACAGCGGGCAGGCGGTGCTGCTCCGCCAACGCAATGATGCGGTCGCGACGGCTCGCGGTAGCGGGGCCTGGCAGCACGATGATGCCGCCGTCCGGCGTATCCGCAATCGCATCAATGGCACGCTCAATGTCAGTGGTGTTGCGCACACCGGTGCTAGTCAGCTCAACCCGGAGCGTCGGCGCTGCGGCCGTGATCGTGGCCAGGTAACCGGCCGACGCTGGGTTGTCGGCATGGTAGATGACTGCGACGCGCTTGACTCGGGGCGCAAGCTCCTTGAGCAGCTCCAGCCATTTCACGCCGATTGCAAATTCATGCTGCGTGAACCCGGTGATGTTGCCGCCAGGCCGGGCCAAGCTCGCGACAAAACCGGCACCCACTGGATCGGTGACCTGTGCGAATACGATTGGAATATCGCGGGTCGCCTGTTGCAGCGCAACCAAGGCTAATGTCGCACCGGCGAGGAGCACTTCCGGCTTGAGTCGAACCAACTCCGCGGCCTGAGCCCGCATGCGCTCGAGACCCTCGCTGCCACCGCCCCAACGATACTCCACCTGAACGTTTTGTCCCGCCGTCCAGCCGAGCTTCTCGAGCCCCTGCCGGAATGCATCGATGCGATTGCGTCCTTCCGGATCGTTCTCGGCAATTCCGAATAGCACGCCGACGCGCGGCATCCGCTCGCCCTGCTGCGCGCGCGCCGCGAGCGGCCATGCGGCCGCCGCGCCGCCGAGCAGATTGATGAACGCGCGGCGTTTCATTTAATCACCTCGTCAGCCCTCCGACGGCAGAATGACGCAGAATAGAACGCCCCTGTTCGGACCCACCTGTCTCGGAGCGCAGACGTGAGCGCCACCATCGGGCGCGACCACATTGTTGATCTTGTCATAGGGAACAGGCGTCCACGCGCCTTCAACTTTAACTTCATAATGGTCGCCAACCATGCGGCTTTGGGTTGGCCTACAATCCATCAGGCTGCAGCACGAGCCTCGGCCATCATTTCTTTGGAGTTTCGAGTAGAACTCGCGATGCCATTTCTCGTGCCCAACCCCGTAGTATCCTTCTTGCGCCGCCGCGCCTACACAAAGCAACACCGAGACAGCACCGCCGATGAAACCGCGGCGCCTCATTCGATCACCTCGTCGGCCAGCGCAAGCAACTTGTCGGGAATTTCGAGGCCGAGCGTCTTGGCGGTCTTGAGGTTGATCGCCAACTCCAACTTAGTAGACAGCACAACCGGGAGATCACCCGGCTTCTCGCCTTTGAGGACGCGTCCGGCATAAATGCCGACTTGACGGAATGCTTCGATAAAGCTGGCCGCGTAGCTCAGCAGGCCGCCTGCCTCGACATATTCGCGCTGGCCGTAGATCGCCGGAATTTTGTGTCGGGCCGCCAGCGCGACAATCAGTTCCCGTTGGGAGAGCCAGAGCCCGCCAATACCGCCGAGCAGCCCGCCAGCCCCACGTTGGACGAGCGTTGTAAAGGCGGTCTCGATTTCGCGTTCGCTGCCGACGTAGAGGACTTCAATTTGCTGCCCAGAGGCCGAAGCCGCAGCTCGTACCTCTGAGACAAAGCGTTCCGTAAGCGGCCATTTGGGATCGACGAGCACGGCAATGCGCGTGGCTCCCGGCCGCAATTCACGCAAGAGCCCAAGCCGCTTCGCCCCAAGTTCCCCGGAGACGAAGCTGACGCCGGTGACGTTACCACCCGGCCGGTTGAGGCTGGCGACGAGGCCAAGCTGGACGGGATCGACCCCGGTCACGAAGACGATCGGCACTGTAGTGGTTGCGGCCTTGGCCGTGAGCGCCGCAGGAGTACTAAAGCTGACGATCAGGGCTACTTGCCGGCGAAGCAGGTCCGCCACCAGAAGCGGCAACCTGTCAGTTTGACCCTCGTCCGAGCGGTATTCGATCGCGACGTTCTGGTCCTCGACGAAGCCTGCTTCCTTCAGGCCCTGGCGGAACGCAATCACGCGGTCCACCCTGTCAGTGAGCGCCCCAGTGCCGAGAAACCCCACCACTGGCATTGCCGCCTGCTGCCCGCGCGCCGCGAGCGGCCAGGCAGCCGCCGCGCCGGCGAACAGCGAGATGAACGCACGACGTTTCACTCGATCACCTCATCGGCCAGCGCCAGCAACTTGTCTGGAATTTGTAGGCCGAGCGCCTTAGCTGTCTTCACGTTGATCACAAGCTCGAACTTTGTCGGCAACAGAACCGGCAGATCACCCGGCTTCTCGCCTTTGAGGATGCGGCCAGCGTAGATGCCGGCCAAGCGGTATGCATCGTTTACGCTCGTTCCGTAGCTCATCAGGCCGCCTGCCGCGGCATAATCGCGGTAGGTATAGATCGCCGGAATTCGATGTCGGGCGGCCAGCGCGACAATCCGTTCCCGTTGCGAGAGCACGAACGAGCCAATGCCCCCATGCAGCACGTCAGCCCCGCGTTGGACGAGCGTTGTAAAGGCCGTCTCGATTTCGCGCTCGCTACTGACATCGAGGACGATCGCTTCCTGCCCGACGGCCAAAGCCGCAGCGTGCAGCTCTGAGACAAAGCGTTCCGTAGTGGGCCATTTGGGATCGACCAGGACGGCAATGCGCCTGGCTCCCGGTCGCAGCTCACGCAAGAGCCCAAGCTGCTTCGCCCCAGCTTCTATCGAGATGAAGCTGACACCGGTGATATTGCCGCCGGGCCGGTTGAGGCTGGCGACGAGGCCATCCCTGACTGGGTCGCCTCCAATCACAAAGACGATCGGCACTGTCGTGGTTGCGGCCTTGGCCGCGAGCGCCGAGGGGGTGTTGCCGACGATCAGGGCTACCTGCCGGCGAAGAAGGTGCTCTACCAGAAGCGGCAACCTATCAGGTTGCCCCTCGGCCGAGCGGTACTCGATGGCGACGTTCTGGCCCTCGACATAGCCAGTCTCCCTCATGCCTTGGTGGAACGCGGTCACCCGCTCAGACGCAGGGAGGGACGTAGGCAGTGACGCGTCTCGGAGAAACCCGATCACCGGCATCGCCGGCTGCTGCGCGCGCGCCGCGAGCGGCCACGCCGCCCCCGCGCCACCAATGAGCGTGATGAATTCGCGGCGCCTCATTCGATCACCTCGTCGGCGCGGCCGAGCAGCGGCAGCGGGATCGTCAAGCCGAGCGCCTGGGCAGTCTTGAGGTTGACGACGAGCTCGACGCGCGAGGTGAGCTGCACGGGGAGATCGGCGGTCTTCTCGCCTTTGAGAATGCGGCCCGCGTAGCTGCCGACTTGGCGATAGGAATCGGTGAAGCCGGCCCCATAGCTCATGAGGCCGCCGGCCACTGCGAACTCGCGCGAATAGTGGATCGCCGGGAGGCCGCGGCGCAGCGTGAGCACCGCGAGCTGCTCGCTCAGATTTATGAACAATAGGTCGGCAGCGATCACGAGCGAACCGATGCGCTGAGCGATCAGCATGTCGAGCGCGGCCTCAAGCTCGCCCTCGGCTGCCGCATGCACGACCTGCGTCCGCAGGGCGAGCGCACGCGCCGCGCTGTCGAGCTCCCGCACCTGCGCCTCGGACGTCGGAGAGGCGGGATTGGTTAGCACTCCAATCGTCTTCGCTGCAGGAACGGCCTCGTGCAGTATCTCCAGGCGCTTCTGTCCGCCGGCGCCCTGCCCGGAGGCGAAGACGTTGCTCACTCCGGTCAGGTTGCCGTCCGGACGGTTGAGGCTGGTGACGAGCCCCGCGTCGATCGGGTCCGTCCCGATGTAGAACACGATCGGAATGGTCGCGGTTGCGGCCTTGGCGGCCATCGCAGCGCCGACGCTCGTTGCGACGATCACGTTGACCTGGCGCTGGACCAGATCGGCCGCCAATGCCGGCAGGCGGTCGTACCGGTAATCGGCCCAGCGATACTCGATGGCGACATTTTGCCCCTCGACGTAACCCGCTTCTCTCAGCCCCTGCGCGAAGGCCTGCATGCGTGGCGCCGATCCGGCCGCCGACGTGACATTGAGGAATCCGATGACGGGGCTTTGCCAGGCTGCTGCGCGCGCGCCGCGAACGGCCATCCGGCAGCCGCGCCGCCAAGCAGCGTGATGAACTCGCGGCGCTTCATCATTCGATTACCTCGTCGGCGCGGGCGAGCAGTGTC
>Ga0137374_10005774_pt1 | contig 14716 bp, 11 predicted proteins | sample SagtaG_20_FD_104811 | JGI IMG/M metagenome (GOLD analysis project Ga0137374, IMG submission 104811) | Vadose zone soil microbial communities from Sagehorn Ranch, Mendocino, California, USA - Sage1_R_100_16 metaG | ecosystem: Environmental > Terrestrial > Soil > Vadose zone | place: USA...
CTCCCCTAGAACGCGTAGCCGAGCGACACCCCGAAGAGGTGCGCGTAGAAGTCGTAAACGCCGTTGTTCATGCCGGTCGTCGCCGCCTGATTGAACAGCGGCTCCCGCGTGCGGCCGCGTCGGTCGTTCTGCCTGATGTACTGGTATGCGACGTCCGCCGTGAGGCCGGGACGGAGCTTCACCGTGAAACCGCCCGTGAACTCGCTGCGCTGTCCCTCGGGCAGGAGCGGCGTCACCGTCTCGGCAGGCGCCGCGCCCTGATGGTACAGGTAGCCGCCGCGCAACGTCCACTTCGCGTCTTTCGCCCACTCGGCGGCGAACCGGAAGCCATTCGTGTTGTGGTAGCGCTCGTGCAGCACGCGGTTCAGCACCGCGTTCGCGAAGTCGATGTTGAGCGTGTAGAAGCGCTTTCCCCAGCGGGTGAACTGGTAGTCTCCGAACAGGGTCCAATCCTTCCGCGGCTTGTAGGCGACCCCGAGGATCACCTGTTCGGGGTTGGTGATCGTGGTGCTTACGGCTTGGGTCGTCAGCACCGTGCGGAAGAGGTCGAGGCCCCCACTCGTGAGCGGCGCCGCGAGGAATGCGTCGATCGATGTCCCTGCAGGAATGGTGAGCGGGCCCACCACGATGGTCGCCGGAATGAAGAGCCCGGTGAGCACCTGGGAGAACTGTGCGGTGCCCGCGTAGTCGAACTTGGCATGCATCAGATAGCGACCACCGAACGACAGCTTGTCGTTCACCTTGATGATCGCGCCCCAGTGCGCCGTGACGGTGGTCTTGCTCGCCTCGAGGTGCGCGTCCGCGAAGTCCGTCCCGGGAGCGATGCCGAATTGGCCGAACACGACCGGCGGGTTCCCAGGTGGGACGGGGACGAGGGTGGTCGGTACCGGCGCAGCGGCCAAATCGAGCCGCTGGTTCAGCTCCACCTTGCCGAACACCACGTCGAACCCCCCTCCCAACGACAGCCAGGGCGTCACCTGGTACGCCACGGTGGGCTGGACGTAGACCGAGCGAAGGATGTTGTCGTACCCGGCGAACCGTCCGTCGAATGAGAGTGGCCAGCGCGTCTGGAGACCGTAGGGGGCGAACAGCCCGATTCCGACCCCCAACTTGGGCGTAACTCCGTAGGCGACGTAGACCTGCGGGATCGCGATAAAGGGGTCGTTGAGCTTAGTCGTCTGCTGGAAGATGTCGTCGGTGAAGCCGCCCTCGACGTCGAGCAGGGTAACGCCGATCGTGGCGCGACCCCCCTTCAGGCCTGCCAGCCCGGCAGGATTGAAAAAGATCGCGGAGCCGTCGTTGCACGGCGCCGCCACCCCGGTACCGGCGCGTCCCATCGCGCACGTTCCTTGCTCGTAGATGCCGAAGCCCTGCGCACCTAGCAGGGTCGGGACCCCGGCACACAGCACCAGCGCGTACCTGACGCACGCCCGCATACGCTTTGTCTCCGGGTGACTTTGGAGAGGTGGTGGAATCGGCTGGCCAACGGTAGCATTGGCCCCAATCCTTGTCAAACCCATGCGTGACAACGCGTCAGCGCTGTTCCGTGCGACCTTCGGCGTCGCACCCCGCGCCGCGGCTTCGGCGCCCGGTCGCGTCAACCTGATCGGCGAGCACACCGACTACAACGGTGGCCCCGTGCTCCCGGTGGCGTGCGCGGTGCGCACCGTCGTCGCCGTCGGCCCGGCGGAACCGGGTGTCCTCGAGATGGTCTCGACGCGCGACGGACACGTCACCCGCATCGACTATCGAGAAGGGCGGCCGTCGGGCTGGGGCGCGTACCTCGCGGGGGTGATGCACGAGCTCGTGGCGCTGGGCGCGGCGCCCCTGGAGGGCGGGGCTCGCGTCGCGGTGACGAGCGACGTGCCGGTCGCCGCGGGACTCGCGTCGTCCGCAGCGCTCACCGTGGCCGCGGCCAAGGCGCTCAGCCTGCTCGCGGGCGTCGGCCTGCGGCCGCGGCAGCTTGCGGGCGTGGCGTTCCGCGCCGAGCACGATCACGTCGGGGTGCGTTGCGGCATCATGGACCAGATGATCGCGGCGCTCGCGCGGCCCCGCCAAGCGCTGCTGCTCGAGTGCGCGTCGCTCGCGGTGCGCCACATCCCGATCGGCGGGTGTCTCCTGCTCGTGGACACCGGTGTGCGGCGTGAGCTCGCCGCGGGCGCCTTCAACGAGCGGCGTGCCGAGTGCGACGCGGCCGTCGCTCGCCTCAAGAACGAGTTGCCGGAGCTGCAGTGGCTCGCGAGCTGGCCTGCGGCCTGGCTGCCGCGCCTCAAGCGAGCGTTACCCGAGCCGCTCCGCTCCCGCGCGCTCCACGTCGTCGGGGAGACCGCCCGCGCTCGGTTCGGCGCGCAGCTGCTTGCTCGCGGGCACCTGAAGCGCTTCGGTGAGCTGCTCTACGAGTCCCACGAATCCTGCCGCCGGCTGTACGACTGCAGCGCGCCGGAGCTGGACACGATCGTCGCGGCGGCGCGGCGGGCGGGCGCGCTCGGTGCCCGACTCACCGGGGCAGGTTGGGGCGGTGCGGTGCTGGTGCTGCTGGGGCAGGGGGACGGGGGAAGAGGGAAGGGTGAAGCGAAAGTTGTCCGAGAGATCCGAGACGCGTTCGCGGCCGCGTACGGACGCGAGCCGGCGATCAGCACGGTCCATCCGTCGGGCGGCGCGCGGCGCGAGGCGGTTCGCTAGTGTGGTTAACCCGACGCTATGTTAATCCAGCCGGGGTGGCGAAATCGGTAGACGCAAGGGACTTAAAATCCCTTGGGGAGCAATCCCCGTGCAGGTTCGAGTCCTGCCCTCGGCACTACGACGCCGCTCCCTGAGTAATCCTTCGGATCGAACCGCTCTTGGAGGTCCACCGGAGGAATGTCGGTGGGGTTCTGCGCCGGTACGGTGACAGTCTGAAACCCCTTGAGCGCGTCGGCGAGCTGCACCGGCGCTGGGTCGGCCGGCTTCTGCCGCTCCTGGGGTGCCAACAGCACCACCGTCGTGTCCATCCTGACGCGGGCGTCGCTCGGAGCGGCGTGGAGCGTCGCGTACACCACCCCTCCGATCATCGCGGCGTGGATTACGAGCGACGCGAAACCGACGCCGAGCCAATCCCTTGCCGTGAAAGCCACGGATCCACCTCCGGTGCGTGCGCTGTCGACGATTCGTGCGGCCTCATCCGGGGCGGAGAGTCCTGGGACGGCGTCCCCCGGTCCTCGGCAGAAACAACGTCAAGGCGCCTCCGAAAATTGCAGCGATCGCGCTACACCGGGGGGGGCTTGACGGCGAGCGTCGTGTATGCACAACAATGATGTGCGGTAGACGCCAAGGAGCCGTGATGGCTGGGATGTGGGCTCGCTTGCGGGCCGACTTGAACGTGAAGCTGCGCCGCGGGGCGTGGTACCGGATCACGCGGCTCGATCCGCTTCAGGCGGTTCTCGAGGTCGGCGGCCGCCTCCTCGAGATCCCGTCCGCGTTCTTGCAGGTCATTGAGCGGCCACCCCGCAGGTGGAGCGTGGTCCCCCGGCCGAGCGACGCCGTGCGCCTTCCCGCGGGCTGCGAGGATCGCTACGCCGTCTGCCCCAGCTGCCGTGAGCGGCAGTCGCTCGCCGGACGGCCGCGCCGCATGAGGTGCCGGCGGTGCGGCGCGGATTTCGAAGTTGCGTGGTCGGAGACCTCGCCGAGCAACCGATCCATCGCTGGCTGACACCCCTCTGACATCTTCGGTGCAACCAATTGGGGCCTTCGCACGTCTTACAGGTCGAAGCGTGCGGTAAGACCAGCAGTCCGGGAGGCACTCAATGCGCGTTTACGCTTTGCTGCTCGGCATTCTTTTCACCAGTGCGTACGGCTACGCCGCCCAGATCGCGGTTTCCTCCCTGGGAGCCGGTCGCAATTCGCCGGCGCAGCCGGCGGCCACGATCCCCGCAGGGGAATCCCTCGATGGGGTGTGGTATGGCGGCGTACTCGATCCGGTGACGGTCGAGTCCCGAACCGGTGGCACGCGAGCCGCGGCAACCCAGGGCAGGGTCTTGAGCCGACCGACTGTGCGTTGCACCGAGGCGCGCCCGTCCAGATTCGGCGCAGTTTCCTGAACGTTTCGAGGAGTCGCACGCTCGAAACCCCACCTCGCGAACTGCCGTATGACCTGCCAGTATGGAGGGTATCCGCAGGGGGGAGGGGCCGTGAGCGCATTCTGGGACACCTGGCGCAAAGAGATCATTCGCGGGGCGGCGTTGTTCTGCGCCGTGCTCGCGATCGGTTTTTTCGTGCACTATGCCGTGGGCCGCGCGCGCCAAGGGGTGATGCACGATCTCCCAATGGCGCTGCGCGACCTGCGCTCCGAGTTCGCTCGGGACGACGGCGGGCCCGGTCGCTTGGCCGGGACGCCATGGACGTACCGGGCCAAGCTCGGTGCGAAACAATGGGTGTGGATCCGGAACATCCGTGGCTCTGTGACGGTCGAGCCGGCCAAGGGTGACTCGTTGCAAGTCTCCGCCGTGAAAACATTCCGCTCTTCGGACACCGCCAGCGTCCGCCTTGTCGCCGTTCCCTACGACGGCGGCGTTGCCGTGTGCGCGGTGTGGGGAAGCGACAGCGATTGTGGCCCTGGGCACGGTGACATCCAGCTGCGAGGAGGGCGCCATAACGACGTCGCCGTGGACTTCACCGTGCGGCTGCCGCGCCATGCGGGCCTGAACGCCACGACCACGGTAGGCGACGTGCACGTGGCGGGGGCGCGTGGCCCTCTAGTGGTCCGCGCGGTGAGCGGCGACATCGATGTGGTGACGGCAAAGGGCCCCGTCAAAGTCGAGTTGGTGAACGGCGACGTGCGCGTTCGCATGGAGGCCTTCGGGGACACCGGCGGGATTTCCGCCCGCACGATCAACGGGTCCCTGACGGCCGAGCTGCCGGCGCAGCTCGACGCCAACGTGGAGGCGACGACGGTGAACGGCTCCATCACCACCGACTATCCGCTCACGGTGAGCGGCAAGTTCGCGGGACGTAAGGTCACCGGGACGCTGGGGCGCGGCGGCCGCGAGGTCCACCTCGAGACGGTGAACGGCTCGATCAAGCTGAAGAAAGCGATCTAAGGCGCCGGGGACAGGTAGCGGGCCACGTCGTCCAGGAAGGTGCGCACGTTGATGGGCTTGGAGAGGTAGCCGTCGAACCCGGCCGCCAGCGTTTTCTCCCGGTCGCCCGGCATCGCGTGGGCAGTGAGGGCGACGACCTTCCAGGGGTGGTCGCCCTCGATCCGCTTGACGTCGCGCAGCACGCTGTAGCCGTCGCGCCCGGGCAGCTGGATGTCGAGCAGCACCAGCCCGGGGGCCGGCTGCTCGGCCAGTAGCGTGGCGACCAGCGGCTCGCCCGACGTCAGGCCGACGACGCGATGGCCCTTCATGGTCAGCAGGGCCGTGATGAGCTTCAGATTGTCCGGCTGATCCTCCACCACGACGATCGTTGCCATCACGGATGCTCCGGCCGGCTCGCGGGCCGCGGCAGGGTGAACCAGAAGGTGCTGCCCTTGCCGAGCTCCGAGTCCACGCCGATGGTGCCGCCGTGCAGCTCGACGAGGCGCTTGGAGAGCGCGAGGCCCAAGCCCGTCCCTTCGTACCGGCGGCTCGTGCTCGCGTCGAGCTGCATGAACTCCTGAAACAGCCTGGCCTGGTCGGCCGGGGCAATCCCGATACCGGTGTCGCTCACGGCGACCCGCACGCGACCCGCGTCCTCGAGACGCGCGCTCAGCGTGACGCGGCCGCCGTCGGTCGAGAACTTGATAGCGTTGGAGAGGAGGTTGAGGAGCACCTGGCGGAGGCGCCCCCGGTCGGCCGTGACCACGAGGTGGTCGTGCAGCGGCTCGATCACGAGCGTGTGCCGCCGGGCTTCGAGCTGTGCGCGGACGGTGTCCGCGGCCTCCTGGAGCTGCGCGCTCACCTCCAGCGGCTCGAGGCGCAGCTCCATCCGGCCGGCGGCGATCTTCGACAGGTCGAGCAACTCGTTGATGAGCTCGAGCAGGTGACGGCCGTTGCGCGCGATGGTCTCGAGGTAATCCCGCTGGGTTTCGGTGAGCGGGTTCTCGGGCGTCGCCATCGTCAAGAGCAGGTCGCTGAATCCGATCACGCTGTTGAGGGGCGTGCGGAGCTCGTGCGACACGTTTGCGAGGAACTGGTCCTTGAGCTTGCCCGCCTGGTCGAGCTCCGCGTTCAAGCGCGACATCTCCCGGTGCTGTTCCTCGAGCTCGGCGTTCTGCGACTCGAGGCGCTGGGCGGCGTGGCGCACCTCCACCGCCAGGCGGCGGGTGTGCTGGTGGGCGGAGTCGCGCTCGCAGGCGATGGCCAGGTTCGGCGCCGCGTGCTCCAGCGCGACCCGCGCATCGGCCGAGAGCTCCCCCGCCACGGTCGCGACGAGCAGTCCCACAAGCCGATCCCGGGAACGCAGGGGCGCGAGCGCGAGCCCTCCGGCGGACGCGTCGTCCGCCGTGCTGAGCTGCAGGTGCGCCCGCACGGGCCCGGCCGCGGCGCTCGCGTAGTAGATGACGGTGACCGCGTCCCCCACCAGGTGGCGCACGACGTCGCGGGACAACGGCCGGGCGGTGGCGCGGCGGACCGCCGTCGGCCCCCATTCGTTGGTGTCGTACTGCGGCTGGTAGAGCGCGAGCGCCGGCGCACCGGTCGCGCCCGCGATCACGTCGAGCGCGGGGCCGAAGCTCCCCCCCGCGGTCGCCTCGCCCGGCGGTGCGTTCAGGGCCGTCAGCAGGCGCCCGGCCTGATCCTGCATCCGCTCCCGCCAGGCGAGGGCTGCCGCCATTTGATTCACGCCGCGCGCGATCATGCCGAACTCCTCGGGCTGGCCCTCATCGAGTCGCTCGTCGTACCGGCCCGCGGCCACTCGTTGGAGGGCGCCGACGACGTGGGCGAACGGCGTGGCGAGGCGCCCCCGGTTGTACCATAGCCCGACGCCGAGCGCCACGAGCACGATCACGAAGATCACCGTGGTCTGCACTGCAGCCTGTATCGCGTTATCGCCGACCTCGGCGGCGAGCTCCCGCATGGCGGCGAGGTGGGGCTGCACGATGGGGGAGGGCGCGACGCGGGCGAGCTGCTCGAGGCGCTGGCTCAGGTCGACCATATCCGCCTGCGTGCCTCGGGCGTTCCGCCAGATGGCGATGCGCTCGGCCAGACCCGCGACCGCGATGGCGAGAAACGCCGCGGCGAAGAGCCGGCTGATGCTCGGAACGGGCGAAGGGCGAACCGGCGCTGAATTGGTCATGCGACCGTTACAAATAGGGGAACGGCCCGCGGCGGGACAAGAGCGATACGGCCCCGGCATGCTGGCGGGCGGCGGCGCCGGATTGTAAGCTAGCCCCACATCCCGTGCCCGATCTGCTCGACTCCCTCCGTGAGGCCCTCGCTGACCGCTACGCGGTCGAGCGTGAGTTGGGTCGGGGGGGCATGGCGACGGTGTTTCTGGCGGAGGACCTGAAGCACCACCGGTCGGTGGCAATCAAGGTCCTCCACGCCGAGCTCACCGCGGCGCTCGGCACCGAGCGGTTTCTGCGCGAGATCGAGACCGCCGCCCGGCTGCAGCATCCCCACATCCTGCCGCTGTACGACTCCGGCGCCGCGACCGGCTTCCTCTATTACGTCATGCCGTACGTCGAAGAGGAATCCCTGCGCGACCGCCTGATCCGCGAGAAGCAGCTGCCCCAGGAAGACGCGCTCCGGATCGCCACCGAGGTGGCAGGCGCGCTGGCCTACGCGCACAGCCACGGGGTCGTGCACCGCGACATCAAGCCCGAGAACATCATGCTGTCGGGTGGCACGGCGGTGGTGACGGACTTCGGTATCGCGCGCGCCGTGAGCGCGGCGGGAGAAGGGCAGCACCTCACGCAGACGGGCACCATCATCGGGACGCCGGCGTACATGAGCCCCGAGCAGTCCACGGGCTCGCACGAGATCGACGGGCGCAGCGACGAATACAGCCTCGCGTGCGTCGTGTACGAGATGTTGGTCGGCGAGCCGCCGTTCACGGGCCCCACCGCTCAGGCGGTCATCGCGCGCCACTCGCTGGACATGGTGTCGCCGCCGTCGATCGTGCGGAGCACGATTCCCGACGCGGTGGAGGGTGCGATTCTTCGCGCGCTCTCCAAGGTCCCGGCCGACCGCTATGCGACCACGGCGCTGTTCGCGGAGGTCTTGAATACGCCGTCCGCCGCGACGGGGGCGCATCGCCGGGCGACACTGGAGGGCGGTGTGCGACGCCCGCGCAGCGGCGTGTGGCGTCTCGCCTCGGTGGCCGTGGCATTGGCGGCGCTCGCCGCGTACTTCGCCATCCGGCCGGGGCGCGCCGGGCGCGGGACCGCGGTGGGCGGGCTCGACCCGCGGCACATCGCGGTGCTGTACTTCCAGGATTTGAGCCCGGCAAGAAGGCTCGCGTACCTCGCGGATGGCTTGACCGAGGCACTGATTGACGCTCTGAGTCAGGTGCCCGCACTCTCAGTCGTCTCGAAGAACGGCGTCGCTCGCTTTCGGAGCGCCGACCTTGCGCCCGACAGTGTCGCCCGCGCGCTGGACGCTGGCACGCTGGTCCGAGGAGATGTCGAAGAGGCGGGCAATCGTTTCCACGTCTCCGTGCGCCTGATCGACGGCGCGAGCGGGGCCGATTACAAACGGGCGAGCTTCGATCAGCCAGCCGGCGACCTGCTCACAATGCGAGACAGTCTCGCACGCAAGGTGGCTGATTTTCTGCGCCAACGGCTGGGTGAGGAAGTCCGCCTTCGTGAAGAGCGGGCAGGGACGCGAAGCGTCGCGGCGTGGTCCCTGCTCCAGCAAGGGGAGAGGGTAAGGAAGGACGCAGAAGCGAAGCTCGTTGCCGACGACGTGGACGCTGCGTTCGTCGGCCTGGCGCGCGCCGACTCGCTCTTCGGCCAAGCCGAGGTGGCGGACCCGTCCTGGATCGAGCCAATCGTGCAGCGCGGTTGGCTCGCGTATCGGCGGGCGCGGCTAGCGGCGGACCGCAAGGCGCGCGTGCACTGGACCGACCTGGCCCTGAACCATGCCGAGCGAGCACTCGCCTCGTCACCCGGTTACCCCCGAGCGCTCGAGCTGCGGGGCACGGTGCGCTACACGCGCTGGCTGCAGCAGCTCGGGGTGGACCCGGCGGAGCAAGCACGGCTGCTGACCGGCGCGCGACAGGACCTCGACGCCGCGACGCAGGGAGATCCCACGCTCGCCAGCGCCTTCAGCACGTTGAGTCACTTGTACTACCAGACGGAAGACGTTCCGGCGGCGGTGTTGGCAGCCCGGAAAGCGTACGAGCAAGATGCGTATCTCGCAGTCGCGACCGACATTCTCTGGCGGCTGTTCATCGGGTCCTACGATCTGGAGCAGTTCACGCAGGCGCAGCGCTGGTGCCAAGAGCTCAAGCGTCGCTTCCCGGTCTACTATCGATCCACGGAGTGCCAGCTGTGGCTCATGACCACGGATAACGCCGAGCCTAACGTGACGGAAGCGTGGCGTTTGCACGCCCGCATGGACACGGTGGCGCCGGCACCGATGCGGCCCTTCGAGCTCCAATACACCAAGACGATCGTCGGCGTCATCTTGGCGCGCGCCGGGCTTGCGGACAGCGCCCGACATGTGCTCGTCTCCGGCCGTGCGGACTCACGCATCGATCCCGGCCAGGACATCCTCGCCCTCGAAGCCTTCGGACGCGTCCAGCTCGGTGAGCGCGGAGAGGCGATCAAGTTGTTGAAGCGGTACGTCGCGGCGAACCCGACCCACGCCTTCACGAGGGGTGGGGACATCTCCTGGTGGTGGCGCGACCTTCGAACCGATCCCCGGTTCGCGGCGCTGCTCGTTCGCTAGGGATGTCCGGGCCACCGTGGCGCACGAATCTTGCCTTCCCACCCTGGCGGTGCCCCTCGGCCGTAGCCTGCCGCACGCGGGGTGCTGTGGCATTCCCGTTACAACTAGTCGCGATTCTGATGCAAGGGGGCCTCATGAAGCGGACGTTGCTCGCGATCGCTGGGATTGGATTGTTCGCCGCGTGTACCGACCAGCGGGAACCGACCTCGGCCGGTCCCGGAAGAATCGCCGCCGAAATCTCCGACGCGAATCACGGTTCCCTGCGAAATCCCCACTTCTTTTGGCTGCCGCCGATCGTGGCGAATGTGACCACCTTCAACGGCTCCTTCAATCCACGCCTGTCTCCCGTGGTGCAGATTTGTGACCAGCTCGTGTCGCCGTGTCCGAACGGCCATGAGCATGCCCGCTTCACCCGCACGATCGGTCCTGGCGGGGTTACCGTCGGCGTCGATGTCGCCGGGCAGAAATACCTGGTCAATTGGAATACCAGCTCCACCACCGAACCCGTCGGAGCGAGCTTCCGGATCGCAGTCCTCGTGCACGACGTGATCTTGGGATTCGCCGACGTCGACATAGTCGCGACAGGCACGGCTCAGAACGCGACCACGGGTGGCGACATCGCCCTGGTCAACGGCCGCACGCTGCCGATCAAGTTTCGGATCGAGGAAGGTGCCATCGCGGCGAGCTGCACGACCGCGAGCACGCCGCTGGACTGCGCCGAAGGCACCGCGTCGCCGACGGCGACGACCACCATCATCACGGGTGGGGACGGGGCCGGCAATCAAGCCGGCACGCTCATTCCCCCAGGCGCTCTCAGCCAGGTGGTGACGGTGACGATCCGCAGAAACTTGTCGCGGCCCTGCATTCCCCCGCCGTTCGATCTCCCCCAGTACCAGGGGTGCTACGACCTGTTCACGGATCCGGGTCCCACGACGTTCAACACCGGTCCGGGTATCGACCCCGTGATCGTGGGCATATGCATCGAGGTGGAATTGTCGCCCTCGGCAGGCGCGCATGCGCACATTGCGCAGTTCGACCCGGGGAAGCCGGTGCGCATCCTGCCGCAGGTGTCCGCCGCCTTCTTGAACTGCGACGCCTCGGATCCCTACCATAGCGAGGGGTCCTTCGGGTCGCGGGGGGCGAGACCCGGAAACCTGTTGGCGTTCGCCCGATCGAGGATGCGGACCCTGCTGCGGGCCATGTTGCCGAGGCAGTTGGAGGCCGCGCACATCGGGGTCGGCGGCACGCCTCCCGGGTACAGCACGTTCACCTGGACGTTGCCGGTGACCATTTCGAAGAATGCCGGCGACGGCCAGAGCGCCGCGCCGGGGACGCCGGTGGCGGTGAATCCGTCGGTGATCGCCAGGGACTCAGGGGGAGCGCCCGCCGAGGGTGTGATCGTACACTTCCACGCACTGCAGGGTGCCGTGGCGGACACGGTGGACACCACGGATGTCAACGGCCTGGCGAGCCCGGGGACATGGACACTGGGAGGATCGATCGGACAGGACAGCCTGGTGGCAACTTCAGTGGGAGCGGTCGGCAGCCCGCTGTTGTTCACGGCCACGGCCAGCTCGCTCTCGTTCGCTCACATCACGGTCGGGGGAGCGCATTCCTGCGCCCTCACCAATCCGGACAGCACGGCGTTCTGCTGGGGTGTAAACGGAGACGCGGCGAGTCCGTCGGGTCCCGCGATCCCGTTCGGTCAGCTCGGAACGTTTGCCACGACGGAGATGTGCGGTGCGTTCACGTGCAGTACCGTGCCCATTGCCGTGATCGGAGGACACAAGTTCATCGCGATCGCCGGGGGCGCGAACCACACGTGCGCGAGCGAGGCCGGAACGGGGCAGGTGTACTGCTGGGGTCGGGGCAACCGAGGCCAGCTGGGCAATGGGGCGACCGATAGCAGCGCGACCCCGGTAGCGGTGTCCGGGGGCTTTACCTCGCTGACCATCACCGCCGGTGGACTGTTCACTGGTCACACGTGCGGCATCAGTCTCAGCTCGGGAGCGGCCTTTTGCTGGGGTGATAACAGCTTCGGGCAGCTAGGCGATGGCACGACGACCGATCGCCTCACACCGGTGGCCGTGGCTTCGGGCCTCATCTTCACGGACATCAGCGCCGGTCAGGCACATACCTGCGCAGTCGCGAACACGGGCGCCCTCTACTGTTGGGGGAGGAACTTCTTCGGGCAGCTCGGCAATTCCAGCAATACGAACAGCCCGACCCCGGTGCTGGTATCCGGCGGCCTCACCTGGGACGTCGTCAGTGCTGGAAGCGAGCAGACCTGTGCCATCACGCATTCGAGCACCGGCAGTGGTCAGCCGTACTGCTGGGGGCGGAACGACGTAGCGCAGTTGGGACTCGGGCACGAAGGTGGAGCGGAAAACGCGCCCGTGGCCGTGGCGACCTCGCTGGCTTTCGTCAGGATCGGCACGAGCGGATTTTTCAGCTGTGGCATCGCCTCGGGCGGGGCGGCATACTGCTGGGGTCGAAACGATTCCGGCGAGCTCGGGAAGGGGTCGTTCGCGACCGCCTCGACGTGTAATCTGCTGCCCGGCGGTACGGTGCCGTGCGACTCCGTGCCGGTCGCCGTGGCCGGTGGGCACACGTTCGGAGCGCTCGATGCGCATGGCGTAGGCGATCACGCGTGCGGTCTGGCGTTCGAAAGCGGCGGCGTGCGCGCCTATTGTTGGGGGCGGGGCGGAACGGGGCAGCTGGGAAATGGCGCCACCGCCGCGAGCCCGACGCCAGTGCTTGTCTCCGGGCAGTAGACGTTTCGACAGCGCCTCATGAAACGGGGGCGGCTCGGCGACGGGCCGCCCTTGCGCGTTTTGCCGCGCTTACACGCTCTGCCGTGAGCCGCTAGCTTTTTCCGCGTGCGCCCTGCGAAGCTCGGCATCATCGGCCTCGGCGCGATCGGCGGCTCGCTCGCCCTCCAGGCGAAGCGGGCCGGCGTTCCGACGGTGCTGGGCTGGTCGCCCGAGCCCGCGGAGCGGGCCGCGGCGGTGCGGCAGGGCGCGATCGACGACGCGCCGCCCCGCGCGGCGGACGTGGCGCGCGCGGTCGAGCTGCTCGTGCTGGCGGCGCCGCCCGCCGCCAACCTCGCACTGCTCGGCAGCCTCAAGCCCCACATCGGCGCTGGCGCGTTGGTGACCGATGTCGGGTCGGTAAAGCGGGCGATCGTCGCCCGGGCGGACGGGCTGGGGCTCGGGCGCCGCTTTGCAGGGGGGCACCCGCTCGCCGGCACGCACGCGCATGGCTTCGCCGCCGCCCGGGTCGACCTGTTCAAGGGGGCGGTCGTGTACATCACGGCAACCCGCGACGGGGACGACGCTGCGCGCGAGGTGTCGCACTTCTGGGAGAGCGTGCTCGACGCTCATACGGTGCGGATCGACGCCGCGCAACACGACCGCCAACTCGCGCTCACGAGCCATCTGCCGCAGGCGATCGCGTCGCTGCTCGCCAACGTCTTCGCCCTCGCCGCGCCCCGGGGCGCGACGTTCGGGCCAGGTGCGCGCGACGCCACGCGCCTCGCCGCGTCGGAGCCGGCGCTCTGGACTGAGATCTTCCTCATGAACCGGGACGAACTGCTCCCGGCTCTCCGCTCCCTCGAAGAGCCGCTGGGCGAGCTCGAGCGCGCGCTCGAAACGGGGGACGCGCAGGCCGTGACCGCGTGGCTCAGCCGCGCGGCGCAGTGGCGCCGGCAGGCCGACGCGTGAAGGTGCAGGGCGTCGTCCGGCCGCCGGGTGACAAGAGCATCTCCCACCGCGCCGTCATGCTCGCCGCGCTCGCGCGCGGGACCAGCGAGCTGGACGGGTTGCTCACCGGCGCCGACGTGAAGAGCACCGCGCGCGTGCTGCGGCAACTGGGAGCGGAGATCTTGTCGATCCGCGACGGCGCACCAGTGACGGTCCACGCGTCCCGCATCACGCATCCCGCATCCCGGTTGCATTGCGGGAACTCCGGCACGACTGCCCGCTTGCTGCTCGGCATCCTCGCGGGTCAACGCTTCGCGGCGACGCTCACGGGAGACGCCTCGCTGCGCCGCCGGCCAATGCGGCGAGTCACGGAGCCGCTGCGCGCCATGGGAGCCGAGATCCAGGAGAAGGGCGGCGACGCGCTCCCGCTCACGATTCGCGGCGGCCGGCTTCGCCCCCTCACCTACACGACGCCCGTCGCGAGCGCGCAGATCAAGAGCGCATTGCTGTTGGCGGGGCTCACCGGGAACGTGGGCGTCACGATTCGCGAGCCATATCGCTCACGCGATCACACGGAACGGCTGTTGGTACATCTCGGATTGGGATTGCACGAGCGCGAGGGAGCAATCGTGTACGAGCCAGCCGGTCGTACCGTCGTTCCGCCGTTCCGCCTTTCCATCCCCGGCGATGCCTCCTCGGCGGCGTTTCTCATCGCGGCAGCCGTGCTCGCGGAAAGCGGCGAGCTGGTCATCGAAAACGTCGGGGTCAACCCGACCCGCACCGGATTCCTCGTGGTCCTCGAGCGCATGGGCGCGCACGTGGAACGGGTGAATCTCCGGGACGAGGGCGGCGAGCCAGTGGCCGACCTGGTGGTCCGGCCGGCGGCGCTCCGCGGGACGGAGGTGAGTGCGGCGGAGGTGCCGACGCTCGTCGACGAGGTACCGGTGCTCGCCGTCCTGGCGAGCCGGGCCGCCGAGGGGAGCGAGACGGTGTTCCGCGAGGTGGGTGAGCTGCGGGTGAAGGAGAGTAACCGGCTCGAGCTGATCGCGACCAACCTGCGCGCGGTGGGCGTGGAGGCGGAGGCGCGCGGCAACGATCTGTTGGTGTGCGGCACGACGCGACGCCCGAGCGGCCGGGTCGAGACGGCACGCGATCATCGACTGGCCA
>Ga0137374_10005775_pt1 | contig 14714 bp, 17 predicted proteins | sample SagtaG_20_FD_104811 | JGI IMG/M metagenome (GOLD analysis project Ga0137374, IMG submission 104811) | Vadose zone soil microbial communities from Sagehorn Ranch, Mendocino, California, USA - Sage1_R_100_16 metaG | ecosystem: Environmental > Terrestrial > Soil > Vadose zone | place: USA...
AAGCAGGCCACCGGCGATTTCGCACGAAGTGCTGTGGAGTGCGATGCGTCTTCGCATCGCTTTTCGCGTTTGGCGTCGCCGTATTCGCCGCAGCCTGGACTAAGGAGCAGGCGATGGAGTAGCTGCTCTAATCCCCGCTTCAACCCAATGGCCCGGCAGATGGCTCCCTGTGCCTCCGCCGACCCAAACGTAGTGCTTTATTTTCTTTTCTGCCGATGGGCGCAGGTCGAAATCGATCCGCGAATTCGCGCCGGTCGCTTTTACCGTGATGGAGGCACTTACTTTGCCGGCTACAAGAAGGGTCATTTTGTACATGCCTTTCGGCAATGCAACCGTGTAATGGCCGCTGACATCCGTGCGACTGATAATCGGCGAGATTTGTCCGCCTTTCTGCTCAAAACGGACTTCGGCGTCTTTGAGAGGCCGTCCGTCCGCGCCGACGACATTACCCTCGACGGAGGAGGTCTGCGCTGGGAGTGTTGTTGAAAACGCAAAGGAGCTTGCGAAAAGAAAACTGGCAATAAAAGGCCGCCAAACCATCACCTAACACTGCGCCATTCTTGAAAATGGCGCAATGCGGTGTTCCCTTAGAGCAGTCAGCCGCGAGAGCTCAATTTCCTCCTGTGGCTCCCGACGCTGTCCCCGGTAGCCCCCCGCCGGTACGTAGTTGTTCTTGCCGTAGTGCTTCGGCACTGCCTCTCTTGATGTTCAAAGCACCCGCGTCGGCGTTACCAGCCTCGTCAACTTCAACCCAGCGGCCGCCGATGTGGCTTCCCGTGTTCGATGGCACCCAGACCATGTGCTTGCCCTTTTTCTGCTCCGCAGTTGCTTGCCCTGCCGCAACCGGCTTCAGATCGAAATTGAGCTGTGTCGCTTGATCCGATTTGGTTTTCGTATTCGTGATTGATGCCTTCACCGCCCCGTTTACTACCAACGAGACGCGGTACACCCCTGCTGCCAAACCCTGTGAAATGTAGCGACCTTTCGCATCCGTCTTGACGGTGTTGAACAGCTGTTTGCCGTCTTTCGACTCAATCCGAACATCTGCGCCTTTAATCGGTTGCCCTTTTGCGTCCTTGACGATCCCCTGAATGCTTGATGGCCCAGCCCAGGCAGCCGCGACAGAAAGAATCAACCCAATGAACCCAATTCGCAGTGATTTCATAAATATAGATCACACACTACAACAAGGCGGGGGCGTGGCAAAGAGACCTTAATGGATATCGACTAAAAAATTATTTCTGCTGCGCGCAATTTATGTTGCCCCAGATGAAGTCGCTCAACCGTGAACGCCGAACGTCCAACGCCCAGCGCTGTGAAAGAGTGCCGGCGGAGGGGCTCGAACCCACACGGCCTTGCGGCCACTGGATTTTGAGTCCAGCGCGTCTGCCAATTCCGCCACGCCGGCTTTTCACTCTGAAACGCGATTTTGCTGGGCAAAAACGCATTTTGTGTTCATTTTTATTCTATCCAGATTGGCGTGACGCTCAACTCTGCGACAATCGATCAGATCGTCCAGGTAGTTCGAGAAATCAGCCAAAGAGACTGACGCAAGACAAACCATCAGGACGAGAATCTTCGGAAAAGATCGGGAATTCATCGCGGCCCTTCATATCACTTTGTCGTTGCTCTGGAGACATCTATGTGCCGTCCATTTTGGCGACGCCGCCTACGCGGTTTTCTGTAACTCCACGTTGCGCTTATCCTGAGTCACATACACCAAAGCGAACAGCGTGAAACATAAGCGCGAATATATCTTCTTAGTGATCATGATCGCAAGAGTGATCAAGGCGAGCAGAAAAAAGGTCCGGGGCATCGCAGAATACCAATGCTGTCCCGGTGGAGGAAATTGTACAGGTGGGGACGACGTATTGGCTCTGATGACCGCCAACCAATCTGCGAGGTACTGGACCTCGAAAAAAACAATGACCAACGACATGGACACGGCACGTCCCGTGCGCCAGAGATAGTACTGATCCACCATGAGACTCAGTTGTGATGACCCGGACTCTACGAGAACGTAGGACGCGAAAAAGCTCCACAATCGCTCATAGGGACGTGCCCCCTTCCACGCCTTCCGCGCCTCCCGACGTTGCTTCCGAGCGGCGGCGTATAGCTGTCGTCGCTCCCGATTCCAAAGCAGGGATATACCGAATCGGGCCCGCCTGTCCTTCGCCACTGGACTCCCGCCAAACTTACGCTCGAACTCTTCGTAGTCGGTTTCGCAGTAGGCTTTGTGATCCACAATCAGCCGACCCAACCAGTCGCGGTTGCGGACTAAGTGTTGATGGAAGACCTGCATCTCCCACGGTCGGAAGTACACCGCCAATAGATCGAGCAGCAGCCCTGCCACAAACACCGCGATAATAGCGAGTGCACTGATAGCAGTAGAACTGATTGGCAAGATCCAATCCAGTGGTCGTTGCAGGGTCGACAGATTCGACAGATTCGACAGCAAGATCTTTGTTTGGCCGGTGTACGTAAGGAAGAGGATTTGGCAAATCCAGAAAAAGCCGCCAGTGAGACCATACTCCGTAAATCGGCTACCGATCTGCATGAGCTCAGTGTCCTATTTTCGTACGTCTAACGTCGGAGTCATCAAAATGCTTTTAGCGGGAAGGGCGATGTGATGCGAGTAAAAACCCGCGTGAAGTACTGGGAACTTGTCGCCGACAATCTGAAGAAAGCCGGTTGGAGTTGGGGCTGCGTCTCAGCTCTCGATTCTCAGGGGCGAACAATGTGGATTGTTGACGCGCATCGCGGCGACCGAAAGCGTTTCGTTGTGCGTGCGGATGAAAAGCTGACGGCGTTTGTAGAACTTGAATCAGCGATTTGCTCCGCGAGGAACGGTGAAGATTGCTGAGATGTGAATCACTAAGGCCGGGCTCAGGGGCGCGGCGGCCCCTGGCACCACCGATCACACAAGCAAGTTCACCGCCGTCGCCCGGCAGCCGCTGAGTTAGCGGCCTACTTAGCACGAATGTCTTTGAGTGCCTGTTCTATCTCTGGCGACACCGACGTTCCATAACCTGCTTCAAGTGCAGCCGACAAAGGGGACGCGACAGGGACAACGCCCTCTTTCGAACGGACCCTCGCCTGCACCGTAAAATCGCCGTACGATGTGAACTCCTCAGCGAACCCGGTGGCGCGGTCGCGAGACTCGCGCACTGGGTTGTAGTAGGTTTCGTCCAATAAGTAGGTAACGGCATATGTATCGTCGGGAGCGTTCTCGAGATGCAGGCGGATGCGATAGTGCTTGAGGTCTCCACGTTGGATAACTACGGGACGTCCATTCTCATCGAGTTCGAACGTCGCTCTAATGACTGGTAAGGAAATCATGCGCCAGCTCCTGAGGTGGAAGGTCGTGGGCTAAGGAGGTCCACAGGCGCCCAGTCTCTTTCGTAAATTCCGCACAACCTATTCAGCTCTGCTTGCACTTCCGCTTCGATCCTCGGCGCAAAGGGCTCCCACGGCCACGAATTCTCCTGAATATTACGATCCACTGTTGGTCGAATGCTTTTCTCCAGTAGTTCAGTAAGTGCCGGCATTGGGTCCGACTTCGAAAGCGCCGTCGTCAGGTTTGCTTGTGCCTGCCGTAGAATCTGGGCGCAGCTTCTGGCGAGTACCGCACGCTTTTGACCATCTTCTCTGTTAAAGGTGACGCGGAGAAAGATCCATACGACGACGAGAATGAGTGCCGGGTAATAGAGCCAACTCGGTACAGAACCAAGAGCAGTGACGAGACTTGGTTTATCCTTGTCGGTCCCTGTGAGCAGAATCAGAAAAGGGGCGGTGATGCCGATGGCCGTGAGAGCTACGACCAAGTCAGTGGCGTATCCAAAGATCAAATAAAGGAGAAAAAACCACTGACGTCGCAGGCGTTTGGCCGACACAAGGTACGGCAAGACATCACGTCCAAGGGTTCGTTTCACTGGATGGTCCGGCATATCACGCTCCGAATGGTGTGGCCTCGACCAGACGCCGTCTCCAGACGACGTATCCCAGTCCAGTGCATGACTTCTTCACTATCGGAGCCGGGAGAACATTGCAAGGCGAAAAAGCTTCTTGATCGCGTGCGTGACGTGACGCGAACAAGGGGGCCCGCGTTCACTACTCCTTGAAATCGCCCGCGTGCTCGTGCGTTTCGATCAACGTTGCCAAGACGCGTCGTACAGGCGGATCACAGCATCTTGCCTGCCACCTCTTAATCTGATAGGGACGAGCATGAACCTGCTGCCGTCCCTGCCCACTGACAATCTGTACAAATTTTGTGCGATCTCCGGAATCGTGATCGTGCTGTTTGTTGGTTACACCACTTGGCAAAAATGGAGTGAGCTTCGCCAACGAGTCGAATCACTCGAAGCTGAGGGTGATGCGGTGAAACTCAGCGTGGGTTGGTGGCAGATTCTCGAGAAAGAGCGCTCCGAGGCGCTAAAGAATTTCGCAAAAAATGATCCGACGATCCCGACTATAATGCTGAACGGGGATCCAATCCCGCGAGACCATTTTTGGAACTACCTCGACAGTCGCGAAAAGGAGATCGAAAACGGCAGACTGAAAATTGTCGACACCATGGCAACGATGAAAAAGATAATGTCCTTGGAGCAGGAGATGAATTGGATGCTATGGGTCGGCGGCGGGACTGTCGTATTCGGCTTCTTTTTGATGGGTTACGGCTTCTTGAACTGGCGAACTATCCAACTAAAACAAGACAAAGTTCTAGAGATGGAGTTAAAGAAGTACGGCTGAGTTCGCCGCCTGTGAGCACAAGAGCAACGTTGGCTGGGGCGAAATTCAATCACACTGCGCCGTGCGCCGTAAAGCGTGCCGGAATCGTTGATATAGTAGGCGACGGTCATCTTACTAATCTGCCGATCATCGACGATTCTAGCGCGATCCTTATGAAGCGGGCTGGGCATGTCAAAAAAATGGCAACGAAACGGCAACCGCGCATCGTTCCCTAGCAAAATAGTGGATTTTGAGTCCAGCGCGTCTGCCAATTCCGCCACGCCGGCTTTTCAGAAAGAACGGCACGATACGGCCTGCGCCCAGAAGCTCAACTTGCGAAAGCTTTCGGAGTCAACTCTGCCGAGCACGTTGAAACGTTAAATGGTCGACGCGTTGGATCACGAAATCCCGTCGCCAAATTCCATTTGCATTCGCAGCCCACGTGGCGGCCCGAGAATTTCTCGTAGAATGATTGCCTCCCGCAAACCAGATGTCGAGACAAGCAACCTGGGCACGTGTCGTTCCAGTTCCTCGCCTTTGGCAACTCCGGGCGTGGCTGTCGCGTAAGCTTCCGGAGGCGTTTTGGTGATCGGCGGCGGCTCAACCGGCAACGGTCCTTCGTGAATTTCGAACGTCTGTGCGCCCGCGATTTCTCGGGTAACGATTTCTTTCGTGCGCGTCTCAGTTGAAAGAGGCGGGCTTTCTCTCAGGATCGCACGTCGTTTGCGCCGCTCTTCTCGAGTTACTTTCCATGGTGATGGGAGATGCACAGTTGGCGGCTGCACCGGCGCCAACGGCCTGGGTGGAATATCTGTGCGGGCGACGACAGGTGGAGGCGGTCGTGAGGCTGGAGGTTGACCAAGCGCTTCCAGAAATTTGCGGATTCGTTCTTCATCCGACTCTACTGGTGCGCGCGGAATTGGCTTCGGCATTCTGAGCGGAGGTTTTGACGTCGGGTTTGCCTCGTCCTCTGTGCTTGCTTTGCGGGCCGCTCTGCCCAGCAACTGGAACAAGCCAGCGACCACGAGAAGCAAGAGAAACAGTAGATTTTCGAGATGGACTGCGAGCATTGGTAGAACTTCGTTGAACGGTTAAATCGTTACATCGTTGAACCGTTGAAGCGTCGGCTTGGACACGCCTCGACTTACTGATTGGGTAATCACGTTCCGTCCGTCCGCGGCTTGTCTCCGCCGGCGATCGATTCGCGCATGGAGGTGTCGGCCTGAACATTTTTCATTCGGACATAATCCATAATCCCAAGATTTCCCGAGCGAAATGCGTCTGCCATCGCCTGTGGGACGAGCGCTTCGGCTTCTACTACTTTGGCGCGCATTTCCTGGGTCCTTGCGCGCATTTCCTGCTCGACTGCGACTGCGGCTGCCCTACGCACCTCCGCTTTCGCTTGCGCGACGCGCTTGTCCGCCTCGGCCTGTTCGGTCTGCAACTTGGCACCGATATTATCGCCGACGTCCACATCGGCGATGTCGATTGAGAGAATTTCAAACGCTGTATTGCTATCGAGACCTTTGGCCAGAACAGTTTTGGAAATGCGATCGGGATTCTCCAACACTTCCTTGTAGGAATGCGCGGAACCAATCGCGCTAACAATGCCCTCGCCGACGCGGGCTATGATGGTTTCCTCAGTTGCGCCGCCTACGAATCGGTCAAGATGCGAGCGCACGGTCACACGCGCCTTCACTTTCACACCGATTCCGTCCTGTGCGACGCCGTCGATGGTTGTGCGGCCCATTGTCGGGTTAGGCGCATCAATGACCTTCGGATTGATGCTCGTCCGCACGGCTTCCAAGACGGTCTTGCCGGTGCCTTTCGTAGCAAGGTCGATGGCGCAAGCCCGGTTGAAATCGAGCGAGATGCCTGCCTTATCAGCGGCGATCAAGGCGAGGACCACATGGCTCACGTCGCCGCCCGCAAGGTAATGCGCCTCCAATGGATCACTTCGAACGTCCAAACCTGCTTTCACCGCAGTGATGCGATTGTCCACGATCAAACCGACCGGCACTTTGCGAAGTCGCATCCCGACCATTTTACCGAGGCTCACCGGCGCATTTGCAATCCGTGCCCGGAGCCAGAGACCGAAAAAGTTAAACAGAACCACCGCCAGCACGAACGCGAACAGCGCCAGCACTGCGATGCCGACCAGATAAAGGGAGTCCATATTGCGTGAAAGACTATCGGAAGACAGACAACCCGAAAAGTCTAATTGCTTACAAGCTGGAATGCGTTGTGCTCGACGCGTTCGCTAACCAAGTGGGCGAGCGGCGTAAGATTCGCGGCTTCGCCGCTTCGTCTGTCATCGTCTTCGGAAAAGCCGATCCACCGTTAAAAGTAAAATAGTGCTCGGGGCGGGACTTGAACCCGCATGCCTTTCGGCATACGCCCCTCAAACGTACGTGTCTGCCATTCCACCACCCGAGCTTAGCGCGCGAGCGTCAAACTTTCCGCATGCGGCAAGGGCTTGCAAGTGGCGCTTGTGTTCTTGGTCGCGCTCGCTATCTCGTGGCAAAACCCGGGTGCGTATGAAATCCCGATGATTCGCGATTAGGTTTTAGGAATTCGGGCGCGAACATGAGCACAACCACGAGTGGCCAAGGCGAATGGATCAAAATCGATCTGCACATTCACACTCTCGATGATCCCAAAGACGCGGTGGATTATTCCGCCCATCAATTGCTCGAGCGCGCACGCTTGCTTGGATTTCGGGTTCTGGCGATCACGCTGCACGATGCCGTGTTTGAGCGGAAGGAAGTGTTCGCCGACGCGGCGGCGATGGGCATTCTGCTGATTCCCGCCACCGAAGTGCGCTTGTGCGGCGCGGATGTCATTGTGCTGAATGTAACTGCCAAAGAAATTGCGGACTTAAAGGATTTCGATGATCTGCGACAGCTACGAGCTCGGCGCGGGAGTTCTATCTTTATGATTGCGCCGCACCCGTTCTACGTTTTTGGGGGATCAATTGGATCACGATTGTTTGCAGAAATAGATTGTTTCGACGCCATTGAGTTCTGTCATTTTCACGTTGGCTTGTTCAATCCAAATCGCCGCGCAAAAAGAGTGGCATCCCGGTTTAGCAAACCATTAATTGCCACTTCTGACGCGCATCGGCTGCACGCCTTCGGGCGGCACTACACCAGTATCCCCATGCCGCCCGCGCTCACCGTTGAAAAGGTTTTCACGGCCTTGCGCAGCGGCCCGTTGCGGCTAGCGAGTCCTCCCTGCAGTGTCACCGAGCTTGTGAGGGCGATTTATTTTGTTTTCCTCACACATCCATTCCGAGTACGGCGGAAGATCGCCGCCTCCATGAGCCATTCTTCAATCCAGAAAACACGCGTCGCGCCTCAACGCGAAGGGGCTGGCGACGCTAAGTCATAAATTGCACCCCAATCTCCGGACGCGACGAGAAACGCCGTAGCTTCCCATGGCCGGCTGCTCGATTGGTAGTTGGTCTTTTCGTCTTGACCCCAGAAAATATAGCGGACACCTAAAGCCTGGGCAGCCTCGCGCCAGTTTGCGGCTCCGTTCATCAAGGCAGTCAGCCGATTGTTTACATCGCCGAAGTCGAATCCTTCAGTCCAAAGGTGACCCGGATATCCCAGAACAACTTTCCGGCCTTGTAACAAGATCGGGTCATTGTAGGTAGGCCAGGCGGCGAATCGCGCTTCCAGCGGCAAAGGTCGAACGGCCACCCCGATGTTGTCGAGTTTTGCGCGCTCAATGAGCCCAAAGCCTGGGTGCCCGGCAGACAACCCGCCCAGCAAGGTAACAAATCCGGAACCGAAAAGCGCAATGCAAATCGCGGCCCGTTCTGGAAAAGCCCAACGCCCAATGATATCGCTCCAAAGAAAAGGAAGAATAAGAAAGTAGCCCCAGATCATGAGCTTAAGGTTGTCCCATTCCCATGGAGCGGTTTTGAAAAAGTAACCCGCCGCGAAGATAACAATTGCCGGCAAGACAAAGGCGACGTCCGCAGGAGGTCTGTCACCCCAACGCCAGCCCGATTTCCAAATACGCCAGCCGACCAAGCCGACGAGGGCCAGCGCAAGAGGAATCCATAAGCCGAAGTTTGTTAACCAAAACTGAAAAAACGGAGCGATGACGCCGTTCCACGTTTTTTGCAACAGCAACCCAAACATGGTGGACGACCCAAAATTCGCAGCTCCGCCCATCCGGAAAAAAGGCGCTGCCAAATCTGGCGAATCCTGCGCCCAGCCGGGATGCCATTGGAGTATTGATGCTGCACGAAAATGATCGGTGACAAGCCAGACAAAAAACGTTGCTGGAATCAATGCGATGGCCAGCATCGCCACGGCGTGTCTGCGAATAGGCGCGCCGCGGAAAATTTCCGGCCACATTGTCGGGTGCGAAATCAGCCGACCGATTCCGGCGCTGCCATCTTTGCGAGCCGTATTCACCATAAACTGGATTTCACTGGGACGTTCAAGGAGCAGCGCAAACAGCAGGACGATGGTCAGGGCGATAAACGTATGAAGATTGAAAAGTGGCATTGACGCATAAAGCGAGAGCTCGACCCAGAAGGGCAGAGGTCCTCGTGCACAAGGAGCGGCGGTCTCTAGTCCACCGCTTTCTGTTGCCGCACTCGATGGTTTGAAAACCGCGGCCGCTTGCCCGAAAAACTTTTCTCGCCAATGCCAAAGCAGGACCAAACCTACTGGGATCGCGTAAAGCCATCCACGCTGCGTCACGAACATCGCCAGCGGAATGCTTTTCCAAGCGATCGGCCTGTGGGCGACATCTGCCGCGGTGCCCTGATAATCCAAAAACTTGAACGTTTGGAAAAATTGGAAGCCGGCTATTCCGCCGTTAAACAAGAAACCTGCAACGGCGAAGGTGCCGCCCCAGCGGTAGAATGCATAAAAGGTTGCAAGCGACCCAACCAAACCGACCCAAACTAACCCGGTTATCAGGTCGACGTGAACCAGCGAAAGCAGCGCATTGAATAGATCGATCCCTGCCGGATACCTCAGTTTGCTAAAGACATAGATCGGGTTATCCGGCCAGAGCGCGACACCGTTTGCAAAATTTTTTATCAATGTGAGATGCAACGACAGATCTCCCAGGTTATTGGGCGATTGGATCTTGTAGTCGCTGCCGTCGATGTAGAACAGCCAGCAAAATGATCGAACGGCAAACATCGCGAAGCACACCGCTACTGCCCAGAACCATACATGGCGATAGCGGATGATTGCCGACCAGGTGGCGGCATTCGGAGTGCTGTCCGGATCTGAAGCCTTTTGAGATTTTCGTACTGGCGGCTGGTTCGCAGCCTTCTCTCGAATCGCCGTGTCAGAAGTTCCCAGGTAAGCTGCGACTGCGAATGCGGCGCCGCACACCAGCGCGAGCCACGCGCTCACCACGTTTAAGCCCCTTCCAGCCATTCCCAGAAACAGACCGCACACCACCGACAGATTGACGAAGGTGAGAACAGCCGAAAGCCACTTCATCGAGACGCGCTGTGCCTAGCCTCGTGGTTTCCCGACAAAATCCGGTGCTTTACCCGGGAAGAATTCCTTAAAAACCTTGGCGCTCAAATAAAGCTTCGATGGATCCTGATAGTTCCGAATCGTGAGGGTGTCAGTGTAGTAAGCGTTTTTCAACTTTGATTCGACGTCTTTGATTTTGTCTTGCTGCACCAGGAGAAAATCGCCGTCGATGTTTGCTGGCATGTTCCCTCCTTCGTAATAACCGACTCGATCAAAATCCCCCAGCATCCACGGAAGCGGGTAAACACTGGAGCGGATCAAGTGGCCGACGAGGTGATAGTACGCCGGGTCTCGTTTTGCTAGCTTCAGCAGCGGCCTGGTTAGCTTAAAGATGTCGTTGTACGTCTGAACGTACGCGTAAGGCTCGGTAGGCGACGAGCACCGGAAGTAGTTCAGCCAAATAGATCGAACAAACGAAACGCACAAAAGAACACCTATCGCTATGTAGACTTTCCGCAGATTTTTTTGGCGAACCAACAGAATCGCCGCGCCAAAGATAAACAGGAACGGCCAGCCAAAACTGATAATGCACCACGGCGTCTTGTATTTGACGTAGCTGTAAGCAATCAGGCTTCCCACGCCGTAAATCGCCAGATAACGCAGACTAAGGTTCTTAAATTTTTGGCAAAACAGGCACAGAATTAATCCAGCCAACATTGGCAATTCGTAACCAGAAAAATTAGTTCCGCCCGCTTCCCAGGACGGCCCCATCAATTTCAAAAAGTAATCCCACGGTTTTTCATGGCCGTGGCCGGCGGCGCCAGTCTCGGTCCACGCCTTGAACGCCAGATACAGCCCTTTAACACCACTCCAGTTAAAGAAAGTTCCGGAATAGAAAAATATGATCGCGACCGCGCCGACAATGAGGATCATTGCGAGATCGATCCAGCTCCAGGTTTGTTTTGCCGGCTTGGCATCCGGAACGCGGCTCAGGGCGATGGAAACTGCCAGTGCTGGAATGGCAAGCACCGCGCAGGCGACATGAATGGCATAGGTTTCCTTCGTCAGAATCATGCCCGCTAGTCCCATGCCCGCATACCAGAGGTAACTCAGCGTGCCCAATCTCCACAGACCGAGTAGTCCCAGGATGAACATGGTCGAGAAGAGTTCCAGCCAGACTTCGTGAATTGCATAGCGTCCGTAGAAAACGAAGCCGGGAGAAATCGCCATGGCCAGCGCGGCTATTCGGGCAACGTTTCGTCCCACCAATGGTTCGAACTTCAACGCCAGCCAAACACAACCAATACTTACGAGTACAACAGGCAACCGCAGTGCCCACACGTTCCGGCCAAATAAGCTCTCGAAGAGCAGCAGCACGTAGAAGTGAAGCGGACCATGATAATTCGTCGGGTCGTACCGATAAAACCCATTTTTCATCACCTGATCGACGAACCAGCCGTTGATGCCCTCGTCGAAATGCGGCGGCTTGATGCCCAGCAGGAAAAAGCGCAGGAACACCGCTAAGCCCAGGATCGCCCACGGAATCCAGTCTGTCTCCGCTAATTGAGGCTTCCACTGCTCCAGGCGGCTGCGCAGCATCGGAAATTCTGCTGGCGCGCTCTGCTCTGCGCTGCTAGTACGCGCTGCCATGCGCATCCTTGTAACCGGTGGCTGCGGATTCATCGGGAGCAACTTTATTCGGTATATTTTGCACCATTACAAGCCAGCGTTCGTGACCAACGTGGATGTGCTCACCTACGCGGGCAATCTCGCCAATCTTGATGGCGTGGTCGAGGAACATGGCGAACGCTACGAATTTTTCAAAGCCGATATCGCTAACGCCGACCAAATGGACGCCCTGATGACCGAGCACGGGTTTTACGCGATCATCAATTTCGCAGCAGAATCGCACGTGGATCGCAGCATCAACGATCCTCTCAACTTCATTCATACAAACATCATCGGCACGAGCGTGCTGTTGGATTGCGCGCGGCGCCACGGGATCCAGCGCTTCATTCAAGTCTCAACAGACGAAGTGTACGGGTCGCTCGGGACAACCGGCAGATTCACCGAGCAATCGCCACTCGATCCGAGTTCGCCGTATTCAGCGAGTAAGGCCGGTGCTGATCTTCTGGTGATTGCCTCTTACAAGACTTACGGCCAGGACGTCCTGGTGACCCGATGCTCGAACAATTACGGTCCATTGCAGTTCCCGGAAAAATTGATTCCGCTCATGATCATCAAGGCGCTTCGGGACGAGCCGCTGCCGGTCTACGGCGATGGCATGAACGTACGCGACTGGATTCATGTGACGGATCATTGCGCCGCGATTGTCGCGGCACTTTTCGAAGGGAAGCCGGGGCACGTTTACAATTTTGGCGGCGACAGCGAAATGGTGAATTTGGATGTGGTAAAAATGATTCTCGATCAACTGGGCAAGCCGCACAGCCTCATCTCATTTGTGCCTGACAGACTAGGGCATGACCGCCGCTATGCGATTGACTCTTCAGTTGCGCAACGCGAATTGAACTGGAAACCGCGCCGTAATTTTAAGAAGGGTCTGGACGAAACCATTCAGTGGTACGTCAACAATCCATCTTGGTGGCAACCCTTGCTCGAGCGCACAGGGAGATATTGAACTGTAGCGGCAGTCTGCGACTGCCGATCTTATGAAACGACGATCAGAGATTGCCGTTACAAAATGACGAAAATTGTGATTATCGGTGCGGGCGGACGGCTCGGCGCTGCGCTCATGCGCGAATATCGAGACAAATACAACGTCGTCGGCTTTAATCACGCGCAACTTGACTTGTCGAAGTTGAATGATGTGCGCGAGAAGCTTCGCCGAACGAATTTCGACGTACTAATCAATGCTGCGGCATTCACTAATGTCGATCTTTGCGAGACCGAGCGGGATCGCGCCTATCTGATTAACGCCGAAGCGCCGGCCCTTCTTGCGAATATTTGCAGGGACAAAGCCGCCAAGCTGATTCACTTCAGTACGGACTACGTCTTCGATGGCAAGAAACGCACACCGTACACCGAAGAAGATGAAGCGAATCCGATTAGCGTTTACGGCGCATCGAAGCTAGCCGGAGAAAAGAATGTGCTCGCCGCGGAAAATCGTCATCTCGTCGTGCGCGTGTCCTGGGTATTTGGTCCCGACCGGCCCAGCTTCGTCGATGGAATAATCAAGCGAGCAGAGGAGACTCAAAAAGTCGATGCAATCGCCGACAAATTTTCAACACCTGCTTACACGCTGGATATCGCCAAAATGCTGCCGAATTTTTTAAATGCTAACGTTGAAGGCGGCATTTTGCATTTTGCCAACGCCGGCGAATGCAGTTGGCAGGAATACGCACAATGGGCTGTGGATTGTTGTCGCGAGGCTGGCCTTCCGCTGAAAGCCAGAATAGTCGGCGCGTTTAAATTGAAGGACATAGCTGGTTGGGTCGCACGCCGTCCTGTCTATTCTGTGCTTTCCACCGCGAAATACACAGAGTCGACCGGCATGTCACCTCGCACTTGGCGGGACGCAGTTGCTGATTATATTACGCGCTTCTATTCCAAGAAATGAAAACACACATCGTTGCTTTTGCCTTGTCGATACTCATCAGCCTTAGTGCACGCGCCGAATTGAAATGGGAGCAGACCACGCTCGAGCTGCGTCCAACGGCTGCCGACAAACAGGCGGTAGGCCATTTTAAATATCAAAACCCCGGGAAGACACCGGTGAGATTTAAGTCTGTTCACGCTTCCTGCGGTTGCACCACTGCGCAAACCCAGAAGGATGAAGTGCCCCCTGGCGGAACCGGCGAGATTACAGCCACTTTTAACATTGGCGATCGCACCGGCACTCAGGTGAAAACGGTGACCGTGGAGACCGATGATTCCGCGAATACTAAGACGGTCCTCACGCTCAGGACGATTATCCCGCAGCAATTGGAGATCAGCCCGACATTTGTTTTCTGGAAGCAAGGCGACAAGCCGGACCCTAAGACGATTACGGTGAAGGTCGGCAAGGATTTCACCGTGAAACATATCAAGGTCACATCATCGAGTCCGGAGTTTCAAGCTAAGGTGGAGGAAAAGGGTAACGGCGAGTTCAAGATCGATGTCCAACCTCAGGAAACGAAGAATCTCATTGCTTCGACTCTGACCATTCAACCTGAGGATTCACAGAAGGTCTTTTACGCCACTGCGCGCATCACCAATTCACCGACCGTTCAATAGATAGTGAGATCTTCGCTGGTCCGGCAGGTTCTCATCCTGGCAGCGGTAGCGCTCATTCCCGGGGTGGGCGAGGCAGTTTATTTTCGCCACAAAATATCGTGGCGATCGGCCATTCTGCCGTCGGAATTGGTTACTGTCGATCAAGCGCGCACATGGGGCGGAAACGTTATATGGGTGGATGCCCGGCCGGACGAGGAGTTCGCGCGCGATCACGTTCCCGGCGCGCTCTCGTTAAATGAAGACCGGTGGAATGAATTGCTGCCCCAAGTTCTTCTTAATTGGTCGCCCGATAAG
>Ga0137374_10005794_pt1 | contig 14695 bp, 10 predicted proteins | sample SagtaG_20_FD_104811 | JGI IMG/M metagenome (GOLD analysis project Ga0137374, IMG submission 104811) | Vadose zone soil microbial communities from Sagehorn Ranch, Mendocino, California, USA - Sage1_R_100_16 metaG | ecosystem: Environmental > Terrestrial > Soil > Vadose zone | place: USA...
CTGCCGCGACGATCGCAAGCCGCTTCCGCCACCGGCGTACCCGTGGCTTGCCCCGAACGGTGGCCGCGCCTGCGATCGCCCCTCCGGAGGTCGCGCGGCTTCGGTCATCAGGCGTCGGAGCCGCTGTGTCACGAGGTGCGGTGGCAGAGCGGTTGGCGTCGGGTCTCCGCTTGGGCGCGAACCACCACTCATCGTCCGATTTCGTCGGTGGTTCACGCCCCCGCCCTTGCTGACTCCAGCTGAAGTCGACGTCACGAAAGGACGCAATCCAATCGCTCGGGTCGGAGCCGTCTTGCTTGTGCCCTCCGGGGCGCCGCTCGCCCGCCTCCTTGTCAGAACCCGATTCGTCCCCCATTCGGGCGAAATCGTATTCACTCCGCCGCCCGGCCGGGCGGACGGGTCATGAAACCCAGCGGAGGCCTCGCCCCACGCCGACCAACAGCCTCAGCCTCGGACGGTGAAATCGCTCGCCACGTTGCCGTAATTCGTCGTCCACGACACGTGGTACCGGTCTGGTGCCAACGAAGCGCTCGGGAGCCACACCTCTGCATTCATGCGCGCCAGCGCGGTGGCGACGATCAATCGCTGGTTGTCGAGATCGGTGTGGGGGTTCGTCGCCCGGGAGATGCGACACCATTGGGTCGCCACCGGCCGACCCGCGGCATTCGTGAGCGCGACGTTCGTGACCTCCAAAGCGGGGGTGGTGGACTGCGGCCCGTTCGGGATGCCGGTCGCAGCCCACATCGGCGGCCCGGCCTGCTGCCAGCCACACGCTCGCACGGGATCGGGCCATTCATCCTTCGTCGTCATGGTCCCCGGGACGGAGACCCCGGCAGCAGGCCACGACATGAGGGGACGCGTCGGACCCCGATCCTCGCCGGTCGGAGTTCCGAAGATTTCGAGCGCGGCGAACTGTCGGGGGTGACCGGCCGCGACGGGTCCCCCGCTCGGGGACGACGATTCCGCGTACGCGACCCCGACCAGCGACGGCCATGAGAGGGTCAGACCGTGGTACGGGGCGCGGACCAGCGCCTCGACCACCGAGCGCGCCGGTGTATTCGGGTCGTCGACCGAGATCGCCGAGTTCATCCCACCCGCCGCCGCAAGCTCGAAGTCGGCGGCGCCGTTGCACCGGAGCGCGGGGTCCGGTGTGTGAGGTGTCGGCAAGAGGCCCTCACCACCGGCGGCGAGGCACGTCACCAGGGCTTGCGCCTCGGCCCTGACTTCGCTCGCGGCGGGGCTCAGCGGGAGTGCTCCCACATCCGCGCGGAACTCGTTCAGGGTGTCGAGCGCGCTCGTCGGCTCGAGACGACCGGCAGCGGCGCCGAGGACGGATCGCCAGACTTGATCATCGATCGGCGCGTCGACGCCGAGCATCATGTACGCACCGATCGCCCGGCCGACCCGCACGAACTTCACATCGGCGAGGTGGCTGACCCTACGGATCGTCGAAGCCCGCTTCAGTCTGATCGTGACCTTGACGCGGTAGCCAGTGCTCTCGTCGCCGATGCGCGCGCCACCGTGACGGGCAACGATGCTCGTCACCCTTTCCACTTTCGTACGCGTGCCACCGGCGCGCGCCACCGAGGTCTCCTTGGCTCGGCGCTCGATCGCTTTCTCGAGACAGCGCTCGGTGGCGCGACCGCTAAGCGGCATGAACGCCTTTTTCACGCTCAGCAGGTCCCGGTACACGACGAGCGCGCTGACGGCCCTCCGCACGCCCGTCGCGGGGCCGGACTCGAACGTGGCGCCGTCGGCCACCGCCGTGGGTTCACCTCCTGCCCTGCGACCTCTCAAGGTCGCGACGAGCGGTTCGCACTCCTTGACGTGTGTCGCGTCGGCGATTGCGCCGTCGATGGCCGTGGCCCCGCTGGCCGCGGGCGCAACTTCCGCGTAGTCGGCGGAGAGGTCGCCCGGCTGGATCGTCCCCGCTGTGGCCGTGACCCGATCGGTCTCGACGTTCGCCGATCCGGCCCGCGCGCTGGCGGGAGCACAGCTGCCCACCCAAATCGTGACCACGCCCATCACCAGCGCGGTCCGACTCCTGCGGGGGCGAGGCGTGAACGTCCGGGCAGAGCTGGGCCGAACGATCAACCCGCCGCCCGACCCCATGCGAGGTCGACGAAGCGGGCGAAGAGGTCGTCGAGCTCCTCGATCGTGTCGCGGTACGCGTCATCGGAGCGGCCGTGCGGGTCGGAGATCCCCTTCGCCGAGCCGCGGAGGAGGTCCTCTCGGGAACGGCCGAGATGGACTCGTGCGATCCATGCCGGCAGCGGCTCGTCGATCCGGGGCCCGATCGCCTCGCCCCGCCGCACCAGCTCCGTCAGGACGAAGGCCCGGGGCCAGGCATCGGGTGCAAGCAGCACCGCCTCCTGCACATGCCGCGGCTCCATGCCGATGACAAGTGTCGCCGAACCGACGAGATCGGCGTCGAGTAGTCGACTCGCGTGCTCGCTCACGTCCAACCCCCGTGCCTTCAGGAGCCGGACGGCCTGCTCGCTGACAGGCATGCCGGATTCGAGGAGTCCCGCGGTCTCGACGTCGGCCCGGACGCCGAGATCGGCAAGGCGATGCTGCAGCAGCGCGCCGCCCATTGGCGACCGGCAGATATTGGCCGTGCAGACGAGGAGGATTCGGGTCGTCGGCCCGGCGTCGCGTGGGGCCGCCAACAGCGCTCAGCCGGCTGTGCGCGACCGACGCCGGCTCTTCGGCGCGGGCGTGTCGCTTTGGCCCCGGTTGGCGGACACGTCGAGTGCAACCACGGCCTCGAGCAGGCGTCCGATGGCGTCGTCCAGGCGCTGGGTGCTCGCGTCTTCTCGTTCGTCCAGCGCCGACCGGATCTCCTGGCCGAGCCGGTGAGGAAGCTTCTCGAGCAGCTCGGCAACTTCGCTCTGCGCGACCGCGGACTGACCGTCGAGCACCGAGCTCTCGAGCGTGTTCAAGCGGTCCTCGAGCCGACCGAGCGATTTCAGTACCTCCCCCATTCCATTGGCGCTGTACTGGGGTGGAGCCGGTTCCAGCTCGTCCGGCGACGGTGAGGGGTCCGCCCTCGAGCCGTTCGGTCGTGGCCCGTGACGGTCCGCACCGGAAGCAGCCTGGCGGACGAAGTTGACCTGCACCGGGCCGCGCGCCCACACGTCCGCGCATCCGTCGAAACGTCCTTCGCAACGCGTACCGCAGACGTCGCAGTGGCACGCGTCGGCTCCCGCCACCATCGGGTGATCGCACGATGCGATCTCAACGCCGAACTCAGAACACCAACCCATTGGCCGACCTCAACCCCTACCGTGCCGCGCGCCCATCCCCCTCGAATCGCTCAGACTACCGAGGACCGACGACACGCGGGCACCGGGAACTTGAACCCGCCGGTCGCGTCACTTCGCGTCGACGCGATAACTCGGCCATCGAAGTTGACGCTCACCGGTGTGTCGGAGACGAGTCAGCGACTCCCGACCTCGCGGCCGCGGGTGGTCAGGCGCCGCCGCGCGCCGACCACGAGCGCCGCACCCACCACGAGCGAGACGAGCGCGATCCAGAGCAACGGTGCCGTGTCGGTGGACCCAGTGAACGCGAGCCGCCCCGCGGCGCCCGGCGCAGCAGCAGCGCCCGCGCGGGTCACGGTGACCGAAGCACTGAGGACAAGCGTCCCCCCGCTCGCGCTAGCTCCGCTGGCCGTGATCGTGTGCGTGCCCGCGGTCGCGTTGGACGGAATCGTGACGGTCGTCGAGAACTGCCCGTTGGCATTGGCGTTGACCGTGCCGAGGCTGACCGGGTCAGACGTGAACGTGAGCGTGACCGGTGTGCCGGGCGCGTAGCACGATGAGCCCGTCGCGCTGACGGTGACGCTGCCGCCCGCTGGAACGACCGAGCTGCTCAGGCCGAGGCTGCAACCACCGGACGGCGGATACGGCTGTGCCGCGGCGGGCACGGCGACCACGCCGACAAACAGCGCGGACAGTCCGATCAGCTTGAGGGTCCGCATGGACCACCCCCGGGTTCGAGTTCCAACGCACAACGCTCGCATAGCGAGGCCTGAGTGTCCAGCCTTTCGGGATTCATGTTCCTCGGGATTCATGTTCCCTCCACGAGTTGCTGCCAGAGATTGCCACCAGCACGGACAAGCCGGATCTTCACCGTCGTCGTGTGCTCGAGCTGAAGCTTCGTTGTGGCCGTTCGCCCCGTGATGCGTTGAACGCCCCTTTTATCCGCGATGCGCCATCCAGTCGGCACGTCGATGTTCACCGTGACGTCATCCGACGTCAGCCCCGGTTGCCGCACGAGATCGAGCCGGTACCAGCCACCGCGCTCCAGACGCAGCGTTCCGCTGAGATCCAGCGCCAGTGTGCTCGAGCTCTCTGCCGGCACGCTGACGAACGTCGAATACACATTCCGGTCCAGCTCGGTGGTCCCGTCGAGCGACTGCGGCTGGCCGTCGACTGTCGCCACCGTGAAGCCGAGCGGCGTGTAGACGGAAACGAACGATCGGTTCTCACCGGGCGCGAAGCGCGGGTCGAAGGGGCCGATCACCTCCGCCGGTAGACCCGCGTTCGGGGCAGTGTTGTCGAGCTGCAGTTCGAGCCGCCCGCGCAGCTGCGCGGCGCGCGCACCGGAGCCAGGATCGACATGGAGCGTGTACGTGATGTGGCGCTTCAGGTAGTAGTCAACCTTGTTGCCGGCGCCGTTCTGGGTGGTGACGAGGAGCGAATCGCTGTGGATTGCGGGCATCTTCCCTGCCACGTCCAGCTGCTGGGCCAGCGCCTCCTCCTCGGGTCGCGCCAAGGCCACGATCAGGTGCCCCTGACGCGCGGCTCGTCCGAGCGTGCGCGCGATCTTCGCCGGGTTCCCGAGCTGCTCGTGGGTGGCGCGATCCACGACGGCGTCGGCCACGTCGCCGAGGAAGTCGACGCGTTCGGGGTCTGCGCTGCCGAAGCGAACATAAGCGTCGCTCAGCGTGACCCGCACCACGTTGTCCGCAGTCAAGGGCTCCGGCCAGCCCGCCACGCTGACCGGGCCGGTCAATCGCAACAACGCTGCCAGGCCGTCGGGGTCGACGGCCAGGAACCCGTCCACCTGCTCACCGCTGGCGAGCCGGTACTGATCGGCCATGACCTGCGCGACTGTCGGGAAGTCGGGTGACATGTTGATGTTCTGCCACGCGCGCGACGGCTGGAAGCGCTGGTAGCGGCGCAGGTAGTCGTCCGGCGCCGTGAGCGGCCGGTCCGCGCCGGCGGGCGGATTCAATACCGAGATGCGCTCGAAGTGATCGAGAGTCACCTTGCCGTCCTGGGCGGTGAGGATCCCCCAGTTCCCGATGAATCCCCCGGTCGCGCGTTGCTCGGCGGTGTTCTGGACCGCGAGGAAGTAGCGGCGGGGACCCTGGCCGCCGAAGATGGCCGGCGCGAGGCGGGCCGACACGACTGCGTTGTCGGCTTCGTCAGACGCGTTGGCCAGCTCGTGATGCACCTTCCGCAGGCCGTCCCGCACCGGCGGCAGCAGGAAGGTGTGATCGATCCGGTCGAGTGACCGCACTGCTTGGTCGAGCTCGCGAGCGCCGCGCTGGAGCTCGGGTGTGACGCGCTGCACCTCGGCGAGCGGCACGGTGCCGTCGACGACGTGGAGCCGGTCGGGGTCGACGGTGCCGGCGGTCTTCTCCCCGCTCCGCGCGAGGTCGGCGCCGACGCGTGCGATGTCCCGAGCAGCGCGGAGGTTTGGCCCGACGACAGGGATCGCGAGACCCATCGACATGAGCGGGTTGTCGAGTATGTCTCGGGCGTCCTCGAACTCCCCGGCCGCGGCGGCAAACTGCGTGCGGGCCGTCTTGGCGTCGCCCGCTCTGGCGGCGTTGAGCGCTCGCTCGACAAGCACCCGCGCGTTGTCGACCGTGTGCCGCGCTTGGAACCCCGCGAGCGCAGACGGGACTGTGGCGATGGCGATCAGCACGAGAACGCCCAAAGCAGCGAGCTTGAATCGGCGGCTGAAGCCAGGGGCGTGCTCTCCGTACATGTTGCGCGCGCCGGTCACGAGCACGAGCGCCACGACGACCCCGCCACCGAGTGCCGCGCCGGCAATAGCAGCAAGCACCCCACGACCGATGAACACCGCAACGGTGGCGAGCACGAGTTGGATACCCATGAGCAGCGCGATGGCCCCGGTGCGGGGCAGACCGAGCGTCGAGAGCCGGTGAGACAGGTGATCCCGACGGCCCGGGTTCACGCGTCGTCGGTGGCGCAACTGACCGAGTGGCACAACGGTGATCTCGAGGAGCGGCACCGCCAGCAGCAAGAGCGGCACGAGCGCGCTGCTCGGTGCGCCGATCACCGGGGTCAGTTCGATGGCCAGGACCGCCGTGAGGTATCCGAGGAAGAGCGCGCCCCCTTCGTTCAGGAAGACGGAAGCCGGCCGCAGGTTGTAGGCGAGGAAGCCCACGCACGCGCCGCCAATCGCGGCGGCGACGACGGCCACGACGTTCTGGCTACCGAAGCCGGCGAGTGCGACGATCCCCGCGGCTGTGGCGCCGAACGTGCCGGCCGCCAGGCCGTCGGTCTCGTCGAGCCAGCGCGTTCCGATCGCGACCGCGACGATCACCACGATCGTCCCGACGACGTCGAGGGCGGCAACCCCCGTCATCTCGAGGCGTGCGCCGGTCGCCACCGCGGCCGCCGCCGCGACGGTCACGGCAGCGAGGCGGACCCAGCCGGGAAATGCATGGTCGTCGTCGGCGGTGCCGAACAATGCGAGCGCGACCGCCGCGGCCCCGGCCACGCCGATCCATGAGGGCACATTGGGCACCAGGAGCGATCCGACGATCACGCTGGCGACGAGCGCGAGACCGCCACGACGACGGGCGCGCTCCATCCCGCGTCGGGATCCCGCCCGCAGCGTGGCTGCGCCGACCATCGCCACGATGGCGGCGATCGTGAAGGCGAGGGCCCAGCGGCCGGGCACCTACTGGTCCAGACCGTCGTGACCGGCGGCGGCGAGCGCGGCCGGCCGCAAGTCCCCCTCGTCCGACACGACCCTGCCCGACGTCCTTCGCACGCGGGACCATATACCGACGACCGGTTCCTGGTACACGCGCGCTCGCAGCACCACTCCGGCGAGACCGGCCAACACGGCGACGCCTAGTGCAACACCCACCCACAGAGGGACCGCGCCGCTGCCACACGCGACCGCGAGGGTCGTGAGCACGCCTTCGACTCCGATGAGTGCTGCGACCGCGACCGGGGGTGACACCCCCAGGGCAACAAGACGGTGCGAGAGGTGGTCCTTCCCGCCGGTCATCACGCGTCGTCCGTGTCGGATTCGGGCAATCGTGACCATCGAAGTATCGAGCACCGGCAATGCCAGCAGCAAGATGGGTACCGCAACACTCCACGGCAGCGAGAGCTCCGGTCGGAGCTCGAGAACGGCGATCGATAACACGAAGCCGAGGAACAGGGAGCCGGCGTCGCCCATGAAGATCGATGCCGGACGCCAATTGTGGACGAGGAATCCCGCACACGCTCCGGCCAAGGCGGCACCCACGGTGGCCACCACCTCTTGGCCGCCGATGGCCGCGAGCGCAAACACGCCTCCGGCGATGACCCCCGCTGTACCTGCGGCCAGGCCGTCCATATTGTCGAAGAGATTCAGGGCGTTGGTCACGCCCACGATCCAGACCAGCGTGACCGCGATGTCGAGGGCTTGGATGCCGAACGGCTCGGCGCGCACGCCTGCGATCATCACGGCACCGGCCGCGCCCGCCTCGACCGCGAGGCGGAAGAAGGGCCCCAGCGTCCGGTGGTCATCCACGAGGCCCACCAACGCCACGCCGATACCGGCAAGGGCGACGACGGCGATGCGAGTGCCCAATCGCGGCTCGAGGAGCCACCCTGCGAGCGTTGCACCCGCGATCGCCACCCCACCCAAATATGGGATGTCGCGCGCGTGAACCTTCGTGGGCCCCGGTGAGTCGACGAGACCCACGTCGAGCGCGAGGAGGCGCAGGACCGGTACGGCAATCAAGCCGACGCCCGCTGCCAGGCCGAACGCAACAATCCAGCGGACCTGCACTGCCTACCGCCTCACAGCTGCTCGACGGCCGGCCCCTGCACCCGGCGACGGGTGTCGAGCACGTACTGGCCATGGGCCGCGACGAGATCGAAGTCGAACGCGTCGTGATCGGTGAGCACGACGACGGCATCGGCAGCGGTCAGCTCTTCGGGCACCAGCTCGACTCGAGCGATCCGCGGATCGACGGCGCGTTCCCAGACGTGCGGGTCTGCGGCCCGGACGTCGGCGCCCAGCAAGAGGAGCTGGTCGGCGACCCGCAGCGCAGGCGACTCGCGTGCGTCGCTGGTGTTGTGCTTGTAGGAGAGACCCAGGAGCAGAATGCGACTCCCGTGCACCGGCTTCGAGCGCTGGTTGAGCCCGACGACGAGGCGGCGAACGACATAGTCGGGCATACTCGCGTTGACGTCGTTGGCCAGCTCCACGAAGCGGAAGGTGTGCCCGAGTCGGCGACGCACCTGCCACGACAGGTAGCTCGGGTCGATCGGTAAACAGTGACCCCCGACGCCCGGACCGGGCCGGAAAGGCATGAAACCGAACGGCTTGGTGGCGGCCGCGTCGATGGCTTCGCACAGGTCGATGCCGAGGTCGTACGCAAACATTGCGAGCTCGTTCACGAGCGCGACGTTCACGTGCCGGAACGTGTTCTCGAGCAGCTTGGTGAGCTCGGCCTCCCTGGTGCCCGAGACGGCGACCGTGCGCTCGACCAACGTGTCGTAAAACGATCGCACTGCCTCGAGCGACGCGGCATCGATGCCCGAGACAACCTTGGGGATGCTGGTGAGATCCCAGCGGTCGTTGCCGGGATCGATGCGCTCGGGGCTGTACCCGACGTGGAAGTCCTCGCCCGCGACGAGACCGCTGCCGTCCTCGAGGATCGGCACGAGGAGCTCTTCGGTCGTTCCCGGGTACGTCGTCGACTCCAGGATCACGATCGAGCCGCGGCGCACCGACGGCGCGAGCGCCCTGCCCGCGGCCTCGATGAACGAGAGGTCGGGTGTTCCGTCACCGAACGGCGTCGGAACCGTGATGACGGCGATGTCGAAATCCCGGGCGTCCTCCGGCCGGCTCGTCACGAAGTACCGGTCCGTCGCGAGCGCCGCAATGGCCCGCTCGGCGGGGACGTCCTCGACGTGCGACTGCCCGATGCTCAGCCGCTTCGCGACTTCGCCGTCCGCGTCGAACCCGATGACGCGATACCCCACCTCGACGGCGCGCATCGCCAGCGGCAGACCGACATACCCCTGCCCGACGACGACCACGGTGGGGGTTCCTCTCACCGCCCCACGATTCACGGGGGCATGCTCGCAGATTCCGGCCCTGTGGAGAAGTCTTTGTCGTCACCTATTCCTCGTGTGTTCCTGAACGCGATCTCTCCTGGGTCGACTCCCGAACCACGTCGTCGAGGATGTGGTTCAGCGTGCGGGCCGGCTTCCAGCCGGTAAGGCTGGCGATCTTGCTGGTGTCCGGAACGCGACGAAGCATGTCCTCGAAGCCCGCTTCGTAGGCACGGTCGTACGGAATGAACTCTATGGGCGATGTGCTCCCCACGTGGCTCTTCACGCGCTGTGCGAGCTCGAGGATCGAGATCTCCTCGGTGGACCCCACGTTGAACACGTCGCCCTCGGCGTCGGGGTGGTCCAGCAGCTTCATGAGCGCATCGACCACGTCGCTGACGTGGCAGAAGCACCGCGTCTGCGAGCCGTCGCCGTACACGGTGAGAGGTTCCCCGGCGAGCGCCTGCCGCACCAAACGCGGGATCACCATGCCGTACGCCGGGCTCTGCCGGGACCCCACCGTGTTGAATAGCCGCGCGACGACCGTGGGCAGTCCGCGCTCCTTCTGGTACGCGTAGGCGAGGATCTCGTCGACTGCCTTGGAGGTGCTGTAGGCCCCCCGCGCCACCGCAAGCGAGCCCACGAGACGGTCGGCGGTCTCAGCGAGCGGGACGTTCGTGTTCTTGCCGTAGATCTCCGACGTGCTGGCGAGCAGGATCTTCTTGCCGTACCGCTGGGCGGCAGCCAGCACGATCTCTGAGCCTCGGATGTTCGTCGTAAGCGACGGCAGCGGCTGCTCCACGATCAGCTTCACGCCGACGGCGGCAGCGAGGTGCACGACACCATCGGCCTCGCGGACGACCTCGTCCACGACCGACTCGTCGAGCACCGAACCCTGAACGAATCGCAGACTGTTATTGGCAGCTGCGCGGCCGAGGTTTTCCCGCTGCCCGGTTGAGAGGTTGTCGAGAACCACGACTCGGCTGCCCTTGGCGAGCATCGCCTCTGCAAGATGAGAGCCGATGAACCCCGCGCCCCCGGTAATCAGGTATGTCATCAGGGGCTCCCCGACCGTCCTACCGCACTGACCAACAATTGCGCGCTACGCCAGATCTGTCGGCCGCAGCTGCGATTCTGCTCGCCGGCCCTGGACGATCACCTCTGCGACGCGCTCGCCGGCCCTGCCGTCCCACAGCTTGGGGCACCGTCGCTCCACTCCTTGTCTCAGCACGCGGCGTGCTTCCCCAACGATTCGGTCAGGGTCCCGACCTACGAGCACATTGGTCCCCTCGGTCAGCGTGATGGGGCGCTCTGTGTTGTCGCGCAACGTAAGGCACGGTACGCCCAGTACCGTTGTCTCTTCCTGCACGCCACCGGAATCGGTGAGCACGAGACGCGCCGACGCCTCCATGGCGACAAAATCCAGATACCCAACTGGATCGATGACGATGAGCCCCTCATATGGGCGCTCGGGGAGTTGCCGACGCGTCCTCGGATGAACGGGAAACACGAGTGGGATCTCGCGCGCCAGTTCCTCCAGCGCTCTCAATAAACCGACAAGAGTGTCGTCGTCGACATTGGCTGGCCGATGGACCGTCACCAATCCGTACTCCCCCGGCCGAAGTCCGATTTCGCCGAGAATCGGGCGACAGAGGGCACGGTCAAGATTCGAGAGCAACGTATCGACCATGACGTTCCCGACCAGGTGCACCTGATCCTGGCGGTACCCTTCACGGAGAAGGTTCTCTGCCGCGTCGTGCGAGGGCGCCATCAGGTAATCGCTCACGCGATCGGTCACGACCCGGTTCACTTCTTCGGGCATCGACCAATCGCGACTGCGAAGGCCAGCCTCGACGTGTGCCACGAGTGGACCTGCCTTTGCGGCAGTGAGTGCGCAGGCCATTGTCGAGTTCACGTCCCCGACGACGACCACAACATCGGGATGCCACTCGTCGAGCAATGGTTCGAAAGCGGTCATCACGCGCGCCGTCTGCTCCGCATGGGTGCCGGAGCCGACAGCGAGCGTCCGATCGGGTGATCGGATCCCGAGTTCTCGGAGAAACACAGCGCTGAGCGTGTCGTCGTAGTGCTGGCCGGTGTGAACGAGAAGCGTCTCTACTGCACGCTCCTCGATTGCCGTTACGACGGGCTTCACCTTCATGAAATTGGGCCTCGCCCCAGCGACACAAACGACACGCACAGTGGCGGACGATACCGCCGAGCAGCGCTTCACAGGGTGCACGCGATCGGGTGGCTAGCGTTCCGACCATGGCGTCACAGAAGGAGCGCACCCTGCTGTTCGTCCGGACAGTTCGCCACCTACGCCCGACGCAGATCGTCCATCGGGCCCGATTGAGGGCCCAACTCGGCGTCATCCGGCACGCGCCGTTCCTGGCACGCTTCTTGACCACTCGGCGACGAGGTCGCGTGGGCTGGCCGGCCGACTTTGCCCCGCTCGACCTCCGGCGCGCATACCCATCACGTGATGCCGAACTTCTCGCGGCGGGCAAATTCCGGCTCCTAGGAGAAGAACGAGAGCTCGGCAATCCGCCCGATTGGCAGCACACGTCACAGAGCCGGCTCTGGCGCTTCCGCCTGCACGACTTCGAGTGGTCATTCGTATTCGCTCAACATGCAGACCGAGAGTGGTCGCGACGTGAGTTTCGAAGACTCTGGGACTCGTGGCGTACCACTGTCCGCTTCGGCGACCGCGACGCATGGGCTCCCTACGTAGCGTCACTCCGGGCCTGGGCACTGCTTTGCGTTTTCGACCGACTCATTCGCGGCTCGCCGTTGGAGCCTGCGTATGTCGACGAGCTCGCGCTACACACAGGCTTTGTTCGCGCCCACCTAGAGCGTGACGTGGCCGGGAATCATCTCATCAAGAACCTCAAGGCCCTCCTGGGCTTGGGTATCTTCCTCAACGACCGTCTTCTGAGCAGCCGTGCGTTGCACGGTCTCGTAGACGCGGCACGGTCGCAGGTGCTTCGGGATGGCGGGCACTACGAGCGATCGCCTTCGTACCACTGCCAGGTACTCGGTGATCTCATCGACAGCCGCGAGCTTGCGCGGTCGGCAGACCTCGTACGAAGCGACGAGCTCGATCAGATCATTTCGAAGATGCGACTGTGGCTGGGGGCCGTTCTGCTCCCGGACGGCGACGTTCCGCTCTTCAACGATTGCACGCTTGTTGGACCGGACGAGATTGCCCTCCTCGCGCCGATACAACCCGAGCCGTCACGCCTCGTCGTCCTCGAACCTTCAGGATACGTTGTCGCGCGCCCCAACGAGCGACTGCACCTGGTGCTCGATGTGGGCCCGCCCTGCCCACCAGAACTGCCTGCTCACGCACATGCCGACTGTCTCAGCTTTGAACTCGCCGTCGATGGGAGGCGACTCCTCGTCGATACTGGAACCTCCACCTACGATGCTGGCTGTCGGCGCCAGTACGAGCGTTCGACAAGTGCTCACAACACCCTCGAAGTCGACGGACAGGATCAGAGTGAAGTGTGGAGCGTCTTTCGAACCGCACGGCGCGCGGTTCCGAAGCTGGAGTCCGCCGAGGTGCATACAGAAGAGGTCGTCGTATCCGCATCGCACACCGGGTATCGACGTCTGCCCGGACGCCCAGCACATCGCCGCACCTGGCAGGTCACCGCAAACCGGGTCGTCATCTTCGACGAGCTGCTTGGCAGCGGTCATCACCACGCCGTGGCCCGGTTGCACCTCGCACCAGGACTGGACGCAACCCGCGATGGGAGTGACGTTCAGATCGGGCCGTTGACGATTGGCAGTTCGGTACCACTGTTCATCGAGCGAGAGATGGTGGCCACTGGCTTCAATGAGCTCTGGCCCAGCCATGTCGTGAGCGCCGAACTCGAACAGGGCCTTCCGATCTGCGTCACCACTGAGATCCGACTGGACGAGTCGGAACCCGAAAGATCTCGCTGTGGGATGGTCGGCTGATGTGTGGCTGGGTCGGCGTCTTCGGCGAGACGGTCGATCATGAACGGCTACAGCGGGTCTGCGACCTCCTGCGATCGCGAGGTCCTGACGGCGAGGGACAGTACGTCAGCCGGGAAGGTGCAATGCCCGCAGCTCTCGGCCATACGCGCTTGGCGATCATCGACCCGAGCACTGCTGGAGCTCAGCCGATGCGAGACAACGAGCGCGGGGTCAGCATCGTCTACAACGGCGAGATCTATAACTCGCCCCAGCTCCGGCTCGAGTTACAGCGCGGAGGCGCGCAATTTCGTTCGACCTCCGACACAGAGGTGATCCTGCGTGGCTGGGAGATGTGGGGCGAGGCGGTCCTGGATCGCATCGAAGGAATCTTCTCGTTCGCCATTCTGGATGAATGCTCGGGGCGCGCCCTCTTGGCACGCGACCGCCTGGGTGTGAAGCCGCTCTACTGGGCCGAGGTGGACGGCGCCGTGGCCGCGGGCTCGGGTCCGCGGGCGATCCTCTCGTTGTTCCCGCAGCTGCGCGCTGACCTCGACCCGGTCGCGCTGGCCGAGTATCTGACGCTCTTGTGGATCCCGCACCCGCGGACCCCGTGGGCGGCGATCAGGAAGCTCCCACCCGGATCGGCGTTGACCGTAGACCCCTCCGGCGTGCGGCAATGGCGCTACTGGTCACCGCCCGAGCCGAGCCACGAGGCAGGAGCGCCGCTTGCCGGCGAGCCATTACGAGAAGCGGTCGAGCGAGCGACAGCCCGTCAGTTGCTCAGTGACGTGCCGGTCGGTTTGCTCCTGTCCGGAGGCCTTGACTCCTCGCTCCTGCTGGCGTTCATGGCGCGGTACTACTCGGGCGGTCCGCTCTCCGCGGTCAGCGCGCGGTACAACCAGGCGGCGCAGCGCCTCGAGGTCGCTCCCGACGATGCCGCGTTCGCGCGCCTCGTTGCTTCGGCCCATCCTTCGGTCCGACTTCAGGAGGTCGTCATCGACGACGACCCGGACGTTGCTCTCGACGCGCTCGCCCCGGACTTCGACGATCCTGTCGCTGATCCGGCTGCCGTTACACTTCACCGTCTTGTTCGCTCCAGCGAGCCCAAGGTCCTCCTATCGGGTGTCGGCGGTGAGGAGCTCTTCGCGGGTTACCCGCGCCACGCCGGTCTGGCGCTCGCGCGTCGAGTAGCCGACGCGCCCACCAGCCTGCGGCGATCCGCTGGCGCGGCGGCGGCGCTGCTGTACGGGTCCCGCCCGGGACCGTTGTACGCGACACGGCGGAATCTGCAGAAGCTGGTGCGCGCGACCGGCGGCCGTCGAGTGCCCCACTACTGGCGGATGCTCAGCCAGCTCACCTACGAGGAGCTCGACTCGCTCGTGCCGGGCGCGGCGAACTCGGCCCACGACGAGCTCGACGGTTGC
>Ga0137374_10005796_pt1 | contig 14691 bp, 13 predicted proteins | sample SagtaG_20_FD_104811 | JGI IMG/M metagenome (GOLD analysis project Ga0137374, IMG submission 104811) | Vadose zone soil microbial communities from Sagehorn Ranch, Mendocino, California, USA - Sage1_R_100_16 metaG | ecosystem: Environmental > Terrestrial > Soil > Vadose zone | place: USA...
CATCCGGCGTTTGCCATCGATGAACACCCATCGGGCGAAGTGGATGGTCCCGATGCCGGTGAGACGCCCGTGGCTGTAGACATGGCGCACCCCGTAGCTGACCAGCCCCAGGACCGCCTGAAGCGTCAGGCGCCGAAACCTGGTGGGCTTCACGAAGCCCACCAGGGTGAAGGGATTCATCGCCGCGTGGTCTTCCATCGCAGCCAGCGCGCCGAGGTCGGCGGGGTCCGCCACATCTCGAGTCGGGTCCTCCGTGCGCTCGTGAATGCGAAGCAAGACCACCCAGACGGCCAGCCCAATGAGGACGAGGGGGAGGAGCAAGATGAGGACCAGCGGGAGGAGGATCGCATGGCCCCCCTCCTTCAGTCGCCACCACAGCTCGGGCCGGGACGCCGGCTTGTGTGCCCACCCAAGTGACTCTTCGTTGAATACGAATTCCCTGACGGCCGAGCGGATCTCGATGGGCGATCTTCCGGACCAGTCGTGCCCTGGCCGATCGAGATAGCCTTCGATGGCCCTTCTGAGGCCGGCTTCCTGTCGGATCTGCTTCGCAGATCGTCCGACCCTGTTCATGTACGCCGTCGCCACCGGAATGATGCGATTGCGGAGGAAGGCCAGCCGGGCCTGCCTGGTCAAGCCCTCCGCGGTCGGATAGCCATCGCAGTGGCCGAGGATCTGGTCGAGTGTGGTCGCAACGTTGTCGACCAGCGCATCGAGGAAGGCGGCAACGGGCGAGTCGACGTCACTCAGGAAGATCAACGTCGCGGGGATGGGTGCTCCGGACAGATCCTGGGTTTCGGGGAGAACGAAGAGGCGGGCGAAGTGCAGATTCGCGATCCGGCCGAACGGGAGCGACTCCGGCCGGGGCCCGAGGTCCTCGAGGAGCTGCTGCAGCTTCTCGGTGTGACCTTGGACGACCTGGGCGGCGATGGTCAGCGCGACCTGATGGGGCATCCCGTCGCGGCCCTCACCCTGCGGGGAAGGACACGGCGAAGTTGAACAGCTTCGCTCGTCCCCAGTAGACGATTCCCAGGAAAATCCCCGGGGCGACCTCCCGTATCTCGTCCCGTATCTTTCGAGCAACGAAGGAAGTCTTGGAGTAGTCGAGGACGATGCACTCCTTCTGATCGAGCCAGCTCGGCGCCTTATACACCTTGGCCCGGATCAGCTTCCGGCGGAATGGAGACACCTTGTTCCTGAGCTCGCCTCGCTCCGGGTCGAACACTTTCCCCTGCCAAGCCAGTCGATGAACGATCTTGGAGATGAGGGTAGAGAGGTACCTGCCCCACCGAATGAGAACGGTTCCCCTGCCCTCCCCCTTTGGGATCTCGCCCGCTTCATGTTGACGGAACAACTCATCGAGCTGCTTCCTCGACATGCCAAGCATCGCTTCGACGGTAACGGTCATCGTCACCTCCCGGGGGATCTTCCGGACAAGGCGTCACCCTGGCGTCACCATACCGTGAACTCCCTCGTTGACGCCCCTGGTGCAGTACGCCCAAATTAGGCTAACGAGATATGGTCGGCCTTTCCACCAGCGGTTCGACCAGGAGAGGCACCGCGATCACGAACATGGGCGGCTGGTGCCGACCGCCATGGAATCGTCGCCCGGTCCGGCGCCATGAGACCCAGCCCTGGGTGAGGGCGGTGCCCGTTGAAGTGCTCCGCGTAGTCTCGAAGGACCCGCTCGAGGTGTCGGCGGCCCAGGATGAGTGTCCAGTCCAGGCACTCCGCGCGGACGGAGCCCACCCATCGCTCCGCATGAGCGTTGGCATTCGGAGCCCGGATCGGCGTGCAGAGGATCCTGGTCCCACCTGCTTCGAACACCGCGTCGAAGGGCCTCGTGAACTTGGTGTCGCGGTCCCGGATCAGGAACCGCACGGGGGTCTCCTGGTCATCGAGCGCCGCGGCGACGTTGCGGGCCTGCTGGGCGACCCAGGCCGAATCGGGGTTCCGAGTCACTGGGGTTACGTGCACCCTCCGGGTGCCGAGCTCGAGGAAGACGAGCGCGTACAGCGTCTTCAGCCAGACCGTCTCCACAGTGAAGAAGTCAACCGCGATGATTCCCCTCGCTTGCTGGCGGAGGAACTCCCGCCACGTCGGCCCTCGTCGGGGAGCGGGCCCGAGGCCGTGCGCCCGGAGGATCGTGGCGATGGTTGCCGCCGAGACCCGGATCCCCAGGCCGAGGAGCTCTCCTTGGATCCGCTGGTACCCCCACCTCGGGTTCTCTCTGGCGAGGCGAAGGACCAGACTCCGGGTCCCAGGATCGGTGGCCGGTCAGCCGCGGCGCCGGTGCGGCTTCGTCCACTTCCTGGCCACGAGCCGCCGGTGCCACCGAAGGAGCGTCTCAGGGCAAACGAGGAACGAGCGCCACGCCTTTCGGGGAAGGAACCTGCTCGCTGCCGCGAGGAACGCCTTGTCGGAGCTTCGATCACCGATCGCCACACCAGCCACCAGGAGGCGTGCTCTTCGGAGGCGACGTGCGACACGGCGCTGCGCCTCGCTCGGCGGGCGAGGTGACGGCGAAAACGGCGAGTGGTTCGGCCGCGGCGCGGAATCTCCGGGTGTTCCTCGCTGAAGGTGGCGCGCTCGCACTCGGACCCCTCGCATCGGAGCCGCCGCTTGCGCCAGAGAAGGTACGTGGGCTTGCCGTGGACGGCGATGTCGCGGATTCTCACGTCCGTCCGATCGTGCACGTACGTCGACACCCCCGCGCACCTCGGACAGACTCCCGCTGCAACCCTTAGCTCGACGAGGACGTCGACCCGGTCGTCTGACTCGATCGTGCCCAGGACCGTGAATCCTTCCAGTCCGAGGGACACGCTGATAGCGTCGTCTTGCACCCGTGGACCTCCTGACCTCCTTGTGACAAGGCCAGGTTGCCGAGGCCACGGGTGCGTTCAAGCACCTTCCATCCCGCCGAACCTTGAAGAGCCGAAAAATCAGCACCCTCAATACCGGCTGGATCCAGCTCCGATCCCCAGCGGCAGCACGCCGGCCTCGTCTCGGGCCGGACCACGGCAACGACATCCGGCCAGATCGCAGCATCCGGTGCCCCCAGGAGGCGCTGGCCGTTCGCCAGAACCACCCGTGCCTGAGCAGCAGGTACAGCCAGGCGAGCAGCGGCGACGGGGCGATGCCGGCGAGCACCGTCACCCCGCGAGGCCTCGCGTGGGGACGGTGGGCCGAATCCGCCCCGGGCTAGGAACCGGCGATGGCCCCGGCGACCTCTTCGAGCGAGCTAGTCACTAGGACGCCGGTGGACATGGCGGACAGGCCCAGGACGTCCTCGTGCTCGCTCGTTAGGGGTAGGGCGTCGATCGTCCGGTCGAGCTCCTCCTTGTGGCCCGGATCCAGCTCCCCGTGGAGGCGGAAAGTCCGGAACGCCTCCTCGGGGTAGCCCGTCCTTTCTTTCAGGCCTTCGATCAGCTCGGGCTGGGGAGGGAAGCCTTCCATGAACGCGAAGTACCCGAGGAGTCCCACGGGATGGTAGTGCAGGACCCAGTAGTACTGGGACCCGGTCAGGGCGGCCACGGTGGGTGAGGGCACCCGGGCCAGAGCTCGATCGCGGCTCACCCCGATCGCCTCGAGGTCGTTGAGGAGCCACTCGTCGTGGTTCGTCTCCTCGACGATGTGCCGGTCGAGGTACTCCTCCACGCCGGCCGCGACGGGGTCGGCGGCGGCGAGGGCCCGGGCCCGGTCCCGGCCCGCTTCCATCAGGGGTACGGTGGTCCGGATGATGGCGTGCTGGGTCACCAGGTACTCCGGCCAGAGTTCCCTGATCCGGGGATGCAGGAAGACGCGCGCGCAGGCCTCGGCGAACCCGGACGTGACCAGGTCGATCTTCCTGCGGAGGCGGGCGCTCACGGGTCGAGCGGGACGGGACCGGTCCAGGATGCCGATCTGCTGAGAGGACTCCGGGACCACCCCTCAGACCATCTCAGCCTTCACGCGGTCGGAGTGGCCGTGCTTCGTGAGCACGTCCCTGACGCTGGCCAGATAGTCCAGCTGGTTCTTCGACGTGTCCCTCAGCGTGTCGATCAGCTCCCGGATCGGCCCGGGGTCGATGTTCCTGTCCGTCAGGGCCTTGCTGTAGTCCGACATGAATGCGTCTCGGAACTGCTGGTCGGCGAGGGCGGCGGCAAGCTTCGCCACCTCCGCATCCTTGGCTCCAGGCACGGCTCCTCCTTTCGATCCATGGCGTACCACCGACGCCACATCGGGCCAGAAGTCTAACCCGGCCCGCCAGAGGAGGGTTGCCCTCCCGTTGATGCAATCGCCACAATTGGGGCCTTCCTATGACCGAGACCCCGAGCGTCCCCGAAGCCCGCAAGGTCGTCACCATCCTGTTCTCCGACGTCACCGGGTCCACCGTCCTGGGCGAGGCGCTCGATCCGGAGTCGCTTCGCCAGCTGATGGGGCGGTACTTCCAGGAGATGAGGGCCGTCGTCCAGCGCCACGGCGGTACGACGGAGAAATTCATCGGCGACGCCATCATGGCCGTGTTCGGCATCCCGCGCCTGCACGAGGACGACGCCCTCCGGGCCGTCCGGGCCGCGGTGGAGATGCGGGAGGCCCTCCACGAGCTGAACGATGAGTTCGAAAGGGCCTGGGGGATCAGGATCCTGGCCCGCATCGGGGTCAACACCGGCGAGGTGATCGCCGGGGACTCCAGCCTGGGCGAGGCCTTCGTAGTCGGGGACGCCGTGAACGTGGCCGCGCGCCTGGAGCAGACCGCCGAACCGGGAACCGTCCTGATCGGAGATGCGACGTACCGGCTGGTCCGGGACGCCGCGATCGTGGACGCCGTCCCGCCCCTCAGTGTGAAGGGTAAGACCGAGCTGCTTACCGCGTGGCGGCTCCTGGACGTGGTCCCTGCGGCCTCCGGTTGGTCGCGCAGGCTCGATTCGCCCCTGGTCGGACGAGTCGAGGAGCTGGAGGCGCTCCAGGAGGCCTTCCGGCGAACGGTCCGGAACCGGACCTGCGAGCTGGTGACCGCCACCGGGGCGGCCGGGGTGGGCAAGTCCCGGCTCTCCTCTGAGTTCCTGTCCAGGCTGGGAACGGGGCCCAGGATCGTCCGGGGGCATTGCCTCCCCTACGGCGAGGGCATCACGTTCTGGCCGATCGTCGAGGTACTCCGGGACGCCGCGGGCATCGGTGACGCCGACTCGCCGGAGGTAGCCCGGCCGAAGATCATCGAGCTGCTCGAACCGGTCGGCGAGGCCTCGCTGATCGGCGAACGCCTGGCCGCGCTGCTCGGCCTCTCGGACGTCGCTCCCGGTATCCAGGAGACCTTCTGGGCGGTGCGCAAGTTCTTCGAGGAGCTGGCCGCCCGGCGCCCCCTGGTGGTGCTGTTCGACGACATCCACTGGGGAGAGCCCACATTCCTGGACCTCCTGGAGTACCTCGTGGACTGGATCAAGGGCGTTCCCGTCCTGCTCCTGTGCCTCGCCCGGAACGAGCTGCTGGAGGTCCGGGGGGGCTGGATGACGGGCAAGCCCAACGCCTCGCTCATCACCCTGCATCCCCTCACCGAGTTCGAGACCGAGGGCCTCATCGTGAACCTGCTGAGCGGCGGGGCGCTGGCCGGTGAGGCCGGCGCCCGCATCGCCGACGTGACCGAGGGAAACCCGCTGTTCGTCGAGGAGATCCTACGTATGCTCGCCGACGACGAGCTCCTCGAGCGCACCAACGGCAGCTGGACCGTGACCGGCGACCTCTCCACGCTGGCGATCCCGCCGACGATCCACGCCCTCATCACCGCCCGGCTCGATCGCCTGGAGCGAGAGGAACGGGCGGTGATCCAACGGGCCTCGGTGATCGGAAGGGTGTTCTGGTGGGGGGCGGTGACCGAGCTCTCGCCGGAGGGCGAGCGCCCCGCCATCGGGGGCGGCCTCCAGTCCCTCGCCCGGAAAGACCTCATCCGCCCCGACCGGTCGGAGTTGGGTCAGGACGACGCGTTCCGCTTCTCGCACATCCTCATCCGGGACTCCGCCTACAACGGGATCCCCAAGGCGACCAGGGCGGAGCTCCACGAGCGGTTCGCCGGCTGGTTCCAGGCGCGGACGAAGGACCGGGCCGGCGAGTACGAGGAGATCGTCGGGCACCATCTGGAGGAGGCCTACAAGGCGCTGTCGGACCTCGGCCCGCCCAACGAGCGCATCCGGACTCTGGGCCGCCGTGCCTCGGTTCCCCTGGCCTCGGCCGGACGGAGGTCCTTCGCCCGGGGCGACATGCCAGCGGCCGTGAACCTGCTGTCCCGCGCCATCTCGCTGGCGCCCCGCGACGACCCCGGCAGGGTGCAGATCCTCCAGGACCTGGCCCTCGCCCTCCAGGAAACCGGTGAGTTCGCCCGGATGGGGCAGGTCGTCGGGGAGCTTATCGAGGCGGCCCGGGCTTCAGGAGACCCGAAGCTCGAGGCCCAGGCCGTGATCCTCAGGTTGTGGCACCGCGTGTTCACCGATCCCGAAGGCTGGTCGGAGGAGGCCTTCCGCGAGGCCACCGAGGCTATCTCGACGTTCGAGGCCGGGCGCGACGAACGCGGCATGGCCAAGGCCTGGTCGCTGCTCGGCCTGGTCAACCTGTTCGTCTGTCAGTTCGCCACCTCCGAGGAGGCTTGGCAGCAGGCCGCCTCGCACGCCCACGCGGCCGGCCAGGAGCGCGAGGAGCTGGAGTACCTCTCGTGGGTGCCGCTCGTCGTGTGGGGCGGGCCCACGCCCGTGGAGGAAGGCCTCCTGCGATGCGCGCAGGTCCTCGGGCGGGCGGCCGGCGACCGCAAGGCGATGTCCACCGCCCTGTTCGTCATGGCGAAGCTCGAGGCGATGCGAGGGCGGTTCGAGGAGGCCCGCAGCCTGATCGCCCGGGCCCGCTCCACGCTGGAGGAGATCTCCCTCCCCGTGTGGGTGGCCGGACCGCTCACGCAGATGTCGGGCTGGGTGGACATCCTGGCCGGGGATCCGGCGGCGGCCGAGCGGGACCTCACCTGGGGCGTGCAGAAGCTGCGCGAGATCGGCGAGCTGTCCTGGCTCTCCACGGTGGCCGGCATCCTGGCCGAGGCGGTGTACGCGCACGGCCGGTACGAGGAGGTCGAACCGTTCCTACAGATGACAGAGGAGACCGCCGGAAGCGAGGACGTCTACTCGCAGGCCCTGCTGCGCGGGGTCCGGGCCAAGCTGCTGGCCCAGCGGGGGGAGGCCGAGGACGCGGAGCGGCTGGGCCGGGAGGCGGTGGCCATCGCCGAGCCCACCGACTTCATGTTCATCAAGGCCTTCGCGCTGCTCTGCCTGGGCGAGGCGCTCCACGTGCTGGAGCGGAAGGAAGCCGCCGAGAAAGTGCTCACGGAGGCGCTCGATGCATGCGAGCAGAAGGGCTTCGCCGTGGGGGCCGCCCGGGCCAGGGAGCTCCTCGCCGCCGGATGACCTGAGCGGCAACTCGGGTGTTCGCTTTTTCCGATTGTGCGCGAGCACAATATGGGCCGGAACACACCGTCGCGAAGCTTCCAGTGAGGAGGTGCCAGCTCACTGGACGTGGTCCGGGTCGATGATCTTCCCGAGGTCATCTCGCTGAAGCCCCGTCCCGATGACGGTCGTCCTATCCCGCGAAACCCGCGGATCCCTCGCTGCCCCACCCGCCTGGCCTGGCACCTGAAGGGTAACGGAGGCCAGACCTAGCACCGTGAAGCGGAGATCAGCCTGCCCCGTTCGCCCGTGGCGCCTCTTGGTACCTCACGGGCAGCCAGCCGATGAGACCTAAAGCTACTTGGGCATCGCTAGCCGAATCAGCTGCTTGGACGGGGTGGCCGCCCCTCCTGCCCCGCGCGACGGGCGGGCATCTGGTGCCACCCACCCTCTGGTGGCTTGTCACCGCTTGGTCAGCGTCGCGGCATCAAGGACCCGCTCCCGAAGGACCCGCTCCCGCGGCCTTGCAAAGCGCCGGTCACACGGAATTGCTGAGAACGGCGCCTCACACGCCGCCGTCCTTCCGATAGCCCTCGCGTCGAAGCTTCGCTTGACGGGCGCTGAGACGGAGGACATGCCCTTCTACCTGCGGATGTCTTTTCGACTTCTGTCCAGTTGGGAGCACCATCCCGGGCGAGCTGCGCGGTGCATGGTGGGCGCCGACTTGACAGCATCTCCCGCCCGTGGGGGATACTCGGCGCCGGTTCAGCTCGAGGGAAGGGGGCGCGCATGGCGAAGTATCTGTTCCAGGCATCGCTCACGGCTGAGGGTCTTCGGGGTGTCCTCAAGGAGGGCGGGTCCGCTCGGCGCGAGGTGGTCCGCAAGGCTATAGAGGGCCTGAGGGGCAGCCTGGAAGCCTTCTACTTCGGGTTCGGAGACAAGGACGTGTACGTCCTGGCTGACCTACCCGACAACTCGGCAGCCGCGGCGTTCAGCACGCAGACTTCCTCAAGCGGCACAGTGAGCGTCAGCACGACCGTGCTCATCACGCCGGAGGAGATGGACGCCGCCTCCAAGCAGAGCGTTGACTGGCGGGCGCCGGGAGCCTGACCTCTTCCATTCCAGACCCCCGTCGCCGGGATCCCCGCGCGCCTGCCGGCCACACGCCCCGACGGTCGTCGACGTGGCCCGCGGCCTCGGGGTGTCCCGCCAGACCTTCCACGCCTGGATCGCCCGCTACGAGGAGGATGGCCTGGGGGCCCTGGCCCGACCGATCCCACCGTCGTTCCGCTCGCCATCGTCGAATTGGCCGCGACCCGCACTCGGTAGAAGTCGTAGCCGTGCCCCGGTCCGGGGGAGTAGTCGAGTTCACCCTGCAGGAACACGACCGCGTGGACGCGAGGCCGTACGTGCTGTTAAGGAAGGGTCGACGATTCGAGTCCATCCGCAGTGAGCGCGGTGGCTTAAGCGGCCCAAGGAATGGAAGGAGACGCCTCCTTGGAGGATTGCGCTGAAGAAGGACGCGCGCGGCCCCAGTGTTGCTGCCTGGCAGCGTGCTCTGAATGAGGTTTCGAAGGCGCATTAGAGGTTGACGGAATGTTCGATTCAGAGACTGAGTCAGCCACACGGAGATTCCAGCAAGAGCACCGGCTCTCGGAAGATGGCGCATAAGCGCGTCGGCTCATTGACGGAGCACCATCACGGTGCATGTGTCATGACCTGAGTGCTCCGGGTTGAGCTGCTGCTTCTCGGCGAAAGCAGCAACCAATGTCCGAAGTCTCCTATGAAGGACTCTCGGACCTGCCCTGTCACGTCCCGGTGCGGCCGCGACGTAGGATGGCGCGCGGTGATGACGCACCATCAGCGGACCGAATTCGCCCTCCTTCGGAAGACAGCCGAGCTAGCGATCGACTACCTGACGGAGCTTGCGGAGCGCCCTGTCGGGCGCCCGATCGCGCCGGATGCCTTGCGCGCCGCGTTGGGCGGAGACCTACCCGATCGGGGTGATGACCCTGAGCGGGTGGTGGCGCGCCTGGCGCGCGATGTTGATCCGGGGCTCGTGGCCACCGCCGGGCCACGCTACTTCGGGTTCGTCATCGGTGGAAGCCTCCCGGTGACTGTAGCGACGGAGTGGTTGGCTGCGGCGTGGGACCAGAACGCCGGGAACTATCCCGCGTCACCGGCGGCGTCCGTTGTGGAGGAGGTGGCCGGCTCGTGGCTCCGGACCCTCTTCGGGTTGCCGGCCACAGCGAGCGTGGGATTCGTCACCGGCGGGACAATGGCCAACTTCACTGGCCTGGCGGCTGCCCGCCATGGGGTCCTTCAGGCCGTGGGCTATGACGTGGAGGCGAGGGGGTTGGTCGAGGCGCCGCCGGTCACCGTCATCGTCGGGGGAGAGGCGCACACGACGATCTTCGTCGCGCTCCGGATGCTGGGCCTTGGGAGCGAGCGGGTGACGCCGGTCCCGGCAGACGGGCAGGGGAGGATGCGGGCCGACGCCCTACGACGGGCCCTGGAGGCGAGCACCGGGCCGACGATCGTCTGTGCCCAGGCAGGCAACGTGAACACCGGGGCCTTCGACCCGGTGCGTGAGATCGCGGCCGCTACCGCCGAGCGCGGCGCCTGGCTCCACGTGGACGGCGCCTTCGGGCTCTGGGCGGCAGCCTCGCCGAGGCTGCGCCATCACCTTGACGGAGTCGAGATGGCGCAGTCCTGGGCCACCGACGCCCATAAATGGCTCAACGTTCCGTATGACTGCGGGATCGTGTTCGTGGCCGACCCGGTCGCGCACCGGGCGGCGATGACCGTGACCGCAGATTACCTGGTGCGCGGAGCCGGCGAGGCATACCAGGCGTACGACTACGTGCCGGAATCCTCACGCCGCGCCCGCGGACTCAGTGTCTACGTCGCTCTTCGCTCCCTCGGTCGATCCGGCGTCGCCGAGCTCGTGGACCGATGCTGTGCGCTGGCCCGCCGCATCGCCCACCGGCTCGAAGCCGTGCCCGGGGTGACGATCCTCAACGACGTGGTCCTCAACCAGGTCCTCGTCCGCTTCGCCGCGCCTGGGGACGACGATCGCGGGGCGGATGAGCGAACGGCGGCGGTCATCGCCGCGATCCAAAGCGACGGTACGTGCTGGGCGGGCGGAACGATCTGGCGAGGTCGAGGCGCCATGCGGATCTCGGTCTCCAATTGGTCCACGACCGAGGAGGACATCGACCGCTCAGCGGAGGCGATCCTCCGCTGCGCTGAATCGCTGGGAGTCCCGGTATGAAACGGACCGTACACGGACTACGCCCCAAGTACCGATCATGAGGGGAACGAGTTCTGCTTGATCTACTAGCCGGGGCCCGCTTGCACGACTCGCCATGGGCTTCCTGCCAACCTTGCGCCTAAGAGCGACGGGCGGGGTGGGCGCAGGGTGGCGAAGCATCCCCCAGCGTTGCTTCGGAAGTAACATCAGGCGAGCGTTCGCTCCATGAACACCCAGTGCGGCTTGTACGCGTCGGGAATCTCGCTCTCTGGTACGGGCCGATGTCGACGAACTCGCTGGCACGGTACAGGCCGTGGGCGGCCGTCATAAGGTTCCGGGCTGTCGAGCCTGACGCGGTCGTATCCGGCGAGCCGTGCAGCTGCGATCAGCTGGTCGAGCAACGCCCGACCCACCCCGGCGCCGCGACGCGACGGTTGGACGTACACGTCGGTCCATCCGTTCACCCAACCCTTGTCGCTCCAATCGGTAGCGCCGTGCCGAAACAGCCACAACCGCGCGCTCATCGCCACCAGGGCAGCCCCGGCCACCCTCTCGTGACGACGGCCCCACCGAGTAGCAGAATCAGGATCTCGGCCGCCTGCTGGGCCGCCCCCAGGACGTCGCCGGTGAGTCCCCCGATCTTGCGGAGAGCAACGCGTCCCATCGCCCAAGCGGCCCCCGCGGCCAGCAGGCACGCGGGGGCAACCCACAGCCCCAGGGCGGTCAGCCCCATCGCCACCGCGAGGAAGATCGCAGCGACCACTCGCTTCGAGGAGACCTCGGCGGCGTAGGAGGCCCCCAACCCCTCCACCGTCGCAGGCTTCATCGCTCCGAGAAGAACCATCGTCGCTCCACGGCTGAGGGCGTGGGCCGCGGGAAGCACGGACAGGGCCGACCACCCGTCGAGCCCAGACAGCGCCCCCACGCGCAGGAGGAGGCCGAGCGAGATGGCCAACACTCCGTAGGTGCCGTGAGCGGGATCCTTCAGGATCCCCAAGGCCTCCTCCCGGCTGCGCCCCCCGAAGGCATCGGCGGTATCCCCCAGGCCGTCCTCATGGAGGCCGCCGGTCAGACCGACGCCCGCTCCGATCGCCAGGGCCGCCGCCCCGAATGAGGGGAGGATCGTCCGGGCGGCGGCGTAGACCCCCGCCACGGCGAGCCCGAGAAGCCCGCCGACGAGCGGGAAGAATGGAACCGACCTCTTGAGATCGTCCCTATCCACGGCCGCGGCCGTGAGCGGGATCCTGGTGAGGAATGCCGCCGCCGCTCGAAGTCCCCTCACCTTCGGAGGCCCCACTCGTCGAAGGTGGCCACGTCCGTCACGCAGGCCGCAGCGAGCTTCACCAAGGGGACGGCGGCCAGGGCACCGCTCCCCTCCCCCAGGCGCAGGCCCAGATCGAGGAGAGGAGTCTTGCCCAGCTTCTCGAGGAGGAGGCGGTGGCCGGGCTCCCCCGAGCAGTGCCCGGCCAGGCAGTGGTCCAGGGCGCCGGGGCGAGCAACGTCGAGCGGGGCCACCGCCGCCGTGACCACGAAGCCATCCATGAGCACGGGGATCGAACGTCGTCTTGCCTCGATGGTCGCGCCGGCCGTGGCCACGAGCTCCGGGCCGCCCAGTTGACACAGGACATCGATCGGACCGGTGACATCGCCGACCCGCCTGCGGGCCGCAGCCACGACCGCAACCTTGCGGCCGTAGGTCGCCTCGTCGATGCCAGTTCCCAGCCCGGTCCACTCCTCGGCGGGACCACCGAACAGGGCCGCGCAGACGGCCGCGGCCGGGGTGGTGTTGGCGATACCTATCTCCCCCAGAACAAGGAGGTCGGTCTCGAGTTCGGCCACCGCTCGCCGCCCGGCCTCCAGGCATCGGTGGAATCGCTCCTCGTCGAGAGCGGGCTCCCGCAACAAGTTCCCCGAGGGAGCTCCGACGCCCACGTCATGCACGGTGATGGAAGCGCCGATGGTCCTCGCCATCACGCTCGCGGTGGCGACCCCGTCCCGAAGGGCTCGCAGCATGGCGTTGGTGACCTCGGCCGGAAACGCGCTGACCCCCTCGGCCGCGACACCGTGGTCGGCCACGAATACCGCGACCGCCGGGGCCTCCGCGTGGGGCCGGGGGGTCCGCTGCCACCCCGCCAGCCAAACGGCGACCTCGTCCATGCGGGCCAGTGCGCCGGTGGGCCGGAGGACTTGGTTGGCACGATCCCGGACCGCCGCCGCGGCGGTCTCATCGGGAGAAGGCATGTCCGCGAGCAGCCCTTCGACTTCGTCACTCACCGGCCCGGTCATCGGCCATCACCTCCAGTCCGATCAAGGGGAGAATCCGCCCCGCCACCACCAGGGCCGACCTGTCGGCATGCTCGGCCCAGATCGCGTTGACTCGTCCGAGGACATCAGAGAAACGCCGGGCCAGGGCGTTGTCCGGCACCACCCCCCATCCCACCTCGTTGGTCACCGCGACGGTACCCGCCGCCCTGGAGGCGGCCAGGGCTGCGGCCTTCGTCGCTCGGTCCTCGATGGCTGGATCGGATAGGCTCCGCTCCAGGAGGTTGGAGACCCACAGGGTGAGGCAGTCCACCAGTGCGCAGGCCTCCTCGGGGACGCCAGCCAGGGCTCCCTCGAGGTCCAGCGGCTCCTCCACCGTCTGCCAATCCCGCGGCCGCTCGGCGCGGTGGCGGCGGATCCGCTCGGCCATCTCCTCGTCCCGGGCCTCTCCCGTGGCCACTACCACCACCCGTCGCCCCCCGGCGGCAGCCAGGCGGACCGCCATCCGCGACTTCCCGCTCCGGACGCCGCCGAGAAGGAGGATGAGGGGCATCAGAAGTCGATCCCCCTCCGGGCCCGAACGCCCCGGTCGTAGGCGTGCCGGACCTTGTGCATCTCGGTGACGGTGTCGGCCACCACGAGGAGCTCCGCCGGGGCGTCGCGGCCGGTGGCGACGACGTTCACGTGGCCCGGGCGGGTCCGGCTCGCCTCCGCCACCTCCTCGGCGGGGATCCAGCCCCAGTTCATGGGATAGGTGATCTCGTCCAAGACAACGAGGTCGTAGTTGCCCGAGCCGATCTCGTCTCTGGCCGCCTCCCAGGACACCCTGGCCAGTGCCACCGAGCGGTCCCTATCCTCCGAGTCAGGAAGGAGGCCCGGGCCTGCTTTTTGAGCTCTCGGCCGCTCCTCGGGCGGCTGCCGAATCCCGCTCACGGATGCGCCTCTGCTACCGGCGCGGCCGGCTGGCCGCCGGTCCGGGTCGGGATGACCAGCACCCCGCCGCCGGGCTCCTCGAGGATCCGGACCGACGCGCCGTAGTGCTCGCGGATGGCGCCCTCCGTGAGGACGTCCCTGGCGGCTCCCTCGGCCACGGCCCGGCCCCCGCTGAGCAGGAGGATCCGGTCCGCGAACTGTCCGGCCAGGGTGAGGTCGTGCATGGCGCTGATCACCGTCAGCTCTCGCTCGGTCCGGAGCTCGTCGATGAGCTCCAGGACCTGTTGCTGATGGCCCACGTCCAGCGACGCGGTGGGCTCATCCAGCAGCAGCACGCGAGCCTCCTGGGCCAGGGCCCGGCCGAGGACGGCGCGCTGGGCCTCCCCGCCGGAGAGAGAGCCGAGCGGCCGCGCGGCCAGGGGCCCCAGCTCGAGCCGATCCAATACCTCTGCCACGACCTCGAGGTCCCTGTGGCTCTCGGTGCCGAGGTAGGAGATGTACGGGGTCCGGCCGGTCAGCACGTAGTCGGTCACGGACATCGACTCGGGGATCACTGGACGCTGAGGGACGATGGCGACGAGGCGAGACAGGCTCCGCCTGCTGGTCGCCGAGACCGGCGCCCCTTCTACCCGCGCGTCGCCGAGATACGGAACGAGCCCGGCGATCGCCCGAAGCAGCGTGGTCTTGCCGGCCCCGTTGGGTCCGATCAGGCCGATCCAGGCACCGGCGGGAACCTCCACGCGCAGGCCCTGGAGCACGGGGACGCCGTCGTAGGCAACCGAGACATCCACCATCTCGACAGTGGTCATGGGCTCCTCCTCGCGCTCCTCAGGACGAGCAGGAAGA